>BNJT01000699.1_pt1 | contig 315686 bp, 344 predicted proteins | sample 8540491 | NCBI WGS metagenome assembly BNJT01 (sample SAMD00202455, study PRJDB9452) | human saliva metagenome | host: Homo sapiens | reverse complement strand
ACCCTGCTGGATGACGACGCCTCACGCGGCGCAGCGCCCGCGGGCGCCTCGGAGGCCGTCATCCCCGACGGCTCCCTGTGGCTGCTGGCCTGACCAGAAGGTGTGACTACCCTATTCTGTGCAAGATTGTGATTTAAGTCATGTTCCATTAGGTTGGATGTCGGGTATTTCGTCGATTATATTTCTAGTCATCACGACCGGTTCCGCTTCCGTCAAGGAAGTCCAGGGCCGGTCTTCGTTTATCTCGATGACGAGTCAAAGGTGGCAGTGGTGGTTGAACAGCCCAAGAGCTTTAAAACTTATGAGGAGCAGGTCGACCTCCTTATAGAGCGAGGAATGCATATTGTAGATCGCGAGCGTGCCATCGAGAAATTGCGTCGGGTCAACTACTATCGCCTATCGGGGTACTGGTATCCGTTCCGTATGCGTAAGCCGGATGGGGATGGTCGATCTGATTGTTTTCTTCCTGGGTCTGCTTTTGATGATGTGGTTGCTCTCTATGATTTTGATGCGCGACTTAGGGTAGCGGTCCTCGCTGCGCTGGCGCCAGTTGAACTGTCTATGCGAGCCTTGGTTGGGCATGCGTTGGGTGAGATAGACCCGTGCATTCATCTTAATGCAGATTTGTTGGGCCCAGTCGCAAGAGGGGGGCGATCGTCAGAATACAAAGAGTGGCTGAATAGGTATAACGAAAAGTTGGATACTTCTCGTGAGGAATTTGTGCAGCACCACAAGGGGAGATGTGGTGGAACCCTTCCGATATGGGTGGCGGTTGAGGTGTTGGACTGGGGGATGTTGACGCATCTTTATTCAATGTCGCCTCGCGTTGCCCAGGTGAAGGTTGCTGATGCTGTCAATCTCACTTCTCCGCAGTTGGAATCTTGGCTAAAAACCCTGAATATTGTGAGAAATATCGCGGCACATCATGGGCGTATGTATAATCGAGTTTATGGCAAAACGCCTAGGTTGCCGAGAAGGAAAACGCATCCCGAGGTGCTTTTCTGTGTCGGCGCAATGAATCGAATTTTTTTGGTCAGGCTACTTTGATTCAATATCTACTGAGGGTTCTTAAGGTGGGTAATCTTAAGATACTACCTTCGGTGTTCAGGACGTTTCCAGAAAATGAGATTGTTCCTTTTGGGAGCACGGGTGCCCCTGATGGTTGGGTTCAGGGTGAACTATGGAAATTGTAGGTCATCTAGTGTGTTGTGAGGTATGGTTGGTGGTGTGGACTTGAATTGTCGGACTATTGCTATCAAAACTACTCAAAAGTCAGCCTGTTGCGTACTTGCCGGCTTGATAGGTTCCTGTGCGTTCATCGTGGCTCGAGCGAGAGAATGGCTCATGGGGCAGCAATAGCGGTTCCTGGCGACACCGTTTCTTCCGAAGCGAGGCAGACAATTCAGCCTAGGCTTTCAGAGAGCAGGTTCTCATTCATGATGAGGAGTGGACAGTGCGGATGGTGGCTCAGCGACGCCCGGCCTGCGCCTTGAGGTGGCGGGGTCTCGGCCCTGGTTCGCGGCCAGGAGGCCATCTTCTTCACGGCCATCGAGCACGTTGAACGGCTCGATCCCGCTCAGGTCCAGTTCGTTCCGGATCAGTTGGCGCGGTATCTGTGCACTCGCCTGTGGCTCGACGTCGCGCTGACTCGTGCCCGTGAGCGACTGCTCGTCTGTTGCCAAACCTGGACGGTATCGGGCCCCGCTGGGGGACAATGGGGCCATGAGCACGATTTTCACCAAGATCATCGCCGGCGAGATCCCCGGCCGTTTCGTGTGGGCGGACGAGGTCTGCGTCGCCTTCGCCACCATTGAGCCGCACACCGACGGGCACGTCCTCGTGGTCCCGCGGACCGAGGTCGACTCCTACGTGGACGCGCCCGACGACGTGGTGGCGCACCTGGCCGTGGTCGCCAAGCGCATCGGCGCCACACAGGTGCGCGTCTTCGAGGCGCCCCGCGCCGGGCTCGTCGTGGCCGGTTACGGCGTCGACCACCTGCACCTGCACGTGCTGCCGATCCGCTGCGAGGAGGACCTGTCCTTCTCCTCGGCCCGCCACCCCGAGGCCTCCGAGCTCGACGCCGCCATGGAGCGCCTGCGGGCCGGCCTCGTCGAGGACGGCTGGGGCGAGTTCGTGCCCACGCATATGGACAGCGCGGCGCTCGCGTAGCCCCGAGGCTACCCGCTTCGTCCTCGTCAGAAGGGTGGGGCTTGGTCGATGAGGGGTGCTAGTCCCAGGGTGTGGGCGGCCCTCGGATGAGGGGTGGTCTCGTAGTCTCCCGCCTTTTCGCCGGGTAAGGGGCCTCGGGTCACGAGGCGGGCACTGCTGCTACTGGACTGGCTGAGGTCGAGGGCGGTGTTGAGTCGGTCGATGATCTCGGGGCCGATCTGCCGGCTCAGGTTGGCCGGGACGACGGTGCTGGGAACAAGGTGCTGGTGGGGGCCGACCTTGTGGGGCAGGCGGTCGATGGTGCCGTCCGGGTGGCGCCGATAGACGGTCTTGTCCGGGGTGTGCCAGGACAGAACCCCGCTGTCACGGTCTCTGGTGAGTGCCCATCCGGGAGTGTGCTTGAGTCGGTGATGGGCCTGACAGAGCACCACGAGGTTGTCCAGGCTGGTGGTCCCGCCTTGGCTCCAGGCGGTGAGGTGGTCGATATCGCAGCGGGAGGCCGGAGTCAGGCAGGTGGGGAAGACACATGTTTTGTCGCGGGCTCTTACGAGGTTCGCAAGTCCCACCGGAGGCCGGTACCTGGTGCGGCCGACGTCCAGGACGGTGCCGCTGGCGGGGTCGGTCACCAGGCGCCTCCAGATCCCGCCGGCGGCCAGGGCCCAGGCAGTCATGGCCGGTACCGCTGCGCTGCGCGCCCCGATCCTCATCTCAGCGACCTCTACTGGTGTGGCGGAAGACGGGGAGACGAGCTGGGCGGTGGGCTGGATGGTGGGAGCAACCGGGGCGAGTTCAGGCAGACTCCTCCCTCGAGACCCGGGCAGACTTCTCCCACCGGGGGTGGGCAGATTTCTCCCACCGCTCGGGGAGTCTGCGCTGTTGAGAGGCCCGGGCGTGGCGGTGGAGTTCTCGCCAGGGCCGGCTCCACCTGGATCAAGACAGCGGGGGTCATCGGGACTCTCGCTGTCCCCAGGGCCACAGCCCCCAGGAATGCCGTCCCGGAGCTGGTTGTCTTCGGATGAGGTGCCGGGGTTGCCGCCCCCGGGATCGCCACTGCCGGTGGGGCCGTCGTCGGGCGGAGCCAGATCAACCAGGCTGTTCAGAGGAACGGTGACATTGACGTTGATACGGATGCCTTCTGGCAGAGGAAGGTGCCCGGTGGCCGAGGGTGTCCACCACTGGCTGGTCGATCCCACCAGACCGCTCAAGGCCCCCAGGAGCCCTTCCAGAGGTACCCCGTCAGGCAGCAGTCTCCGCGGGTCTGCACCCGCCGTGGCATCGGTATCCGAGTCGTCGTGGGAAGCACGTGAGCTTGTTGATATCACAGGCGAACAGGCCCGTGCTGGCGAGCTGTCCCCGCCGGTCCGCCCCTCAGTCCGATCGCCGGAAACACCCTGGGCCGGCTGGCTGAAGGCCGCGATCTGGCTGGTGCGAAGCACGGACAGGGACATCGCGGTGATGGCATCGGCTCTCAGCTGACCCAGGGTGCGCTTCTCGCCGCAGGCCCGCGCCGAAGCGGCGATCGCGTCCAGGGTGGCGTCCAGTAGCAGGGCGTCCATGGTTGGCAGCAGAAGCCGGACTTGGCAGAGGCCCTCTCCCGCAGGCCGGGGCGCGACACACACCGCCGCTCGGTATTGTTCTGGCTCCGCTCAGTGTGGCCGTCAGGGTCGATCTCCATCAGGGCCCGATCCAGATCCCGCCCCACCTGCGACACGCTCCGCCTAGGCGCCTGAGGCAGAACCTTGTCCTGGACTGCCAGTGCCACCGGAGTGGGTACGTCTTCCAGACGGCGGGTCACCAGGAACGCCTTCGCCGAGTCCAGGACCCCGCAGCGTTCCATGGCCTCGACCGGGGCGAAGCCCATGCTCATGAGGGCCTGGCCGTGATCCACCATCTGACCGGCCCGAGTCCGAGAGACGCCCAGGCGGGTGGAGAGCAGACAGGTGGCATTGAACCGCCGCTCCTCATAACCCACCACCGGAGAGACCTCAGCATGCGGGCCCCACTGGCCCGGGTGACTGGACAGCTCGGGGCACTCGGTCAGGCAGGCCGCCGCCAGAGCCTCACCCCAGGTGGCCCAGGCCGCCAGGCGGCGGCAGGCCGCGGCCAGTTCTCCCAAACCCGAGGCCCCCAGGCCGATCAGTCCCGAAGTGCCGACCTCCTCCACGCCCATCGTCCGGCGCTGTTCGGAGGCGGCCACCAGCGCCACGTCAGTACCCGACTCATTGGTGAAGAGAGGCGGCACTGCATCCCCGTCAGCGGTGGAGCACTCGTCGTCGGCGTCCTGGGCAGCCACCAGCAGGCGGGCCAGCAGCCCCTCCACCACACCGGCCAGCGCCCGGCCCGCACCCAGGGACGCCAACAGGCCTGCCGTATCCTCCGCCGAGACCTGCGGTACCGACGTGGGAGCCCCGCCAGGCGCACCCAGCATCCTGACCGCACCGCCGGTCGGGACGCGAGGAAGCACATCGCCTTCGAACATATGTACAGTATAGCAAGTGGTGTCCGTGCCCCGCACGCTGAAGCATGCTCCAGAATCACTGGAACAGCAACGATTAGCCGCATATCTGGCGCCTTTATCGACGGCGCCTTCTCCCCTCGGAGCCGGCGTGACGGCCCGCTGAGACCGCTCGAACCTTGCTGGGCTCCACCGACGTGACCGGTCTCGCCCGCCCGTGGGGCGGACGCCGCCGGGCGCCACTGCTGGCTGGCGATAGGCTGTGCCCCAGCACCAGGAAGCACGAGTAGGGAAAAGAGCGCTGCTGCGATGTCAGAGAGAACCGCACCGGTCGAGTCCGACACCCCCTTCCGCTACACGGCGGAGCTGGCGGACTCCATCGAGACCGCCTGGCAGGACCGCTGGGAGGCCGAGGGCACCTTCAACGCCGACAACCCCGTCGGCGCTCTGGCCGGCCCCGGGGCGGACAAGGAGAAGTTCTTCCTGCTGGACATGTTCCCCTACCCCTCCGGCAAGGGACTGCACGTGGGCCACCCGCTGGGCTACATCGCCACCGACGTCGTCGCCCGCTTCAACCGCATGACCGGCAAGAACGTCCTGTACACGATGGGCTACGACGCCTTCGGCCTGCCCGCCGAGCAGTACGCCGTCACCACTGGCCAGCACCCGCGCATCTCCACCGAGGCCAACATCGCCAACATGCGCCGCCAGCTGCGCCGCCTGGGCCTGTCCCACGACCCGCGCCGCTCCCTGGCCACGATCGACGTCGACTACGTGCGCTGGACCCAGTGGATCTTCCTGCAGGTCTTCAACTCCTGGTTCGACCCCGAGGCCCCGCGCCGCGACGGCCGCGGCAAGGGCGCGGCCCGACCGGTGACCGAGCTGCGCGACAAGCTCGCCTCCGGCCAGGTCCCCGTTCCCGACGGTCGCGACTGGGACGCTCTGAGCGCCGCCGAGCAGGCCGAGGTCATCGACTCCTTCCGCCTGGCCTACGTCTCCAGCGCCCCCGTCAACTGGTGCCCCGGCCTGGGCACGGTGCTGGCCAACGAGGAGGTCACCTCCGAGGGCCGCTCCGAGCGGGGCAACTACCCGGTCTTCAAGCGCAACCTGCGCCAGTGGATGATGCGCATCACCGCCTACGGCGACCGCCTCGCCGAAGACCTCGACACCGTGGACTGGCCCGAGAAGGTCAAGCTCATGCAGCGCAACTGGATCGGACGATCCGAGGGGCGCCGAGGTGACCTTCACCGTCCCCGGGGCCGGACAGGGCGACCAGCAGGACGCGTCGCTGAGCGTCTACACCACCCGCCCCGACACCCTCTTCGGCGCCACCTTCATGGTGGTGGCCCCCGAGCACCCCATGCTGGGTGGCCTGCAGGCCTCCGGCTCGGTGCGCACCGAGGCCCAGATCGCCGACGACGCCGCGGCCCTGACCGTCCCAGCTGTCTGGCCCGAGGGCACCAAGGATGCCTGGACCGGCGGCTACGCGACCCCCGCCGAGGCCGTGGCCGCCTACCGCGCCCAGGCCGCAGCGACGTCGGACACCGACCGCACCGACGAGGGCCGGGTCAAGACCGGCGTCTTCACCGGCTTCTTCGGCATCAACCCCGTCAACGGGGCGAAGGTGCCGGTCTTCGTGGCCGACTACGTCCTCATGGGCTACGGGACCGGCGCCATCATGGCCGTGCCCGCCCACGACGAGCGCGACTACGCCTTCGCCATCAAGTACGACATCGACATCGTCCAGACCATCGGCCCTGCCGACGACCCCCCACGGCGTCGACCTGAGCGCCCAGGCCTACACCGGTGACGGTGTGGTCGTGAACTCCGCCCAGGGCGACCTGGACATCAACGGCATGGGCAAGGACGAGGCCAAGGCCACCATGATCGGCTGGCTGGAGGCCAGGGGCGCTGGCCGCGGCGCGGTCACCTACCGTCTGCGCGACTGGCTCTTCTCCCGCCAGCGCTACTGGGGCGAGCCCTTCCCGATCGTGTGGGACGAGGACGGCGGCGTCCACGCCCTGCCCGAGTCGATGCTGCCGGTCGAGCTGCCCGAGGTCACCGACTACTCGCCGCGCTCCTACGACCCCGACGACGCCGACTCCTCCCCGGAGCCGCCGCTGGGCAAGGCCACCGAGTGGGTCGAGGTCGAGCTCGACCTGGGCGACGGCCCCCGGACCTACTACCGCGAGACCAACACGATGCCGCAGTGGGCCGGCTCGTGCTGGTACGAGATGCGCTACATCGACCCCACCGACGACAAGGCGCTCGTCGACCCGGCCAACGAGGCCTACTGGATGGGGCCGCGCCCCCAGGCCGGCAACATCTCCGGCGGCACCGACCTGTACGTCGGCGGCGTCGAGCACGCCGTCCTGCACCTGCTTTACGCGCGCTTCTGGCACAAGGTCCTGTTCGACCTGGGCCACGTCTCCTCCTCCGAGCCCTACCACCGCCTCTTCAACCAGGGCTACGTCCAGGCCTACGCCTACACCGACTCTCGCGGCCAGTACGTGCCCGCCGACGAGGTCGAGGAGATCACCGCCGAGGACGGCTCCACCAGCTACCTGTGGCAGGGGCAGCCGGTGCGCCGCGAGTACGGCAAGATGGGCAAGTCCCTGAAGAACATCGTCACCCCCGACGACATGTACGAGGGCCTACGGCGCCGACACCTTCCGCGTCTACGAGATGAGCATGGGGCCGCTGGACGCCGACCGCCCGTGGGACACCCGCGCCGTCGCCGGCAGCCAACGCTTCCTGCAGCGCCTGTGGCGCAACGTCATCGACGAGACCACCGGCGAGCTGACGGTGACCGAGGAGAGCGCCGACGAGGGAGACCCGCCGGCTCGTGGCCAAGACGATCGTGGGCGTGCGTGAGGACTACGAGGGGATGCGCCTGAACACGGCCATCGCCAAGCTCATCGTCCTCAACAACCACCTCACCGGGCTCGGGGCGGTCCCGCGCGAGGCCGTCGAGGCCCTCGTCCTCATGACGGCGCCCGTGGCCCCCCACATCGCCGAGGAGATCTGGAAGCGCCTGGGCCACGAGCACTCCCTGGCCCACGAGGACTTCCCGGTCGTGACCGACGAGGCGCTACTGGCCGCCGAGAAGGTCACCTGCGTCATCCAGGTCAAGGGCAAGGTCCGCGACCGCCTCGAGGTTGACCCCGACATCTCCGAGGCCGAGCTCGAGAAGCTGGCCCTGGAGGCCCCCGGCGTCATCCGCACCCTGGACGGGCGCGGCGTGCGCAAGGTGATCGTGCGCGCCCCCAAGCTGGTGAGCATCGTTCCCGAGTGACCGGGACGGGCCCCATGACGGCGCCGCTCACGGCCGCGCCGCGGTAGCCCAGGAGCAGCACGAGGGGCTGCACCAATCCGAGATGGTTGGTGCAGCCCCTTCGTCTTGCTTGAGCCGGTTCTCAGCGGCGCCTGAGGGTGCCGAAGATGGAGCGCGTGATCTCGCGGGTGATCTGGCGGCCCACCGAGCCGATGGTCTTCTCGACCTCCCGCTTGCGCCGCTCGGCGGCCTTCTCCGCCTCGCGCTGGCGGCGCTGGGCCTCCTTGACGGCCTCGCGCTCCAGGCGCTCGGCCTCCTTCTGACGCTGAGCCGCCTGGCGGGCGGCCTCCTTCTCCAGGGCCTTCTGCGCGGCGGCGTCGGCCTTGGCCTGCTCCTTGGCGGCCTGCTCGGCGGCGCGAGCGGCCTCGGCGGCCTCGGCGTCGGCCTGGACCCGCTGGGCCAGCAGCTCGTAGGCGGACTCGTTGTCCACACTCGTGGCGTACTTGGGTTTCAGCGGTGAGGAGGCCAGTACCTGGTTGACGGTGCCGTCCTGGGCCGGCCCCATGACGGCGGCGGGCACGTTGATGACCACCGGGGCCACCGGTGCCGGGCGCCCCTTCTCGTCCAGCACGCTGACGACGGCCTGGCCGGTGCCCAGCGACGTGAGCACCCGGCTGAGGGTCCACCGGGCTGACCGGGAAGGTGGAGACCGCCTTCTTGAGGGTTGGCGGCGTCGGCCGGGGTGTGGGCGCGCAGCGCGTGCTGCACCCGGCTGCCGAGCTGGGCCAGGACCTCGTCGGGGACGTCCGTGGGGGACTGGGTGATGAAGACGATGCCCACGCCCTTGGAGCGGATGAGTCGCACCGTGCGCACCACGGCCTCCAGGAAGGCCTTCGAGGCGCCGGAGAACAGCAGGTGCGCCTCGTCGAAGAAGAACACCATGGTGGGCTTGTCCGGGTCGCCGACCTCCGGCAGGGTCTCGAAGAGCTCGGCGAGCAGCCACATGAGGAAGGTGGAGAACAGCGTGCCCTGGGACTGGATGTCGGCCAGCTCCAGGGCGGAGATGATGCCGCGTCCATCGGGGGAGACCCGCATGAGGTCACGCACGTCGAGCGCCGGCTCACCGAAGAAGGCCTCGCCGCCGGCCGCCTCCAGGGCGGCGATCTCCCGCAGGATGACCCCGGCCGTGGCTGCGGAGACCCCGCCGATGGTCTTGAGCTCCTCCTTTCCGGCCTCCGTGTTCGTCAGGTAGTCGACGACGGCGCGCAGGTCCTTCAGATCCAGCAGGGCCAGCCCCTGGCTGTCGGCCCAGTGGAACACCAGCTGGAGGGCGGAGGCCTGCGTGTCATTCAGGCCCAGGACCCGCGAGAGCAGGATCGGCCCGAACTCGGTGACCGTCGTGCGGATCGGGGTGCCGCTGATCCCGGCGCCGGAGTCCGACCCGCCGAGGTTGAACAGCTCGATGGGGAAGGACTGGCCCGTCCAGTCCTGGCCGGTGGAGGCGATGCGGGAGGCGATCTTGTCGTTGGAGGCTCCGGCCTCGGCCAGTCCGGTCAGGTCCCCCTTGACGTCGGCCAGGAACACCGGGACGCCGGCGGCGGACAGCCCCTCGGCCAGGAGCTGGAGCGTGCGGGTCTTACCGGTTCCGGTCGCCCCGGCCACCAGCGCATGCCGGTTGAGCAGTCCCAGCGGGATGCCCACCGACAGGTCCTTGACCGCCGCGGGCTCGCCGCCCGAGGCGTGTCGAGGTAGGTGCCCACCGGCAGAGTGGGGGAGGAGAAGCTGTAGCCGGAACGCACCTGGGCTGTGTAGCCGGTCTCCTCGGCCTCCTGACTGCCCGATGCCTGATCGGCTGCAGCGGCGGTCTCGGCCTGCGCGGGTGCCGGATCCTGAACTGGCTCCTGCACCGGTTGCTGGGGCTGTTCGGCGGCCGCAGCCGGCTCGGCGGAGGGGGCGGCGTCGGCTGCCTGAGCGGGGGCTCGCCCGATGCGTCAGTAGTGCGGGGCTCGCCGGCCTGCTCCACGGCCGAGGCCGGGGTGGAGGCGATGGCGGCGTCAAGGGCCGCCTGGGCGGCGGCTGCCTTGGCTGCGGCGGCTTCGGCGGCGGCCTGGGCGGCCTCGGCCTTGAGGCGTGCGATCTCAGCGGAATCGGTCATGGAGCCATCGTAAACGCCGAACCTGCCAGTGCGCTGACCTGGGCGTGCCAGTGGAGCCGGCGCCGTTTCTGACCGCGAGAGGCAGGAGCCCGGCGAACAAGGTACCCTCGGGCCTCAATGGCGTTGAGATAGTACGTCTGATCCCGCACCTGCCCGCCCCAGTGCCGCGAGGTTTACACGCCCCATGCTGCCCCCTGCGTCGTCGTTTCCGAAAGAACCGCCCCTGACGGGCCTGCTGCTGGTGCACCCGAACCACAGGAACCGGTGAACGCTGTGCGGATCGCCTTCTTCATTGACGACTACCTGCCCTCCGTCCACGGCGTGGCCACCTCCACAGCCACCTTCCGTGCCGCCCTGGAGCGCATGGGACACGAGGTCTACGTGGTGGCCCCCAAGGCCGAGGGCTATGAGGAGACCGACGACCACGTCATCCGCCTGTCCTCCTCGCGCTACTACGTCTTCGACAGCCGCGAGGTCGCCACCATCTATCCGGGCCTGGCCCGGCGCTTCGACGCCTACGACTTCGACATCGTCCACAGCCAGACCCAGTTCAGCCTGGGGGTCCTGGCGCACTGGGTGCCAAGCGCCAGAACATCCCCCACGTCACCACCATCCACACCCTCTACACCGAGCTCATCGATGACTACCCGCTGGCCGTGCTCTCGGGCCTGCTGGCCTTGTCCGTCGCCTTCCCCGTGGCGCTCAAGTCGCAGCCTGTCCTGCCGCGCGTTCACCGGGAGACCATCAAGCACCTCAACAAGCGCGACATGAAGACGGCCCTGTCCCGTCAGGGGTGGCGCCTGACGGCGGCCTTCGCCAACAAGTGCGACGCCTGCCTGTCGCCCTCCCAGCACCTGGCCCGGATTCTCATCGACGACGGCGGACTGACCACCCCCTGCATGGTGCTGCCCAACGGGCTGGACTCCACCCGCTACCGCAGTGCCCGCGCCGCCGACTCACCGATCCCCAAGGCCCCCGGCGAGAAGATCATCATTTGCGTGGCCCGCCTCAGCCCGGAGAAGCGGCAGATGACGCTCGTTGAGGCCATGCCCCACCTGTCCGGCCTGCCGGTCAAGCTGGTGCTCGTGGGCCCGGGCCCCTCCCAGGAGGAGCTGGGGCGGCGCGCTGAGGAGCTCGGGGTGGCGGACCGGGTGATCCTGACCGGCACGTGCTCGCCGGAGGAGGTCGCCGTCCTGCTCAAGCAGGCCGACGTCTTCTCCCTGGCCTCCTACCACTTCGACAACCAGCCCATGGTGTTCCTGGAGGCCGCCGCCTGCGGGTTGCCGATCGCTCTACTGCGACGAGCGGATGACCGAGTGCCTCACCGAGCGCAACGCCATCCTCACCGACGGCATCGAGGGGAGGACTTCGCCCGGGTCTTCGCCTCCCTGCTGTCCGACGACGCCCGGCTCGCCGCGCGCTGTCCGAGGGGGCCCTGGAGGTGGCTCAGCAGTTCGACTCCGAGACGATGACCAGGCGGCTCATCAACCTCTACGAGGATCTCCTGGTCTCGTATCGCTGACGGCCGGCCCTGGAGAGCGGCCGTGGCGCCTTGCCGGTCAGTGCACGGCTTGCCGATAAGGTATGCGGCATGTCGCTCGCCGTCGTCACCGACTCCGCCGCCTGCCTGACGGAGCCCCTGCTGCGTGAGCGCGCGATCGAGGTGGTGCCGCTGCACGCCATCCCCGCTGACAACGGTGAGCCCGCCACCACCTCACGGCCCAGTGTCCAGGAGCTGGTGGACGCCTACCGGCGCGCGGCCAGCAGGGCCGAAGAGGTCCTGGCCATCCACATCTCCTCGGCCCTGTCCGGCACCATGGACAACGCCCGCATCGCCGCCGCCCAGCTCGAGGCCGAGTACCGGGACCAGCCCAACGGCCCGGGCCCGAGCGCGGGGCGCCGACGCCCGCAGTGGCTGCGCGTGGTCGACTCCGGCACCAGCTCCGGCGCCCTGGGGCTCGCGGTGCTGGCAGCCTCCGGCGCCCACGACGCCCGTCGCGGTGCCGCCCTGGCTCAGGCCAGCACCGCCCGGTCCTGCCAGCTCTTCGTCGTCGACGACCTGGGGACGCCTGGCCCGCTCGGGAAGGATCGACCGCACCACGGCCCGCCTGGACGGTGTCCTGGGAATCCGCCCGGTCCTGGCCCTGACCCGCGACGGAATCCGGACGCTGGAGACCGTGCGCGGGGCGGCCCGCGCCAGGCGCCACCTCATCGCGCAGGCCGTCCGCGTCGCCGGCGGGACCGCCCTGTCCGGCCCCAGGCACCCCGCAGACCCGGTGCGCCTGGTCATTCAAGGGCGACGACGCCTCCAAGCTGGCACTGCTCGAGACCGATCTGCGCCAGGCCATGGAGGAGGCAGGAGCCAAGGTCTCGAGGTCCTCACCCTCCCGGTCGACGAGGGCGACGAGCACCCACGTGGGCCCCGGCGCCCTCGGCATCGCCGTCGCCCCGGACCTGAAGACCCATTGAGCCAGGCCTGACGACGCGGCCCGGTTGCCACAGGCCGCCAGGCGCCACTGCTCTCCACAGGGCAGACGGCCTCACCATGCGCCCCATGGGTCCGGTCCCTACCGTCGAGGACATGGGAGCCAGACGGAGCGACGCGCACAGGGTCCCTGGACGACCTTGTGCGTCTGGCCTGCTCAACCGACCCCGAGGAGCCGGTGCGCAGGCCACGTCGCCTCGCGATCGCGCCCCGGGCGGCGATCATCGCCGGCTCCGCCCTCCTCATCCTGGCTCTCGCCCTGGCCCTGAGAGCCGTGCTGGTCTCCGCCGGCACCGGCAGCCACGCGGCTCCGGCCGCAGCGGCAGGGGCGTCGGCTCCAATGCGGCCCCCCACTCACAGGGGCGGCCGCGAGTCCAGCCATGAAACCGGCCACGGTGCCGACCATGGGACCGGCAGCAGGACCAGGCGGCTTGAGCACGACATCGGGCAGCGTCGTCGTCCACGTCACCGGGGCGGTGAGCAGCCCGGGGGTGGTGACCCTGCCCCCGGGAAGCCGCGTCACCGACGCCATCAACGCCGTCGGAGGAGCCAGCGCGGAGGCAGACACCCAGCAGCTCAACCTCGCCCGGGTCCTGACCGACGGCGAGCAGATCCGGGTCCCGCGCATGGGCGAGGTCCTGCCCGATCCTGCACCCCAAACCGGTGGGGACGCCGCCTCCGGTGCGCGAACCGCCCCGGGAAAGTCCGGCGGTGGCGGCGCATCCGGGATGGTCAATATCAACACGGCCTCGGCCTCCGAGCTGGAGAAGCTGCCCGGAATCGGCCCGGCCCTGGCCCAACGGATCGTTGAGTACCGCGACTCCCACGGGCCCTTCGCCAGCGTTGACGCCCTTACCGACGTCCCCGGCATCGGCAAGGCCAAGCTCGAGGGCCTGCGAGAACAGGCCACCGTATGAACGAGGACCACGGGGGCAATGGTGGGGGCAGTCCCAGGGCACCGTGGGACGACCCCGCGCTGTATGTGCACCTGCGCCAGGAGCAGGAGCGCAACCGGTACCCAGACGGAGGTCAGCACGCCACCTCCTCCAAGGCCCCCGAGGCCCTCGACCTGCGCCTGCTCGCCCCGGCGCTGGCCTGCTGGGCCGGTGCCGGGTGGGCCGTTGGGCGTGAGGCGGCAGACGCCTGGAGGCAGGTCCTGCTCCTGGCCTCCGGGTGCACCGCCCTGGCTGCGCTGCTCGTGGTGGCTGTTCTGCGCTTCCGGCCACCGCGCCACCGGGCCGACCCGCGTCCCGGCGCCCCCCGAGCACGACCCCGGGGCGATGGGGGACCCTCAGCGCCAGCCTGCTCGTGTGCGCCCTGTGCGCCGCGACGGTCCTGACCATCAGCGCCGTCCACCTGTGGGCCCGCCAGCGCGACCCGCTGACCGCGGCAGTGGCCACTGGGCAGCCGGTCACCCTCATCGGCACCGTCTCCCAGCAGCCGCGAGTCTCAGCCACCAGCCGCTCCACCCTGGTCATCACCACCCTCGACGTCGAGCAAGTGGACACGCGGGCCTCCACCCTGAGCGCCACCGTCCTGGGCGACACGCAGTGGCTGAGCCTGCCCATGGGGACCCGCGTCCGCGTGCGCACGCGCCTGCGCCCCACCGAAGCGGGACGTGCTGAGGCGGCCATCATCCCCAAGCGCGCCGGTCTGACCGTCCTTGGCCCACCGAGCGGGATACTCGGGGCTGTCACCTCCGTCCGCGCCGGTCTTGCCCAGGCCGTCGGTGCCCCGGGCATCGGGGCCCCGGTCGCCGCAGGAGCGGGGGAGGAGACAGGTCTGTGGCCGCCGGGAGCCCGCAGCCTCGTACCCGGTGTCGCCCTGGGCGACGACCACGCCCTGCCGGCCCCGTTGCGCGAGGACATGCGCACCGTCTCCATGACGCACCTGACCGCCGTCTCCGGGCAGCACGTCGCCATCATCCTGGGACTGGGCCTGGAAGCCCTCGGGGCGTTGCCCCGGCGGTGGCGGGCACTGCTCGGCGCAGTCATGCTCACCCTCCTCGTCATCCTGGTGCGTCCCTCAGGCTCCGTGCTGCGCGCCGCCACCATGGGGGCCGTCATGCTGCTGGGCGTCGTCGCCGGCAGACGCGCCGCCTCCGTGCCCGCCCTGTGCGCCGGAGCCATCGTCCTGCTGCTCATCGACCCCTGGCAGTCCCGCGACTACGGCTTCGCACTGTCCGTGGTGGCCACCGCCGGGATCGTCATCGGCTCCAAGCCGGTCGCCGCCCACCTCTCTCGCCGCCTGCCCAGGTGGCTGGCCGCCGCCGTGGCCCTGCCGCTGGTGGCCCAGGCCGCCTGTGGGCCGATCCTCATCCTCCTTCAGCCCTCGGTGGGGGCCTGGTCGGTGCCCGCCAACCTGCTCAGCGAGCCGGCCGCCGTCATCGCCACCATCAGCGGGCTCCTGGCGGCGCTGATCGCACCGGCCTGGCCCGCGGCCGCCGCCGTCACCGCCTGGCCGGCGCTCGCGGCCTGCTCCTGGATGGTGTGGGTTGCCGGTTTCTTCGCCCACCTGCCCGGCGCCGCCCTGCCCTGGCCTGGCGGCCTCACGGGCGCCCTGGCACTGGGGGCCTGTGAGATCGGGGTCCTGCTCGCGGCGGCTCCTCGTGCTCGTCGCGCCCTGCTGGAGGGAGCCGGGCGGTTGAGGCGGCCTGCTCGTGGCAGGCTTGCCCCATGGCAGCGACCCGCACCCCCGCTCCCGTGGCCCGCGCAAGGCACCGGCTGGACTGCGCTGGGACCAGGCCCAGCTGGCGCCGATCGTCCTCATCCGCGCCGGCGAGGAGGTCCTCGCCGACCGAGCGGTGAGGAGCCTCCTGGCGCAGGCCAAGGCCAAGGACCCCACCACCGAGATCACGCGCCTGGAGGCCGCCACCTACGAGCCCCACCAGCTCGACACCCTCGTGTCGCCCTCCCTGTTCGGTGAGCCCCGTCTCGTCTACGTCCCCGCCCTGGAGCAGATGACTGACGCCCTGCTGAGCGACCTCATCGCCTACGTGGGCGCCGCCGACCCCGAGGTCAGCGTCATCCTGCGCCATAACGGGGGCCAGCGGGGCAAGCGCCTGCTGGACGCCATCAAGGCCTCGCCCTACCCAACTATCCAGTGCGAGGCCGTCAAGAGCGCCAAGGACAAGTCCTCCCTGGTCGTGGCCGACGTGCGCCGCGCCGGACGAAGCATCGCTCCCGAGGCCGTCGGTGCCCTCGTCGATGCCCTGGGCAGCGACCTGCGCGAGCTGTGCTCCGCCGTCGACCAGCTCCTCGCCGACACCCAGGGCACCATCAGCGTCGACCACGTGCGCACCTACTACGCCGGGCGCATCGAGGCCACCGGCTTCACCGTGGCCGACGCCGCCGCGGCCGGCAACACCCCGGCCGCCATCACGGCCCTGCGCCACGCTGTGGCCACCGGCACCGATCCGGTGGCCATCGTCGCGGCCCTGGCCATGAAGGTGCGCCAGCTCGCCCGGGTCGCGGCCGCCGGGGGCAGGCGCATGAGCCCCGCCGAGCTGGGCATGGCCCCCTGGCAGGTGGACCGGGCCCGCCGCGAGCTCCAGGGCTGGTCCGACGACGCCCTGGCCACCTCGATCCTGGCCGTGGCCCGGGCCGACGCCGAGGCCAAGGGGGCCAGCCGCGACCCCGTCTACGCCGTCGAGCGGGCGGTCCTGACGATCTGCAACGCCCGCCGCTCAGGCAGTCGCCGGCGCTGAGCCGTTCTCAGCCCCGCATGGCGGCCAGCGTGAGCGCCGTGGACATCGCCGCGCACGCCGCCTCGTAGCCCTTGTCCTCCTCCGCGCCCGGTCCGCCGCAGCGGGCCAGCGCCTGGGCCTCGTCGTCGCAGGTGAGCACGCCGAAGCCCACTGGCACCCCGGTGTCCAGCGCCACCCGGCTCAGCCCGTCGGTCGCGGCCCGGCACACGTAGTCGAAGTGCGGGGTGCCGCCGCGGATGACGACGCCCAGCGCGACGACCGCCTCGGCACCGCCCCGGGCGGCGGCCGCGGCGACGACCGGCAGCTCGAAGGAGCCCACCGCCCGGACGACGCTCGCCTGGGCTCCGGCCTCCTCGACGGCGCGCAGCGCCCCGGCCACCAGGCCCCCATGATGCGCTCGTGCCACTGGGCGGCCACGACTGTCACCCTCATGCCCCGCGCGTGAGGTGCGCTCTGCTCAGGTGCCCCGGTTCCGCTCATCGTTCCTCTCCTTCGTTGTGGTCGCTCGTGTGCCAGGTCGAGATATTGGCCGTCGCCTCACCGGGCGGTGAGCCCGTGTCGGACCCGATGGGTGGTTCGAGCCCGTTGAGCAGATGGCCCATGCGGTCGCGCTTGGTGCGCAGGTAGTCGAGGTTCTCCCCGTTGGCGAAGGTCGGTGTCGGCGTCATGGAGCGGACGCTGACGCCGTAGCGCTCCAGGCCCGCCACCTTGTCCGGGTTGTTCGTCATGAGCTCGACCGAGCGCACGCCCAGGTGGCGCAGCACCTGGGCGGCGGTGGCGTAGCTGCGGGCGTCGGCCGGCAGCCCCAGCGCGACGTTGGCGTCGAGGGTGTCCATACCCTCCTCCTGCAGCGCGTAGGGCGCGGAGCTTGTCGATGAGCCCGATGCCGCGCCCCTCATGGTCGGAGGCGTAGACGAGGACCCCGCGGCCACGGGCACTGATCGCCTCCATGGCGGCGCGCAGCTGCGGCCCGCAGTCACAGCGCAGGGAGGACAGGACGTCGCCGGTCAGGCAGGGCGGAGTGGACTCGGGCCAGGACGTCCTCGCCGTCAGCGATGCGGCCGCACACCAGTGCGAGGTACTCGGTGCCGTCGACCCTGCTGCGCAGGGCGTGGGCGGTGAACTCCCCGTGCGCGGTGGGCAGGTGCGCCGAGACGACCTCCTCGACAAGCTCCTCGTGCAGCCACCGGTAGCGCTCCAGGTCACTGATTGAGATCATGGGCATGGCGTGGGCGTCGGCGAGCTCACGCAGCTGGTGCCGCCGCGCCATGGTGCCGTCGTCGTTGATGACCTCCACCAGGACCCCCACGGGCCGGTTGCCCGACAGGCGCATGAGGGTCGACGGCGGCCTCCGTGTGACCGCGGCGCGTGAGGATCCCGCCCTCGCGCGCCCGCAGGGGGAAGACGTGGCCGGGGCGGACGAGGTCGTCGGGAGCTGAGCCCGGGTCCGCCAGGACGCGGACGGTGCGTGCCCGGTCGGCGGCGCTCACACCCGTGGTGATGCCGGTGCGGGCGTCGGCGCTCAAGGTGAAGGCCGTCCTCTTGGGATCGGTGTTGTGCTCGGTCATCATGGGGATGCCCAGGCGGTCGAGCTCCTGGCCCGCCATGGGGGCGCAGATGATGCCGGTCGAGTGCCGGATCGCGAAGGCCAGCTGCTCGGTCGTGGCGCTCTGCGCGGGCAGGATGAGGTCCCCTCGTTCTCCCGGCTCTCATCGTCGACGACGATGACCGTCCGGCCCTCGCGCAGGGCGGCGAGAGCGTCCTCGACGCGGTCCATGCGCGTGCCCGGGGATGCGCTCCTGGTGCTCAGCATGCCTGCTGCCCCTCCTGGCTCGGGCGGGCGCCCAGAAGACGCTCGGCGTACTTGGCCAGGACGTCGACTTCGAGGTTGATCCGTTCTCCGGGTCGCCTCGTGCCCAGGGTCGTGCGTCGCAGCGTCTCGGGAATGAGCCCGACGCTGAGCGACGCCCCCGCACCCGGCACAGGGGCGACGTCGAGGGTGCTGGGGGCGTCGACGACGTCGACGACCGTTAGCGACACCCCGTCGAGGGCGACCGATCCCTTGACTGCCACGTAACGGGCGATCTCCTGCGGCAGGCCGATGCGTAGGAGGTCCCAGTGCTCACCGCGGTGGTGGTCGAGGACCTCGGCGGTGGCATCGACGTGCCCCTGGACGATGTGCCCGCCGAGCCGGTCACTGGCGCGCAGGGCGCGCTCGAGGCTGACCGGGTCTCCCGACGCCTGGGAGCCCAGGGTGGTGCGCGTGAGAGTCTCGGCCATGAGGTCGGCGGTGAAGGTGCTTCCGTGCACGGCGGTGACCGTCAGGCAGCACCCGTTGACGCTGACGGAGTCGCCCAGATTCACGTCCTGGGTGACGGTGGGCGCCTCGACCGTCAGCCGGGCGCTGTCCTCGACGGTCTCGAGCCGGACGACGCGTCCGAGCTCCTCGACGATTCCGGTGAACATCAGTGACTCTCCTCGGTGTGGAAGTGGGCAGTGGGAACGTCGTTGGCCTCCAGATCACCGCAGAGGCGGACGGCGAGCTCGTCACCCGCGCCGAGGACCTCGACGCGGGGGTGACTCAGCCTCAGGGCATCGCTGATCGTCGCCGCCCCGAAGTCGGCGAGGGCGGCCGGTCCCGCGCCCAGAAGCGCGGGGGCCATGTAGGCGACGACCTGATCGACGAGACCGGCGCGCAGGAATGCGGTCGCGAGGGTCGGGCCTCCTTCGAGCAGGACATGGCGGATCTTGCGCTCGGCGAGCACGGCCAGGACGGCGCGCGGGTCGTGATCGGGCAGGAGGAGGTGGTGGTCGTCGGCGAGCACCCGGGAGGTGGCAGGCAGGCTCCTGGAGCCGACGACGACGCGCAGCGGCTGGAGGTGGGCCGGCGCGGGCTGACCCGCCTCATCGCGGACGGTGAGGGCGGGGTCGTCGGCGAGGGCGGTGCCGGTGCCCACCATGATGGCGTCGCACTGGCGGCGCAGGCGGTGGGCGTCGTGGCGGGCCGCCACCGGGGTGATCCACTGGCTGGTGCCGTCAGCAGCGGCGATACGGCCATCGAGGGTGGCGGCGAGCTTCCACGTCACCATGGGGCGCCCGCGGGTCACGGCCAGGAGCCACGGGCGGTTGAGACGCGCTGCCTCCTGGGCGCACAGCCCGCGCCGTACCCGCACGCCGGCGGCCTCCAGCGCCGCCGCGCCGCCCCCGGCCTGCTCGGTCGGGTCGTCCTGGGCGTAGATGACCTCGGCCACGCCGGCGTCGAGGAGCGCCTGGACGCACGGGCCAGTGCGGCCCTGGTGGTTGCACGGCTCGAGGGTGACCAGGACGCTCGCTCCTCGGGCGGAGGCGCCCGTCGCGGCGAGGTTCGCCAGTGCGTCGATCTCGGCGTGGGAGCTGCCGGCGCCACGGTGATGGCCCTCGGCGAGGACGTCGCCGTCGGGGAGAGAATGACGCAGCCGACCCGGGGGTTGGGGCCGGGCGGGGCGTCGGGGCAGGCCGCGGCCCGAAGGGCGCGCTGCATCGCGGCCGTCTGCACGGTGGTGAACGAGGTCATCCGGTCCTCTCCCTCGGGTGCGCTGGGGAGAGACACCGCCATGGTCGACCGCCGGGTGCACGGCACCGGGCGAGGCATGGTGTGTCCCGTGTGCGCTTCCCATCCGGACTCTCACCGTCGGTCCAGGAGTTCCACCTGGTCAGCCGGTCGCTGGATGCGACCGGGTCGCGGACTGTCACCGCCGGTTCGGACTTTCACCGACCCCAGAGCACACGAGCTCATCTCGTTGGGGAGAATGTACCGCGCGCGAGTGCGTTCAGTCACCTCTGCGCACCTATGTGACCATCCACACCTCGGCAGGGTGTCCGGGTGCGGGCGCACCGCAGGAGGGTGGCCCGCACCGGGCCTCACTTCTTGCGGTACAGGGACTTGGTGGCGTAGACGGGCTCGTTGGTGACCTGGACTCCCAGGGCGCGGAAGATGCCCTCGTCCACCGAGCCCAGGATCGTGGAGGTGTGGACCTCGCAGCCCCGCAGCGTCTCGAGCTGGTCGAGGGCCTTGCGGGCGTTGTCGTCCCCGTTGGCGGACACGGCCAGGGGCGATGAGCACCTCGTCGGTGTGCAGGCGCGGGTTGCGGCTTCCCAGCCTCTGGGTCTTGAGCTTCTGGATGGGTTCGATGGAGGCCGGGGCCAGCAGGTTGACGTCATCATCGATCCCGGCCAGGAGCTTGAGGGCGTTGAGCAGCATCGCCGAGGAGCACCCCAGCAGGGCGGAGGTCTTGCCCGTCACGATGCGCCCGTCGGGCAGCTCGATCGCCGAGGCCGGCTCGCCGGTGGCCTCAGCCACCTCCAGCGCGGGCGGCACGACGGGGCGGTCCTCCTTGCTCACCCCCACCTTGGCCATGAGCAGCGCGATCCGCTGGGACTGGACGGGGGTGATGACCTCGCGCTTCTCGGTCACCAGGGCCCGGTAGTAGCGGCGGATGATCTCCTGACAGGCGGCCTGCCGGCAGACCTCGTCGTCGCTGATGCAGTTGCCGGCCATGTTGACGCCCATGTCCGTGGGTGAGGCGTAGGGCGAGGAGCCCAGGATCTCCTCGAACAGGCGGCTCAGGACCGGGAAGACCTCGACGTCGCGGTTGTAGTTGACGGTCTGGACGCCGTGGGCGGCCAGGTGGAAGGGGTCGATCATGTTGACGTCGTCGAGGTCGGCGGTGGCGGCCTCGTAGGCGATGTTGACCGGGTGGTCCAGAGGCAGGTTCCAGATCGGGAAGGTCTCGAACTTCGCGTAGCCCGAGGAGATGCCCCGCTGGTGGTCGTGGTAGATCTGGGACAGGCAGGTGGCCATCTTGCCGCTGCCCGGGCCGGGGGCGGTGACGACCACCAGGTCCCGCCTGGTCTCGATGTACTCGTTGCGCCCGTAGCCCTCCGCCGAGACGATGCGGGCGACGTCACCGGGGTAGCCGGGGATGGGGGAAGTGGCGGTAGACGGTGATGCCCAGCGCCTCGAGCTTGCGCTTGAAGTCCTGGGCCTGGCGGTTGTCATCAGTCCACTGGGTCACGACGACGCTGCCCACGTAGAGCCCGTAGCTGCGGAAGGCGTCGATGTGGCGCAGCAGGTCGTCCTCGTAGGGGATGCCCAGGTCCGCGCGGACCTTGTTGCGGGCGAGGTGCTTGGCGTTGACCGCCATGACGATCTCGACCTCGTCGGCCAGCTCGGCGAGCATGACGATCTTGTTGTCCGGGGTGAAGCCCGGCAGCACGCGCGAGGCGTGCATGTCGTCAATGAGCTTGCCGCCGAACTCCAGATAGAGCTTGCCGCCGAACTGGGCGCGGCGCTCCGCGATGTGGCTGGACTGCATCCGCAGGTACTTGTCGCGGTCGAATCCGATGCGCAATGGGCTCTCCTTGAGGCGGTCTGATGAACGGGTGAAGGTGATGGAAAAAGGGGAGGGCGCCTCCCCGGTGGGAGGCGCCCTTCAGATGCTCACTGCTGCGGTGGCCTCAGATGGAGGCGACGCGCTTGGCGAGCTTGGACTTGCGGTTGGCGGCCTGGTTCTTGTGGATGACGCCCTTGGAGACGGCCTTGTCCAGCTTGCGGGAGGCGGCCTTGAGGTGCTCGAGCGCGGCGTCCTTGTCGCCGGCCTCGACGGCCTCGCGCACGCGGCGCACGTAGGTCTTGAGCTCGGACTTGACGGACTTGTTGCGCAGGCGGGCCTTCTCGTTGGTCTTGATGCGCTTGATCTGGGACTTGATGTTCGCCACGGTGAAACTTTCTCGCGTCTGATTGGTCAATGGCCGGAGAGAGGGTTCGCGCCACGGGCTGACATGAGGTGGTGGGGCACCTGGCTGACCCGGTCGCCGGACCCCGCAGCCGGCCAGGCCAGAGGTCCAAGGGGTGACTCTATCAGTCCAAATTCTCAATGGCTTCGTGCTCATGGAGGCTGTGCACGTGAACTTGCTCGCCTGTGCTGAGCTCTACCTGGTTCTCCGCACGCTCAACAAGCCTTGGGTCATGGGTGACCACGAGGATCGCGGCAGAGGTTCGAGCCCACGCGTCCATGGCGCCGATGACCACCGTGGCCAGCTCCTCATCCGCACCGGCGGTGGGCTCATCGAGGATGACCAGGCGGGGGTGCTCCATGAGCAGTGTTCGCGCCAGGGCCACTCGCATCCGCTCTCCGCCGCTGAGCAGGCCCGTGCGAGTTCGGGACAGGGTGGTGAGTCGGGCCGCGCCCAGGGCATCGGCGATCCGCGCCGCGCGCTGGCGCCGGGGGAGCCCGAGTGCCCAAGCGGCGTGGCGCAGTGTAGCGATGGGGGTCCAGGAGTCCTCCAGAAGAAGGTCCTGTGGCTGGAGGGCGATCGTGGTGCGGTGCGCCAGGCGGATGTCGCGCGGGCTCATCCTGCTGGAGGGCCGGCCATCGATGGTCACGGTCCCAGTGAAATCGAGGTCGTGCAGGCCCAGGCACCATGCCGTGGTGGTCTTGCCGGAGCCGTTGGGGCCGGTCAGTGCCGTGACAGTACCCTCCTTCAGGGGACAGATCCAGCCCGTCGACGAGCAGGCGCCCGCCTCTGGAGATGGTCAGGTCTGTAGCGGTGAGTGTGTCAGCCATGGCGGGCCTGCCTCCTGCGGCGGGGATCGGTGGGCCGAGCGGCGGCGTGGCGTGATCCCACGACAACGGCCGCGGTGAGAACGAGTGCGCACGCCATTTGAGTAACGACCAGTTCGCTGCTGGGCTGGACCAGGAGCGGCCAGGCGAGGATGAGTACCGGGATGGTGATGAGGACCGCGGTCAGGGAGGCGCTCGGCCAGCATGCGATGCCCCAGCAGGCGCTCAATCTCACGTCTGCGACTCCTGGCCTGTGCCCAGGCGCGTGCCGCGAGCCCTGCGCTGGCCGCGGTGCTGGTGGCTGCAGTCAGCAAGATGAGGGCGTGGAGGACTGCTGTGTGCATGGTTTGCTCCCTGAGGGCCGTGTTGCCGGTGCCGACGGCGTCGAAGCGCGCCACGAGGTCCTCCACGTGGTGCTCGCGCAGCCGCTCCCGCAGGGAGACAAGGTTCTGGCCGGTGAGGACTGCAGCCCCTGGGTAATGGCGGACAAGTAGTCGTCTGGGGCGAAGTAGCCGTCGGGGACCACGGCGACGAGGCAGTCGCTGGTGCGGGTGCCCTCGCTGCTGAGGAAGAAACTGACGGCGGGGAGGCTCTCCGGCAGGGAGCGAGCTGACCTCCTCCAGGTCGTGGGAGGTGACGGTGACAGCGTTCACGCTCGCCCCGTGCACCGTGTTGAAGCGCGCCTGCTCGACGAGCTCCTGGGTCAAGGCCTCGTCCTGGCCGGCCAACGACCGAGGGCCGGTAGAGGGTCACCTGCTGCTCGGTGACCTTGGGCAGACCGTAGTGGGCGGCGGCCGTGTTGTTGAGATACAGGGTGGGCGGCCCGTCGCCGTCCCCAGTGGAGCCGTTAGGGATCGCCCAGGCCAGAACGAGGCTCCCCTCCTTCTGGGCCTGGCTGATGAAGGAGGCTATCTGAGGTGTCTTGGCACCGAGAGTGGGCTCGCTGACGGACCAGATGCTCAGAGCGGTGGCCGGGGAAGGGACCGCTGGGCCTGGGCCTGGTTGCGAAGTGCCTGCGCCTGGAGTACATCGACGATGAGACTGGTGCTCGCGGTGGAGAAGGACCAGGTCATGGTCAGGACGAGTGCATAGGTCAGCAGAGCGATCCCGTGGCGCGGACGCGCTGCTGCCCCGGGCCGCCGTCGGCTTCCGACCGCGAGCACCACCCATCCTGCGAGCGTGCCGGTCAGGGTTGCGGTCAGGGTCAGGAGGGCGCAGAAGGCGATGAGCTCGGCGCTCAGACGGTGGACGCTCAGCACGGCGGAGCCATAGATGTCGTAGGCCACCAGCAGGGGCGAGTAGCGCCAAAGGGGCCAGAAGCCATCGACATGTTGTCAGGAGGCTGTTCTTGAGGAGGTGGAGGGCCAAGCGGGGGTGGGAACGGCCCAGTAACCTGGCGCTTCTGTAGGAAGAGGACTGGGAGACGGTGGCAAGGGCCAGGACGAGCGCCAGAACCGTCTGGGCCAAGAGCAGGCTCACGCCGATCTCGGAGCTGAGGGCGGTGGACAGGGCAAGGCCCGGTGTCAGAATCCCCGACTCATTGATGCGATCGCCCCACCGGTCTGTGACCTGACTGAGGAACTGGGTGGTACTTTGCCGCGAGCCGATCGCGTACCACCCGCCCAGGGCATCGTCTTGGACGGTGCTGGCGCTGTAGGCGATGGGCTCCGGCAGGAGCAGGGAGTCAATGGTGGGCGAATGTAGTCATCAGCCTCGTAGCCGAGGAGCTCGACGCTGGCTGTCGAGAATGACTCGTCTGTGGTATCGGCGAAGTCCGTGATGTGGCGTACCTGTGCAACCTCGACGCCGGCTTGCTCGCCGATCTGATGAAGCTCATCCGGGTCGACGCCGGTTTCACTGATAACGACATAGCCGTTCGTCTCGGCCGGGAACAAGAAAAGGAGCGACTGTGGGATAAGCAGGGATGGTCGCCAGGCACAGCGTGAGGTTGAGGGCCCAAGTGGCTCTGAGAAGAATCTTCATGAGGGTGGCGCGGTAGGCGGGGCCCATCAGCGGAGCCGCCGCCTACCGCAAGATACTAATGGCTCTCAGCAGAACCAGTAGAAGGCTTCGTTTGTGTCAGTGGAGCGTCGGACCTGAGCGTAAGACCACTTCCCTGCGGCAGTTTTGGAACTTCGTGCGGTGATGAGCCCATTGTAGGTTCGGGCTGAGGATCCATGGCATCGAGAAGGGTGATGAAAGTTCGAGTAGACAACTTTCGAGTTCGTACCGTAGCTCCAGGTCCCGCCGGCGACCTTGACCGTGTGAGAACCGGTGATCCAGGCAGGGCGAATGCCTGAGCCTCCGGCAGGAGTGTACTTGACAGTAACCGAGCCGTACTCGGTGGCGTCATCGGGGATAGGTGACTCGTCTGCAAATGCGGGGGATGACGCGCCAAGAGTGAGAACCGAGGCCAGGGTGATGGCGGCCAAGCCCTTGAGGGTGGTGGTGACTGTTGGGAGTGCCATGATCTCTCCGATCACTTCATAGGGATAGGGTGGGGCTGGCCAGTAAGTCAAGTTTATGCGTGACGGGGGTAGGCAACATTTCAATCTTGTTTTTGTGGAAACCTCCGATACAGGTGCTTTCCAGCGTTTTTGGGCCTAGCGGATAACATCTGTACTCTGTGGGATCTGTCGAAATCTGGAGGCGATCAGGAGTGGTGGTGGCGCAGGGCGGCCACGACGCCGTCGAAGACCCTCACGCTTCATCGTGGCCCCCTCGCGGCGCACCGAGGTCGGCTCCACCAGGAGCAGACGGTCCAGGCGCACCTCACTGGGGCGGCCCTGCCGGTCCCAGTCACCGGTGCCGACGTCGTGCCAGAAGCGGCCCCAGCGCGCCTCCTGGGCGGCGTCGCGGTCGTGGTCCTGCTCGTCATCTGGGCCACGACCAGACGGGTCTCATGGCGAGCCAGGACCAGGACGGGCCGGTCCTTACCCTGGGCGGGATCCTCCTCGAAGGGAACCCAGGCCCACACCACCTCGCCGGGGTCGGCCTCGCCATCGGGGTCGGGGGAGTAAGCGAAGTCGGGCAGCCCCAGGGTGGAGACGTCGTAGACGCTGACGCCTCGCGCCGAGGGGGCCCGTCGCGCCCGCCGCGGCGCCGCAGTCGTGGGCGCGGGGCCGGGTCGGTGACGGCTTCGCCGCCGACGACTTGGGGGCGCGGGCCTGCGCGGTCTCAGCTGAACCGGATGGCCTGCTCTCCGACGTGCCCGACGGCGTCGAGGACTTCTGGGAAAGGGCGTCGCTGACGGCGTCGGAGGCGGCGCGTCCGAGCAGGGTGAGGATCCGGTTGAGAAGGCTGGCCATGGGCGCCACCCTACCGCCGGGCGGGATCGGGTGGCTGCTGCAGGCTCACGACGGCGACCAGCGCCACCGGTGGACCTGCCTCGAAGCAGGAGGACCACTGGTGGCGCTGGCGAATGGGGTGATGGTGCGGTGCACCCGCAGACTCGCGTCGGAGAGGTGCTAGTTCCCGGTACGCGTCACAGGGGTGCAGATCGTGTGGGTCCCGGCCTCGGTGCCGCCGTAGCTGCCGGCGACGTCGATCTGCATGGTCAGCCCCCGGGAGGAGTTCTTGGGGTCGCAGGCGCCCAGGGCCTTCCAGGTCTCCGCGGTGACAGCCTCGGCGTTGACCTGGTAGGTGCTGGTGAAGGTCATCGTGGTTGACGAATGGGCGTTCAGGGAGTCACCGGTGCGCAAGTACAAGGAGCCGTCGTCCTGAAGGGCATAGCTGTCCGGGCCGACCCACCACGGGGTGCCGGTACCTGTCACGCTCTTGAGGGTGAAGCCGGCCGGAATCCCGGGCCGCAGGACGATATCGGAGCTGGATCCGTTGGCGTCGGTGGTGTTGGTGAAGGTGACGGAGTAGCCGACCTCGACCTCGTAGGTGCCGGTGGGCTCGGCCTCGACCAGGAGATCCGTGGGATGAGTCTCCACCTCAATCACCGGCCGGTGGTTGACGTAGTCGCTGGAGAAGGTCTGGTTGCCGGTGGTCAGTGCGGCCTTGACCCGGTTGCGCCCCACGACGCCGGTCAGGTCGACCTGGCAGGTGACGTCCTTGCCCTGGGGGACCTTCGCCGTTCCGCTGGAGACGCTGAGACTCTCAGCCGGTCCGGTGGCCGAGACGACCTTGCCTCCGAAGGCGGTCAGGTCGCAGGTCAGGGCGCCCACCTGTGCCTGCCCCTTGGACCTGCCGGCGGAGATGGTGAAGTGAGACAGCGGGGTGGTGGAGTCGTTCCGCGCCGTCATGGTGAAGCGGGAGGCGTCCTTGGCGGCGCCGTCGACCCTGACGTCCTGGGTGGACACGGTGGCGTGAGCCTCGCTGGCAGCGGGCTTGTTCGCCGTGACGGTGGGCTTAAGAATCGCGTTGCGCGTGGAGACCTCGACGGTAGGGGTGAAACGGTAGCTGCGCGCGTCCGCACCGGGAGCCGCCACCGTGGTCCCCAGATCCAGGTCGAGGTAGCTGCTCTTGTCCCATTGGAGGTAGAAGTTGATCTCATAGGTCAGCTTCAGGTGCTCAGGAGTGCAGGAAACGGCTTTGACCGAGCCGATGGGCTCACCCAGCAGGGGGTTGTACAGCTCAGAGATGGAGCTCAGCTCGGAGTCCACGATCAAGGCCGGGGGCTCACCGCCGCCATTGTCGATGTAGAAGGAGCTCGTCCCGGCCACCTCGTCACCGTTCTGGGAGGGGCAGGTCCAGGTCCACTGGCCCGGCACGGAGTCGGCCTCAATGGTGACGTCCGTGGCGCTCTTCGGGGCGATGGCCGACGGGATGCGGACCTTCCAGCTCAGGCAGCCCTCGGCATTGCCGGAGCCATGGCAGCCTGCACCGGCCGTGTGATACAGCCCCTCCACGGTGATGTCGGTATCAGCGGAGGCCGGGGCTGCGACGGCTGCGGCGGCGAGCAGGGGAAGAGCCAGGGCGATGCTCAGGAGGCGCCGCCAGGGAAGAGAGGGTGGGGAGGATGGGAAGTGCATGAGCACGCCTTTCAGTGAGGTGAAGTGAGGTGAATGGAGTAAGGAACGAATTGCGTCTTCAACGGACTGCTTCTTACTGAATGGGATTCCCGTTGTGGGAGACAGTCATATGAAGGTCGGATAGGTGAAATACTCACCTATCCGACCTTCAGCCAGTCGGGCTGATCGACCTGTGCTCGTGCTCAGTTCTTCGTGCGCGTCACGACGGTGCAGGCCGAGTAGGTGCCGGGCTCAACCCCGTCGCTGCCGACGACGTCGATCTGGGTGGTCAGCCCCTTGGAGGGGTCCTTGGGGATCGCAGGTGCCCAGGGACTTCCACGTGTCCTCGGTGACCGCCTCGGCCTTGACCTCGTAGAAGGCGGTGAAGGTCATCGTGGTTGACGAGTGGGCGTACAGGGTGTCGCTCGTGGACAGGGGTATGGAGCCATCGGGCTGGAGCGCATAGTCGTCCATACTGATCCACCACGGGACGCCACTGTCCAACACGTACATGAAGCTGAAGCCGGCCGGGATCGGGGGGTGCAGGACGATATTGGAGGTGTGGCCGTCGGCGTCGGTGGTGTTGGTGAAGGTGACGGAGTAGCCGACCTCGACCTCGTAGGTGCCGGTGGGGGCGGCCTCAACTCCGCGATCAGTAGGCTGGACCTTCACCTCGCTGATGGGGCGATCCTTGGTGAAGTCACTGGAGAAGGTCTGCTTGCCGGTGGTCAGCGCGGCCTTGACTGTGTTGCGTCCCACGACGCCGGTGAGGTCCACCTGGCAGGTGACGTCCTTGCCCTGGGGCACCTTGGCCGTTCCGCTGGAGACGGTGAGGTTCTCGGCCGGTCCGGTGGCGGAGACGACCTTGCCTCCGAAGGAGGTCAGGTCGCAGGTCAGGGTGCCCACCTGGGCCTGCCCCTTGGTCCGGCCGGCGGAGATGGTGAAGTTGGACAGGGGTGTGGTGGAGTCGTTCCGCGCCGTCATGGTGAAGCGGGAGGTGTCCTTGGCGGCGCCGTCGACCGTGACCTCCTGGGTGGACACGGTGGCGTGAGCCTCGCTGGCAGCGGGCTTGTGAGCCGTCGCGTTGGGCGTGAGAACCAGGCTGCCCGTGGAGGTCGTGATCTTCGGGCTGAAGGTGTAGCTGCGCGCGTCCGCGCCGGGAGCCACGACTGTGGTCCCCAGGTCCAGGTCGAGATAGGGAGCTCTGGTCCCGGGCGGAGTCGAAGTCGACCTCGTAGGTCAGGCTCAGGTGCTCAGGAGTGCAGGAAACGGCTGTGACCGAGCCGGCGCTGTCCCCGTGCTGGTTGTAGTAGAGATGGTCGAAGAAACCCAGGCCGGAGTCGGCCAGCTTCGATACGGGCTCGTCCTTGCCCCTGTCGATGTAGAAGGCACTGGTTCCGGCCACCCTGTCGCCGTCCGGAGAGGGGCAGGACCAGGTCCACTGACCCGGCACGGAATCGGCCTCAATGGTGACGGTGGTCGATGAGTTTGGGGCGACGGTCGAGGGGACTCGGACACCCCAGCTCAGGCAGCCCTCGGCACTGTCGGAGCCGTGGCAGCCGGTGCCGGCGGGATGATAGCGCCCCTCCACGGTGATACCGGTGTCCGGGGCGGCGGTTGGGACGGCTGCGCTCACCGGAGCGGCGACGGCGCCGACGGTGAGCAGGGGAAGAGCCGTGGCGACACCCAGGAGGCGCCGCCACGGACGAGTGGATGGGGAGGACGGGACGTGCATGAGCATGCCTTTCACTGAAATGATCGGAAGGGACGCCGACCGGTCCTTTAATATATCTCTGAACACAGTGCTATGGAAATGGTGCAGTGCTTCTTCTGCCGCGCTTTCCCCGCCTTCATGAAAGGAATAGACAAAGGTCGGTCGCGCCCAGCTTTCGGTGCAACCGACCTTTGTCGTGGTTCTTCGCGGCTCGTCTGCCAGACTTCGCCCCGTCAGTGCGGGCGCGTGGCCTCCTTCATCGTGGCGGTGAATGCGACGAGGTCACTGCGCAGCGCTCCGAGCGCGTAGTGACGACGCTCCTCGTTACCGCCTGCGCCGTTGTTGCCGCTGGTGGCCGCCATGATCTCGGGGGCGTAGCGCTCCACGATCTTGACCGTGGCCGATCCACTGATGGCGCCGTCGGCACCGGCTGCGATGGCCTCGGCGACCTGCTCGGGCGTGGAGATGCCGAAGCCCAGCATCACTGGTGCGGCGGCGTCGGCGCGCAGGCGTTCCACCGACTCGGCGAGCCCCACGGTGGAGGAGGCTCGCTCGGTGCCGGTCACCCCCACCCGGGAGACGGCGTAGACGTAACCGCGTGAGGCCGCCGCCACTGCGTCCAGGGTCTCGGCCGCGGCCGACGGCGGGGCGATGTAGACGGCGTCGATACCGGCCTCCTCGGCGGCCCGGCTGAAGGGGGCCGACTCGCGGATCGGGACGTCGGGCAGCAGCACCGAGTCGATGCCGGCCTGCGCGCACTCGGAGTAGAAACGCTCCAGGCCCATGGCGAAGGGCACGTTGCCGTAGATGAGCATGCCGATGGGCAGCCACGGGTGGCGCCGGCGCACCCGCCGAACCACCTCCAGGCAGTCCTGGAAACCCACGCCCGCGGCCAGGGCCCGCACATGCGCCTTCTGGATCGTGGGGCCGTCGGCGACCGGGTCGGTGAAGGGCACACCGAGCTCGAGGGCGTCGGCTCCACCGGCGATGAGTGCCTCGATGACGGCCTCGCTGGTGTCCGGGTCGGGGTCACCGACCATGACGAAGGGGACGAAAGCGCCCTCGCCGCGCTCCTTGAGGGCGGCGAACATCGCGGGATAACGACTCATCTCAGAACTCCTCATCCGGGCCGGCGTCCGGGCTGGTGCCCCTGGCGGCGTTCAGACCCGCGTACTCGGTGCGCTTGCCCATCTGCTCCACCATGCGCGAGGCCCTGGCCACGGCGCCGTCAGTGGAGAAGGAGCCGCCCAGCCTCGCCTGCACCTGGTCGAGGTCCTTGTCCCCACGGCCCGACAGGCACACCAGCAGGATCGGGGGCTCCTCGCCGTCGGGCACCTGGCGGGCCATGGCCAGGGCCTGAGCCAGGGCGTGGGCCGACTCCACCGCGGGGATGATCCCCTCGTGGCGCGACAGCAGGCGGAATGCCTCGATCGCCTCGTCGTCACCGATGCCCACGTAGCGGGCCCGGCCGGTGTCCGACAGCCAGGCGTGCTCGGGCCCCACGCCCGGGTAGTCCAGGCCCGCCGAGACCGAGAAGGATCCTCGACCTGCCCCTCCGAGGTGCGCATGAGGGTAGCTGCGCGCCCCGTGGAGGATCCCCACCAGCCCCTTTGTTGATGGGGGCGCCGTGGCGGGAGGTGTCCAGGCCCTCACCGGCCGGCTCAACCCCGATGAGCTCGACCCCGGGATCGTCGATGAACTCGGCGAACATGCCGATCGCGTTGGAGCCGCCGCCCACGCAGGCGATGACCGAGTCCGGCAGCCGCCCCGTCAGGCCCAGGACCTGGGCGCGGGCCTCCCGGGAGATGACCCGGTGGTACTCACGCACGATCGTGGGGAAGGGGTGCGGGCCGGCAGCCGTGCCCAGCAGGTAGTGGGTGTCGGCGAAGGAGGCCGTCCAGTCGCGCAGCGCCTCGTTGACGGCGTCCTTGAGCGTGCCCGCACCACTGTCCACCGGGACCACCGTGGCGCCCATGAGCTCCATGCGCTCGACATTGGGCGCCTGACGCACGACGTCGGTGGCCCCCATGTAGATGGTGCAGTCCAGGCCCAGCAGGGCGCAGACCATGGCGGTGGCCGTCCCGTGCTGGCCGGCGCCGGTCTCGGCGATGATGCGCCGCTTACCCATCCGCTTGGCCAGGAGGGCCTGCCCCAGAACCTGGTTGCCCTTGTGGGCGCCACCATGGACCAGGTCCTCGCGCTTGAGCAGGATGCGGGCATTGCCCTCCAGCGGCAGGTTGCGCAGCTCGGTGACCGCCGTGGGACGTCCCAGGTAGCGGGTCATGAGCGTCTCCAGCTCGGCGGCGAAGGCCGGATCGGCCTGGGCGTCAATGAAGGCGTCCTCGAGCTGGTCCAGCGCCGGGATGAGCAGCTCGGGCACGAACTGGCCCCCGTAGGGTCCGAAGAAGGCCGGCAGACGCGGGTGGTGCCCCGTCTCCTGGCCGTCCCGGTCCAGGGCCGACGACGACGTGCCCTCACCCTGAGGCAGCGGTACCGCGGTGGCCAGCTCCCGCGCGGCCTCGGCCGGATCCGGGGCTCCGGACAGGGACGAGCCCACCAGGAGGGCGTCCACCAGGCCCGACAGGGCGCCGTACGTCCTCGGGAGCGCCGACCCCCGACTCACCCACTAGCACCACCCCGGCCGGGGCCAGGGGAGCCATCTCCTCGGTGCGCGCCAGATCCGTGTCCAAGGTGCGCAGGTCGCGGTTGTTGATGCCGATGACCTCTGCCCCCAGGGGCTGAGGCACGATGCATCTCCTGAGGCGTGGAGACCTCCGTGAGCACCTCCATGCCCAGGCTGTGAGCCAGCTCGGCCAGCTCGCGATAGACGTCGTCGGGCACCACCGAGAGCATGAGCAGGACCGCGTCCGCCCCCAGGCTGCGAGCCGCCAGCACCTGGACCTCATCGACGATGAAGTCCTTGCACAGGACGGGCACGTCCACCACCTCGCGCACAGCGGCCAGGTCGTCGAAGGAGCCATTGAAACGATCGGGCTCGGTGAGCACTGAGACCGCGGCCGCGTAGGGCGCGTACTGGGCGGCCAGCGAGGCCGGGTCGTAGTCGGAGCGGATGGTGCCGCGTGAGGGTGAGGCCGCCTTGCACTCCATGATGAGAGCCGGCTGCGGGCTGCGGCCCTGGCCGCTACGGGTGCGCAGGGCGGCCGCGAAGGAGCGCTGGGAGTGCTCCAGGTCCTCGGCTCTCAGGTGCCCGAAACGGGCGCGCAGCTCATCAATGCGCTCGCGGCGCGCCTGGACGATCGAGTCCAGGACGGTGCCCGTGGCGATGAGACGCGCCTCGACCGGCTCACGGTGGGTGCGCTCGCCAGGGCCTGCGCCATCGGGTGACGCGGCGGGGACGGGGGCGGTGTCGGGGGTGGTCACGGCTTCTCCTCAGGCCGTCTCAGTGGCGAGGTCACTGGCTTTTGGTCATGGACTCCAGGTGGCGGGCCACGCCACCGGAAAGGATCTGCTCCAGGGCCGCCGCAGTGCCGTCGGCGAGGCTGTCGGCCCGGCCGGTGAGGTACAGCAGGGCACCGGCATTGACGGCAATCGCGTCGCGGTGGGCGGGCCGTCCCTCACCCGAGACGGCCTCGCGCAGCAGGCGGGCGTTGTCGGCCGGCTCCCGCCCAGCAAGTCGGCCAGCTCGTAGGCGGGCACCCCCAGATCCGCAGGCGTGACCTCGTAGGCCCGCACCCCGTCGGGCGTCGCCTCACGCACGAGGGTGGGGCCGTGGACGGCGATCTCGTCCAGGCCCGAGCCGTGGACCACGAGCGCGCGCTCGCGCCCCAGCTGGACCATGGCCTCAGCGATCATGTCCAGCATGCCCGGGTCCCACACGCCCATGAGCTGGAAGGTCAGGTGTGCCGGATTCACCAACGGCCCCAGGACATTGAAGATCGTGGGCGTGGCCAGCGCCTGCGCACCGGGGCCACGTGCCGCATCGCCGGGTGGTAGGCCTGGGCGAACAGGAAGGTGAAGTGGTCACGGGCCAACAGCTCGACCGCCGTGGCCGGCTCCATGTCCAGCGGCAGCCCCAGCTCGGCGATGACATCGGCCGCCCCCGTCTTGGAGGACACCGCCCGGTTGCCGTGCTTGGCCACCGCGACTCCCCATTGAGGCGGCCACCAGGCCCGCCCCCGTGGAGATGTTGATCGTGCCCACGCCGTCGCCCCCGGTGCCCACGACGTCCACCAGCGGGAAGGACACCGACGGGAAGTCCCGGGCCACCTGACGGAAGGCGCTCGCGGCCCCGGCGACCTCCTGGGGCTCCTCACCGCGGGCGTGCAGCGCCGCCAGCAGCGCCGCAGTCTCCACCTCGGACAGCTCGCCGGCGCCCAGGGCCGCGAAGACCGTGGAGGCCTGCTCGCGGCTCAGGCGCCGCCCCTGCACCACCTCTCGCAGCAGCTCGTGCGCCTCCTGCGCCGTGGCGGCAGGCGCGGCCTGCGCAGCGGCCGGGGCCGCGCTGTTGGTCTGACTCATCGGTCTGTAGCTCCTTCGCAGGTGGTTGAGGCTGGTCGAGCGCCCGGGGGTGATTCTGCCCGAACGGCGGCTCCGACGTCGGTATGTGCGGGCCGACGGGGGGCAGGTGTGGCTCAGGGGTCCGGGCCAGGCCGGCGGTGACGGCCTTGAGCAGGGCCGGGCCCTGCGGGTGAGGATCGACTCGGGGTGGAACTGCAGCCCGATCGCGGGCCGCGACCGGTGCCGGGCCGCCATGACGATGCCTCCGCTTGGGTCCTCATCTGTCGGGGTAGTCCGGGCAAGGCTGACAAGTGCCTCAGGAAGTGTGCGTGTGCCCAGGGAATGGTAGCGGGCCACGTCCAGCGGACCGCCGTCGAGGACCGCGAAGGCCTCGTCCGCGCGTCCCGCCTCAGTGACCTCGAGGCGGTCGGAGCGGCCATGGACCGGGCCGACCGGGGCGACCCGCCCGCCACAGGCCTCGACCAGGGCCTGGAACCCCAGGCAGATGCCCAGCGTGGGAATCGCCTCATCCAGGGCGGTGGCAATGAGCTCCATGAGGCAGCCCGACGTCGCCGGGTAGCCCGGCCCGGGGGACAGGCACAGGACCGGGCGCCGCCCTGCCTGGTGCTCGGCCTCGGTGGCCTCCAGGGCGGCGAGCACCCGGGAGGCCGGCACGTTGTTGCGGTAGACCTCGATCTGGGAGCCGAGGGTCGCGAACTGGTCGACGAGGTTGTAGACGAAGGAGTCGCGGTTGTCGAGCAGAACTACTCGAGCCGGTGCCGATGCCTCGGCACGACTCCCGGCGGCCTGTGCGGTGCTCTGGCTGCTGGTGAGGGGCATGGCTCAGGCCTCCTTGCTGGTTTGGCTGCTGGTTTGGCTGCTGGTTTGGCTGCTGGTCTGGTCGATGACGAGGGCGGCGCCCTGCGCGGCGGCGACCGCCTCCAGGACGGCGCGGGCCTTGTGGACGGTCTCGGCAGCCTCGGCGGCCGGGGAGGAGGCCGCCACGACACCGGCCCCGGCCTGAACCAGAGCTCTCCCGTTCGTCACGAAGCCGGAGCGGATGACGATGCAGGTGTCCAGCTCCCCGTCACCGCGGATGTACCCCACCGAGCCGCCGTAGGAGCCGCGACGCACGCCCTCGGCCTGGCGGATGAGCTCGGCGGCCCGCAGCTTGGGGGCCCCGGTGAGGGTGCCCATCGTCATGGAGGCGCGGAAGGCGTCCAGGGCGTCGAGGTCCTCGGCCAGCTCACCGGAGACCCTCGGAGACCAGGTGCATCACCCGGCTGTAGCGGTCCACGCGCAGCAGGTCCTGCACACTGCGGGTGCCCGGACGGCTGACCCGGGCGACGTCGTTACGGGCCAGGTCCACGAGCATGACGTGCTCGGCGACCTCCTTGGCGTCGGTGCGCAGCTCCAGCTCCAGGCGGGTGTCGCGCTCGTGGTCCACCGAGCCGTCGGGGTGCAGACCGCGCGGCCGGGTTCCGGCGATGGGGCGGATGGCGACCCGGCCGCTGCGCACCGAGTACAGCAGCGCCGACTCCGGGGAGGCGCCGAAGAGCTCGAAGTCCGGGGCGGCCAGGTAGAACATGTAGGGGCTGGGATTGGCATGGCGCAGCACGTGGTAGGCGGCCAGCGCATCGGGGCAGGCGATGGTGAAGCCACGCGAGGGCACCACCTGGTAGACGTCGCCGTCGGCGATGTAGCCGCGCATCTCCTCCACGACCGCCTCGAAGTCGGCGTCGGAGACGGTGGGCACCGCGTGCAGGACGGGGAGTCGGGGCCACCGGCCGGTGCCGGTGCCTCAACGGCTGTGTCGGCAGCTGCGTTGGCGGCTGTGTCGGCGCTGTCGGCCGGGTCCTCGGTCCCGTCGATGGCGGCGGCCAACGCCTCCATGCGCCGCTCCAGGTCGGAGGCGTCGACCGAGGCCCCCACCAGGGTCGCCTCCTGGGTGGGGTGGTCGACGACCAGGATGATGCGGGCGTCGTAGAAGAGGTAGTCGGGGCAGGGTGTTGGCGCCCTGGGCCACCTCGGGCAGGGACTCGAAGGTGGACAGGTAGTCGAAGGCGAAGGCCCCCGCCTCCAGCGGCAGGTGGGGGTGGTCGACCTCTGCCCGGGCCAGGAGGCGCAGCGGCTCAATCGTGGACAGGGCGGTGAGCCGCTCGCGCTCCTCGATGGACGGGTCGTCGTCGCAGATCGTGGGCAGGGGTCAGAGTCAGCCGGCCGGGGCGGCGGTCGGTGACGTGCTCGGCCAGCCCCGCCTCAAGACGCGCCAGAGCCGCCAGACCATCGGCCCCGGGGGCTCCTCCATCGACGGCGTCCAGCGCCTCAGCCATCACGGTCCCGCCCCAGCACGTCAGCCTGGCTGAGGCCTCCAGGACGGCGACCGTGGTACGCGAGGCCTTGGTCGTGATGTCGGCGCTCTCCAGCAAGACGCAGTCCACCGGGCGCACGGAGCCGCCCTGCGCGGCCGGGCCCGCAGTGGTGCGCAGCAGGCCGGAGCGAGTCAGCTGCTCCAGCAGGGCGCCGCCGTCGGCGTGGTAGCGCACTGAGCGCGTCAGCACAGTGGGTGAGACGGCTGACGGTGCGGCCTCGGGGGGCAGTGTCTGGCACGGTGGGTGACATGGGGCCTCTTTCCTGAGATCGGGGTTCAGGCGGGCCTCTCACTCATGCGTCGGGCGGGCCCGCGGTGAGCGAGCCGGAAGGTCCTAACGCGTCAGGATGATGGCGGCTCGCCTTGAGGGGAGCCACCACCACTGGCGGTCACGGAACGCTGTCATGGCACCGAGGGTAGAACGAGGTCGTGACGTGACCAAATCGTCGGCCGGAGATGAGACGCCTACCCGCACCTGTCGTGTGGCGTGCACAGGCATCGGTGCGGCTCAGGTGCTCGTCCGCGTCAGTTGCCCAGGCGGAGGGTTCTTCCACCGGTGGTGGCACTGGGCTTGGCGCTGGGCTTGCTGCTGGGTTTGGTGCTCTTGCTGCTCGCCTCGGCGACGGCGGAGGCCGCGTTGACGATGCCGGCACCGCAGGAGCTTCGGTCGCACTTGGCCATGGGGGTGGCCGTGTTCTGCAGGATGGTGACGATCTCCGCGGTCTTCAGATCGGGGTTGGCGGACAGCATCAGCGCGATGGTGCCGGAGACGTGGGGAGCCGCCTGACTGGTACCGATCATGAAGGAGTAAGCGGGGGTCTGTGGGGCAGACGGCGACTCGTCGGTCGTGGACAGAATCTTGGGGCTGGTCCTGCCGTCCTCTCCACCGGGGGCGGAGATCTCGACGGTGTCACCGTAGTTCGAGAAGGACGAGCGGGTCCCGGTGCTCGTCGTGGCACCGACGGTGATGACGTTCTCGCAGCTGGCAGGATTGACGTTACCGGCGTCCTCATCACTGTTGCCGGCGGCGGCGACGATGATGGAGCCGCGTGCGACAGCGGAATCGATTGTCTTCTGCAGGAAGCGTGTGCACACGCCAGGGGCCGCCCAGGCTCATGTTGATGACCTGGGCGCGGTTCTGTTGACCGGTACGCCGTTGACCTTACCGCCCGAGGCCCAGGTGATGGCGTCCACGAGGTTGGCGCCGTCGGAGCCGCAGCGGCCCAGGAAGCGGATGGGCACGATCTTGGCGTCCGGGGCGACACCTGCGACACCATCGCCGTTGTTCGTGCGCGCGGCGATGGTTCCGGCTACATGGGGAACCGTGCCAAAGTCGACTGCTGGCCCTTGTCCTGGTGCTTGCTGCCTCCGTCATAGGCGGAGCACTCACCCGGCTCGGACCAGTCTCCCTCGTCGGAGGGATCGGCGTCGTAGCCGTCGTTGTCGCGGGCTCTCTCGGCGTCGGCGATGAAGTCGTAGCCCGGCAGGAGCTGGCCCTTGAGGTCCGGGTGGTCGGTCAGGATGCCGGAGTCGATGACAGCGACTGTGACGCCCTTGCCGGTGGACTGCGACCAGGCGTTGGTGGCGTTGATTCCGTAGGAGCCCGAGGTCATGTCCCACTGCTTGGAGAAGTAGGGGTCGTTGGGGACATTGCGGTCCTGGGCGGAGGTGTCGCCCAGGGCGGTGACGTGCAGATCGGGCTCGACGGCCTCGATACCGTCGGCGGCCTCGAGCGTGGAGATGAACTCCTTGACCTGATCCACGGTGAGCTTGTCACTCAGCTTCACGGCAGCCGTGCTCATGGCGTGAGCGGTCACGCTCTCCAGCTTGACCGAGAACTTGCCCGCGGCGGCGGTCAGTGCCTCCTTGTCCTTGGCGGGCAGGGAGTTGAGGACGTTCTCTCCGTAGGCCTTCGCGGAGGCGATGACCTTGCCCGCCGCCGAGTTCTCGGCGTAAGAGATGATGAAGCGGTCACTGGGCTCGGTGACCTTCGCCGCGTTGCCGTGGGCGGAGGCCGATGCCGCAGCGGTGGCTTTGTGTCCGCCGATGACTCCGGCGCGAACCAGGCCGACGGCGATGAGACAGACTGTCGCGACGGAGGCGACGACGATGAGCAGGACGCGTTTTCTGCTGAGGGTCATGGTGGGGAGGCTTTCGGTAGGGACGTCTCGGGACAGGGAGTGCACAGGAACCCGGAATGCGACGATTCTGGCATGAGACGGCGGAAAACTCTCACCGGTGAGTGTGGGGAGGCCTCCCAGCGGGCTCTGGGGACGGAGCTGCCCGGGTCAGACGCGCTCGCGGCGCCCGCTGCCGCGGCCTGCGCGCATGACCCGACTGCGGCGAATGACCACGACAAGCGCCAGGGCCGTGAGCATCAGGAGGCAGATGAGACGCCCTGTCGGCCCGGTCAGCCAGGCCGTCAGGATCGCCATGCCGATGGTCGTGTAGACGGTGGCCCAGGCGATCGCCCCGGCGGCCGTGGCCGCCACGTAGCGGCGCAGCGGCATGCGGGCCACTCCCGCGGAGAGCTGGATGACGCTCTGGATGCCGACGGTCAGGAAGGACACCGGCACGGCCAGCACGCCCCAGCGCGCCGACCACGCCTGGGCGCGGGCGTACACGGGGGACTCGAGCAGCGAGACCCACCGGGTGCGCGCGGTCCCCGCCGTAATGCCCCGGCCGATCCAGTACATGGTGTGCGAACGCATCATGGCCAGGCACCAGAAGAACAGGAAGACCCAGGGATAGGGCAGGGAGTGGATCCGTTCCAGCATGCGAGGAAGGCTAACCTAAGTCGATCGGTGCCCGGTGGCGGGCTCGCCTATGCCTACGCCTACGCCTGCGCCCGCGGGAGGTGTGGGGAACCGCCGCGTGGCCGCACCTCACACTGTGGGGTGGCCCGGCGGGCTGGGGTGGCGGGCCGCCGTCGTGGGAGACTTGGGCCAGCCCCATGCCGGATATGAGGAAGAGCCAGGAACCGATCTCCGTGTCACCGATCCCCACACCAGAGCAGATGACCAGCGTCCAGCCCGCCGCCACCGAGCAGGCCCGGCTGCGTAACTTCTGCATCATCGCGCACATCGACCACGGCAAGTCCACCCTGGCCGACCGCATGCTCCAGGCCACCGGCGTCGTCCAGCCCCGCGACATGCGCGCCCAGTACCTGGACCGCATGGACATCGAGCGCGAGCGCGGCATCACCATCAAGTCCCAGGCCGTGCGCATGCCCTGGGCCATCGAGGGTGACGACGGCGTCACGCGCGCCTACGCCCTCAACATGATCGACACCCCCGGGCACGTCGACTTCTCCTACGAGGTCAACCGCTCCCTGGCCGCCTGCGAGGGCGCGGTCCTCCTGGTCGACGCCGCCCAGGGCATCCAGGCCCAGACCCTGGCCAACCTCTACATGGCCATCGAGGGCGACCTGACCATCATCCCGGTCCTCAACAAGATCGACCTGCCCGCCGCCGAGCCGGAGAAGCACGCCGAGGAGATCGCCTCCCTCATCGGCTGCGACGTCGACGACGTCCTCAAGGTCTCGGGCAAGACCGGCCAGGGCGTGCCCGAGCTGCTCGACCGGATCGTCGAGACCGTCCCGCCCCCGCACGGCGACCCCGAGGCCCCGGCCCGCGCCATGATCTTCGACTCCGTCTACGACACCTACCGCGGCGTGGTCACCTACGTGCGTGTCGTCGACGGCGCCCTCAAGCCCCGCGAGCGCATCGAGATGCTCTCCACCAAGGCCGTCCACGACCTGCTGGAGATCGGCGTCATCAGCCCCGAGCCCACGCCGTCGGCCGGACTGGGGGCAGGCGAGGTCGGCTACCTCATCACCGGGGTCAAGGACGTGCGCCAGTCCAAGGTCGGTGACACGGTCACCTCCGCGGCGGCCCCGGCCGACGAGCCCCTGTCGGGATACCAGGACCCCAAGCCCATGGTCTTCTCCGGACTGTTCCCTGTGGACGGCTCGGACTTCCCGGCCCTTCGCGACGCCCTGGACAAGCTCAAGCTCAACGACGCCGCCCTGACCTATGAGCCGGAGACCTCCGTGGCCCTGGGCTTCGGCTTCCGCTGCGGCTACCTGGGCCTGCTGCACCTGGAGATCATCCGCGAGCGCCTGGAGCGCGAGTTCAACCTGGACATCATCTCCACCGCCCCTCCGTGGTCTACGAGGTGACGATGGAGGACCGCAGCACGCACACGGTGACCAACCCCAGTGAGTTCCCCGAGGGCAAGGTCTCCTCCGTCTCCGAGCCGGTGGTGCGGGCCACGATCCTGACCCCCAGCGAGTTCGTGGGCACGGTCATGGAGCTGTGCCAGTCGCGTCGCGGCACCATGCAGGGCATGGACTACCTCTCGAGTCCCGCGTGGAGATGCACTACGTGCTGCCGCTGGCGGAGATCGTCTTCGACTTCTTCGACGCCCTGAAGTCGCGCACCCGCGGCTACGCCTCCCTGGACTATGAGGCGGACGGCTCCCAGGACGCCAACCTGGTCAAGGTCGACATCCTGCTCAACGGGGACAAGGTGGACGCCTTCAGCGCCATCGTCCACCGCGACTCGGCCTACTCCTACGGCGTCATGATGACCAAGCGCCTCAAGGACCTCATCCCGCGTCAGCAGTTCGAGGTCCCCGTGCAGGCGGCCATCGGCACCCGCGTCATCGCCCGCGAGACCATTCGGGCGCTGCGCAAGGACATGCTCGCCAAGTGCTACGGCGGTGACATCACCCGTAAGCGCAAGCTGCTGGAGAAGCAGAAGGAGGGCAAGAAGCGCATGAAGGCCATCGGACGGGTCGAGGTGCCTCAGGAGGCCTTCATCGCGGCCCTCGGTGCGGACACGCCCACCGGCGCCAAGCCGGGCAAGTAGCGCACGGCGGGCACGAGCAGGATCGAGCAGGACTGAGTAGGACCGAGGTAGGACCAGGACGGCACCGGCGGACGACGGAAGGACGGCTGCGGACATGAGTGACACGAGCAGGCAGACCACGATTGACGCTGCCCTGAGCGACGACGGCTCCGGGCTGGTCCTGACCCGGGAGCTGGCCCGGGTCCTGGGCGAGCCCCACGCCGGCGCGGACGGGCGCCACCAGGACGAGCCCTCACCGTTCCACGACGGCGACCTGGTGGGGACCGTCGGCGCGGTGTGCACCGTCAAGGAGATGCGGCCCGACGCCGGTCCGGCAGGCGTCTCGGCGATCCACAAGGGCGCCGTCGACGGGCCGGTTGAGGTGAGCCGGACCGGGATCATCACCGACAGGCACGGGGACCGCGCCCACCACGGGGGCACTGACAAGGCCCTCTACGTCATGAGCGCCGCCGAGCAGCGGCACTGGTCCGAGGTCCTGGGAGGTATTGAGCCGGGGCGGCTGGGGGAGAACCTCCTCATCGAGGGCGATATCGACGACGTGGAGATCGGCGCGATCCTGTCCATCGGCGACCCGAGCAACGGGGGACTGCGGGTCAGGGTGACCGGCGTGCGCAACCCGTGCGCCACCTTCGCCCGCGGTGTGGGTCGTGCGGACTGGGTGGAGGTCTTCTCGGCGCGCAACCGGGTGGGCGTCTACCTGTCGGTGCTCACCGAGGGGGCGGTGCAGGTCGGCGACGAGGTACGCGTGGTCTCCTCCCCGGGGCACCGGGTCACCTGCCGGCGCTGGTTCGCCCACCACGACCCGCGCGACGCCCAGGGGCTGCTCAACTCCGAGATCTTCGGCAACTGCGTCATCGCCGACTTCACCAAGAAGTACGTGCGGGCCGCCGCCCACGAGCGGGTCGGCTGACGGCGCCGCTGAGTGCCCGACGGCCCCGGGCAGACGGTTTCGAGACCTCACAGAAGTAAAGGACGCAAGGCTCCGCATGGCTCAGCACCACCCGCCCCGCTCCCACGCCATCCACTCCAGGGTGCGTTCCTTCTCGCGTGCCGGCGGCAGGCTGCGTCCCGTCCAGGCCGAGGCCCTGGCCCAGCTCGGCCCCCGCTACGTGGTCGACGTGCCGCGGGCCGACGCCGTGCGTACCGTGTCCCCAAGCTTCCGCCTCGATCCGGAGAAGGTCTTCGGGCACGTGGGTCAGGTGCGGCCACTGATCGTCGAGGTCGGCTCGGGCAGCGGTGAGGCGCTCCTGGCCCATGCCGCCGCCCACCCGGGGGTGGACTACCTGGCGGTGGAGGTCTGGGAGACCGCCATCGCCCGCCTGGTGACCTCGATCCACCGTCAGGGCCTGCACAACGTGCGCGTCGTTCCCGCTGACGCCTCCCAGCTGCTGGCCACCGCCCTGCCGGTGTCCTGCGCCAGTGAGGTGTGGGTGTTCTTCCCCGATCCCTGGCGCAAGCCCCGGCACCGCAAGCGCCGCCTGGTGACCACGGCCTTCGCCGACTCGGTGGCGCGGGTGCTGCGTCCCGGAGGGGTGTGGCGCCTGGCCACCGACTGGGCGGACTACGCCTGGCAGATGCGCGACGTCATCGAGGCCGTGGCGGCGCTGCCCACGGGCCTGCGCCCGGACATCACCCCGCCCTACTTCCGGCACGACGACGCCGGTGCCCGCCCCGACCTGGGGGCCGAGACCGCCGAGGAGGACAGCCTGGGCAACGGCCTGGACCCCGGATCCCCGGCGGGCGTGCGCGGCGGGTGGTCGCCCCGCTACGAGGGGCGGGTCATGACCCGCTTCGAGCAGCGGGGCCTGGATGCCGGGCGCACGATCCGCGACCTGACCGCAGTGCGCACCGAGGCGGCCTGGATCCCCGAGCGCGGCGCCTCCATGCTGGAACACCTCGAGGCCGAGGGGCAGGTCTGGAACCACCTGGAGTCCCAGCCCTGGCGCCTGCGTGAGGGGCGAGGCGACGGCCTGCTGCACCCGGCGGACCGGTCGTGAGTGCAGCTGCCAGGCTGCCCCGCAGGGGCCTGGCTCATGGTCATCGTCGCCGGCTTCCTCGGGTTCTGCGCGGTCCTGCGAGCACCGGTCGGCGTCATCCCGCCCCTGCTGACGCGCCTGGGGCAGGACCTGGGGATGGGGGAGGTGGCGCGTGGCGCACTGACCTCTGTGCCGATCCTGTGCTTCGGGCTGCTCACCCCGCTGGCCTCGATGGTGGTGCGCCGCGTCGGCATCAACACCGCGGGTCTGCTCACCCTGGTCATGGCTCTGGCCGGGGCGCTGCTGCGCTCGGCCGGCACCACCTGGGCGGCCTTCGCCGGAACCGTCATCATCGGGGCGGGGCTGACGGTGGGCAACCTGGTGGCGCCCATGGTCATCGGCCGCGACTTCTGGCACCGCACCTCACTCATGACGGGCCTGTACTCCTCGACCTGCAATGTCATCGTCACCGCTGCTACCGCCCTGGCCGTGCCGCTGGCCCTCCTCATCGGCTGGCAGGGCTCGGCCGCCGCCTGGACCGCCATCCCGGTACTGCTGGCCGGTGCCATGTGGCTGTGGGTCTTCCCGCCCGGCAGCCAGGCGCCCCGACAGCGCCTGCGGGAGCGGTCGGGCATGACCTCCTGGGTGACGGAGCGCTCCCTGGCCCGTCCGACGTCGTCGACCGGTGCCGCCGTCTGGAAACGTCCCCTGACCTGGGTGATGGCGGTGGCCTTCGCGGCCCAGACCTTCTCCTACTACGCGATCTCGGGGTGGCTGCCCACGGCCCTGGTCGACGAGCTCTCCATGAGCGAGTCCGGTGCGGGAGTGGCCGCCTCCGTGTTCTCCCTGCTGGGAATCGTGGGACCCCTGCTGGTCCCGGTCATGTTCGAGGCGCTGGGGTGGCCGGCCAGCAGGGTCCTGGGCGTCATCTGCGCCTGCTGGCTCATGCTGCCGGTCTGCCTGACGGTGGCCCCCGCCTACTGGCTGGTGCCCTGCATGTTCTCCGGTATCGCGCACGGCGCCTTCTTCGCCGCCCTGTTCACCCTGGTCATCCGCCGCTCGGAGTCGGTTGACGAGAACCGCCGGACCACCGCCGTCATCCAGACGACCGGATACTGCCTGGCCGCCACGGGGCCGGTGGTCATGGGGTGGGTCCATGAACACAGCGGCGGCTGGGTGGCCCCTTTCGCCATGGTCGTGGGGGGTACTGGTGCTCATGACCGTGTGTGCTCAGATCGCGGCCCGCGCCGGCGACTCCGGTAGGCCTGAGCCGGCCATTCCCGCCGGCGTCCTGTCCGGCGATGACGAGCAGGCCGAGCAAGGCGGCGACCAGTGAGCCCGACCCAGCCAGTGGGGGAGCCACTGCCGGGGATGGGGGAGCTGCCGGCGCAGGCGGCCGCCTCCGCACCGGACGGCAGTGAGCGCCCGTTCTCGGTGTACCTGCACGTGCCCTACTGCCGGGTGCGCTGCGGCTACTGCGACTTCAACACCTACACGAACCTGGCCATGGGGCAGGGCGCCTCGGCCGAGGACTTCGTGGGAACCCTTGCCGGCGAGCTGCGCGCCGCCCGCCGCGCCATGGACTCTGCGGGCCTGCCGGTGCGCGCTGCGCAGACCGTCTTCGTGGGCGGAGGAACCCCACCATGCTGCCCGCGACCGACCTGGTGAGCATGCTGGAGCTGGTGCACGAGTGCTTCGGGCTCGCAGCAGACGCGGAGGTGACCACCGAGGCCAACCCGGACTCCGTGGACGAGGCCGGCCTGGCAGCCCTGGCCGAAGGCGGCTTCACCCGCGTCTCCTACGGCATGCAGTCGGCCGTGCCCCACGTGCTGAAGGTCCTGGAGCGCACCCATGAGCCCGCCCGGGTGCCCCACGTGGTGGAGTGGGCACGACGGGCGGGCCTGAGCACCTCCCTGGACCTCATCTATGGGGCGCCGGGGGAGTCCCTGGAGGACTGGCAGCGCTCCCTGGACGCGGTGACCCGCATCGGCCCGGACCACGTGAGCGCCTACGCCCTGGTCATCGAGGAGGGCACTCGCATGTGGGGGCAGGTCCGTCGCGGAGAGCTGCCCATGCCCGAGGACGACGACGAGGCCACCAAGTACGAGATGGCCGACGCCGCCCTGGGGCAGGCCGGCTACGAGTGCTACGAAATCTCCAACTGGGCTCAGCCCGGCTCCGAGTGCCGCCACAACCAGGCCTACTGGCTCGACTGGGACTGGTGGGGCGCCGGGCCCGGAGCCCACTCCCACCTGGGGGACGTGCGCCTGTGGAACACCAAGCACCCGGTCGCCTGGGCCGGGCAGATCGCCACCGGACACCTGCCCGTGGCCGGACACGAGGTCATTGACGCCGAATCCCGCGAGCTGGAGCGGATCATGCTGGGCATCCGCCTGCGTGAGGGGCATCGAGCTGGCGAGCCTCGGGAACCGGCCGGGCGGCCCCTCAGCAGACCGGCCTGATAGGGGCCGCGCCACCCCACCGCACCTGGTGCCCATTGTGGCCGGCCTCGTCGGTGATGGACTCCTCGACGCCGGAGCGGCCCTGCGGGGCCGGGCGGTCCTGACTCTGCGTGGTCGCCTCATGGCCGATACCGTCACCCGCGCCCCTGACCCGGTGAGCCCGAAGCCAATCCAAACGCCTGGTAGGTTGGGGTTTCGATCTGCAATCGAAGGAAATCTGACTGTGCTCTCTGTCTGGCTGAAGTGCGAACTTGCGGCTCTCATTATTCTAGGGCCGATCGGAGCAGTTCTTAATCGTTTTTCGCAGCCTGGTGGAAACTGCGGGAGAGTCAGCAGATGCGGCAGTAAGTGGTGTCGCGTGGCGCGCGGAGGGCATCTCTCAGTTATCACTACGGAGGTCGTCTTCGCGCCCCGCTTCAGTAGGATGAAGGTCCTTGCCGCGAGTAGGCAGGTGCGGGCCGCTCACGATCTACCCCTGCTGATGCCCTGATATTTTTCAGTGTAGTGCCAGGGAACTGTGCCAGTCTGACGGGATGACTACTCCACAGTATCCAGGTTACCCAGACGACGGTTCCCAGGCTGGTGGTGTCCCTCAGGGAGCAGGTACCCCCGGCTATGGGCCGCAACCAGGCTACGATCCCCAGGCCGGGAGCGTTCCGGGTTACGGAGCACAGCCCGGCTACGGGGCCGGCCCCGACCCTCAACAGCAACCCGGCTATGGCCCTCAGCCTGGGGCGACGCAGGGATATGGTCCTCAACCCGCTGCCGGTCCTGACTACGCCTCCCAGCCGGGGGCGGTCCCGGGCTACGGCCCCCAGTCCACCATGGGCGGCGGAGCCGGTATGCCGTACTACCCTGCAGGTGCGATGGGCGGTGCGCCGATGAGCGTCGGCGACGGCCTGTCCTGGGCGTGGTCCAAGTTCAAGGACAACGCGCTTATTCTCGTTGTCGGCTTCGGCGTGTGGGCCATTCTTTCAAATCTTGGATTTGACTCGCGTGTCGAGCTCAACGGAGAAGAGTACGGATTCAGCTACGGAATCCCCTTCTGGGGGTATGTCGCTCCCGTTGTCCGCCTGTTCTCGGCCATCGTGGCCGCCAACATGTCCCTCAAGGTGGCTTCTGGGCGGCAGCTGGAGTGGAACGACATCTTCTCCTTCCCGAACTTCGGGGCCAGCCTTCTGGCCAGCTTCCTCACTGCGGTTGCCACGGGAGTGGGCCTGCTCCTGTGCTTCATTCCGGGAATCATCATGGCTTTCCTCCTCTACTATTCCGTCTACTTCACCGTGGATAAGGGCGTGGACGGCATTGCGGGAATGAAGGCGTCGTGGGCAACCTTGTCCAGTCACGTCGGAGAGCTCTTCCCCTTCGCTCTGACCGGTGTCGGCCTCTACTTCATCGGTGGGATCACGCTGATCGGCTGGCTTGTGACGGTCCCGCTGGTGGCGCTGCTCTCCGCCTACTCCTACGTGCGCATCCAGGGCTACGACGTCGTCCGCTGACATCGTCTCCCGAGGGTCTCCTCCGCGCCCCGCCAGCTCCAGCCGGCGGGGCGCGGACTCGTTGTGAGCCGGAGGGTGGGCCCGCTCGGCTAGAGTGAGGCCGACGTCGCTCAACACCGTCGTCGAGAACGATCCTTCCCCTCCCAAGGACCTCCGTGCCCCTGAGCCCCACCGCCCCTGACCCGAGTGGCGCGGACGAGCGCCCCGCCCTCATCCTGGCCAACCTCGGCACGCCAGCGGCCCCCACGGCCAGGGGCCGTCCGGCCCTTTCTGCGGGAGTTCCTCTCCGACCGCCGGATCGTTGAGACGCACCCCTCCTGTGGCGCCCCTGTCCTGGAGGCCATCATTCTGCGGGTGCGCCCTCGCGCGTCGGCGGCGAAGTACGCCACCATCTGGCGCCCCGGGGAGGAGACCAGTCGCTCGGGCTCTCCGCTCATGCACTACAGCCAGCGCCAGGGCGAGCTGCTCCAGGACGAGCTCGGCGAATCGGTCCAGGTCCGTATCGCCATGCGCTACGGGCAGCCGGCCCTGCGCCGCGTCATGGGTGAGCTCATGGGGGCCGGCTTTCGCAGGATCGCCCTCATCCCGCTCTACCCGCAGTACGCCGCCTCCTCGGCCGGCACCGTCGTCGATGAGGCCGCCCGCTTCATCCTGACCTCCCGCAACCAGCCCGAGCTGCGCACCATCCGCTCCTTCGAGACGGCGCCCGCCTACATCGAGGCCCTCGCCACCGCCCTGGAGCAGCACTGGCAGGTCCACGGCCGCCCCGACCCGGCCGCCGGCGAGCGCCTCCTGCTGTCCTTCCACTCCATCCCCCGGGCCATGCACGACGCCGGAGACCCCTACCGCTCCGAGTGCGAGCGCACCGCCCAGCTCCTCTCCCGGCGACTCGACCTGCCCGAGGGACTCGCCCAGCTCACCTTCCAGTCCGTCTTCGGGCCCGCCGCCTGGATCGGGCCGGCGACCATTGACACGGTCGGCGAGCTCGGCCGCGCCGGCTGTCCCCGCCTGGACGTCATCTGCCCCGGCTTCGTCTCCGACTGCCTGGAGACTCTCGAGGAGATCAACCAGCTCAACCGCGAGACCTTCACCACTGCCGGGGGCGGCAGCTTCCACTACGTCCCCTGGGGCAACGACTCCGACGGCGCCATCGCCGCCCTGGCTCAGCAGGCCAGAAAGGTGCTGGCCGGCTGGATCTGAGCCCGGCGCGGCCCCGTGGCTGCAGCAGGCCGGAAAGTCGGTCTCAGCACGAGAGACCACAGGCCCTCACCGGGGAAACTGTTGCCCGGGACGGTATGGTGACGCGGACAGTCCCTGATTCTGTGAGGAAATTGCCGTGCATCTTGAGTGGTGGTCCGTCCTGCCCTTCGCGGGCATGCTCGCCTGCATCGCCGTCCTGCCGCTGATCCCGGCCACGGCCCACTGGTGGGAGAAGCACACCAGCCAGCTGATCGTCGCCGTCGGGCTCGGGGTGCCGGTGGCCGCCTGGATGTGGGTCGCCCTGGGCTGGACGTCCGTCTTCGCCGCCGTGGTGGAGTACGTCCAGTTCATCTGCCTGCTGCTGGCCCTGTTCGTCGTCTCCGGAGGCATCTTCCTCAAGGGCGACATCCGGGCCACGCCCCGCAACAACACGATCTTCCTGGCCATCGGCGGAGTCATCGCCTCCTTCGTGGGCACCACCGGTGCCGCCATGCTCCCTCATCCGGCCCCTGCTGGCCACCAACAAGGAGCGCCACTACCGGGTGCACACGGTGCTGTACACGATCTTCATCGTGGCCAACTGCGGTGGCCTCCTCACGCCCCTGGGCGACCCGCCCCTGTTCCTGGGCTTCCTGCGCGGGGTGCCCTTCACCTGGACCTTCAACCTCCTGCGCGAGTACCTCTTCGTCAACGTCATGCTGCTGGTGAGCTACTACGCCCTGGACTCCTACTACTACTCCCAGGAGCCCGCCAAGGCCGTGCACGACGACGACACCGAGATCGAGCCCCTGGGCCTCAAGGGCTCGCTCAACTTCGTCTTCTTCGCCGTCATCATCGCCGCCGTCGCCTTCGCCCCCTCCGTCGACGCTCACGCCATCGAGGAGGGGCACGCCGCCCTGGGCGACTGGATTCCCGTGCGCGAGTTCATCATGCTCGCCTCCGCGGCCGGCTCCTACTTCCTGGGCAGCCGGGAGGTCCGCTTCAAGGACAACCAGTTCACCTGGGGGCCCATCGCCGAGGTCGCCATCCTGTTCATCGGCATCTTCCTCACCATGATCCCGGCCCTGCACTACCTCGACGAGGTCGCCGGCTCGCTTCCGCTCAACGAGGTCACCTTCTTCATCTTCACCGGCGGGCTCTCCTCCGTCCTGGACAACGCCCCCACCTATGCGACCTTCTTCGAGTTGGCCGGCAAGGTCTCCCACCCCGGCGGCATGGACGTTGCCGGGATTCCCGAGCTCTACCTCGTGTCCATCTCGTTGGGGGCCGTCCTGTGCGGTGCCATCACCTACATCGGCAACGGCCCGAACTTCATGGTCAAGTCCGTCGCCGAGTCCGACGGTGTCGAGATGCCCAGCTTCGGCGGCTACGTGGGGCGCTCCATGAAGCACCTGGTGCCGATCATCGCCGCCATGGTCCTGCTCTTCATCGCCCCGGGCCTCCTGTGGAAGGCCCTGGGCGGAGTGCTCACCGTGGGGCTGCTGGCGCTCGACGCCCGTCTGCTGTCTCAGTCCCGCCGCCTGGCCCTGGCCGACCAGGCCGAGGCCGCTGAGGGCTGAACTGCCCTGCCCTCACCCGGCCCGTCTCCGGACTCGGCCGCGCTGAGCTCTTCTCGCCCCACGGGCGGTAGGGGTCTCAGCGCGTGCCCGGGGCGGTGACGAAGTCGATGAGCTCCTCCATGCGGCCCAGCAGGCTCGGCTCGAGGTCCTTGTAGGAGCGTACGGTCGCCAGGATGCGTTGCCAGCCCCGGGCGATATCGGCCTGGGTGGCGTGCGGCCAGCCCAGTGCCTCCAGGGTGCCGTGCTTGATGTCGGTGCCCCGCGGGATGTCCGGCCAGCGCTCCAGCCCCACCCGGGCCGGCTTGACCGCCTGCCACACGTCCACGTACGGGTGCCCCAGGACCAGCACGTTCTCCCCGCCGGGCATCTCGGCCACCCGCTGGGCGATCCACGACTCCTTGGAACCGGCCACCAGGTGATCCACGAGGACACCGGCCCGCCGCTCGGGGGCCGGGCCGAAGTCGGCCATGACCTCCTCGAGGTTGTCGACGCCGTCGAGCATGAGGACGACGACGCCCTCGTGGCGCAGGTCGTCACCCCAGACCTTCTCCACCAGCTCGGCGTCGTGCTTGCCCTCCACCCAGATGCGCGAGGCGCGCGCCACCTTGGCCCGCTCACCCTCGACCGCGTAGGAGCCCGAGGCCGTCAGCCTTCTGCCGGCGGCGCTCACCGCGCCGGTGGGCTTGCGCTTGCGCGCCACGGGCGGGTCCAGGATCACCGGGCGGCCCTCGATCCAGAAACCCGGCCCCAGAGCGAAGCCGCGGCGCACGCCGTGGCGGTCCTCCAGGACCACGACGTGCTGACCGCCCGACTTCTCCACCGCCACCGCGGCGCCGACGAAGCCGGTCTGGCGGTCCTCAACCACCAGTCCCGGCGTCACCGGCACGTGCACCGACTCCGGGCGTATGGCGCCGGGCCCCGTGCGGTGCGGGTTGACCGACAGGACGTCCCCGCCGTAGCGGTCACTCGACGAGGGCCTGCGGGCAGCGGACTTGCTCGCAGCCGCCCCACCGCGCGAGCGCGAAGCGGCCGGGGCGCCCTGCGCCTGCTGCTTCTGCCCGCCTCGGCGCGAGCCCTCAGGGCGGCTCGGCGGGCGGCGGTCGATCCGGGAACGGGGGAGCGGTACGGGGCGGGCGTGTTCACCCTCGGCACGGTAGGGGAAACTCACGGTCCGCCGGCGGTGGACCCGCCGGACCACAGCGTAGGATGGCACTCACGTGGGGTGAGTGCTAATCGCTGGCCGCACCCCACCGGTGTGCGGGCGGCCTGCCGCCCTAACGCCGGCACTGATCGCGTCTCGGCACTGATGAGGGAGGAGGACCCGTGGCCAACGACCGACGTCTCAAGGTCCTGTCCGCCATCGTCACCGACTACGTGCGCACGCGCGAGCCCGTGGGGTCCAAGGCCCTCGTGGAGCGCTACCGCCTGGGCGTGTCCCCGGCAACCATCCGCAACGACATGGCGGCCCTGGAGGACGAGGGCTACATCCACCAGCCGCACACCTCCGCCGGGCGCGTCCCCACCCAGAAGGGCTACCGGCTCTTCGTCGACGAGGTAGCCCGCATCAAGCCCCTCTCAGCGCCCGAGCGCGCCGCCATCACCGCGCTCCTGTCCGGAGCGGTCGACCTGGAGCAGGTCGTGGCCCGCACCGTGCGGGCCCTGGCCCAGCTGACCGGCCAGCTCGCCGTCGTCGAGTACCCCAGCCTGCGGTACGCCGCCCTCCAGCACCTCGAGCTCGTGGCCCTGGGGCCCGAGCGCGTCCTGCTGGTCATCATCACCGACACGGGGCGCGTCGATCAGCGCACCGTGACCCTCAGGTCCCGGGGCTCCGTGAGCGCGCGCCATGACGGGGACTTCGACATCGCCGACGTCGTCGACCCCTCGTCCTGGAGCGCCTGCGCACCCGGCTCAACGGCGCCCTCGCGGGTCGCCGCGCCGCCGACGTCGCCCCGATCCTGGCGGCTTTGGCCGAGCACGCGTCCGCCGACGAGCGCTTCCTGCTCGAGGCCGTCTCCGACGAGCTCATCGCCGCCCTGCGCCCCGACGCGGAGGAGCGGCTCGTCGTCGCTGGGACCGCGAACCTGGCCCGTGCCACCCCTGACTTCTCCTCCCTGGGGCCCCTCCTGGACGCCGTCGAGGAGCAGGTGGTGCTGCTGCGCCTGTTCACCGCCGACAACGGCGCTCCGGCCGGCGAGAACCGGATGCGCGTGAGCATCGGATCGGAGAACAAGGACGACGCCCTGGCCGAGGCCTCTGTCGTCACCACCACCTACGGGCCGGGAACCGGTGAGGCCGTCGCCCACCTCGGGGTCATCGGCCCCACCCGCATGGACTACCCGGCCACCATGACCGCTGTCCGGGCCGTGGCCCGCTACCTGTCCCGGTTCCTGTCCCCACCGGAGACCTGAGAACCGGCCTGCCCGACCCGCCCCAAGCGGCCCGGCCGGGCACGCCCCCAGACCACCACCGCAGAAGTCGTAGCCGTAAAGGAAGAACGCAGTGAGCAACTACTACGAGGTCCTCGGCGTCAGCCGCGACGCCAGCCCCGAGGAGATCAAGAAGGCCTACCGCAAGAAGGCCCGCCAGCTGCACCCCGACGTCGCCGGCCCCGGCCACGAGGACGAGTTCAAGGAGGTCTCCTCCGCCTACGAGGTCCTCTCCGACCCCGACAAGCGCCAAATGTACGACCTGGGCGGGGAGGACGCCGTGCGAGGCGGCGGATTCGGCGGCGGGTTCGCCGGCGCCGACTTCGGTGACCTGGGCGGCATCTTCCAGTCCTTCTTCGGCGGGGGAGCGGCCAGCCGCGGACCGGCCTCCCGGGCACGCCGCGGCCAGGACGCCCTCGTGGCCGTGGACGTGGAGCTCGCCGACGTCGCCTTCGGGGCGACCCGGTCGGTCCCCATCGACACCTACGTCACCTGCACCGCCTGCGACGGTTCCTGCTGCGCCCCGGGCACCGAGCCGGTCACCTGCTCCCAGTGCAACGGGGTCGGCAACGTCCAGCGCATGACCCGCACCCTGCTGGGGCAGGTGATGACCTCCTCGCCCTGCCCGGGCTGCCAGGGCTACGGCACTGTCATCGTCACCCCCTGCAAGGACTGCTCGGGTGAGGGCCGTACCCGTGTGCGCCAGGATCTGGAGGTCTCCATACCCGCCGGGGTGTCCACCGGGACCCGGATCCGCATGTCCGGGCGCGGCGAGGCCGGCCCGGCCGGTGGCCCCAACGGGGACCTCTACCTGGAGATCCACGAGAAGCCGCACGAGTTCCTCGAGCGCGACGGCGACGACCTCTACACCGAGCTGCGCGTGCCCATGACCGCGGCCGCCCTGGGCGCCGTCTTCCCGCTGCAGACCCTCGACGGCGAGCAGAACGTCACCGTCAAGGCCGGCAGCCAGCCCGGCGATGAGGTCGTCCTCGACGGCCTGGGCGTGGGGCGCCTGCGCCGCAAGGGCCGTGGGGACCTGCACGTGTCCATCGTCGTGGAGACCCCCACGCGCCTGGACGACCGTCAGCGTGAGCTGCTGGCCGAGCTGGCGCGCCTGCGCGGGGAGGACGACGTCGAGCCTGTGCGCGACTCGAGTGTCATGGGCAAGCTCAGGGAGCGCTTCTCCGGGCGCTGAGCAGGCGACCCGCAGTTAAGCGGTCTGAGGCGTCTCGGGCCAGTAGTGGGAGTCGGGGGTGGCCCGGGCCCCGAAGATCGCCTGGCCGACCCGCACGCAGGTGGAGCCGCCCTCGATGGCGGCCTCGAAGTCCCCGCTCATCCCCATCGACAGCAGTCCGTCGCCGACGGTGCCCGCCTGGAGGGCGTTGTCGCGCAGCCGGCGCATGATGCTGAAGCACTCGCGCACGCGCGCCGCGTCGTCGGTGTGGGCGGCCAGGGTCATGAGCCCGCGCACCCGCAGCGAGGAGTAGGCCGGTAGCGCCGCGAGGAAGTCTGCGACGTCGTCGGGCTCCAGCCCGAACTTGCTGGGCTCGCCCGAGGAGTTGACCTGCACGTAGACGTCCAGGCCCCGCCCGGCCGCCTGGAGGCGCCGGTCGAGGGCCTCGGCCAGGCGCAAGGAGTCCAGGGCCTGGAACTCGTCGGCGAAGGCGGCCACGTTCTTGGCCTTGTTCGTCTGCAGGTGGCCGATGACTGACCAGGAGATGCCCAGGTCCGCCAGGTTCTCACTCTTGCGCTGGGCCTCCTGGACCTTGTTCTCACCCATGTGGGTGATGCCCGCGGCGAAGGCGGTGCGCAGGCGCTCCTCCGGGACGGTCTTGGACACCGGCAGCAGACGGATGTCGGAGGCGTCGCGGCCGGCGCGTTTCGCGGCGGCGTCGATCCGGGCGCGGATAGCGGCCAGGTTGCGGCGGAAGTCCTCCACCGTGACGGCGGCGGTGTAGGGTGGGGGATGGGGACGACTGAGGGGTATGGGCGGCTGAAGGCTCGGTCATGGTCACTGACGCTAGCACCGCCGGCGGACACCGGTTGGATGCGGCCCGTAGGCTGGGGGCGTGACCGCACCCGTTTTCCTCTTCACGCCCGAGACCATTGAGCCCGCCGACGCCGTCGCTTCAGCCACGTTCGGCACCGTCCTCATGCTCACCGGGCCTGAGGCCCGCCATGCCGTGACCGTTAAGCGCCTGCGCGCCGAGGAGCGTGTGGACCTCGTTGACGGCGCGGGCCTGCGCCTGCTGTGCGAGGTGACCGGGGCTGGCGTTGGCGGCGCCAAGGACCGTCTGGCCGTGCGGGTCCTGGAGCGTGTTGAGGAGTCCGAGCCGCCGCTGCGGCTGGCCCTCGTTCAGGCCCTGGCCAAGGGGGGCGCGACGAGCAGGCCGTGGAGACCGCCACCGAGGTCGGGGTGGGGCTGGTGCTGCCCTGGCAGTCCGAGCGCTGCGTGTCCGTGTGGCAGGGGCGCCAAGCAGGCCAAGGGACGCCAGCGCTGGCAGGCCACTGCCCTCCAGGCCGCCAAGCAGGCCCGGCGGGCCCGCGTGCCCGAGGTCGAGGAGGTGCGGGACACCCGCAGGCTGGCCGACTGGGTGGGGCAGACGGTTCGTGGCGGGGGAGTGGTGCTGGTCCTGCACGAGGAGGCCAGTACCCCGATCAGCACCGCGATGGAGTCGGTGCGCCTGCCCGGGCCGGGAGAGGCGCCGCTGGCGCTGGCCGTCGTCGTGGGGCCCGAGGGCGGTATCAGCCCCGAGGAGACGGCGGCCCTGGAGGTGGCCGGAGCGACGACGGTGCGGCTGGGCCCCCACGTCATGCGCACCGCCTCAGCCGGCCCCGTCGCCCTGGCCGTCCTCGCCCACGCCAGCGGCCTGTGGGAGTGAAACCGTGACAATGGTGAATATCGTAGTAGATGCCGAAGTCAAGGATGAACTGAGTCGACTGGCTGATGAGCGTGGTATCAGCGTGGACGCCATTGTCCTCGAGCTGCTCGCCCACGCGCGCTGCGATGAACGATTCGCCAAACTGCGCAAGGCGATGGAGTCCAACCCGCCTGACGACTCATACGTGGCAGAACTACGTGACTGGGAGTCTGGAGTTTGGGGCGAAATTCACTCAGGTTTAACCTGAACATTAGGGCTGAATTGTGTCTTGGTATGCGACTATTTTATCCTGATGATGAGATTGTGATACCTGTCTTCGAGTAGATGTCGCTGCTATGTTGTGTTAATCTAATTTTCTTGCGTATTTGAAGTGTGCTACACTCATGTCGTTCCAGACTTCCAAAGATGGATTCTGTTGTCTTGCGGTGGGGGTTTTGAACGATGGGGTTGCTTGAGTTCCTTAAGCGCTCGGCTTCGAGGTCTCAAAGTCAGCCTCAAAGTCAGTCAAGTTATTCTCTGAAGGGATGGATTAATCCTCATTGTAGCGCGAACCAAGCGAGCGATTTGGGCAGGGGGCGGGAAATGCCTCGTTATCGAGGGCGCGATATTTGCGATTGGATTCCAGAAATAGCGCGCTCGAAGCGAAAGGGAGAGTGGGATCGAGCTCTATCGCTTGCTGTCGGTTGCATGAATGCAATGATTGATGCTGCGGCACTAAATTCCGTCAATGTGATGGAGTATTATGTCATTCAAGTGGCGATAATTCAGCATAGGATGAAGGCGTATAATGATGAAGTACTGACTGTGCAGAATTGGCTATCTCTCGGTCTTCCTGCTCCGCGTGAAGACTATCGCATAAAACTGCGGACACGATTGGCAAAAGCACAAGAGTTGGTAGCCAAATCTGAGGGTAGAGACTCGATGCATTACCATAATGAATGGAAGTGTTTGGTGGAGTTAGGTAGAATCAATAAGGCGCAAAATACTTCTCGTCCCCGTGTTTCTACGGGGTACTCGATGGTTCATCCTGAAGTCAGTTATCGTCGAAATTCTTCGGGTGTGCGTCTGGCTGGAAAGAAGATAGGATCTCCTTCTTTGGTTCCCAGAAGAAGCGATCTCAAGGCAAGCACCTTTGTGGCAGTTGATTTTGAGACAGCTAACGAAAGTTATGTGTCTGCCTGTCAGGTCGCCTTGGTGTTGATGTGTGAGGGTGAGGTGGTAGATAGGTATAGTACCTACTTGAAGCCCCCTCGAGGTCATGACTATTTTAAGAATACTAAACTTCATGGAATTGGCGTGAAGGAGGTTCTGTGTGCTCCAACTTGGTTGGATGTGTCTGCTGTCATCTCTAGGTTTATTGGGGATGTTCCAGTGTGGGCGCACAACTCCTCATTTGATTCTGGGGTGTGGCGTAAACTTGATGAGCATTATGGGGTTTGCACTCAGCCGAGGCGCTTCTACTGTTCGCTTTGGACTTCAAAGAAGATTATTCCAGGTCTTGTGAACTATGAGTTGCCTACCGTTTTGAGGGAGTGTGATCCAAGTTTTCATTTGGATCATCATCGAGCTGACTCCGATGCCGAGGCATGTGCGCGTATTGTGTGCGCTCTGCAACGACTGGCGTGATGGTGATGAGATCACCAGGAATGTCGGGATACTCTCCTCGTTCTGCTTCCTGGCTGAGGTGTTCGATGTCGTCGGTGAGGGTGGCTTCGCTCGTCGTCATGTTAGGTGCTCGTGCGCGCTGTCCCCTGGCTGTGCGATGCAGATTCTTCAGCGTCGTAGAAGCGTCGCGCGGCTGCTTCCCAATGGAGCGGCATGCGGGCATGCTCTGACTATGAGCGAGACGAGTGAGCGATGAGCCCGCGGGGGCGGCGGCCCGCGGGAAGCCCGGACACGCGTGAGGCCATCCTGGCGGCGGCCCGCACCGCCTTCGCCCGCAACGGCTACCAGACCTCCCTGCGCGGCATCGCGCGCGACGCCGGCGTCGACCCGGCCCTGGTCCACCACTACTTCCCGGACCGGGCCACGCTCTTCGCCAAGGCTGTCATTGAGTCGACTGCCGGGGTCGACGCCAACCCTCATGCACCGGGCTGCAGGTATTACCGAGCTCGAGCCCGAGCGGCTGGGAGAGGGAATCGTGCGCGCCTTCGTCGGCCTGTGGGACGAGGCTGGCGCGGACCGCTTCACCGCAGTCATCCATGCCGCATTCGGACAGGGCCGTGACGTCGAGCCCTTCCGCGACTTCATCGCCACCGGGATTCTCTCGCCGATCGTCACCCACTTCTGCCCCGACCGCCCCCAGCTGCGCGCCCAGCTCATTGCCAGCCAGATCATCGGACTCGGCCTGGCTCGCTGGGTCGCCCGCATGGACCACATCGCCGCCCTCGACGCCGAAGCCGTGGTTGCGCTCGTCGGCCCCACCATCCAGCGCTACGCCTTCGACGACCTGCCCGGCCTCGCCGATCCCGCCTGAGAACACCCGAACCCATCACTGGACAGAGGTGCGTCGTCGATCTATATTCATCACATGATGAAAAGCGATGAAGGAGACGCGCCCCGGGAGTCGGGGGCCAGCAACCAATCGCACGACTCCAGTCGAGACATCACGTCCTGCGCCGCTGCGGATCAGCCGGCCGTCACCGCGACGGACCTGCGCGTGGCCCGTGGGCGCAAGGAGATCCTCCACGGCCTGGACCTGAACCTGGCGCCCGGCACCATCACCGGCCTGCTCGGCCCCTCGGGCTGCGGCAAGACCACCCTCATGCGCACCGTCGTCGGCGTCCAGCGCTACAGCGGGCAGATCGAGGTCCTCGGGCACGCCCCCGGCGCCGCCGCCGTGCGCGGCCGGGTCGGCTACGTCACCCAGGACCAGGCCGTCTACAGAGATCTGACCGCCCGCCAGAACCTGCGCTACTTCGCCTCCCTGGCCGGCAGTCGGGCCCGTGACCTGGATGAGGTCCTCGACGTCGTCGGGCTGACCGTTCTGGCGGACCGGCCCGTGTCCACATACTCCGGCGGCGAGGCCGGGCGCGTGAGCCTGGCCTGCGCGCTCGTGGCCGACCCCGACCTGCTCGTCATGGATGAGCCCACCGTCGGCCTGGACCCGGTCACCCGCGAGGAGCTCTGGAGCACCTTCCACGGCCTGGCTGAGCGTGGCGCCACCCTCCTGGTCTCCAGTCATGTCATGGACGAGGCCTTCCGCTGCGACCAGGTCCTCCTCATGCGCCAGGGCCGCATCCTGGCCACCACCACGGCCACGGACCTCCTGGCCAGCACCGGGGCGGAGACCGTGGACGCCGCCTTCCTGGCCGTCATCGCCGACTCTGAGAGCCGGCCCGAGCAGAAAGGAGGGCAGCGCTGATGCGCCTGCGCACCTACCTGGCCACCACCCGCCGCATCCTCACTCAGCTGCGCGCCGACCGGCGCACGGTCGGCCTCATTGCGATCGTGCCCGCGGCGCTGCTGACGCTGCTGTACTTCGTCTACCGCGACTATCCCGGCGCGGACCTGATCTTCAACCACATCGCCGTCTCCATGATGGCGATCCTGCCGACCACGGTCATGTTCCTGGTCACCAGCGTCGCCATGCTGCGCGAGCGCGTGAGCGGCACCCTGGAGCGGTTGTGGACCACCCCGATCCACCGGGCCGACCTCCTGTTCGGCTACGCCACCGCCTTCGCGCTGACCGCCATCATCCAGTCCCTCATCCTGTGCTCCGTGGCCGCCTGGGGCCTGGATGTGGACATCTCCGCCTCCTGGGGGTGGGTAGTGCTCACCGCCCTGGTGAACGCCTTCGTCGGGGTGTCCCTGGGACTGCTGGTCTCGGCCTTTGCCCGCACTGAGTTCCAGGCCGTGCAGTTCATGCCGGTGGTCATCGCGCCCCAGCTGTTCCTGTGCGGGCTCCTGGTCAGCCGCGACCAGCTGCCGCGTGCCCTGGAGGTGGTGGGTGACGCTCTGCCCATGAGCTGGGCGGTCGACGCCGTCACCGAGCTCACCACATCCAGTGAGCCTTCCGACGATTTCTTCCGATACCTGGCCTACCTCGTCTGCTTCGGCCTGGTGGTCCTGGGGGTGGCGGCCTCCACCGTGCCGCGCAAGACCCGCTGAACCGAGAGGGGCCAGCAACGGCGGGCGCAAGGGCGAGAACCTTCGCGCCCGCCGTGCGGTGTCACCGAGTAGGGTTAGGGTTGCCTTATGTGGATTGTCTTCGCCTGCGGCTCAGCACTTTTTGCCGGCATCACTGCCGTCCTGGCCAAGGAGGGAATCCGCACCACTGACTCGACCGTGGCGACGGCGCTGCGCACCATTGTGGTGCTGGCGGGTGCCTGGGGCATGGTGTTCATCGTCGGCTCGCAGGCCGACCTGACTCACCTCGATGTCCGCAGCACCGGCCTGCTGGTGCTCTCGGGGCTGGCGACCGGGGCCTCCTGGCTGTGCTATTTCAAGGCGCTCCAGCTCGGCAGCGTCAGCAAGGTCGTACCGATCGACAAGCTGAGCACGGTGCTGACGGTGCTGCTGGCCCTCATGTTCCTGGGGAGAGGGTGAGCCTCATCGGTGCGCTCGGGGTTGTGCTCATCGCAGTCGGGACATTGTTGATGCTCGACGCCGATGACCTGCGCGGCCTGCCTCGGGCCGTGCGCGACGGCGGGGGCTGGCTGCTCTATGCGCTCGGCTCAGCCTTCTTCGCCGCGCTCACCGCGATCCTCGGTAAGGCAGGCATCACTGGGGTGGAGTCCAACCTCGGTACCGCGATCCGCACCGGGGTGGTGCTGGTGATGGCCTGGGTGATGGTCGCCGTCACCGGCAAACTCCGGGAGGTTCGTGCCGTGCCGCGTGGGGAGCTCGGCTTCGTCCTGGCCTCTGGGGCCGCGACCTGTGCCTCCTGGCTCTGCTACTACCGGGCGCTCCAGGACGGCCCCGCCAGCGTGGTCGTCCCCATCGACAAAGCTGAGTGTCCTGGTCACCGTCCTCTTCTCCGCCCTCGTCCTGCGCGAGGCCGTCAACAGGCGGTACCTTGTCGGGCTAGTGCTGCTGGTCAGTGGAACTCTTGCGATGGTGCTCTGAGCGTTGCTCACCAGAAAGCATGGTGTCGGTCGCACCTGAACTGCTCAACAGGACGTTCGTACTTGGTGCCTCCACTTGGTGTCTTAGTGCTTCATCTTGGTGCCCTGACTTAGTGACTTAGTGACTTAGTGATCCGGCTCGGCGTCCAAATACCTCGCTAGGGTATCTTGACAAGCCGACTTCGTGGCTCGGCTTAGTGATCCGACTTGGTGACTTAGTGACCCAACTTAGTGATGTGAGCGTTAATTTAGTGAGCTGACGTAGTCAGCGATCTGGACGACCGCATGCCTGATCGGCTTCTTATAATACGGTCGAAGAGACCATATAGGCGGGCGTGGTGGGCCCGATGCATAGCGTCAGTAGTGAGACGGTGACGGCGCTGGCTGCTTTACACGCCCGGATCCATTATTGCCTCCGCTATCTTCGTAACGATCCGGCATAGCTCGATGCCTCCGGGAACTCTCATAAGATTCCCGGAGTATGTCTTGGGAAGGTTGCCTTCATCTTTGCCTCTATTTCTTCATTAATTCCGTGGCAAAAATCGTCTTCTGTCGCACGCAGTTGGATTGCGGCCACGTGGTTCGCATCATGCGTCACAAAAATAGAACTCGATTTCTAGTAAAATGATGGCGACAGACCGATACTAGGCGCAGTCTAGAGTATTTTCCATTCCGCCCCTGAGGGGAGTCCGTTTTTGCCTAGACGGATAGTGCTTGCAAATAAAATTCGCTTCTTTTTATTTCGTAAATTCGCATTGAACCACGCGTCTCGAAAGCTGATTGAATCAAACGTAATTTCGGTGAAGCATGCGCCCGCTTTAAACACGGTTCTTGATGTGGCGCTAACGGAGGGCATGTCGTAGAGGGCTCCGGCACTTGTTTCAAAACTAACGTGCGGAAAAAGATGCCTTGCGGAAATCGACATTACCTTCGAACGTCACGTTGTGTTCGAAGCAGGGGTCTTGAAAAGTGATCGAATCTTCAAAGGTGGCACAACTAAAATCAGCAGATATCAGTGACTCTAACGCCGTCTCGTCAAACTCACTGATTACAGGCAAGCCAAATGTTGTTGCAGCAAAATTAGCGTCTTTAAAAGTAGCGTGTTCGAAACTGACACCTTTAAATACAACGCCTGAAAAAAATCGGCGTAGTTGAAGTAGGCTCCTTGAAAATCGCTATCATAATCAAACTTGGTCGGACCGCCTTCGCCTTTGCCTTCCGTTCCAAAGTATGCGAAACTATTGAAAGTTACTCGCCGGAAGTTTGCAGTTCCACCGAAATGGGTGTTCTGAAAGCTGGCTGTTTTTTTAAAAGTAGACCTTCTGTTGTCACCTGAGTTAAAGTTGACACGTTTATGGAAATAGGTATCGTCGAAATCGGTGTAGCCGTCAAATTGGGCTTCTTTGAAGGATACTTCTAGTTCGATCGCGTCTGCTTCCTGATGGAAGTGTGCCTCATTGAACTTGACTTCAGCATGGAAGTGTGTGCCTACAAAACTGATGTTTAGATTCGATTTGGCGTTGTGCTGGAATTGGGCTCCGGTGAAGTTGGCTTGGTGGTAGAAATGAGCGTTGTCGAAGTAGGTGTTGCCGTCGAAGCGTGCTCTTTGGAAGCTTGTTCCAAGGTCGGCATTCTTGCAGTTTTGCTGGAACTGGGAGTTATTGAAGTCGACATTCTGGTGGAAGTGTGCTTCAAGGAAAGTGACTTCAGCATGGAAGTGTGTGCCTACAAAACTGGTAATTAGATTCGATTCGTTGTTGTGCTGGAATTGGGCTCCGTGAAGTTGGCTTGGTGGTAGAAATGAGCGTTGTCGAAGTAGGTGTTGCCGTCGAAGCGTGCTCTTTGGAAGCTTGTTCCAAGGTCGGCATTCTTGCAGTTTTGCTGGAACTGGGAGTTATTGAAGTCGACATTCTGGTGGAAGTGTGCTTCAAGGAAAGTGACTTCAGCATGGAAGTGTGTGTTTACAAAACTGGTAATTAGATTCGATTCGTTGTTGTGCTGGAATTGGGCTCCGGTGAAGTTGGCTTGGTGGTAGAAATGGGCCTCGCTGAAGGTGGCTTTGTTGTGGAAGTGTGTGTTTACAAAACTGGTAATTAGATTCGATTCGTTGTTGTGCTGGAATTGGGCTCCGGTGAAGTTGGCTTGGTGGTAGAAATGGGCCTGGTCGAAGTGGGTGTAGGCATCGAAATGAGCGTCGGTGAAATCTGCCTTACCGTGGAACTCGGCTTGACGACAATCGAGACTTGCTATGCAAGCGCCGTGAAAATTGATCGTTTCCTTTAAAATAGCGCCGCGAAGGTTGATGGTATACCGACTCCAAGGGCCTATATTATTGTTGCTGAATGAGTTTGCTGGTGGGGTCAAATGGTTCGATAGTATCGAAAGAACGGCGGACTCTACCGGCTCATCGTTGTCTGACCTAACTGTACGCAGGTAGCCACAAAGAATTTCGACAGCACGCTTGTTGTAGTCGACTCCATACTTTTCGCTTCCGTAGGTGTCGGCGATATCGGCAAGAGCGTACACGCCCGCAATGCGAACTTGAGGTGATTCGGAACCCAGTTGTTGCACTGCATCGACAAGCTTCTTGTTCGCCTCAAGTTTCTCTGCTTCGAATTTCCTGCTTATTTCAGCTTCCGCGGCTTTGATGCGCTCCTCTTCCGAGTGTTTATGCTGTTTTTCGGCAATGTCCTGCTGTCGAAACTTGATTACGAGAAAACTGACGCCGCCGATGCCGCCGACAGTAGTTAGCGTGGTTTTTGACTCGCTCAAGCGGGGTGACTTCGGGAGAACCTTTAATCCGCCATCCAGAGAACAGTCGTTCAGAAACAGATCCTTCACCCCAAATGGCAGCTAGTAACGTGTACGCGGTTAAGCTCAGTAGTGTCCATAGTACAATAGTTTCAAGCAAACTTAGGGCTGACGTTGTGTCATTATTGTTACCCTGTCCTGCTGTAGATTCAGGTATTTTGTTCTGACGATACTTCGCCCAGATCCATGCGATTACAAAGAATGTGATTGAAGAAATTGTGGGACGAAAATCCCACGATTTTCCGTCTTTCCCGTAGTGGTATATTATGAAAGTACCTAATATAATGCATGACGCTGCTAGAATAGATGTTCCAAATATGAATGCAATCCAAATTTGATTTTTGTGAGCGTTATAAAATACTTTAGGTCTACTGCTGAGGTTTGTCGTTTTTGAAATGAGTGTGCGTATAGGTGAGGATGTCTGTTTGTAGTTGTTGTGCGAGTGGGGTTGATGTGTTGGTTCTGAAAACATCTGTATAAACTTAGGTGAGGGTTTGTTGTTGTAGATAAGCCGAGTTGCTTACTTCGGTGATCCTGCAATATGGTGAGCGTTTCTTATTTGGTAATTCTGTTGTTGCTGCAATCTGGTGGTTCGCTGCAGTATCATCGGAGCACGATGACAGACGCTTCCACCATGCCGACCAAGCCGACTGCCAGACAGGCCCCTGCCGTCTCTGGCATGTCCGAGGCGCCCTCCGCCACGTCGCTGTCCTCCTGGCCGTCCAGCATTGCTGACCACTCTACCTCCAGTAGCCCTGACTCCACCGTGGTCCGCACCCTCACCCTGCCCGAGGACGTCGCTCCGGTGACCCTCCTGGGTGCCCGCGACGAGGTTCTGCGCGCCATTGAGAAGGGCTTCACCGACGTCGACATCCACGTGCGCGGCACCGCCGTCACCGTCTCCGGCCCCGCCGCCCGCGTCGACACCGTCGTCGTCCTGCTCTCCGAGCTCATCGACGTTGCCCGCACCGGCACGCCCCTGACCGCGGACGCCGTCGAGCGCGCCGTCGGCCTGCTGGAGACCTCCACCCGCCCCACCGAGGTCCTCACCGACGATATCCTCACCTCCCACGGCCGCACCATCCGCCCCAAGTCACTCGGCCAGAAGGCCTACACCGACGCCATCGAGGAATCCACCATCACCTTCGGCATCGGCCCCGCCGGCACCGGCAAGACCTACCTGGCCATGGCCAAGGCCGTCGACGCCCTGGCCCGCAAGCGCGTCTCGCGCATCATCCTCACCCGCCCCGCCGTCGAGGCCGGCGAGAACCTCGGTTTCCCTGCCCGGCAGCCTCACCGACAAGATCGACCCCTACCTGCGGCCCTCTACGACGCCCTCCACGACATGCTCGAGCCCGAGGCCCTGCCCCGCCTCATGGCCGCCGGCACCATCGAGGTCGCGCCCCTGGCCTACATGCGCGGACGCACCCTCAACGACGCCTTCGTCATCCTCGACGAGGCCCAGAACACCAGCCCCGAGCAGATGAAGATGTTCCTCACCCGCCTCGGCTTCGGCTCACGCATGGTCGTCACCGGAGACATCTCCCAGGTCGACCTGCCCGGCGGACGCGAGTCCGGCCTCATCGTCGTGCGCAAGATCCTCGCCGGCGTCGACGGCATCAGTTTCTGCGAGCTCGGGTCGGCCGACGTCGTACGCCACCGCCTCGTGGGCCGCATCATCGAGGCCTACGCCCGCCACGACGCCGAGGTCGCCGCCCAGGACGCCGCCGCCCGACCCGCCGGACCGCCTGGCCGCAGCGGCCGCAACAGCCAGTACCGTCGGGGGAGCAGCAACCGCCCCGCCCGGCCTTACTCGGAGAGGAACCCGCATGACCACTGAGGTCATCAACGAGACCACCACCGTCATCGACGCCGCCGAGTTCGCGGACCTCGCCGACCACGTCCTGACCGCCATGCACGTCAGCCCCGCCGCCGAGCTCAACATCATGTTCATCGACCCCGAGCCCATGGAAGAGCTTCACGTGCGCTGGCTCGACCTGCCCGGCCCCACCGACGTCATGAGCTTCCCCATGGACGAGCTGCGCCCCGGCTCAGCCGACTCGCCCACCCCCGCCGGCACCCTGGGCGACATCGTCCTGTGCCCGCAGGTCGCCGCCAAGCAGGCCCTGGCCGCCGGCCACTCCGCCGTCGAGGAGATGCTCCTGCTCACCGTCCACGGCATCCTCCACCTCCTGGGCTACGATCACGCCGAGCCCGAGGAGAAGAAGGAGATGTTCGACCTCCAGCGCCGCCTCCTGCTGACCTTCCTGGCCGAGCGCGGCAAGTGAGCCCCGCGTGACCGGCATCCCCACCGCCGCGCTCATCGCCTGCGCGGTGATCGTCCTGGCCCTGGGGTCCCTCCTGTCAGCCGGCGAGTCCGCCCTGCTGCGCTTCACCCGGGCCGCCGCCGACGACCTCATCGAGGAGGGCCGCCGCGGCGCCGCCCGGGTCCGCCGCCTGGCCGAGCACCGCACCCGGGTCCTGGGCGCCCTCAGCGTCGCCCGCGTCGCCGTCGACATGCTCGCCGCCGTCCTCATCACCCTGGCCGCCTCCGGGCTCGTGCGCGCCTGGTGGCAGGTCCTGGCCCTGGCCCTGCTGGCCAACATCATCCTGCTGGGCGTCGTCGTCGGCTTCTCCCCACGCACCTACGGCCGGCGCAACCCCGCCGCCACCCTGCTCGCCCTGGGTGGCCTGCTCACCTGGGTTGACGTCCTGGCCGCCCCCCAGCGCCGCCTCGTCTCGCGCACCCGCCGTCCCGAGTCCGCCCCCACCGACGCCGAGACCCGCGAGGCCGTCAACGAGGACCTGCGCGAGATGATCGACGAGATCGGCGAGACCGACACCATCGAGGACGAGGACCGCGAGATGATGCGCTCGGTCGTCGAGCTCGGCCAGACCCTCGTGCGCGAGGTCATGGTCCCGCGCACCGACATGGTCACCATCGACGCCCACAAGCCCGCCTCCGCCGCCATGCGCCTGTTCATCCGCTCCGGCTACTCGCGCGTGCCCGTCATCGGGGAGGACGCCGACGACGTGCGCGGCATCCTCTACCTCAAGGACGTCCTGCGCCGCCTGGCCGCCCACCCCGAGCACGAGTCCCTCGCCGTGGCCGGATTCGCGCGGGACGCCGAGTACGTCCCCGAGATGAAGCCCGCCGACGACCTCCTGCGCGAGATGCAGACCGGCCGCTTCCACATGGCCCTGGCCGTCGACGAGTACGGCGGCACTGCCGGCCTGGTCACCATGGAGGACCTCCTGGAGGAGGTCGTCGGCGAGCTCACCGACGAGCACGACCCCGAGCTGCCCGAGGTCGTCGAAGTCGCCCCCGGCACCTACCGCGTCCCCGCCCGACTCGCCCTGGACGAGCTCGGCGAGCTCTTCGACCTCGAGATCGACGACGACGACGTCGACACCGTCGGCGGCCTGCTCACCAAGGCCATCGGCCGCGTCCCCCTGCCCGGCGCCGCCGGAGACACCCAGGGCGTCCACCTCCAGGCCGAGGAGGCCACCGGCCGCCGCCGCCAGGTCTCCACTATTCTCGCCTCGCGCACCCCCGCACCCGAAGAGGACACCGATGACTGACACCGCCGACCAGACCGCCCCCTGCAGCCCGTGACGACCAGCCCCAGGCCCCTGGGGAGACTCCCGAGGAGCTGCTGGCCGAGCCCCTCGAGATGCCCGCGCCCGGCCCCGCCCCCGGCCGGCTTCCGCTTCCCCACCGACGCCGAGCTCATGGACGGCCCCAACCCGCTCACCGACCCCGACGATGAGGGAAGACGGCGAGGATGAGCCCGGCGACGACTCCGACGGCTCCGGCGCCATCCGGCTGGACGCGGACGGCTTCCCGATCCTGGACGAGGACGACGACGCGGACGAGAGCGCCGATATCACGGATTCGGCCCGCGTCGAGATCGTCGTCCCCGACTTCCCCGAGGACTTCCGCGCCGGCTTCGCCTGCATCGTGGGCCGTCCCAACGCCGGCAAGTCCACCCTCACCAACGCCATGGTCGGCGCCAAGATCGCCATCACCTCCGGGCGCCCCCAGACCACCCGCCACAACGTGCGCGGCGTCATCCACAAGGAGAACGCGCAGATCGTCCTGGTCGACACCCCCGGCCTCCACCGCCCCCGCACCCTGCTGGGCAAGCGCCTCAACGACCTGGTGCGCGAGACCCTCGCCGACGTCGACGTCGTCGTCTTCTGCATCCCCGCCAACGAGCAGATCGGCCCCGGCGACCGCTTCATCACCCGTGACCTCGCCGAGCTGCGCACCCCCGTGGTCGCTGTCGTCACCAAGGCCGACACCGTCACCCGAGAGGCCCTGGCCGCCCAGCTCCTGGCCGTCAGCGAGCTGGGGGAGTGGGCCGACATCGTCCCGGTCTCAGCCCAGCGCAACGAGCAGATCGACGTCCTGGAGGAGGTCCTTCTCAAGTACATGCCCCTGTCCCCGCCGCTGTACCCCACCGGTGAGATCACTGACGAGCCCCAGCAGGTCATGATCGCCGAGCTCGTGCGCGAGGCCGCCCTGGAGGGCGTGCGCGATGAGCTGCCCCACTCCCTGGCCGTCGTCGTCGACGAGATCGCCGACCCCGACGACGAGCACGAGGTCGGCCGCATCAAGGGCGCCGGAGGCCGACTCCAGGTGCGCGTGAGCCTCGTCGTCGAACGCGACTCCCAGAAGGCCATCATCATCGGCAAGGGCGGACGGCGCCTCAAGGAGGTGGGCGTCACCGCCCGCAAGGGCATCGAGAAGCTGCTGGGACGCAAGGTCTACCTCGACCTGCACGTGCGCACCGCCAAGGACTGGCAGTCCGACCCCAAGGCCCTGGCCCGCCTCGGCTTCTGAACCGCCCCACGCAGCCGGCGCAGCGGTGCGGGCGGCGTCTAGGACCAAGGGAACTTGCGACACGTGGCGACTTGATGCTCGAATCGGTCGCGCACAAGGGGTGCCGTAGCGCACACTTGGAGGGTCCGACGTCATATCGACCTGGAGGCCACACGCATGACGAACACCGCCGTTCCCAGTCAGCCCCGTACCAACGCAGACAACGCAGGACGCCGCTGCCCCGACGACCTGTGGGCGCTGGGCGAGAAAGCCGTCGCCCGAGCACGCCGGTGGGCTGACGAGTCGGCATCCGAGCCAGTACCGCGCTCAGCCAAGCTCCTTTCCCGCATCCTCTCCGACCCCGAGGGCCTGACATTCACCACCCGCTTCGTCGACGACGTCGTGCGTCCCACCGACCTCGACGTCGCCAGCACCGCCCTCAAGCGCCTGTCGGCAGGGCGCACCGACTTCCTGCCGCCCGCCCTGGCCGGAGCCATGGGGCTGGGCTCGGCCGCGTCCAGACTCGCCCCGCGCACCGTCACTGCCGTGGCACGGAGAGTCTTCCGGGAGATCGTCGGCGACCTCGTCGTCGACGCCACCGACAAGGGACTCGGGCCCGCCCTCGCCCGCCTACGCAAGGGCGGCAACCGCCTCAACGTCAACCTCCTGGGTGAGGCCGTCCTGGGGGAGAAGGAGGCCTCCCGCCGCCTGGCCGAGGTCTCCCGCCTGGTCACCCGCGAGGACGTCGACTACGTCTCGGTCAAGGTCTCCGCCGTCACCGGCCCCCACAACCCCTGGGGCTTCGAGGAGGTCGTCGCCCACGGCGTCCAGGCCCTCCTGCCCCTCTACCGCCTGGCCCGCGACCACGGCACCTTCCTCAACCTGGACATGGAGGACTACAAGGATCTCGACCTGACCATCGCGGTCTTCACCGCGATCCTCGACCAGGAGGACATGCGCGGCTACGAGGCCGGCATCGTCCTGCAGGCATACCTGCCCGACTCCCTGGGCGCCATGCAGCGCCTCCAGGAGTGGGCTGCCAAGCGTGTCGCCTCCGGCGGCTCACGTGTCAAGGTCCGCATCGTCAAGGGCGCCAACCTGTCCATGGAGAAGGTCGACGCCGAGATCCACGGCTGGGAGCTGACCACCTGGCCCTCCAAGCAGGCCACCGACACCAACTACAAGCGCATGCTCTCCTGGGCGATGACGCCCGAGCGCACCCGCAACATCCGCCTGGGCGTGGCCGGCCAGAACCTCTTCGACATCGCCTTCGCCTTCGAGCTGCGCGCCGCGCGCGGCGTTGAGGACAGCGTCGAGTTCGAGATGCTCTCCGGCATGGCCACCGGCATCCAGGAGGTCGTGCGCCGCGACACCGGTCACCTCCTGCTGTACGTGCCCGTCGTCGACCCCCACGAGTTCGACGTCGCCATCTCCTACCTGGTGCGCCGCCTGGAGGAGAACGCGGCGCCGGAGAACTTCATGTCCGGCGTCTTCGACCTGGCCAGCAACGAGCAGATCTTCGCCCGCGAGCGTGACCGCTTCCTGGCGGCCCTGTCCGACCTCGACCCGGACGCCCCGGTGCCGGTGCCTAACCGCACCCAGAACCGGCTCGCCGAGCGGGAGGCTGGCATTCCTGAGGAGACCGGCACGGTCGCCGAGCGCGCCAGGAGGTCCTTCGTCTCCGAGGCCGACTCCGACCCGGCCCTGGCCGCCAACCGCCAGTGGGCCCGGGACATCGCTGCCGCCATCCCGGGATCCACGCGGGGCGTGGCCGAGGTGGAGGCCGGCGCCGCCCGCCTGGCCACGAACGCCGACGTCGACTCCCTGGTGGCCTCAACGGCCGAGGCAGCCGTTGTCTGGCAGTCCCTGGACCCGGAGGAGCGGGCCGCCGCCCTGCACCGTGTCGGTGACGTCCTGGCCGCCCGGCGCGCCGAGCTCATCGAGGTCGCCGGCTCCGAGGCCGGCAAGACCATCGACCAGTCCGACCCCGAGGTCAGTGAGGCCATCGACTTCTGCCACCACTACGCGGAGTCCTCGCTGCTCCTGCACGACCCGGAGTACCTGGTCGGGGCCCGCTTCGCCCCGGTGGACGTCACCGTGGTCGCCCTCGCCCTGGAACTTCCCGGTGGCCATCCCCACCGGGGGAGTGGCCGCGGCCCTGGCGGCCGGCAGCGCCGTCATCCTCAAGCCCGCCCGCCGGCCCGACGCTGCGCGGCCGAGCTCGTGCGCGCCTTCCACGACGCCGGGATCCCCTGAGGACCTCGTGGCGCTCGCCCCCTGGAGGACGGAGAGGTCTCACGCCACCTGGTGACCCACAAGGACGTCGACCGCGTGGTCCTCACCGGCTCCTACGACACGGCCCGCCTCTTCCGCTCCTGGAAGCCGGACATGCACCTGCTGGGGAGACCAGCGGCAAGAACGCCATTATCGTCACCCCCTCGGCCGACCCCGACATCGCCGTGCGCGACGCGGTCTACTCGGCCTTCGCCCACGCCGGCCAGAAGTGCTCGGCCTCCTCCCTGCTGGTCCTGGTCTCCTCGGCCGGAAACTCCGAGCGCATCGCCCGCCAGCTCGTGGACGCCACCGCCTCCCTGAGGGTGCGCCTGCCGCTGTCGCTGGACTCCCAGATGGGGCCCGTCGTCGTGCCCGACGACGAGAAGGCCGTGCGCGGCCTGACCACCCTGGGGGTCGGTGAGCACTGGGTCCTCAAGCCCCGCTACCTCGGTGACGGCCTGTGGACCCCGGGTATCCGCGCCGGGGTCGTGCCCGGCAGCGAGTTCCACCTCACCGAGTACTTCGCGCCCGTCATCGGCGTCATGCGGGTCGACACCCTCGAGGAGGCCATCGAGGCGGTCAACGCCGTCGACTACGGGCTCACCTCCGGGCTTCAGACCCTCGACGCGGCCGAGCTGGCCACCTGGCTCGACTCGATCCAGGCCGGCAACATCTACGTCAACCGCGGTATCACCGGGGCCATCGTGCGTCGCCAGCCCTTCGGCGGCTGGAAGCGCTCGGCCATCGGCTCGACGACGAAGGCCGGCGGCCCCTCCTACCTGCTGGGACTGGGGGACATCGAGCCCGCAGACGGCCAGGGGCGTGAAGGAACTGGCGGACCAGGGGCACTGCGGCGCTGGATCCGCGCGTGGCGAGCCTGTGCGACGCCGTCAGCGGCCAGCTGGGCGAGGCCGACCTGGCCGGGCTGCGCCGCGCCCTGGTGGCCGACGCCTCCGCCTGGAGGAGCGCCTACGGCGCCAACCGCGATGTCACGGCACTGGCCTGTGAGCGCAACGTCCTGCGCTATCGGCCCACTGACGTGCTCGTGCGCGCCGGGGCGGGAACCGAGCTGGCCGACGTGACGCGCGTCATGGCGGCAGGTGTGCGGGCCGGTGGGTTCGTCAGCCTGTCGGTCGCGGACCGTCTGCCCCAGCCGCTGCAGAACGCGCTGCAGGCCGCTGGCGTCCAGGTGGCGGTCGAGGACCAGGGAGCTTGGGACGCCCGCCTGGCTGAGCTCTCCGCCTCCGGCGGGCTGGGAACGCGCGTGCGCATCCTCGGCCCGCGTGAGGAGACCTCCGCTGCCCGCTGGAGCCACGCCAGCCGGGTGACCGGCGGAAGCCCCGACATCGCCCTGTACACGGGGGCCGTGACGGCCTGCCCGCACTCCGAGCTGCTGCCCTTCCTGCGTGAGCAGGCGGTGGCCATCACCAACCACCGCTTTGGCACCCCGCTGGACCTGGCCGAGGGCCTCCTTTAGGGCCGGCGGCATCAGGACAAAGACAGCACGCCGACCCGTGTATCCGGGTGGTGCCCTCCCTTGCCGGGGAGGGCACCACCCGGATACGGGTAACGCCTCCGAGCGGCCTGATGAGCCTCGTCGCTCCCTTGCCCCTGATGATGCTACCCGAGTAGCATGCGGGTATGAAGTTAAGTGTGAGTTTGTCGGAGAGTGACCTCATTCTGCTGGACCGATGCGTGGAGCGCGACGGTCTGGCGTCGAGGTCTGCTGGTATTCAGAATGCCATCCGTCTGCTCGGAAAAGCTGATCTTCAGGATGCTTACGCTGAGGCCTGGTCCTCCTGGGATGCCTCTGATGATGCAGCCGTCTGGGATAGTGCGGTCGCTGACGGGATCGATAGAGGTGAGGATGTTACGAGGTGAAATCCGCCTTGTCGATTTTGATCCTTCTGTCGGCAGTGAGGCGAACAAGCGTCGACCTGCGCTCATAGTGAGTAATGACCATGCCAATGCGGCGGCCGCGCGCCTTGGTCGTGGTGTGGTGACAGTGGTCCCATTGACCAGCTCAACCTCGCGAGTTCTTCCCTTTCAGGTCTTCCTCCCCTCGGAGGCGACCGGCTTGCCCAAGGACTCCAAGGCTCAGGCGGAGCAAGTTCGATCGATTGCTGTGGAGAGAGTCGGCGAGGTTGTCGGCTGGTTACCCAGTGGCCTGATGAAGATGGTCAATGAGGCTCTGGTCCTGCATCTCTCCTTGTGATGGAGCCTCACGTCAGGCGGGGGAACTCCTCCAGGGAGAAGACCGACTCCACGGGTACGTCGAAGTAGCGGGCGATGCGCAGGGCCAGGTGCAGCGAGGGGGCGTACTCCCCGCGCTCGAGGTAGCCCACCGTCTGGTAGTGGACGCCGAGGGCCTCGGCCAGCTCACGGCGGCTCACTCGCCGGTCGGCGCGTAGGACCGCGATCCGGTTGTGGACGACGTCGTCGGACATGGTCACAGACCGGTCTGGGAACGAATGGTGGACTGCACGCGCGCCAGACTACCGATCGTCTCCTTGCGGAAACTGCGCCGCACGATGAACGAGGATCCCGCGAAGCCGAGAACCGTCCATACCGTCAGGACCCCGACGGCGAGCACTGGTGAGAAGGCTCGGCCCACCTCCCACGAGGGGTCCCCCACCAGTGCCCAGCGGGTCAAGTGCCCCGACCAGTACGTCGGCAGCGCCAGCTGAAGTGCCTGCACCCAGGAGGGAGTCGGTCCATGGGCATGAAGAAACCGCTCGTTCCGATCAGGGCGAACATGGGCAGGTAGGAGGCCATGAAGCTGTAGACGCCGCGGACGAAGGCACCCACGAGGAAGCCCAGTGGGGCCGTCGCAACAGCCGACAGCACCATGAGCGGCAGGCAGGCCAGCACCTGGGGCGCACTCAGGGGCAGTGCCTCAACGAACAGGGCTCCCCCGAGAAGAATGGCGCCCTGGAAGATGAGGGTCTGAGTGACTGAGGACATCGTCTTACCGATGGCCCACGTCAGCGGACCATGGGGCAGGACGCGCACCCGCAGTAGGGCGCCGCCGATACGGTCGACGTAGGTCTCGCTGGCGATCTGGAAGGTGATGAAGCAGCTGATCGTGCCAATGCTGCCGGCGAGGAACATTGGGCCGATATTCGCTTGGGTGTTCCTGCTGACGATCACGAGGGCGCTCACGGAGGTCAGCAATGCGATGCCCGACCCGACAACGCCTGCTCGCAGGTCCAGGGCCGCCTGGCGACGGGCCGCGCGTAGAACTGCCAGAAAGGTGCGAGTGCTCATGACTGGGGCTCCTTGCTGCTGACGAGGGAGAGGTAGGTCTCCTCCAGGGTGGGGCGGGTGATGGTGAGCCCGGTGATGGCGTCGAGGTCGAGCTCCTTGACGAAGCGCTCGGGGCAGTGGGTGGAGTGGACGTGGTGGGTCCCGTCCTGGATCCAGGTGATCTCGGCGCCGCGGTCGAGGGCGCTCGCGCAGCGCCGTGACCGTGCCGTCGGCGAGGATCCGTCCCTCGTTCATGATGAGCACCCGAGAGGCCAGGTGCTCGGCCTCGGCCAGGTCGTGGGTGGTCATGACGATGGCGGCGTCGTCGTCGACCCGGGCCAGAATGAGATCGTGCAGGCGTGCCTTGGAGGCCGGGTCCAGTCCGGTCGTCGGCTCGTCCAGGACGAGGAGCTCGGGCGTGGCCATGAGGGCGGCCGCGAAGTCAATGGTGCGTCGCTGCCCGCCGGAGAGCCTCGACAACCGGGAGTCGGCCTTCTCGCTGAGGCCGACGGCGTCGAGCACCTCGTCGACGCTGCTCACCCGGCTCGCTGCCGTCAGCTGGACCGAGCGGATCCACTCCAGCTGGTCCCTCACCCTCCACTTGGCGTGGTCGGTCCAGCTCTGCTGCACCAGCCCGACCGTCGCCCAGAAGTTGGCGCCCGCCCGGCGCGGGTCAGTGCCGAGCACGCGCACCCTGCCGCTGGTCGGGGACAGAGCCCCCAGCAGGTTCTCCACGAGGGTCGTCTTACCCACGCCGTTGGGGCCGAGTAGGCAGACGACCTCTCCGGCTTCGACTGACAAGTCGATGCCGCGCAGCACCGGGGTGTCCCCGTAGGAGAACTCGAGGTTCTCCGTGGTGATGACTGGAGCCATCGCACAAACCCTCCTGAGTAGAAGCGCAACCGAATGTAGTAGAAATGCTACATCATGGTGTTGGTGTGCGTCAGGACGTGAGGCATGGATCGAGGTTGTAGGGTCCTTCATCCTCTGTCTCACACTGCGGTCCTGTACGCCCCTTACCTGACGATGGGTCCTCATCGGGGTAGGGGTCTACGCCGTGCGAGCGACTCCAGGCCACCAGGTGAGCCTCCTGCTTAGTCGCCGCGGCGGGGCCTGACAGGCCGGCACCCCGACCGCGGCTGACTCGTTCTGCTCGGCCACGTTCGCGGCCATGTTCCTCAGGAGTCAGACGAGTCTTCCGGGAACCGCCGTCGGAACCACGAAGCATCTGATCCCAGGAGAAACCCGATGCGCAACGCCCGCCCCGCCCCCCCAGCAGCCCTCCGGTATGCCGTTTGCCAAGTACCGGCCCTTCCTCGACGTCGTCTCCATCGACCTGCCCGACCGCACCTGGCCGGACAAGCGCATCACCGCCGCCCCCCGCTGGCTGAGCACCGACCTGCGCGACGGCAACCAGTCCCTCATCGAGCCCATGGGCCCCCAAGCCAAGCGCGCCATCTTCGACCTGCTCGTGAGCATGGGCTTCAAGGAGATCGAGATCGGCTTCCCGGCCGCCTCCCAGACCGACTTCGACTTCGTGCGCTCCCTGGTGGACGACGGCGCGATCCCCGAGGACGTCACCATCTCCGTGCTCACCCAGTCACGCGGCGAGCTCATCGACCGCACCCTGGACGCCTGCGTCGGCATCCCACGGGCCACCGTCCACCTCTACAACGCCCTGTCGCCCCTGTTCCGCAATGTCGTCTTCCGCATGGACCGCGACCAGATCCGCGAGCTCGCCGTCGACGGCACCCGCCAGATCATGGCCCGCGCCGAGAAGGTCCTCGATGAGGACACGATCTTCGGCTACGAGTACTCCCCGGAGATCTTCGTCGACACCGAGCTCGACTACAGCCTCGAGGTCTGCCAGGCCGTCATGGACGTGTGGGAGCCCGAGGAGGACCGCGAGATCATCCTCAACCTGCCCGCCACCGTCGAGCGCGCCACCCCCAACGTCTACGCCGACCAGATCGAGTGGATGAGCCGCCACCTGCCCCGGCGCGAGTCCGTGTGCCTGTCCCTGCACAACCACAACGACCGCGGCTCAGGCGTGGCCGCCGCCGAGCTCGGCCTCATGGCAGGCGCCGACCGCGTCGAGGGCTGCCTGTTCGGCCACGGCGAGCGCACCGGCAACGTGGATCTGGTGACCCTGGCCCTCAACCTCTTCAGCCAGGGCGTCGACCCCATGCTCGACCTGTCCGACATCGACGAGGTCCGCCGCACCGTCGAGCGGGCCACCGGCATGGACGTGCCCCCGCGCACCCCCTACGCCGGCGAGCTCGTTTACACCTCCTTCTCCGGCTCCCACCAGGACGCCATCAAGAAGGGCTTCGCCGCGCGCAACACCCAGGTCAGCGCCAAGAAGGCCGAGGGGCTGACCGACGCCGAGGCGGAGATCGCCGTCCCCTGGGCCATGCCCTACCTGCCCATCGACCCCCACGACGTGGGCCGCTCCTACGAGGCCGTCGTGCGTGTCAACTCCCAGTCCGGCAAGGGCGGGGTCGCCTACCTGCTGGGCACCACCCGCAAGCTCGAGCTGCCGCGCCGCCTCCAGATCGAGTTCTCCCGCATCGTCCAGCGCCACACCGACACCTACGGCGGCGAGGTCGACGGTGACCGCCTGTGGTCGATCTTCGCTGACGAGTACCTGCCCGCCGCGGCCGCCCCTGAGGCCGAGCTCAGCCGCTGGGGCCGCTTCGAGCTGCGTGGGGCCACCCTGACCTCCACCGGTGATGACGAGGACTCCACCCTCACCGTCACCTTGGTCGACGGCGGGGAGGAGAAGCACCTGACCGCCTCCGGCAACGGGCCCCTCGACGCCTTCGTCACCGCCCTGGAGAGCACAGGCCTGAGCGTGCGGATCCTCGACTACGTCGAGCACGCCCTGAGCGAGGGACGCGACGCGAAGGCCGCCAGCTACGTCGAGTGCGAGGTCGACGGCCAGGTCCTGTGGGGCGTGGGCATCGACCCCTCCATCACCACCTCCTCCTTCAAGGCCGTCATCTCCGCCATCAATCGGGCCCTGCGCTGAGAGGGCGTGAGAGACTGCGCCCGTGACGAGCAGGCTGTACCGGGATGAGGCGATCATCCTGCGCACCTACAAGCTGGGCGAGGCCGACCGCATCATCGTGATGCTCACCCGCCACCACGGACAGGTGCGCGCCGTGGCCAAGGGGGTGCGCCGCACCACCTCCCGCTTCGGCGCCCGCCTGGAGCCCTTCTCCATGACTGACGTCCAGCTCCACGCCGGACGCACCCTCGACGTCGTCACCCAGGCCGAGATCATCGACCCCTTCGGCCGGGCCGTGAGCGCCGACTACGCCATGTTCACCTGCGCCTCGACCATGGTGGAGACCGCTGAGCGCCTCAGCGCCGACGACGGAGACCTGGGCACCGAGGCCAGCCCCCAGCAGTACCTGCTGCTGGCCGGGGCCCTGGCCGCCATGTCCCACCGGCGCCACGCCCCCGGACTCATCCTGGACTCCTACCTGCTGCGGGCCCTGGCCCTGGGCGGCTGGGCGCCCTCGTGCTACGACTGCGCTCTGTGCGGCGTCCCCGGACCCCACCGGGCCTTCCACATCCAGGCCGGTGGGGCGGTGTGCGAGTCCTGCCGCTCGGCAGGCGCCGTCGAGGTTGAGCCGTCCACGATGGAGCTCCTGGGGGCTCTGCTCTCCGGCGACTGGGCCGTGGCCGACGCCTCCGGTCAGCGCGAGCGCTCGCAGGCCTCGGGACTCGTCTCGGCCTACACGACCTGGTACCTGGAGCGGCGCCTGCGCTCCCTCGCACTGGTGGAAAGGGCATAACCATGACAGACGTCGCCAGAGACATGACGGTCGAGGCCGCCCCTGCCCCTGCACCGGCCCGGCCTGACCCCGCCCGTGCTGCCGGCCGCCTCCCTGCCCCAGCACGTCGCCGTCGTCATGGACGGCAACGGGCGCTGGGCCAACGCCCGCGGCCTGCCTCGCACCGAGGGGCCACCGGGTGGGGGAGGCCAGTATGCTCGATGTCGCCGCCGGCGCCATCGAGATTGGCGTCAAAGAGCTGAGCGTCTATGCCTTCTCCACTGAGAACTGGCGGCGCTCACCCGGCGAGGTCCGCTTCATCATGGGCTTCGCCCGCAAGGTCCTGCGCGTCCAGCGCGATGTCCTCAACTCCTGGAACGTCAGGTTGCGCTGGATCGGACGCACCCCGCGCCTGTGGAAGTCCGTCCTGCATGAGCTGCGTGAGGCCGAGCGCGTCACCGCGCGCAACACGGGCCTGGTCCTCAACCTGTGTATCAACTACGGCGGGCGGGCCGAGATCGCCGACGCTACCCGAGCCATTGCCGAGGACGTCGCCGCCGGCCGCCTCAAGGCCTCCTCCATCAACGAGAAGACCATCCAGCGTTACCTCTACTCACCCACCATGCGGGACGTGGACCTGTTCATCCGCACCGGCGACGAGCAGCGCACCTCCAACTTCCTCATGTGGTCCTCCTCCTACGCCGAGCTCTACTTCTCACCCCTGGCCTGGCCCGACTTCAACCGCACCGAGCTGTGGAAGGCCTGCGAGGCCTACGCCGGACGCGAGCGCCGCTACGGCGGGGCCGTGGACAAGGTGCTGCACGAGGAGTCCACCGGCGCCGAGGACCCGGAGGACGACGAGGCTGACGAGTCACCGCGCCACGACGCTCCGTAGGCAGTTGCCTGGCACAACCCGGCTCGGACACCGGGTCAGTCAGACCTGCTCAGTCCTGCGAGGCGTCCTGGGCCGAGCAGGTGGCGCACAGGCCGAAGAACTCCGCCGTGTGCTCCATCTGGGTGAAGCCCTGCCGCGCTGAGACCCGCTGAATCCACTCCTCCAGCTCGCCGCCGGACACCTCCACGGTGTAGCCGCAGCGGCGGCACACGATGTGGTGGTGGTGCTCCTGCTCCTCACAGGCCCGGTAGAGGACCTCGCCCTCGGCGCTGCGCACCTGGTCCACCGCTCCGGCCTCCGCCAGGGTCTGCAGGTTGCGGTAGACGGTGGCCAGTCCCACCTTGGTGCCCTCGGCCTCCAGGGCGGCATGGATCTGCTGGGCCGAGCGGAACTCGTCGGTGCGGGCGAGGATGTCGGCGACGGCGGCGCGCTGGCGCGTAGCGCGGGGGCGCTGCGCCGTGCTGCTTGCGCTCATGATCTGCCTCCTGAGGTGATGTGGTGCCGTCGCGAGCGGCTGACGAGCTGCAGCAGTCCGGACAGGAGGGCGACGACGGCGTAGCCCCCCACTAGGAGTACCACGATCATGGCGCCGGGAGAGGCCGCCACCAGGTAGGTGATCGTCAGACCCGACACGCAGGCCACCACGCCCAGCCCCATCGCCAGGTACATGGTGCGGGCGAAGGAGTGCGACACGAGCTGGGCGATGGCCACCGGCACGATCATGACCGCCGAGACCAGCAGGGGCGCCCACCACCCGCATGGACACCGAGACCGTCAGCGCCGCCACCACCGCCACCAGCACGTTGAGAGCGCCGGTGGGCAGGCCGCAGGCATGGGCGAACTCCTCGTCGTGGCACAGCGCGAACAGCGGGCCGCGCAGCCCCAGCCCCACCAGGAGCACCAGGGTGGCCAGGGCGATGGTGAACCAGGCGTCGGAGACCGAGACCGTGGAGATCGAGCCGAACAGGTAGGAGTTGAGGTTCGTCGTTGTCCCGCCGGCGACGCGAATGAGGATGACGCCCCCGGCGATGCCCCCGTAGAACAGGATCGCCAGGGCCACGTCTCCCCGGGTACGGCCGTTGGCACGGATGACCTCGATCATCACGGCGCCCAGCACGCTGATGAGGATCGCCCCGGGCACGGCCCAGGCGTCGTGCGGAGTGACGTTGGCGGCGGCCCCGGCCAGCCAGCCCAGGGCGATCCCGGTCAGGGCGATGTGCCCGATCCCGTCGCCCAGCAGCGCCAGGCCCCGCTGAACCAGGTAGGTGCCCACCACCGGGGCGGCCAGCCCCACCAGGACCGCCACGATGAAGGCCCGCTGGATGAGGGGACTGGCGAGCATGTCGGAGACGAACTCGATCATGGGCGGGTGCTCCTACCGGAATGAGGGCGCGTGTCAGGCAGCCGATGGTCGAGGACGGGGGCGTGGTGAGCCGGAGGGCCGCCGGCGTCCGGGTGGTGGTCGCCGTCGGCGCCGTAGCCGGAGTGCGCGCGGTGCGGGTCGCCCTGGGGTGCGCCGGTCCCGCTGTCGCGCAGATGAGCGACCTCGCCGGCCGGGCCGTCGGCGACGAGCCGGCCGTCCTGCAGGAGGATCGCCCGCTGGACGACGTCGGCGAGCTCACCCATCTCGTGCAGAACCGTCACCAGGGTCAGCCCCTGCGCGCGCAGCCCCTTGAGAATCTCGGCCAGGGACTCGCGGCTGGCGCGGTCGATGCCGGCCAGAGGCTCATCGAGGATGAGCAGCTCGGGGGAGCGGACCAGCGCCCGGGCGATGAGGACCCGCTGGGCCTGCCCACCGGAGAAGACCTGGACGTGGTCCGCGGCCCGGTGGGCCAGTCCGACGGCGTCGAGGGCGGCCATGGCCTTGCGCTTGGCGGCCCGGCCCCGATCGGCCCAAGGCCGGCGCGGCCCCAGGAGCCCGGAGCGCACCACCTCCAGGGCGGTGGCCGGGACGCCGGAGCCGGCACCGATCCGCTGAGGGACGTAGCCGACCCGCTCCCAGGGGACCCTGTGCCGATGTGAAGTGGGGGTGCCCAGGAGCTCGATGCTGCCGCCGGACAGGGGCACCAGCCCCAGAACGGCCTTGACGAGGGTGGACTTGCCCGAGCCGTTGGCGCCCAGGATCGCCACGGACTCGCCGCCGCCCACGGCCAGGCTCACGTCGTCCAGGATGAGGGAGGAGCCCAGGACGACGCTGAGCTCACGGACCTTGATGGCGAGCGCGGACGACGCCGCCTGGGGGAAACCGGACGGCGTCGTCACAGACGCTGGTGAAGGTGGAGATGATGAGGTCATACGGTTGCGATCATGCCAATCTGAGGGGCGTCATCTGCTCGGGAACCCGGGCTCGGCGGCCGGGCCCTGAGGCTACTTGCACACCATGGCGGACTTGAGCCGCTCCAGGTTGGTGGTCATGGCGTCGGTGTAGTCGCCCCGCTCGGGCTTGGACTCCAGGGGGCTGAGGACGCTCGTCTCCGCACCGGTCTCCGCGGCGATCGCCTTGGCGGGGGCGTCGGAGACCAGCTCCTCGGTGAAGATCGTCTTGACTCCCGTCTTCTCGACCACCGACTTGATATTGGCCATCTCGGCGGGGCTGGGCTCGGTCTCCGGGTCGATGCCGGAGATGGATTCCTGGGTCAGGCCGTAGCGCTCGGCCATGTAGCCGAAGGCGGCGTGGGAGGTGATGAAGGTCTTGTGCTGGCAGCTGGTCAAGCCCTGCTTGTACTGGTTGTCCACGCCGGTCAGCGCCGTCTTGAGCTTGTCCAGGCCCGCCTTGTAGTCGTTGGCGTTGGCCGGGTCGATCTTGGCGAAGGAGGCCTCAAGAGCCTCGGCCACCTTGACCATGCGGTCCGGGTCGAGCCAGAAGTGCGGGTCGAGGTCGCCGTCGTGCCCCTCACCGCCCTCGGCGTGCTCGTCGTGGCCGTGCTCGTCGTGCTCGGCCTCGCTGGCCTGTGCGGTGGCGGCGGCACTGGCCGAGGCGCCGTCGGTGGCCTCCCTCGCCGTGCTCGTGCTCCTCCTCAACCCCCTCGTGGTGGACGAGGGTTGGCCGGCTTGCTCAGGTCCACCACGGTGGGGGCCGGAGCCGACCTCCTTGACGGCCTTGTCCAGGGAGGGCTGGAAGCCGGGGACGTAGGCGATGATGTCGGCCTTGCCCAGCTCGGCGGTCTCCTTGCCGGAGAGCTCGAAGTCGTGCGGCTCGACGTTGGAGGGGGTCACGGTGGAGACCTTGACGAGCTTGCCGCCAATGGACTCGGCCAGGTACTGGATCGGGTAGAAGGACGTGGAGACCGTCAGGGGTCTTGCCCGGGGCGATCGTGTGCGGCGCCGAGGCGTCTGACGAGCTCTCGCCCTTCAGGGCGCTGCACGCGCTCATGCCGGCAGCCAGCATCAGGGTGGCTCCGAGCGCCACGACGCGGTGGAGACGACGGGAACGAGCCTGTGAAACATTCATGCGAATCATTCTCATACTCTGTCGGTCCTGCGTCAAACTCGGGGCGAGTCCGCGTGTGCGCTGCTGAGAGCCGGTTTGGACGGCAGTCGGCAGGGCCTCCCGGGCGCGTGCGCGCGTCGGTGGTGCGACGGGCCCTCACCGACGCTCGGCCCCTCGTCCGCCTAGACTGTCACCACTCGTCCCCACCAACCAGGCGGGACCGCGACTACTCCTGAAGGAGCATCCGTTGGCATCCACCCCTTCACGCCTCGACGCCGTCATCAACCTCGCCAAGCGGCGCGGCTTCGTCTTCCCCTGCGGCGAGATCTACGGCGGAACCCGCTCGGCCTGGGACTACGGGCCGCTGGGCGTCGAGCTCAAGGAGAACATCAAACGCCAGTGGTGGCAGTACATGGTCCGCTCGCGCGACGACGTCGTCGGGCTGGACTCCTCCGTCATCCTGCCGCGTGAGACCTGGGTCGCCTCCGGTCACGTCGGCGCCTTCACCGACCCGCTGGTGGAGTCCCTGCACACCCACAAGCGCTACCGCGCCGACCAGCTCATTGAGGACTACGCCGCCCGCAAGGGCCTCGACCCCGAGAACGTCACCCTCGACATGGTTCCCGACCCCGTCACCGGCCAGCCGGGCTCCTGGACCGAGCCGCGCGAGTTCTCCGGCCTGCTCAAGACCTACCTGGGGCCGGTCGACGACGAGTCCGGCCTGCACTACCTGCGCCCCGAGACCGCCCAGGGCATCTTCATCAACTTCGCCAACGTCATGAGCGCGGCCCGTAAGAAGCCGCCCTTCGGCATCGGCCAGGTGGGCAAGTCCTTCCGCAACGAGATCACGCCGGGCAACTTCATCTTCCGCACCCGCGAGTTCGAGCAGATGGAGCTCGAGTTCTTCTGCGAGCCGGGCACCGACGAGGAGTGGCACCAGTACTGGATCGACTACCGCAAGGCCTGGTACACCGACCTGGGCATCAGCGAGGACAACCTGCGCCTGTATGAGCACCCCGCCGAGAAGCTCTCCCACTACTCCAAGCGCACCGTGGACCTGGAGTACCGCTTCGGCTTCGCCGGCTCGGAGTGGGGCGAGCTCGAGGGCATCGCCAACCGCACCGACTTCGACCTGTCCACCCACGCCGAGCACTCCGGCAAGGACATGTCCTACTTCGACCAGACCCGCTCCGAGCGCTGGACCCCCTACGTCATCGAGCCCTCCGCCGGTCTGACCCGCTCGCTCATGGCCTTCCTCGTGGAGGCCTACACCGAGGACGAGGCCCCCAACACCAAGGGCGGGGTGGACAAGCGCATCGTGCTCAAGCTCGACGCGCGCATCGCCCCGGTCAAGGCGGCCGTCCTGCCGCTGAGCCGCAAGGAGGAGCTGACCGGGCCGGCCAAGGAGCTGGCCGCCCGCCTGCGCCGCTCCTGGAACGTGGAGTACGACGACGCCGGCGCGGTCGGCCGTCGCTACCGCCGCCAGGACGAGGTCGGCACGCCCTTCTGCCTGACCTACGACTTCGACTCGCCCGAGGACGGGGCCGTCACCGTGCGCGAGCGCGACACGATGACCCAGGAGCGCATCCCGCTCGAGGGCGTCGAGCGCTACCTGGCTGAGCGCCTCATCGGCTGCTGACCAGCACCGAGCAGGCCGGCAGTCTCACTGAAGCCTCGCCGGCCCGGCCACCATCTGGATCCCGCCCCGTGTCCCTGGCTCACCTCAGGGACACGGGGCGGGGCATGATGGGGTGGTGAGCACCAACTCGACCTCCCCGAGCAACGAGTCCGTCCCCGCCGAGAGCCTTCCCGAGCCGCCGGCCGAGGAGGGCCGGGACAGCAGGGGCCACGGCCGTCACAGCAGTAGCGGCCACTCCCACTCCCACCCGGGCCCCTGGACCTGGATGCGGGGAGGCCCGCCGGGTGCGGATCGTGCTCGGTGCCATCGTCGGCGCCCTGGTCCTGGCCACCGTCGTCGGGCTGTTCGTGCTCTGGCCCGGCAAGAGCTCACTGATCGGCTCGCGCTCCTTCACTGCCGAGGGCGGCTCGGTGGGCAAGGCCACCATCACCTCCACGGACCTGTCTGGCTGTCAGAGCTCGGTGAGCGCCCTGACGGAGGTCAACGGCGTCAAGCCCGAGGAGTTCGCCAAGGGCCACGTGTGCGCCCGCATCACCGAGGGGAGGGCAAGGGCCTGGTCATGCCGGTCCAGCTGGTGGGTGAGCCCCGCAAGCTCGCCCACGCCGGCGACCGGCTCGTCGTCCTCTACTCGCCCCAGGCCATCCTGTCCGGCTCCCCCTACTCCTTCATCGACTACCAGCGTCAGCTCCCGGTCGGCGCCCTGGCGGTCGTCTACCTCGTACTCGTCGTCGCCGTGGCCGGGCGCAAGGGGCGTCCTGAGCGTCCTGGGCCTGCTGGTGGCCACCGGCGTGCTCGCCTTCTTCATGATCCCGGCGCTCCTGGCCGGCTCCCACCCGCTGGCGGTGACCCTGGTCGGATCGATGGCGATGATGCTGGCGGCCGTCTACGTGGCTCACGGCGTGTCCATCCGCACCACGACCGCCCTGCTGGGGAACGGTGGCCGGCATCGTGCTGACCGTGCTGCTGGCCCTGTGGGGGACCGATGCCGCCCACCTGACCGGCGATGTTGACGAGACCGCCCGCCTACTTGCCTCGCGCACGCATATCGATCTGCAGACGCTGCTGACCTGCGGCATGGTCATCGCCGGGCTCGGCGTCCTCAACGACGTCACCATCACCCAGGCCTCCTCGGTGTGGGAGCTGCACGCCGCCAACCCGCTGCTGTCGCGCACACGCCTGTTCACCGGCGGGATGAGGATCGGTCGGGACCATATCGCCTCGACCGTCTACACCCCTGGCCTTCGCCCTACGCGGGCACGGCGCTGCCGCTCATTCTGGCCGCCGCCCTCATGGACCGGGCCGTGCTGGACACCATGCTCTCGGGTGAGATCGCCGAGGAGATCGTGCGCACCCTCATCTCCTCCATCGGTCTGGTCCTGGCGATCCCTGCGACGACGGCGATCGCGGCGGCCCTGTGCCGCGTCACCCCGGTCCTCGACGAGTAGACGAGCAGCCGATGACCGGTCTCAAGGACCCGGCGGGGCCACCGTCTCAGCCGCCGGAGACGTCGGACTCGGCCTGGCTGGAGCATCTCGCGGTGGGCCGCGTCCAGGGTGGGGAGTCCAGCCAGCCGTCGGGCAGACGGGGAGTCTTGGGGCTGCCGGCCCGCCCTCGGGGGCCCTCGACGATGTCGCCGGGGTAGTCCACGACCTCGGGCAGGCGCGAGCGCATCCGCGCCAGGCCGGCGTCGAGCTCATCGAGACTCCGGATCCCCATGAGGTCGGCGCGCGCCGCGCCGCCGACCGGGTAGCCCTTGAGGTACCAGCCCACGTGCTTGCGCAGGTCGCGCACGCCCCGGTCCTCACCCATCTCCTCGGCCAGCATCCGCCCGTGGCGACGGATCACCTCGATGACGGCGTCCAGGTCCGGGTGGGTGCGCGTCGGCGAGCCGTGCATGGCCGCCACGATGTCGGCGAACAGCCAGGGCCGCCCCTGGCAGCCACGGCCCACGACGACGCCGTCGCAGCCGGTGGCCTCCATCATGCGCACCGCGTCGTCGCCCAGCCAGACGTCCCCGTTGCCGAGCACCGGCAGGTCAGTGGCCTCCTTGAGTCGGGCGATCTCCTCCCAGCGGGCCTGGCCCGAGTAGTGCTGGCGCGCGCTGCGGGCGTGCAGGGCCACGGCCGCGATCCCAGCGTTGTCGGCGGCCCGGGCGGCGTCGAGGAAGGTCTCGTGCTCCTCGTCGATGCCCAGGCGCATCTTCATGGTCACCGGCACCTGCCGCGCCCGCCCGGCGGCGCGGACGGCGGCCTCACTGGCGCGCACCGCCTCGGTGAGGATCGCCGCCAGCAGGTCTCGTTTCCACGGCAGCGCCGCCCCGCCGCCCTTGCGGGTCACCTTGGGGACCGGGCAGCCGAAGTTCAAGTCGATGTGGTCGGCCAGATCCTCCTCCACCAGGATCCGCACCGCGGCCCCCACCGTGGCCGGATCGACCCCGTAGAGCTGGATGGAACGCACCCTCTCGGCCGGGTCGGTGCGCACCATCGCCAGGGTGCGCTCGTTGCGCTCCACCAGGGCGCGGGTGGTGACCATCTCCGTGACGTACAGGCCCGCCGGGGCCAGCAGGCCGCCGTCTAGCGTGGGCAGCGGACCGGAACAGGAGGGGCCTCAGCGACTCCGGCAGGGCGGCCTCGGCCATCTCCCGGCAGAGGCGGCGGAAGGAGGCGTTGGTGACTCCGGCCATGGGGGGCGAGCTCGACGGGGTGGGCACCACCAGCGGCCCGATGCGCAGCGGCGCGGGGCACTCGGCCCGAGGCGCAGGCGTCGGGGAGGCGGGGAGGTCTCACTCATCGTCACCCCGACATGCTGACACACTGCGGGTGCCAGGCCCGTGACCGGCCCCGCCCTGCGACCCGGAACAGACACAGGTATAGACCACTTGTGAAGGAAGTAACAGGGGAAGGATCGGTATCAGCGTATGACGAACGACTGATGGCGAGTGCTGATGCGCGTTACCTTGTGTGCTTGTGCTGATGAACGAAGAGACCGAGCCGTCGATATCGCGTTCCGTCGTCGTGACCGGAGCCTCCCGGGGGATCGGGGAGGCGGTTACGAAGGCGTTCCTGGCACAGGGCGACCGGGTGGCGGGCATCTCCCGCTCCGGTGAGGCCCCCGACGGTGCCCTGGCCCTGGCCGCCGACGTCACCGACCCCGAAGTCCTGGCCGCCGCCCTGGCCGCCGCCACCGAGGCGCACGGCCCCATCGAGGTCCTCGTGGCCTCGGCCGGCATCAACCGGGAGTCCCTGGCGGCCCGTACCTCCTCCCAGATGTGGGACGAGGTCATCTCCGCGGACCTGACCGGCACCTTCAACACCGTGCGCGCCGTGACACCGGCCATGATGCGGGCCCGCAAGGGGCGCATCGTCCTGGTCTCCTCGGCCATCGCCGCACGCGGAGGCGTGGGCCTGTCGGCCTACGGCGCCGCCAAGGGCGGTGTGGAGGGACTGACCCGCTCCCTCGCCCGCGAGCTCGCACCGCGCGGCATCACCGTCAACGCCGTCGCCCCCGGCTTCGTCACCACGGCGATGACCGCATCCCTGCCCGACCACATCCGCACCGCCTACCTCGAGCAAATCCCCCTGGGGCGCTTCGCCGACGTCACCGACATCGCCGGCCCCGTCCTCTTCCTGGCCTCACCCGCGGCCGCCTACGTCACCGGCGCGATCCTCGGCGTCGACGGCGGCCTGGGCATGGGCCGCTAGGCGCACGGCGGGGCGCGAGACGTCGTCGGGACCGTATCCGGGCAGCGCCGCGGTGCCGTAGGGTAGAGACGTGACAACGGATCCCATGCGCCGGCTCGTGCTCGTCCGACACTCCAAGGCCTCTCACGACGCCGTCACCGACCTGGAACGTCCTCTGACCCCCAAGGGCACCGCCCTGGCCGGCCTGCTGGCCAAGGAGCTGCGCAAGCGCCTGGAGACCACCGACCTGCTGCTGGTCTCCCCGGCGGCCCGGGCCCGCGAGACCGCCCGCCCCATCCGCGACCGCCTCGAGCCCACCGACACCCTCGTGCGCGAGGAGATCTACAACCTGGGCCCCAACGGCATCCTCAGGGTCCTGGCCGAGGGACGGTGCCGATGCCAGGACGGTCGTCGTCGTCGGCCACGAGCCCACGATCTCCGTGCTCGCCCACATCCTCCACGACACCGACGACGACCTGGCCTCCCAGATCTCCTTCGGCGTGCCCACGGCCACCGCCGTCATCATCGACGTCCCCGGCACTTGGGCGGACCTGGAGCCCAAAAACGGCCGCATCCGGGAGATCTTCACCGCCCGCAAGCGCGACTGAGGCCGGACCTTCCCGAAACCGCAGCCGGTCAGCCCCCGATCAGCTGCAGGACGGCGCGCAGGTCACGCACGTGGATGGCCGCGTCGGCCTGCTCAACGACCACCGGCTTGGCGCAGAACGCCACCCCCAGCCCCGCGGCCTCCAGCATGCCCAGGTCGTTGGCCCCGTCACCCACTGCGATGGTGCGCTCCATGGGCACGCCGTCCTGTCGGGCCCAGGCGATCAGGCAGCGGACCTTCTCCTGACGGTCCACGATCCGCCCCAGTACCCGACCGGTGAGACGGCCCTCGACCACCTCCAGGCGGTTGGCCGCCACGTGGTCGATGCCCAGCCGCTCGGCCAGAGGCACCACGACCTCCTCAAAACCGCCCGAGACGACCCCCACCCGGCAGCCGCGTGCGTGCAGCGCCTCAATGAGCTCGGCCGCGCCCTGAGTGGGGCGCACCTCGGCCAGGACCTCCGCGAAGACCCCCTGGGGGACACCGGCCAGCGTCGCCACCCGCTCGCGCAGGGAGGCCGCGAAGTCCAGCTCGCCGCGCATCGCCCGGGCCGTGACCTCGGCGACCAGCTCACGGGTCCCGGCGCGCTCGGCAATGAGCTCGATGACCTCCTGCTCGATGAGGGTGGAGTCCACGTCCATGACCAGCAGGCCGGGGCCCTCAGTCACTAAGGGGCCCTCGCTCAGCGCCCCGCTGAGGTCCGCGGAGTCGCCGGCACGGTGTCGAGAGGTGTCACTCATGGCTCCATGCTAGTGGGCGAGCCGGCAGGCGAAGACTGCGCGCCGTCGCCCGGAGACTCGGGCGACGGCGCGCACTGCAAAGGCGGTGAGCCTGCGGTCAGCGGGTGACGATCTGTCCCTTGGCCACCACCGTGATGCCGGACTCGGTCACGGTGAAGCCCCGCTCGCGGTCGTGCTCGGGGTCGATCCCCACCATGGCGCCCTCCTCGACCTTGACGTACTTGTCCAGGATCGCGCGGTTGACCACGGTGTTGCGGCCCACCTCGGCCCCGTCCATGATGACGGACTCGCGCACCGAGGACCAGGAATTGACGCGCACACCGGGGGACAGGACCGAGGAGATCACCTCACCACCGGAGACGATGACGCCCGGCGAGACGATCGAGTCGACCGCGTGCCCCAGGCGTTCGTGGTGGCCGTAGACGAACTTGGCCGGAGGCATCGCGGCCTGGTAGCCGGCGAACAGCGGCCAGCGGTCGTTGTACAGGTTGAACACGGGGGTCACCGAGATGAGGTCCTGGTGCGCCTCGAAGAAGGCGTCCACGGTACCCACGTCGCGCCAGTAGTCGCGGTCGCGCTCGGAGGAGCCCGGGACGTCGTTGTCCTTGAAGTCGTAGACGCCGGCCGCACCCTGGTTGACGAACCAGGGCACGATGCTGCCGCCCATGTCGTGCTTGGAGGTCTCGTCGGCGGCGTCGACCGTCACGGCCTCCAGGAGCGCGTTGGCGTCCATGATGTAGTTGCCCATTGAGGCCAGGACCTCGTCGGGGGAGTCCGGCAGACCGGGGGTCTCCTTGGGCTTCTCCACGAAGGCCTTGATCCTGCCGCGGTCGGCCGGATCGGTTTCGATGACGCCGAACTGGTCCGCCAGGGACCGGGGCTGACGGATGCCCGCGACGGTGCAGGGCAGCCCGGAGGCGATGTGGTGGTCCAGCATCTGGGAGAAGTCCATGCGGTAGATGTTGTCCGCACCGGTGATGACCACATAGTCCGGCCGCTCGTCGTCGAGCAGGTTGAGGGACTGGTAGATCGCGTCGGCGCTCCCCAGGAACCAGTGCTTGCCCACGCGCTGCTGGGCCGGCACCGGCGCGATGTAGTTGCCCAGCATGTCGGACATGCGCCACGTCTTGGAGATGTGACGGTCCAGTGAGTGGGACTTGTACTGGGTGAGCACCACGACCTTGAGGAAGCCGGAGTTAATCATGTTGGACAGGGAGAAGTCGATGAGGCGGTAGATGCCGCCGAAGGGCACGGCGGGCTTGGCGCGATCGACGGTCAGGGGCATGAGGCGCTTGCCCTCGCCACCGGCGAGGACGATTGCGAGAACACGAGGTTGAGCCATGTGGCCCACCTTACGTTGCTCGAGGGGGCCGCGGGGCCAAATGGGTCACATTCCGGGTAGGTTCTCCACCGAATCGTTGCCTGATGCATCGTCCCGGGAGACGGAGCACGGGCGACTCGTCCTGACCCGGTCCCCGACGCCTCACGCACGAGTATCCCCGCCTCCACTGCGGAGCGGATGCCGCCGCCCCCTCGCAGGAGAGTCGGTGGAAACCACCGGCGCTGAACGGTCCCACCGGGCCCCGTGTGCGTATAACGTCAGGTGTGGCGCCCGCCCCACCGCAGGCGCCCGTCCTGCGCCGAGGAAGGCGCGGTCAGTCCATCCATCAGACAGAGGAGAGGCACACCCATGAGGGTCGACCTGCTGACCAAGGAGTACCCACCCTTCATCTACGGCGGCGCCGGAGTCCACGTCAACGAGCTCGCCAAGGTCCTGCGCCCCCTGGCCGACGTCCGCGTCCACGCCTTCGGCGGCCCCCGCGAGCCCGGCACCGAGGGCGCCGACGACGGCGTCACCGGCTACCCCGAGATCGCCGAGCTCGACGGCGCCAACGCCGCCCTGCGCACCTTCGGAGTCGACCTGGAGATGGCTCAGGGTACCGAGGGAACCGACCTCGTCCACTCCCACACCTGGTACGCCAACCTCGCCGGGCACCTGGCCGGCCTCCTCCACGGCGTCCCCCACGTCATCAGCGCCCACTCCCTGGAGCCCCTGCGCCCCTGGAAGGCCGAGCAGCTCGGCGGCGGCTACGCCCTGTCCTCCTGGGCGGAGAAGACCGCCTACGAGGCCGCCTCCGGGATCATCGCGGTCTCCAACGGCATGCGCGAGGACATCCTGCGCTGCTACCCCGCCGTCGACCCCGAGCGCGTCAAGGTCGTCCACAACGGCATCGACCTCGAGGCCTGGAAACACCCGCAGGGCCAAGAGGCCGACGCCGCAGCCGCCGCTACCCTCAAGCGCTTGGGCATCGACCCCGACCGCCCCACCATCGTCTTCGTCGGACGCATCACCCGACAGAAGGGCCTGCCGCACCTGCTGCGCGCCCTGCGAGCAGCTGCCCGCGGACGTCCAGGTCATCCTGTGCGCCGGCGCCCCCGACACCCCCGAGATCAAGGCCGAGGTCGAGGGCCTCGTGGCCCGCCTGCGCGAGAAGCGCACCGGCGTGGTCTGGATCGAGGAGATGCTGCCGCGCCCCGAACTCATCGCCGTGCTGGCCGCCTCCGACGTCTTCGTGTGCCCCTCCGTCTACGAGCCCCTGGGCATCGTCAACCTCGAGGCCATGGCCGTGGGCCTGCCGGTCGTCGGCTCAGCCACCGGCGGTATCCCCGACGTCATCGTCGACGGCGAGACAGGACTCCTGGTGCCCATCGAGCAGGGTCCAGGACGGCACCGGCACCCCCATCGACCCGGCCCGCTTCGAGGCCGACCTGGCTGAGCGCCTCACCACCCTGGTCACCGACACCGAGGCCGCCAGGACCATGGGGCAGGCCGCCCGACGCCGCGTCGAGGAGCACTTCGCCTGGCAGGCCATCGCTCAGCGCACCATGGACGTCTACAACTGGGTCCTGGCCCAGGGCTGAACGGGACGGCTCCCGTTCGGTGACCCCACCGATACGCCACCGAGTGGCGCGCCCCCCTCTACCGGGCCCACCACTCGGTGGCCGCAGCGGCACCGTGACGTGCCACCGCCAGCAGCGGGCGCAGGACGTCGGCCCGCCGCTGCGCCTGCAGGGCGGTCGTGGCCGCACCGTCGTCGTCCAGGGCCAGCTCGCACATCCCCGCCAGGCGCAAGGAGCGCTCCAACAGCTCCCGATCACGGCGCGCCAGCCACGGCGGGACGAGGCGCGGATCCATCACCGCGGTGAGCAGGTCGTTGAGGGCGTCGGCCATCTCCGGGCGCTCGCGGGCCAGGTCGAGCTCGATGAGCGCCTCGATGGCCTCCTCGGTGGCGGCGTGCACCTGCCGGCGGGCGTGCGCCGCATCCAGAGGGGGCAGCGGGGAGCTGAGCGGCTCGGCGTGCCAGGACACCGAGGTGCCGGAGTCCTCAGGAACCAGCAGCACCCGGCCGGCTGCCCCCTCCAGCACGACGCCCTCCTCGATGTCGGGAAGGAGTCCCCAGGTGCCGGTGCCGCCGGCCGGTGAGGGCAGGACCGCGCTCACCCGACTCAGGGGGCGGGCGGAGGTGAGCCACTGCTCCAGGCTGACGCGTCCTGGACCGTCGTTGGCGGCAGTCGGTGTGTGCGAGCCCCCGGTGACGACGCTGCCGATGACGTCATGGGCGCCGTCGGGTCCTTCAATGAGCGACATGCCGTGGGAGGAGGGCGATGGTGCCCACAGGGCCAGCACGATGCTGACCGGCGGGTTGAGGGGATCCATGGGGGCCAACCATAGTGAATAGTGGTGGGGCGAGCCCCGAAGAGAGCGGTCACCATGTGGGGCGCGGCTCTCGTCGCGCATCTTCCCTATGTGAACTCACCGTCACGATAGGATCACCTCATGACCAGTGTCCTCCACCTCGACGACGTCTCACTGCACCGCGGCAGCCACCAGATCCTCAGTCACGTCAGCTGGACCGTGGACGAGGGGCAGCACTGGGTGCTGCTGGGATCCAACGGCGCGGGCAAGACCACGATCGCCAGGATCGCCTCGGCCAGGCTCTTCCCCTCCTCCGGAACGGTCGACGTCCTCTCCGAGCGGCTCGGGCGCGTGGACGTCTCCGAGCTCCATCCCCGTATCGGCCTGTTGTCCTCGGCCCTGGCCGCCAACGTCCAGAACGGCGAGAAGGTGCTCGGCGTGGTCCTGTCGGCCTCCTACGGGCGCATTGGGCGCTGGCGTGAGGAGTACGACGACTTCGACCTCGAGCGCGCTCACGCCCTGCTGGGCGCCCTGGGGGCCGCTCACCTGGTTGACCGGTCGTGGGGAACGCTGTCATCGGGGGAGCGCAAGCGCGTCGAGCTGGCTCGCGCTCTGATGCCGGACCCGGAGATGCTCTTCCTCGACGAGCCCGCCTCGGGGCTGGATCTGGCCGGCCGCGAGCAGCTCCTGGCTGCGCTCACCGAGATCATCTCCTCGCCCGACTCGCCCTCCATGGTCCTGGTGACCCACCACCTGGAGGAGATCCCGGAGGGCTTCACCCACGCGCTCACGCTGCGTGAGGGGAAGGTCGTGGGTTCCGGCCCGCTTCAGGAGGTCCTCACCGCGGACACGATCAGCACGACCTTCGGTATGCCGCTGGAGGTCACCTACGACCGCGGTCGCTACGCGGCCAGGGGGCTCCCGGCCGGCCACGGCAGGCGTGTCGCCGAGGCCAAGGGCTGACCACCGGTTCCGGGCGGGAAGGCCGCTGTGGGCCGCATCGATCCCTGATCGTCCCTGACCGGCACCCGACCACATACTCACCGACCGCGTTCATCAGGAGGTTCGCATGGAATGGCTGTTCTGGGTCGCAGGGGCGCTGCTCCTCGTCGTCATCGAGACGATGACAGCGGATCTCACCTTCCTCATGATTGCCGGAGGTGCGCTGGGAGGAGGGCTGACATCCTTCCTCGGCGGGCCCGTGTGGGCGCAGGTCGTGGTCTTCGCCTGCGTCTCCATCCTGCTTCTCTTCGCCGTGCGCCCCTGGGCCAAGCGTCGCCTGGCGGCCGCCACCCGCAGATGAAGACCAACGTCGAGGCCCTCATTGGTCGGTCTGCCGTCACCATTACTCCTGTTGACAGTGAGGGTGGGCGGGTGCGCCTGGGCGGTGAGGAGTGGAGCGCCCGCCTGGCTCCCGCCGTCCAGGGAGGCGTCACCCGTCTGGAGGCCGGGGTGAGTGTGACCGTGGCCCAGATCGACGGGGCCGTGGCCGTGGTCGCCCCGGTGACGACCTCCACCGCCGCCCCTGCGTCCTGACGCTGCCCGCGCCGGCCCCAACTGTTCTGACCACCCGTTCAACCCTGCAGGAGGAACCTCGTGCCCTTCGTCTCCATCATCTTGCTTCTCGTGGCCGTCCTGGTCATCGTCGCCATCTTCCGGGCGGTGCGGATCGTCAAGCAGAGCACTGCGATCATCGTTGAGCGCCTGGGACGCTTCCAGGCGGCCTACGGCGCTGGAATGCACTTCCTGGTGCCCTTCATCGACCGGGTGCGCAACATCATGGACCTGCGTGAGCAGGTCGTCTCCTTCCCGCCCCAGCCCGTCATCACCTCCGACAACCTCGTGGTGAGCATCGACTCGGTGGTCTACTACCAGATCACCGACCCCATGCGCGCCACCTACGAGATCTCCAACTACCTGCAGGCCATTGAGCAGCTGACGGTCACCACGCTGCGCAACGTCGTCGGCTCCATGGACCTGGAGCAGACGCTGACCAGCCGCGACCAGATCAACGGCCAGCTGCGCGGCGTCCTGGACCAGGCCACCGGCCGCTGGGGAATCCGAGTCAACAGCGTGGAGCTGAAGTCCATCGACCCGCCGGCCTCCATCCAGGGCTCCATGGAGCAGCAGATGCGCGCCGAGCGTGACCGCCGCGCCGCGATTCTGACCGCCGAGGGTGTCAAGCAGTCCCAGATCCTCACGGCCGAGGGTGACAAGCAGTCCGCGATCCTGCGCGCCGAGGGCCAGGCGCAGTCCGCGATCCTCAAGGCACAGGGTGAGTCGCGCGCCATCCTTCAGGTCTTCGACGCCATCCACCGTGGTAATGCCGACTCCAAGCTGCTGGCCTACCAGTACCTCCAGACCCTGCCCAAGATCGCCAACGGCTCCTCCTCCAAGATGTGGATCGTGCCGACGGAGTTCACGGCGGCGCTCGACGGCATCGCCGGCGCCCTGGGCGGTGGCAAGGACGGCGGCCCTGGCGGCTCGGACGACTCCGACGACGACGCCGCCCGTCCCGGTGTCGACCTCTCGGGTAGCGAGCTCGACCTGGGGATCGCCTCGGATCTGGCCAGCACCAGTCTCCAGGCCCCCGAGGAGGCCCTCGCCCAGGCCCGCGGTGAGGTCGAGTCGGCCTCCCAGGAGGCCAGTGAGGAGCCCGCACCCAAGGCAGGCGTCTCCCCGAAGGCTCCTGCGGATGAGGGCCGACGGCGAGGCCACGGTGAGCGTTCCGACTTCCGATGGCCTCGAGGGGCCTCACGCCGCGCACGGCAGCCACGTGTCCGACCCCGAGGAGGCCCAGCCCGGTTCCGTGCCCCCTCGCGGTGGTTACGGCATCCAGGCCCAGCCCGGCTACGGCACGCCTCCCGGCGCGCCCCAGGGCCCCTACGGAGCCTGAGCCGACTGCCCTCACACTCCCGGGGGACCTGACGAGGGCCCGGGGATACTCGCTGCGGCGGGAGGAGTGGGCGATCCACGATGATCGGCCTATTCTTCCCGCCGTACTGCTGTACTGGACCGGGAATGCCCCAGAAGGTGACGACGCGATGATTATTGAGCTGGCCGACGGCGCCGACGAGCGCCTGGCGGACTACACCAGGCTGACGGACGTGGCGCTGCGCCGTCGCCTGGAGACCCAGCGGGGCCTGTACATGGCCGAGTCCTCCAAGGTCATCACGCGCGCCGTGGCCGCCGGGCACGCTCCGCGCTCCTTCCTCATGGCCCCGCGCCACCTGGAGGAGATGCGCCCGGTCATCGCCTCCGCGGCCGGCTGCGCAGGCAGTGATGACGGCGGTGAGGTCCCCGTGTTCGTCGCCCCCGAGGAGGTCCTGGAGTCCATCACGGGCTTCCACCTGCACCGCGGGGCCCTGGCCGCCATGAACCGACCAGAGCTCGCCGGTGTTCCCGAGCTGCTTGCGGCCGCCCGCGGGGGAGCGGGGGCCAGGCGGGTCGCGATCCTGGAGGACCTGGTGGACCACACGAATGTGGGGGCCGCCTTCCGCAGCGCGGCCGCCCTGGGGATCGACGCCGTCCTGGTCACTCCGCGCTGCGCGGACCCCTTTACCGGCGCAGCGTGCGCGTCTCCATGGGCACCGTCTTCCAGGTCCCCTGGACCCGGATCGAGCACTGGCCCGCCATGGACGAGCTCCATGCACAGGGCTTCACCGTGGCCGCCCTGGCACTGTCGGACACCTCCGTGGCACTGGATGAGTTTGCGGCTTCAGCGGCCTGTACGGCCCTGGACTCGCGGGTCGCCGTCGTCCTGGGCACGGAGGGGATGGGCTGTCCCACCGGACCATCGCCGCGGCCGACGAGGTGGTGCGCATCCCCATGGCCGGGGAGTGGACTCCCTCAACGTGGCGGCCGCCGCGGCTGTGGCCTTCTGGGCGCTGCGTCTGCCCTGACCCGGACCGCCCAGTCCGGTGCCGCAGGTTCTCGCCGGACGAGTAGCAGGGTGAGAAACACGGTGGGGCCGGATCCGTCCGTGGACGGATCCGGCCCCACCGTTGTGTCTGCAGCCGATCAGGTCGGCGGCGTCATGTCAGGCTCAGGCCTCAGGCGCGGTGACCTTGATGAGGGCCTCGCCGGGCTCCACCGAGTCGCCGCCGACGACCTCGACCGAGGCGAAGGAGGCGGTGTTGGTGACGAGCACCGGCGTGGTCAGCGGGTAACCGGCCTGCTCGATGACGGAGCGGTCCACGCGGACGAGCTCCTGGCCCGCGCTGACGCGGTCGCCCTGGGAGACCTTGACGTCGAAGCCCTGGCCCTCCAGGTTGACGGTGTCCAGACCCACGTGGATGAGGATCTCCACGCCGCTGTCCAGGGTGATGCCGAAGGCGTGCCCCGAGGACGGGGCCACGACGACGGTGCCGTCCGCCGGAGCCGTGACGACGATGTCGCCCTGGGGCTCCAGACCCACGCCCTGACCGACGGCGCCCGAGGAGAACACCGGGTCGGGGACCTTGTCCAGGTCCATGGTCGTGGCCTTGAGCGGCGAGGCGATCTCAGTGACCGCACCGGGAACCAGGGCAGGCTTGGGCGTGGGGGCCTTCGCAGTCCGGTCGCCCTCCTCCACGGGAGCGGCAGCCGCAGCGGCGCCGGCCTTGGGGTCCTCAGCGGCCTCGGCCGGAGCAGAGGCAGTGGCGTTGTCGGCCTTGGTGATGCCCGCTGCGGCGAGCGCCTCGGCCCGCTCCTCCTTGGTGCGGTAGCCGAAGGTGACGATGAGGAAGAAGGAGGTGGCGAAGGCCGCGGCGACGGAGATGCCGTAGAGCCACATGGGGTTGAAGACCGGGATGGTCAGCAGCGAGGTGAAGACGAAGGTCGTGGTCGTGACGCCCTCAATGCCTCCCAGCATGCTGCCGATGCCCTGGACGAGGCCGCCCACGGCACAGCCGACGAGCATGAACGGGTAGATGCGCTTGAAGCGCAGGTGGATACCGTAGAGGCTCGGCTCGGAGATACCACCGAGCAGACCGGCGAAGAGGGCACCGGTGGCGGTCTGGCGCATCTCATCGTCCTTGTCGCGGAAGGACCACACGAGGACGGCCGCAGTGGCGCCGAAGCAGGCGAAGTTCCAGGCGCCCATGGGGCCCTGGATGAAGTCGGTGTGGTTCGTGGCCGCGGAGGCGATGTTGGCCAGCATGAGGGCGTTGAGCGGCCAGTGCAGGCCCAGCGGCACCAGGAAGGGGTAGACCATGGGGATGAGGATCGCGAAGATGATCGGGGCGTGAGAGTTCAGCCAGAACAGGGCCGTGCCCAGGCCGGTACCGATCCAGATACCCAGGGGACCGATGAGGAAGGCGGTCACCGGCATCATGATGACGAAGGACAGGAAGGGCACGAAGACCATCTGCACGTTGGTCGGAACGACCTTGACCAGCCCCTTGTAGACCAGTGCCAGGATGGCGACCATCATGAGGGGGACGAAGACCTGGCCGCCGTAGCCGTTGAGCTGCATGGGCAGCCCGGCAATGTGCGCCGTGCACAGCTTGGAGTTGATCGTGGCGTTGTCGATGCAGGTCGTGCTCGGGTGCTTCTCCAGGTCGACGAACTCCGGGGTCAGCAGCGCAGCCATGACCGCGGTGCCGACCCACGGGTCGATCTTGAGCTTCTTGGAGGCGTTGTAGGCCACCATGATGGGCAGGAAGTAGAAGACGGCACGGAACATGGCGTCGACGAACAGCAGCGTGGCCGGCTTTTCCGCCGCATCCGCGTGGGTGTTGATGAGGCCGAAGGCCTCACAGATGGCTTCACCCGCGATGATGAGGGAGGCGCCCAGCAGCGCCGGCAGCAGGGGACGGAAGGAGTCCGAGAGGTACTCGAAGAAGGCGTCGACGTAGGCGTTCTTGCCGCGGGCCTTGGCCCGGGCGGCGGCCTTGACGTCGGCATCGGACTGGCCCGAGCCGGAGGAGCCGCCCTGGTTCTTCATGGCCGGAAGGCTGTTGATCTCGTCGTACACGCTCTGCACGGCACCACCGATGACGATCTGGTAGCGGTCCCCGGACTGGGGGACGGCGCCCATGACGCCCGGGATGGCCTCGACGGCCGCCTTATCGATGCCGGAGGCGTCCTTGAGCTCGAAGCGCAGTCGGGTGGCGCAGTGGGTGAAATGGATGATGTTCTCGGCGCCGCCCACGGCGTCGAGGATTGCCTCAGGGGGTGAGGTCGTGGTTGCCATTCGGGCCCTTTCCTACTGAGCGAAGGTGACGAGGACGGAGGATGCACCCCAGTGCTCTCCGAGTCTCCGACTGGCTCGCTCTCGGTGGTGGGGATCTGACACCTCGTGCGCCGTGCGGGCGCAAAAGGTGGTTGAGGAAGAGGGTACTGTCTCACGGCTCAGAACAAAAAGGGAACAGTCCGTCTGGATGGCGCCCACCTGGCCCAGGGACGGACATTGGCCGAGAAGCTGCGCGATCCCGGTATCCACTGGTCGGTGTTTGCGCAGTTGAGGCGGGTTGTGCGCACAGGTGCTCGGGCCAGTGGATGCACCGCGGGAGCGGGTTTTGCACGCTTGAGGCACACCGCCCTGTCTCACGCGAAGGAGCTCGACATGAGCACGCAGACCTCCCTGGCCGCACAGCCGGCATCGCCGGTCCTACCGAACATCCCGGTTCGTCCGCCCACCACGACTCCGCCGCCCGTCCCGACCCCGACCGCCGCGCCCGATGTGCCGCGGCTCTACGGTCCACCGGGATGGACGGTGCGCATCGGCCTGTGGCGCCTGCTGGAGCCCTGGCTCGACACCCGCGCTGCCTGCCGGGGAGAGCCCGCTGCGGCTGGATGCCCGGGGCGGCCCGGTGAGCGACTACGTGCCCTTCCGGGGCATGGACGCCGCCACCGCGGCCGACCTGCTGAGCCGGCTGCCGGCTGCAGCACTGAGCGACCGCCAGAACCTCGCCCCGAGTCTCAAGACGATGCTGACCGCCTGCGCCGGGGCTGACGGGCAGGTGCGCCTGTGCGGCTACGGCATCGGCCCCCAGCGGGAGGACGAGCGTCTGAGCGTTGAGGCCCTGTGGGTCGCCGACGCCGACCTGCAGGGGCTACGAGGTCCCTCGTCGAGCACAGCCGGGACTGCCAGTGCTCCGTGCTGTGGGGCGGGTCAGGGGACCGGTACGAGCTCGACGCCGGCTGTATTCCCGACGACATCGTGCGCACCCGGCCCGAGTGGGCCGGCGGCGGGGTCGGCTGGTGGATGTGGTGGGACTGATAGGTCCGTTGCGGCGGGCAGCGCCGGCGGGCCCGTACGATGGCGCGCGTGATTAATGTCCAGGACCTCACCATGCGTATCGGTGCCCGCCAGCTCGTCGCTCACGCCGGCTTCCGGGTCGACAAGGGGATGCGTATCGGTCTCGTGGGTCGTAACGGCGCCGGCAAGACCACGATGACCAAGTTGCTCGCCGCCGCCTCCGTGGCCCAGGGCGCCGGCCGTGCCGTCAACGACGCCGACGAGCGCCACGGGTTGGAGGCCGTCGAGCACGAGGGCACCATCACCTGCACGAGCTCGGTGGGCTACCTGCCCCAGGACACCAAGGTCGGGGACCTCAGCGAGATCGCCCGTGACCGGATCCTCTCGGCCCGCGGCATCGACGCGCTCCTGGCCCGCATCCGCAAGGCCGAGGAGCGCATCGCCGTCACCGAGGGTGAGGCTCAGGCCAAGGCCCTGGACCGCTACACGCGCCTGGACCACGAGTTCACCATGGCCGGCGGCTACGCCGCCGCCTCCGAGGCCGCCCGCATCAGCGCCGCCCTGGGCCTGCCCGACCGCATCCTGGACCAGCCCATCGGTACGCTCTCAGGTGGCCAGCGCCGTCGGGTCGAGCTCTCCCGGGTCCTGTTCCAGCAGCCCGACACGCTCCTGCTCGACGAGCCCACCAACCACCTCGACCACGACTCGATCCTGTGGCTGCGAGACCACCTGCGCACCTACGCCGGGGGCTTCATCGTCATCAGCCATGACGTCGAGCTTCTGCGCGACACCGTCAACCAGGTCATGTACCTCGACGCCGGCCGCGGGGTCCTCGACGTCTACCACCTGGGCTGGGACGCCTACCTCAAGCAGCGTGCCGACGACGAGCACCGGCGCCGTCGGGAGCGCGCCAACGCGGAGAAGAAGGCCGCCGCCCTGCGCGCCCAGGGGAGAAGATGCGGGCCAAGGCCACCAAGGCCGTGGCCGCCCAGCAGATGCTCAAGCGGGCCGAGCGTCTCATGGCCGACCTGGAGGACGAGGCGGCTGTGGAGAAGGTCGCCCACCTGCGCTTCCCCGACCCCGCCCCCTGCGGCAAGACCCCGCTGCGCGCCGCCGGGCTGTCCAAGGCCTACGGCTCCCTGGAGGTCTTCGCCGGCGTCGACCTGGCCATCGACCGAGGCAGCCGGGTCGTGGTCCTGGGTCTCAACGGTGCCGGCAAGACCACGCTCCTGCGCCTGCTCGGCGGCGTGGAGGAGCCCGACTCCGGAGAGGTCATCCCCGGCCACGGCCTCAAGATCGGCTACTACGCCCAGGAGCACGAGACCATCGACACCGCGGCGAGCGTCGTGGAGAACCTGCGCCGCGCCGCCCCCGGCATGGACGACACCCAGGTGCGCAGCGTCCTGGGCTCCTTCCTCTTCTCGGGCGCGGACGCCGACAAGCCCGCCCGGGTCCTGTCCGGCGGGGAGAAGACCCGCCTGGCCCTGGCCATGCTCGTGGTCTCCAGTGCCAACGTCCTCCTGCTCGACGAGCCGACGAACAACCTCGACCCCGCCAGCCGCGAGGAGATCCTCGGGGCGCTGGGCACCTTCGCCGGCGCCGTCGTCCTGGTCACTCACGACGAGGGCGCCGTCGAGGCCCTCAACCCCGACCGGGTCCTCCTGCTTCCCGACGGCGACGAGGACCTGTGGGGGCCGGAGTACCTCGAGCTGGTGGCCCTGGCCTGAGGGGCGGACCGCGCCCTCCCGACCCGGGTGCGACGCCGTCGGACACAGTGAGTCCCCTCACCACGGCTCTGCGGTGCGGACCGCGTAGGGTTGTCACCAGGAACAAGGCATCGAGCTGGAGCGTTGGCTCCAGTGGATCCTTCAGGCGCTCGTCACGAGAGCCACCGCAGGACCTTCAGCGGCTCCGCACGAGGCGCCGCAGACGAACGTAGGCACACCAGACCAGGAGATGACCATGGCAGAGACCGCCCTGACCGAGACCACTGACACCCAGACCCCCGAGCACGAGGTCATCCTCACCGAGACCGCCGCCGCGAAGGTCGCCAGCCTCCTGGCCCAGGAGGGGCGCGACGACCTGCGCCTGCGCGTGGCAGTCCAGCCCGGCGGCTGCTCCGGACTGGTCTACCAGCTCTACTTCGACGAGCGTCTCCTGGACGGCGACGCCGTGCGCGCCTTCCCCACGGGCAGCGACGAGATGGCTAGCGTTGAGGTGGTTGTCGACCGCATGAGCGTGCCCTACCTGTCGGGCGCCACCATCGACTTCGCCGACACCATCGAGAAGCAGGGCTTCACCATCGACAACCCCAACGCCGCCGGAAGCTGCGCCTGCGGCGAGTCCTTCCACTGATCCCTCCCGCGCAGGCCCCTCCCTCATTCAAGGGAGCTCATGTGCGCCGCACATCCCTGACCCTGACCGCCCTGGCCGCGGCCGCCTGCCTCGCGCTGGCCGGTTGCTCGGGGTCGTCCAAGAACGCCTCCGCCACGCCGTCGGCCCAGGCGTCCCCGACCCTGACCCGCTCGATCATCGACTGCGCTCAGGAGGCCGGAAAGATCGAGACCGACTCGAGGCTCTCCCGGCGATCGGAGGCGATGCGGGGGCCGAGCCGACCGTCACCTGGAGTGAGGGGAAGCAGGCGCCCGCCAACCTCGTCTCCAAGACACTCACCGCCGCGGACGGCCCGGCGGTGTCCTCGGGCGACGTCATCACCGTCAACTACGTGGGCTGGAAGTGGGGGTCAACGGAGGCTTTCGACTCCTCCTTCAAGAAGGGTGCCCCGATCACCTTCGGCCTGACCGGGGTCATCCCCGGGTGGACCTGCGGCCTGGCCGGGCACAAGGTCGGTGAGCGCGTCCAGCTGTCGATCCCGGGCAAGCTCGCCTACGGAGAGACCGCTGATCCGGCTCGTCCGAACTCGCCGACCGGGCCGCTCGTCTTCGTCGTCGACATCACCGCTCGCATTACGGGCGATGAGCTGACTCCGGCCACCAAGGACGCCACGGTCGATTCCGCGGCGGTCAAGAAGCTCTCTGACCGCGGCGTGACGGTCTCCGGGGACCTGGGTGCCCCGGCGGCCGGCCTCGCCGGCCCTCAGGCCGAGGAGCCCCTGCAGTCGGAGGTCTTCGTCGTCGCCCGCGGCAAGGGCCAGGCGATCAAGGAGACCGACACGGTGGCCGTGCAGATGTCGCGCACCTCGTGGGACGGCACGACGAGGAGCTCGACCTGGGAGGACCACGCCCCCAGCGCCATGCCGGCCGCGCAGATCAACGCGGCCGGGCTGCCAGTGGGTTCCAGGATCGTGCTGCTGGCCCCCGGCAACTCCAACGGAGGGAAGCGTGAGTCGGCGTACATCTATGTGATCGACGTCGAGAAGGTCATCTGAGCGCAGAGCCGCTCAGGCAACCACCCGCGATAAGGCTTGTGGCCCGCACCCCGTGAAGGGGTGCGGGCCTCAAGCCTGTGCGGTGCGTGTCCGCCGGCCGGCGTCAGCGGACGATGAGGCCCTGGGCCTTGGCGACGGCGTCGGCCAGGCGCTCGGAGACGTCCTGCCAGTTGGCGATGTTCCAGACGGCCTTGACGTAGTCGGCCTTGACGTTGAGGTAGTCGAGGTAGAAGGCGTGCTCCCACATGTCCACCATGAACAGCGGGATGGTGCCCACGGGCACGTTGCCCTGCTGGTCGAAGAGCTGGAAGGTGACGAGCTTTCCGGAGAGGGAGTCGTAGGCGAGCACGGCCCAGCCCGAGCCCTGGATGCCCATGGCGGTGGCGGTGAACTGCGCCTGGAACTTCTCGAAGGAGCCGAAGGAGTCCTTGATGGCCTCGGCGAGCTCGCCCTCGGGCTGGCCCCCGCCGTTGGGGGAGAGGTTCTTCCAGAAGATGGAGTGGTTGGTGTGGCCGCCCAGGTTGAAGGCCAGGTTCTTCTCCCACAGGTTGATGGCGGCCAGGTCGCCGGACTCGCGGGCGGCGGCCAGGGCCTCCAGGGCGGCGTTGGCGCCGGCAACGTAGGCGGCGTGGTGCTTGTCGTGGTGGAGCTCCATGATCTTGCCGGAGATGTGGGGCTCCAGGGCGGCGTAGTCGTAGGGGAGCTCGGGAAGGGTGTACACGGCCATCAAGGACTGCCTTTCGGTGGGTGAGATGGCTTCAGTCCCGCCTCAGCAGGGCCCGTTAGGACTGAAGTCCTGAACAAGGTTCATGCTAGACGTGGCGCCGGAAGAGGGATAGGGAGCCCGCGTGTGATTACACTGACCGCGGAAACACTGCCGTCCGTACCCGTCCACGAAGGATCCGCTATGACCGACCAGGCTGCTTCCGCCCGTCTCGAGCTTCTCGTCTTCTCCGACGACGCCACCGTGCGTCAGGAGGTCATCGACGGTGTCGGACGCCGACCGGCCAAGGGCCTGCCACTGGTGAGCTGGACCGAGGCGGCCACCGCCGAAGGCGTGCGCATGGCCATCAAGGACCGCGAGAAGGAGGGCCAGGCGCCCTTCGACGCACTGGTCCTGGACGCCGAGGCCAAGAAGCTCGGCGGCATGGGACTGGCCCACGAGCTGTTCACCGAGCTCGACGAGCGCCCCGCCGTCGTCCTGCTGACCGCCCGCCCCCAGGACGACTGGCTGGCCGCCTGGGCCAGGCGGAGGTCGTCGTGCCCCGCCCCTGGACCCGCTGAGCCTCCAGGAGGGTGTCACCAAGGCCCTCACCGCCCGCCGCGGCACCGTCACCCCCGCCGGCTGAGCTCGGCCCCGGTCCGACTGCCCGACGTCTGAGAGGACCTGAGGGCATCGGGCCGCGGCCGTCTCACCTGGTCTGTCTTGCGGGCGCTGAAGCGGCCTTCTACACCGCGCGGCAGGGAGATGCTGCCGTGGTCACGCGCACCGGGGACCTGGCGGTGCTCCACGTCCAGGACGGTGAATCCGCTGCGCTCCAGAAGCGAGGCCAGCTCCTGCGGGGGCCAGTAGTAGGCCGGGGTGACCGCGTGGGGGAACTCCTCGGCCCGGTCCCCGGCGAAGAACCCCATGAGCAGGCTCCCTCGCGGCGTGAGACTGTCTCTCAGAGACGCCAGCGTTCCGGGAATTTCCTGGGGCGGGATGTGAATGAGGGAGTACCGGGCCAGGACGGCCCCGTAGGACCGTGCGGGCAGAACGGCGGAGGAGCCCTGCCGATAGGTCACGTGCGGGTGCTGCGTGCGCGCGATCTCGATGAACTCCTCGACCGGGTCCACCCCCTCGACCTCCAGGCCCAGGTCATGGAGGTATGCGGTCCAGTGCCCCGGCCCACACCCCAGATCGACGATCCGTCCCTGGACCCCTCGCGCCCATCGAGCGATGAGCCGGCGGTCCTCCTGCGCCGTCGCCTCCATGTGGCCAAGTGCCGCTGCGTACTCCTTGGCGCGAGCGCTGTAGGCCGACCACACGTGACTGGAGCTCATCGTGGCGAGCCTACAAGGACCGACAAGGAGCTGTGCTCTCATTCCTGCGAGGCCAGGACCTTGCGGTGGCGGGCAGCCGCACCGATCGGCCACGTGAGCACCGCGGGGTCGCCGTCGACCTCCACGATGCGGGCGCCCTCGTCCAGGATCCAGTCGGCCAGCAGGCTCGTCTCCTCAATGCTCGCCACCTCACCGACGCGGCCGGGCCGCTCAACGACCCGGGCGCTGGCGCGCAGCAGCTCGACGGCGGGGCGCGGGTCGGCGCCCGGCGCGGTCGTCATGGAGCCGGCCAGTACGCCCCCAGCGCACCACCACCAGCTCCCAGCCGCCGACCTCGCGCCGGCGGGCCGCCATGAGATGCGGGCAGGCCAGCAGGGGCCGCACTCGCTCGGCCCGATCCACCGCGCGCAGCAGGCAGCGCAGGCGGCCCGTCCAGGTCCCGGCCTCCTCGTAGCGCTCGGCCCGGGACAGCGCCGCGATGCGCTCCAGCAGGGGAGAGGCCACCAGGTCGACCTCGCCCGACAGGCAGGCCAGCACCTCGGCCGGCTCAGCCGGGACGTCGTCGTGGCGCACCCGCCGCAGCTCGCGCCCGTCCCAGCGGCCCAGACGCAGCACCGACTCGGCGGCCCGCAGGGCCTCCTGGCCCCTGCCGCGTGAGGCGAAGGGGCCCACCGCATGAGCCGACCTCCTCCGTGGGCAGCGCGGTGGTCAGCGCCAACCGCGGCTCGGCCCCCGGGCCCGAGCCCTGGGCCAGGTGAAGCCAGGGCCGGCGGCGCGGGGCCCGGGAGCGGCGGTTGACCGGCGGGTCGAGCTCGGCGATCATCCGCAGCTCGCGCACCCGCGCCTCAATGAGCGTGGGTGTGGCGATGTGCCGCACGCTCACGGTGGTGTCCAGCATCTGCGCCACCTGGCGGCGTTTCTCCGCGGCGGTGAAGTAGGAGCGCACCCGGCGCTTGAGGTCCACGGCGCTGCCCACGTAGAGCACCTGGTCGGCCGCCGAGCGGAACTGGTAGACGCCGGGGCCACTGGGCAGGGCGTCGGCCAGGCGGCTCTTGGCCCGGCGCCCGGCCGGAACCGGGTCCGAGGCGGTGGCCAGGTCCTCCAGGTGCGTGACGCCGAGCGGCGCCATGACCTCCAGGGCGCCGTGCAGCACGTCCACGGTGGCGCGCGCGTCATCCAGGGCCCGGTGCGTGGGACGGGTCTGGGAGCCCACGAAGGCGGCCAGCGTCCCCAGCTTGTGGTTGGGCACCTCGCTGCGGGTCCAGGCCTTGCGGGCCAGCGCCAGGGTGTCCAGCACTCGGGGCTCAGGCCACCCAGGCCCAGGGCCACTGCGGCGCCACGCAGGTGACCGACGTCGAAGCGGGCGTTGTGCGCGACGAGGACGACGTCGTCGGCCAGCAGGTCCGCCCAGTCCAGGAAGGCCTCCACGCAGGTGCGTACGCCGGAGGCGCCTGCCACCATGGCGTTCGTGATGCCGGTGAGCATGGTGATCTGAGCGGGGATGGCGACACCGGGGTTGACCAGGGTGGAGAACTCCGCCAGCACCTGCCCGCCGCGCACCTTGACGGCCCCGATCTCGGTCAGAGAGCGAGCGCCCGGCGCCCCGCCGGTGGTCTCCAGGTCCACCACGACGAAGGTCGCCCGCTCCAGGGGCGTGCCCATGTCGGCGAAGGACACCTGGGTCCCGATGGTGCTCACGGTCGCAGGCTAGAGGATGGCAGTGACATGCATCCTCGCCGGCAGTCGGGAAGTCGGTGCGAGCAGGGTGGGAAGCACCCTAGAATCATCCCCATACCCGAGCGGCACCGCCGGCTCCGGTGCCGTCCGTCTCCGATGGTGCAGGACCGTGTGGTGGCCGCCCAGCCAGCAGTTCACAGGAGGCCCCGCGTGGGATACGGACCCATCAAGGCAACAGTCGGCCCGGCCCTGGAGATGCTCTACCAGCCCTGGATCCGCGGCGAGGGAGAACATTCCCGCCGAGGGCGCGGCGATCCTGGCTTCCAACCACCTGGCGGTCATCGACTCCTTCTTCCTGCCGCTGCTGGTGGACCGCGAGGTCGCCTTCATCGGCAAGGCCGACTACTTCACCGGCAAGGGCGTCAAGGGCTGGGCGGTGAAGAACTTCATGAAGACCGTGGGCACGATCCCCGTGGACCGTTCCGGCGGCAAGGCCTCCCAGGCGGCGCTCCAGGCCGGCATCGACCGCCTGCGCTCGGGGCAGCTCTTCGGCATCTACCCCGAGGGCACGCGCAGTCCCGATGGGCGCCTCTACCGCGGAAAGACCGGCGTGGCCCTGCATCGCCCCTGGCCACCGGCGCCCCTGTGGTGCCCGTGGCCATGATCGGCTCCAACCTGGCCCAGCCGATCGGCAAGTCCATCCCCTCCACCCGCCACCGCGTGGGCATCGTCATCGGCGAGCCACTGGACTTCTCCCGCTACAAGGGGCCTGGAGAACGACCGCTTCGTGCTGCGCTCCATCACCGACGAGATCATGTACGCCCTCATGGCCCTCTCCGGCCAGGAGTACGTGGACCTCTACGCCGCCGACGTCAAGAAGGCCATGGACTCGGAGAAGAAAACCGCCGACGAGGTCGTCACCGAGATGCTCGCCGCCCAGGCGCAGGCCCGCCCTCGGCCGCCCCCGTGGCCGCACCCGGTGGCCGCCCGCCCCCGAGGTCTCCGTGCCCGAGCCGCCCTGAGGACAAGAGCGGCAAGGACAAGAAGAAGGACAAGACCTCCGACGACGAGCCCGAGCCCGGCGCCGAAGGCTAGAGTGCGGAATCGCGCTCGCGCTCCTGGAAGGTGCCTCATCATCGGCTGTCGAGGTGTGCGGCGAGCAGGCTCCGGGCGGCGGATACACCATCGGATATGAGCGGACCGGACATCTGGGCATCGAGCCAGTCCAGGTCCGATATCGGGAATCCCCTCGGTAAAAGCGTGTGGGGCAGGCGTGGGAGGAGGCCCCACAGATAGGGTGGCTTCGCTCATCAGGTCATGAGCACGGACGAGCGGTTCCCAGGCCGTCGCCGGCATTGTCTGCTTTCCTGAAGGACTGGCGGTGTCGGTACGCTCCATGTCGGTGCGTAGACGAGTTACGGTCCGGGTCACCCGGGCGGCGGCGCTATCGAGGTTCCAACTTGCCGCCACCATCTGCCGAGCCGTTTCCAGGTCCACGCTCAGTCTCCCCGCCAACCGTCCTGGGCCCACGGACCAGGTGGAACCACGCCGATCAACAGACCGGGACGCGGACACCCCCATCCATGAGCGAAGGCTGCGGCGCGCAGGCCATCGCGTTCCGTGCGGCGAGACTCCGGCAAGTCGTAGACGACCGAGTGGAAGAACCCCTCCCAGACTGGCTCTACGGTGAAGCGGCGTTCGATGGCGTCGAATCGCTCCAGGTAGTCGCCCGTCATCGTGTAGAAGGACGTGCGGCCCTGCCTGCGGCTGGTCAGTCGTCCCTCCCAAGAGCCCGCGTCATGTAAGAGCGTGCTCCGGAGGCTGTGAGACCGAGCTTCTGTAGCGCCTCGATGAGGAAGGGGCCGGGAAGCTCGCGGATTTCTGTCAGGCCGAAGAGGAAACCCACTGTCGTTGTGCGGGCACGAGGAGTCCGTTGAGGCGGGTCTCCATCCAGCTGCCGGGGTGAGGTCATGCCGGCCATTGTCTCCGCCGGAGGCTGGTGGTGCGAACAAGCGACCCGTAGAACGGGGACTCACCTCGCCATCCCCTACAATGAGATTCTTCAGTGCAACGAAACGTGAAGGATACGGATGATGATTGTGTCGGGTTTGCAACGCCCGCCCCTGAGCAGGACAGCAGCCTGGCGGGAGGTGGCTCTCACCGCGGGCGTCCTGTGGCTGGTGCTTGGTGGCGCATGCTTCTTTCTCGGAGCCCAATCGATCTACGACCGTTGGGGAACGAGCCTCAATGCTGCCTTCGTTCTCGACATCGTGTTCCTCATCGGCTGTCTCGCTGTCATCGTCTTCGTCCTCTGGCGTCAGCATCGGCAGGGCGAGGGCATAGCCGAGCTGGGGTGGGGGCGTCCTGTTCGGACGCCGGTGATCGTCATCGCCGTCGTCTACGGACTGGCCTGGACCGCGATGAGCTACATGCGAGGTGGGGATCCGTTGGCCTTCCCCTGGCAGCGGCCGATCATGATGGCTGTCGGCCTCGTGCTGGCCTTCGCCGAGGAGATCGCAGTGCGCGGGCTCATTCTGGACAGGTTGGCGCGCTGCGGCACCTCCCGGCTCATACAGATCGTTGTAACGGCGGGGGATCATGGCCCTCTATCACGGCGTCGTCGGGCACAGTGTCTGGCCCTCCCTACATGGTCGCCTCCTTCTTTCTCTTCGGAATCCTCTCAGCTATCTACGTCTATGGAGGTCGTAGCCTCACCCCGGTCTTCATCGCTCACGCGATGACTCATTTCCTAGGGGACCCCGTCCTCATGCAGGGCATCCTCTACGGAGTCCGTGGCGGCTGATTGTCCTGGGCGGTCCTTGTCCGATTCCATCCCCCGTTGGTCCCTGTCAGCGGCAACCGATGGCACGTAGACTGGCGCCCGGTGCGGCCCGTGCCGCCCAATCCGGCCGGGGCAATGACCCCGAGTACCCACAACCCGAAAGGTTCCCGATGTCGATTCGTCGCGTCGCCCTGCTCACCGCTGGCGGTTTCGCCCCCTGTCTGTCCGCCGCCGTCGGCGACCTCATCGAGCGCTACACGCAGGTCGCTCCCGAGGTCGAGATCATCGCCTACCAGTACGGCTACCACGGCCTGCTCACCGGCAACTACATCGTCATCGACGACGAGGGCCGCAAGAACGCCGGCATCCTGCGCGACTTCGGCGGGTCCCCGATCGGCAACTCCCGCGTCAAGCTCACCAACGCCAAGAACCTCGTCGAGCGCGGCCTCGTCGAGGAGGGCGTCAACCCCCTGGAGTTCGCCGCCGAGCAGCTGCGCAAGGACGGCGTCGACGTCCTGCACACCATCGGTGGCGACGACACCAACACCACCGCCGCCGACCTGGCCGCCTACCTCCACGAGAACGACTACGAGCTCACCGTCGTCGGCCTGCCCAAGACCATCGACAACGACGTGGTTCCGATCCGCCAGTCCCTGGGCGCCTGGACCGCGGCCGACGAGGGCGCCGGCTTCGCCTTCAACGTCATCGGTGAGCACCGCTCCAACCCCCGCATGCTCATCGTCCACGAGTGCATGGGCCGCAACTGCGGCTACCTCACCGCTGAGACCGCCCGCCGCTACCACGACCTGCTCCAGACAAAGCAGTGGGCCCCCTCCCTCGGCCTGACCAAGGAGCGCTGGGACGTCCACGCCGTCTTCCTCCCCGAGGTGAAGCTCGACATCGCCGCCGAGGCCGAGCGCCTCAAGGCCATCATGGACGAGCAGGGCAACGTCAACATCTTCCTGTCCGAGGGCGCCGGCGTCCCCGAGATCATCGCGGAGATGGAGGCCGCCGGTCAGGAGGTTCAGCGCGACCCCTTCGGCCACGTCAAGCTCGACACCATCAACCCCGGCCAGTGGTTCGCCAAGCAGTTCGCCGAGCTCATCGGCGCTGAGAAGGTCATGGTCCAGAAGTCCGGCTACTACTCGCGGGCCGCCCACGCCAACGCCGAGGACCTCGCCCTCATCAAGAAGATGTGCGACCTGGCCGTCGACTGCGCCCTGCGCGGCGAGTCCGGCGTCATCGGCCAGGGACGAGGAGAACAACGACGAGCTCACCGCGATCGCCTTCCCGCGCATCGCCGGCGCCAAGCCCTTCGACATCACCCAGGCCTGGTTCACCGACCCTCATGGCCGAGCTGGGCCAGAAGGTCGAGCCCGCCGAAGCTCGCCCCCGAGCACTGAGGCTGAGCCTGCACCCTGCCGCGGCCGGTGCCGTCCTCGTGACGGCACCGGCCGCTTCTCTGTGCCCCGGAGGCCTGCGTCGATGGCCCTTATGTGTCACGTTTGGCGACTATTCAACCCGCCCGCGGCGCTTTTTGGAACGGAGGCCTTCGCATCCGTGCAGGTCAGGGCGTGCAACCGGTCCGTGCGCGCTCTGTTGCAGCCCTAAAAGTCGCCCACAGTGACAGAATTCGTCTCCCAACCCCCTGTTTCGCGATGCGGCGCCGACCCCGGGCAATCTCCCGACTGGCCTATGCTGACGGGCGTGATGAACGAGCTCTCCGCCGCCCGCACGGGACGCCCAGGCCCCGCATGGCGCCACCTGCCCGCCCTCCAGCAGCCCGCCTACCCTGATGAGGCCGCGCTTGCCGATGTGGTGGCGGACCTGCGCCGCCGGCCCCCGCCTCGTCTTCGCCGGAGAGGTCGACTCCTCCGCAACCTCATCGCCCAGGCCAGCACCGGGGAGGCCTTCGTCCTCATGGGCGGGGACTGCGCCGAGTCCTTCACCCACAACACGGCCGACAACATCCGTCTCAAGGTCCAGACCATCCTCCAAATGGCCGCGGTCCTCACCTACGGCGCCTCCACGCCCGTGGTCAAGATCGGCCGCATGGCCGGGCCAGTACGCCAAGCCCCGCAGCTCGGACACCGAGACCCGCGGCGAGGTCACCCTGCCCGCCTTCCGCGGCGACTCCGTCAACGGCCACGAGTTCACCCCCGAGGCCCGCATCCCCGACCCCACCCGCATGCTGGACGCCTACCTGCGCTCGGGCACCACCCTCAACCTCATCCGCGCCTTCACGATGGGCGGCTACGCGGACCTGCGCGAGGTCCACTCCTGGAACCGAGGCTTCACCGCCAACCCCGCCTACAAGCGCTTCGAGTCCTTCGCCGAGGAGCTCGACCGAGCCATGCGCTTCATGGAGGCCGCAGGCGTCGACTTCGAGGCCCCTGCGCCAGGTCGACTTCTACGCCGCCCACGAGGCCCTCCTTCTGGAGTACGAGGACGCCATGATCCGCGAGGACTCCCGCCCGGGCGCCTCTACGACACCTCCGCCCACATGCTCTGGGTGGGGGAGCGCACCCGCGAGGCCGACGGCGCCCACGTCGCCATCCTCGCCGGCGTCCACAACCCCGTGGGCGTCAAGGTCGGCCCCACCACGTCCACTGACGACATCGCCCGGCTCATGGACCGTCTCAACCCAGAGGGCCTGCCCGGACGCCTGTCCCTCATCACCCGCATGGGCGCCGAGCGCATCCGCGAGGCCCTGCCACCGCTGGTGGAGGCGGTGCGCGCCGACGGGCGCCCCGTCACCTGGATCGCCGACCCCATGCACGGCAACACCATCACCTCGGACAACGGTTACAAGACCCGCCGCTTCGAGACGATCCTCGACGAGATCCGCGGCTTCTTCGAGGTGCACCGCACTCTGGGCACCGCCCCGGGCGGCATCCACGTCGAGCTCACCGGCGACGACGTCACCGAGGTCCTCGGCGGCGGCGAGCACATTGACGAGGCCGGTCTGGCCGAGCACTACGAGACCCTCGTCGACCCGCGACTCAACCACCAGCAGTCCCTCGAGGTCGCCTTCGAGATCGCCGAGATGCTCAAGGGCTGAGAACACTCGCTGAGCGCCCGCCTGCAGAGCAGGCGAAACGTGGCCCGGTCCGCTGAAACGGAACCGGGCCACGTTCGTCAGAAGATGTTGATGGTGACCTTGGAGTCCGGCTTGACGCTGGAGCCCGGCTCGGGGTCGGTGGAGCGCACCGTCCCGAAGGGGCCGCCCAAGCGCTTGTTGACCTCCACCTTGAGGCCGGCGTCCTCCAGGACCTTCTTGGCCTCGTCCTGGCTCTTACCGGTCACATCCGGCACCGTCACCTTCTCGGGCCCCTTGGAGACGGTCAGGTCCACCGAGTCGCCCTTGTAGTAACCCGAGGCCCCGGCGATGGGGGAGGAGGAGATGACGTTCCCCTTGGCCACGGAGTCGGAGTAGCCCTTGCTGACCTTGCCCTTCTTCAGCCCGGCGTCCTCCAGGACCTTCTTGGCCTCGTCCTCGCTCATACCGGTCACGTCCGGGATCGTGGCCGGTTCCTTGCCCTTGGAGACCACGAGCGAGACCTTCTCTGTGTGCTTGATGACCTTGCCGGCCTTGGGGTCGCAGGAGATGACCTTGCCCGACTCCACGCTGGCGGAGTACTCCTCGGTGACGTCCCCCGGGGTCAGGCCGGCCGCCTTGATCGCGGCAGTGGCCTGGTCCTTGGTCTTCCTGACGACGTCGGGAACGGTCTTGGTCTCCACGCCTCGGGAGACGGTGGCGGTCACGGCCTGGCCGAGCCCCACCTTCTGGCCCGCCTTCGGCTGGCAGGAGACGATGCTGCCGGCAGGGACCGTGTCGGAGTAGACGCGCTCGGGCGTGCCCCAGTCGAGCCCCTGCTTCTCCAGGGCGAGCTGCGCCTGGTCCTCAGACATGCCAATGATGTTGGGCACGGAAACTCGTCTGCCGGGACCGGCCGTCAGGTACCAGGTGGCGCTCGCACCGGTCCCAGCCACAGCCAGCAGCCCGATGACGAGTGCACGACGGCGACTGAAACCGCCGTTACTCTTCTTCGGGGTGGGGACGGCAGTGGTCTTCTGAGCGTCGGCCGCCAGGGCCTTGCGGGAGAGCGCACGTGTTCTTCCCTTGGAGTCCGGGCCGATCGAACCAATGGGAAGGGAGACGGTGCGCATCCCGGCGTGCGGCGAGGCCTCCTCGGCGGAGGAGTCGTCGGCGTCGTCCTGGGGCTCGTTGTCGATGGCGGAGCGGGCGGCCTGAGCGTTGGCCGTCATGACCTGCTGGGTCCGGATGGAGCCGGTCCCGCCCCCGCGGCGCACGGAGAGCTCGGAGTCGGTGAGCTCGTCGACGACGTTGCGCAGCAGCGCCAACGCCTCGTCGGCGTCGGCCGGGCGCTCCTGCGGCTCACGGCGAGTCATGGTGGCCACGAGCTCGTCGACGTCGGCCGGCATCTCGGGCACCAGCTTGAGGGCAGGGGCACGTCCTCGTGGACGTTACGGAAGGCGATCTGGATGGGGAGTCCGCGGTGAAGGGCTGCTGGCCGGTGAGGAGCTCGTAGAGGACCACCCCGGCGGAGAAGACATCGGCGCGAGAGGTGGAGTCCCCGGAGGTGATGAGCTCTGGCGCCAGGTAGGCGACCGTGCCCAGCACGTTGCCCGTCGTCGTCTGCGTCACCTCCGTGACCGCTCGGGCCAGACCGAAGTCGGCCACCTTGGCCACCGAGCCATCCGAGGGAAGCAGCACGTTCTCCGGCTTGATGTCGCGGTGGACCAGGCCGGCCCGGTGGGCCGCGCCGAGCGGGCGCAGCAGCTGGGCGACCAGCCCGAGGGCCTCCTTGACCGACAGCGGCCCTGCCGCAATGAGGTCGCGCAGCGTGGGCCCCTCGACGTACTCCATGACGAGGTAGGCCACCCCGTCCAGGCTGCCCTGGTCGAAGACGGCCACCACGCCCGGGTTGGACAGGCGTGCCGCGGCCCGCGCCTCACGGCGGAAGCGCGAGACGAAGTCGGGGGAGTCGGCCAGGTGGGCGTGCATGAGCTTGAGCGCCACGGTCCGGTCCAGGCGACGGTCATGAGCGCGGTAGACGGTGGCCATCCCGCCACGCGCTAGGCGGTCGACGATCTCGTAGCGAGAGTCGACCAACCGACCAATGAGAGGATCTGTGACCACGCCGCGATTCTACGATGCCGGTGGGGCGGTCACAGCCGCCAGCCGGATCAGGCGGGTAGTACTGCCCACCTGTGCTGCCCACCTGTTGGGTCGCCCGTTGCCCGCGCCGGATCAGGACACCCGGTGCGTCAGCAGGTCCGCCAGCACCGCCAGGTCCTCCAGGGATGCGGTGCTCACCACGCCCTCGTCCCCGAGGCGCTCCAGCGCCCGGTTCCCGGCCTCGCGGTGCGTGGCGATGATCTCCTCGTGGACGGCGCGCGCGCCGCAGTCCTCAATGAGAGCGGCGACCTCGCCGATCTGCTCCTCCGTGGCCTCGGGATTGGCCAGGACACTGCCGAGCAGCCGGCGGCCGGCATCGTCGCACCGCCCCCAGGTCAGGGCCAGCAGCACCGTGCGCTTGCCCTCGCGCAGATCGTCGCCGGCCGGCTTGCCGGTGGCCTGCGGTGAGCCGAAGACCCCCAGCTCGTCGTCGCGCAGCTGGAAGGCGATACCGACGTCCTCGCCGAAGGCGGCCAGGTGCTCGGCGGTGGTCCCGCTCGGGTCCAGGCCGGGCCAGGAGAGCGCCGATCAGTAGCGGGTGGCGCACCGAGTAGCGGGCCGACTTGTGCCGAACCACCGACAGGGCGTCGCCCTGCATGAGCCTGGCTGCGGCGCCCGGCTCCCCGGTCCCAGGGCAGGGGCAGGTTCTCCCTGCGCACGTCGAGGAACTGGCCCAGGGCCACCTCGGTGGTCATGGCGTCGAAGGCGGACCGGGCGTGCCGCACAGCACTGCCCCGGCTCTGACTGGAGGCGCGCGACGGCGCCAGTGTGCTCATCTCCTCACCTGCCAGGGACAGCAGGAGGTCGCCGAGCAGGATGGCGCCATTGGCCCCGAAGGTCTGCGGGCGCCCCAGCCAGCCCCGGGCCTCGTGGTCCCGGGCGAAGACCCGGTGCGCCGCGGGCAGGCCCCGACGTGTGTCGGCGCCGTCCATGAGGTCGTCGTGGACCAGGGCACTGGCCTGGTAGAGCTCCAGCGCCGCACCCAGATGGATGGCGTCGGAAGCGGTCAGGTACTCGGATCGCCGCTCCGGGGTGCTCAGGATCGCGCAGCCGACGGCCCCCAGGACGGCGCGCATGCGCTTGCCCCCACTCAGGACGCTCCCGGCGGCCTCGAGCAGCTCAGGGGCGGCCTGACCCAGGTCCTCCCAGCGCCGGTGGCAGTCCTCCAGGACCTGGGTCAGACGGTGCTCGACGGCGGGACGGATACGGCCCAGGGCCGCAGGCAACGCACTCATGACCGCCAGAGTAGTCCCAGCTCAGACGTCAGGAGGGCTGGCGACGCTTCCTACGGCAGGTCTGCCGCGGCGCGACGCCGAGTGCGGACAAGGTAGGGCATACTAAGTCGCCCGTGCGGTGATCCTGGGGAATAAACGCTACAATTCTGGGGTTGTCTGCTGTGCCGGAGCGGGTTCCCATACCCCGTCACCGGCTGTCCGCCCGCTCACGCGAAAGGAACTCCGTGGCTTCTTCCACAGTGACGCGCTCCAGCACCGAGCTCACTGACGACGTCGACGAGACCCCGCTCGACGACGAGGACTTCGACCTCGACGACGAAGGAGACGACGACGCCGACGACGCCGACTATGACGACGAGGGACTACGACGACTCTGACGACGAGGACTCCTCTGACGAGGAGGAGGACCAGGGCTGACGACTCCGAGGCGCAGGCCGTCCAGGAGGATGACGGCCCAGCCCCCGAGCTGCGCGACTACTACCTGGACGTGAGCCTGGAGGAGAACGGCGACGGCTCCAAGCGCAGCCCCTTCAACAACCCCGCCTCTCTCAGGGGGGTCCGCCTGGCCCCGGGGCGACTCTCTTCGTGCGCTCGCGCACGGTCGTGGAGAACCTCGAGATCGCCGGCCACGGCACCCTGGAGGAGCCCATCACGCTGGCCCCCTACGGCCACGGACCGGTGCCCCGCTTCGTCATCGGCGACTCCGCCCCCATGGTGGCGCGCGACTTTCTGGCTCAGAACGGCTACATCTTCCGCGGATGGGTCATCAAGGGCATCAAGATGCAGCCCTCCATCGCGGCCCTGACCGGTGAGCTCGAGCGCATGCGCCGGGAGGAGGCGGAGAAGGCCGCCTCCAAGAAGTCCGGCAAGCGCGGCAAGTCCCAGGACAAGGACGGCTCCTTCACCGTCTCCGACTCCGACGAGGGCGACGAGCCCGCCCAGCGGGTCGTCACCGCCGGCGCCACCGCGGACCCGGTCAAGGACTACCTCAAGCAGATCGGTAAGGTCGCGCTGCTGAACGCCGAGCAGGAGGTTGAGCTCGCCAAGCGCATCGAGGCCGGTCTCTATGCCGAGCACCGCCTGGCCGAGGAGGGCAACGACCTGCCGGCCAAGCTGCGTCGCGAGCTGCACTGGGTGGCCCAGGACGGCCAGAGGGCCAAGAACCACCTGCTGGAGGCCAACCTGCGACTGGTGGTTTCCCTGGCCAAGCGCTACACGGGCCGCGGCATGCTCTTCCTGGACCTCATCCAGGAGGGCAACCTGGGCCTCATCCGCGCCGTGGAGAAGTTCGACTACACCAAGGGCTTCAAGTTCTCCACCTACGCCACCTGGTGGATCCGTCAGGCCATCACCCGCGCGATGGCGGACCAGGCCCGCACCATCCGCATCCCGGTGCACATGGTCGAGGTCATCAACAAGCTCGCCCGCGTGCAGCGCCAGATGCTCCAGGACCTGGGACGTGAGCCCACCCCGGAGGAGCTGGCCGTCGAGCTGGACATGACCCCGGAGAAGGTCGTCGAGGTCCAGAAGTACGGGCCGCGAGCCGATCTCCCTGCACACCCCCCTGGGTGAGGACGGGGACTCCGAGTTCGGTGACCTCATTGAGGACTCCGAGGCCGTGGTCCCGGCCGACGCGGTGAGCTTCACCCTCCTGCAGGAGCAGCTCCACGCCGTGCTCGACACCCTCTCGGAGCGTGAGGCCGGCGTGGTCTCCATGCGTTTCGGTCTGACCGACGGCCAGCCCAAGACCCTCGATGAGATCGGCAAGGTCTACGGGGTCACCCGGGAGCGCATCCGCCAGATCGAGTCCAAGACCATGTCCAAGCTGCGCCACCCCTCGCGCAGCCAGGTCCTGCGCGACTACCTGGACTGAGCGGACTGCCTCTGACGAAGGGCACTCCCGGCTCCTTCGTGTCAACGGCGTCGGCCCCGAAACCCATGAGGTTCCAGGGCCGACGCCGTTATCGACGTGACTGATGTTCAGGTCCTTCGGCAGACCGACCGGTAATAATAGTGGTAGGTTTCTTCCGTTGGACGAAGGTAAATAACGACGTCACATCGGGAGCGAACCAATGAAGAGAACTGCTCGATTGTGCAGACCGATGACTGCTGCTGCAGTACTCATGCTGGCGGTGGCAGGAATGGTCCCACTGTCCCTGGTCTCCCCGTCGGCTCATGGCGCTGAGCCGGTGCCGGCAGGGGGACCTGAGGCTGCGTCGATGGCGGTGACCGCGCCCACCAGCTTCGGTAGGAGCGCAGAGCCGATTCCCGATGAGCTGCCTGCGACCACAGTGAACCATGCACCGGACCAGAACGTTCTGAATTACTGGACGCATGAGCGTATGGCTGCCTCCAAGTCCCTGGATTCTCCTGCTGCTGACGACTCGACTCAAGAACGGTCGGTGGCCGACGGCAACAAAGGTGACAGCTCCAGCTCCACGGATCCGGCCGCAATGACTGAGCCCGTCGCCCCGGTTGCTGATGGGGGAGCGACACCGCCCGCCAGGGCCAAGGGGAAGCTGTTCTTCAACGGCTACGCCTCTGACAACACCTACTGCACCGCCTCGGTTCTCAGTACCCCGTCTAAGAGCGTGGTCATCACGGCGGCCCACTGCGTCTACAACGCCGAGGAAGGGTGGGTGAAGGATGCGGTCTTCGTGCCGGACTATGACCGCACCCAGGCCGACCCGGATCCGGTGGGAGTATGGACAGTCCGCTCAATACGCACTTTCAACAGCTGGCGAGCCGATCAGACTGACTACAGCAGCGACGTCGCCTACGTGACGCTCAACAACGGTGGAGATGCCAACAAGCCTGTTGCCGATGTCGTGGGTGGATACGGGCTGGCGTGGGAGGCAGCCACGTTTTCCGAGCCACCATCTTCGGATACCCCACCAACAAGACGAGCCCCGACGGCAGCAGCACAGTCCATTCCTGCGTCAGGACCACGGAGCAGTCGGAGGGCAAGCTGAAAGTCGAGGGCTGCGACTTCGGCATGGGGGCTTCAGGCGGGCCCTGGCTCTACCGCTACAACGAGTCCACCGGGCTCGGTTACGTGAGGTCGGTGACCTCCCTGTGGCGGCCGCTGGACGGTGTGAACCGAGGTCCCTACTTCACCGAGGCGGTCAAAACCATGTTGGATGCGACCGCCGGGGACTGAGCGGAGGGGCCTCAGCCGGTGACGACCTTGGCCTCGGTGGTCTTCTTGGCGGCGTCGAGGGTTCCCAGCTCGGTGACGCCGGAGAAGCCGGCGTTGCGCATGACGGCGCTGGCCATCTTGGGCTGGTCGGCGGAGCCGTAGAGCTGGTACTGGGAGCTGCGGTCCAGGCCCGAGATCTGGCTGGAGAAATCACCCGAGGAGAAGTCGTAGTTAACGGCCCCCTCCAGGTGCCCCTTCTTGAACTCCTCAGCTGAACGCAGGTCGATGATGACGGGACCGGCGGCCTTCGCACCCGCCGAGGCGGTGTTAGCTGGGGAGGAGGCACTGGAGCCTGTAGATCCGGAGCATCCGGAAAGCGTGAGCGCGCCGCAGAGGAGGAGCAGGGCGGAGGCGGTCATGACGCGGAGGCAGCGTTTCACAGACAGTTCCTTGAGGGGAGTGCGGCTTCATCAAGCCTGGATGCGGGGCACGATGCTTCGACCAGGGCGAGGCTTCTGGGGAGGGAGACTCGGGGTGGGGAACAGGATCAGAACCTCAGGAACGAGGATATGCGGCATCCGGTAGAAAAAAAGACTGTGATACCCAGTGAATCGCAGTGCCGACTTCAGTGAAAAAGTCCACGCTGGTCGGGCTGCTGGCCGGGTTATCGGCTGAGCCGGCCGGCCGACGGCGTCAGCTGCCGGCGGTCAGGCTCGAGGTCTCGTCCTGGAACAGCAGGGCGACCTCCTTGAGCTTCTCCGCGTGCTTACGGGCGTGGTGGCCGCAGAAGAAGAGCTCGCCGGTCAGCATGACGACTCGGACGTAGGCCTGTGCGTCGCAGACGTCGCAGCGGTCGGCTGTGGTCAGCGGGCGCTCGGCGGAGTCGGCGGCAGGAGTGGTCTGCTCATCCAGGGTGGTCACCGCCTGGGTGGCGGTTGAGGTTCCGGTTGTGCTCATGAACTGCATTGCATCATGACGCAGACGCCTTCACCCGTCAGAGGCGGCTGTTTCCGCCTGAGGCGCACGCGCTTTCGCCCACGGCGCACCGGCGTCATGGTGCACGTCACCACGGAGCCGACCGATCGGGTGAATGCTGGAGGGCGGCCGTGGTGAGCTGTCACAGCGCAGGGCTCGGGAGGGAGCAGTCGGGATGTCGGTGGTGCAGGAGTTCCGCGACCGTGAGATCGCGCGCCTGGAGCGCTCGGGCTGGGCCACCAACACGGCCCTTCGTCAGAGGCTGGAGTCCGTGGGGCTGCGACCGCCCGCCGAGGTCGTCGCCGAGTGCCTGGATGAGGGCGCAGGAGTCGGAGGCGGGGCCGGTTCTCGCTGGGTGCGGGCCGAGCGCGCAGTGGCCCGCTTAAGAGAGCACTTCGCCCTCTTCCGCTTCTCCGACGACGTCGACTACGGGCTCCTGGCGATCCCGGCCAGCAACCGACTCGACACCCGCGGGACCATGGACCTGAACATCCGCCGCGGTCAGCAGCCCGATCTGGACGAGGACTTCGTCGACCCGGCCCTGGGGGAGGGGGTCGACCTCGCCGGCTCCGCCGGTGCTGGCGGGACCACGCTGGCCAAGGACGGCTGGATGGTGGTCGCCGGCGTCGTCGGCCAGTACGGGATCTCGGCGGGAAGCCATGAGGACATCACCGCCGCCGCGGAGCTCTTCGAGGTCGACGGCGTCGACACCCGCGCCCTCATGACCCGTCAGATCTGGGGAGCCCGCCTCCTGCAGTGCCCGCCAGGGCTCGTCCCCGACTCCGACTACGCCGAGCGATGGACCTTCACGCTCTTGCCCGCCGAGGGGCTGGTGGACGGGCAGGCCGTCTCCGGCACCGTGCTCAAGAGGCGGGTGCGTTTCCGCCTGGGCAAGGCTGACCGCGGGATCGGCAGCGCGCGGGTGAGCCCCGCCCTGCCGCTGACATAGGGGCCCAACGGCCTCGAGCGTGGCCGCATGACGCATGACGCCACACGCGCACCGCGGCGGGGCACAAGGCACCGGCGGCACTGATCGGCTAGATTCCCAGCGTGCCCTCATCTGAGAACAAGACCAGCCGGGGCGACTACTCCGCCCGCCACCTCTCCGTCCTGGAGGGGCTCGAGGCCGTGCGCAAGCGTCCGGGAATGTACATCGGCTCCACCGACCAGCGCGGTCTCATGCACTGCGTGTGGGAGATCGTGGACAACGCCGTCGATGAGGCCCTCGAGGGGCACGGCGATGACATCTCGGTGACCGTCCACGACGACGGCTCCATCGAGGTGCGTGACAACGGGCGTGGCGTGCCCGTGGACATCGAGCCCTCCTCCGGCCTGACCGGCGTCGAGCTCGTTTACACCAAGCTGCACGCCGGCGGGAAGTTCGGCGGCGGCTCCTACGGCGCCGCCGGCGGCCTGCACGGCGTAGGGGCCTCCGTCGTGAACGCCCTGGCCGAGCGCATGGATGTCGAGATCGACCGCGGCGGCAAGACCTACGCCATGAGCTTCCACCGCGGCGAGCCCGGCATCTTCGACGACTCCGCCGGGCGCAGCCCCTCCTCACCCTTCACCGGGTTCACGAAGGCCTCCGAGCTGCGCGTCATCGGCAAGGTGCGCCGCGGCGTGACCGGAACCCGGGTCCGCTACTGGGCCGACCCTCAGATCTTCCCCAAGCCCACCGAGTACGACGCCGCCGCCCTGCGCGCCCGCCTGCGCCAGACCAGCTTCCTCGTCCCGGGCCTCACCCTGCGCCTGGAGGACAAGCGCCCCGAGGCCGAGGCCATCGCCGCCTCCACCACGCCGGCCGCCGACGCCGGCGAGACCGACGACGCCGTCCACGAGGTCACCCTGCGGGCGGCCGCCAAAAACGCCACCGAGAACCGCGGCGACCTGTTCGACACCGGCGACGACGACGGCGTCGAGGTCTTCCAGGCCCTGGGCGGCACCGCCGACTTCGTCGACTTCCTGGCCTCCGACGGCTCGGTCACCGACACCTTCCGCCTCACCGGTGAGGGCACCTACACCGAGACCGTCCAGCAGCTCGACCGCGCCAGCGGGCACCTGCGCCCCGTGGAGGTCGAGCGCACCTGCATGGTCGACGTCGCCCTGCGCTGGGGGATCGGCTACGACACCACGGAGCGCTCCTTCGTCAACATCATCGCCACCCCCATGGGCGGCACCCACCTGACCGGATTCGAGCAGGCCCTCACCAAGGTGCTGCGCAAGCGCATCGAGGCCGACTCCCGGGCCCTGAAGCTCACCGCCAAGGATGGCCGCGTCGAGAAGGACGACATCATGGCGGGCCTGACCGCCGTCATCACCGTGCGCGTCCCCGAGCCCCAGTTCGAGGGCCAGACCAAGGAGGTCCTGGGTACCGGGCCCGTGCGTCAGATCGTCTCCAAGGTGGTCGAGCGCGAGCTCACCGCCCTGCTGACCTCCTCCAAGCGGGACCTCAAGACCCAGGCACGGGCCCTGGAGGAGAAGATCGTCGGTGAGATGCGCGCCCGCGTCTCGGCGCGCCTGCACAAGGAGATCACTCGCCGCAAGACCGCCCTGGAGACCTCCTCCCTGCCGGCCAAGCTCGCCGACTGCCGCAGTGACGATGTCGCCGCCTCCGAGCTGTTCATCGTCGAGGGTGACTCCGCCCTGGGGACCGCCAAGAACGCCCGCGACCTCGAGTTCCAGGCGCTCCCTGCCGATCCGCGGCAAGATCCTCAACGTGCAGAAGGCATCCCAGGCCGACATGCTGCGTAACGTCGAGTGCTCGGCCATCATCCAGGTGGTCGGCGCCGGCAGCGGACGCACCTTTTGACCTGGAGGCCGCCCGCTACGGCAAGGTCATCCTCATGACCGACGCCGACGTCGACGGCGCTCACATCCGTACCCTCCTGCTAACCCTCTTCTTCCGCTACATGCGCCCCATGATCGAGGCGGGCCGGGTCTTCGCCGCCGTCCCGCCTCTGCACCGCATCGAGGTCTCCGGCTCTGGGCGGCGCAAGAAGGAGATCATCTACACCTACTCCGACGAGGAGCTCGTCACCACCCTGCGCCGCCTGGAGCGCGCGGGCCGCAGCTTCAAGGAGCCGCAGCGATACAAGGGCCTGGGGGAGATGGACGCCCACCAGCTCGCCGAGACCACCATGGAGCCTCAGCACCGCACCCTGCGGCGCATCACTCTGGGGGATGAGGCCCAGATCATGGAGGCCGAGTCCGTCTTCGAGCTCCTCATGGGCTCCTCGGTCGAGCCCCGCCGGGACTTCATCGTCGAAGGCGCCCGTGATGTGGATCGCGAGCGCATCGACGCCTGACCGGCGCGTCAGGTCTCGGCCGCTCCTTCAGGTAAGGTCGGTAACCTTCGTGTCACGGCCCGCCGAAGGTCGAGGCGCGTCGTTCACTGACTGATCGTCATTCTTCGTCCTCATGAGGGAGGTGTGCTGATGGCACCCGGTTACGGCATCCGCCGGGCGGGATCCTCACCCTGGCCCATCCTGCGCCCCGGGCCCCGCTCGTCCCTGTCACGGGAGCTGACCTGGCGGCCGCTGGGCCCGGAGGACAACCACGAGCTGGCCGCGCTCATCGCCCGGGCCGAGGACGTCGACAACCCGCCCTACCGCACCAGCGAGCAGGAGACGGCCGAGTACTTCCTCGACCCCACCTACTCCGGGGTCGCCGGGCGCGACACCGACGGCGTCATGCGCGCCTTCGGGCTGGTACGCCTGCGCCCGGCCGGGGAGATCTACGCCTCCATGACCGGCGCCGTGGACCCGGCAGTGCGCAACCGCGGCATCGGACGCGCTCTGCTGCACTGGCAGGCTGAGCGGGCCCGCCACCGTGGGTGCCGAGCGGGCCGGCTCCGTGCCGCGCAAGGGCGCGGCCCAGATCCCCGCCCACGTGGTCACCACCGTCATGGCGGACGACGAGCGCATGCAGGGGCACCTGGCGGACATGGGTTTTGAGCCGATGCGCTGGTACCGGGAGGTGCGCCGATTCCTCGGCGACGAGATCCCCGAGGTGGACCTGGACGGCTTCATCACCATCGACCCGTGGACCCCCGAGATCGACGACGACGTCCGGCGCGCCTACAACCAGGCCATGGCCGAGACCTGGGAGACGGAGAACGTCACCCCCGAGGACTGGACTGCCGGCAGCGCCTACTTCGCCCCGCAGTGGAGCTTCGTGGCCATGGACCGCTCCGGGGACCGGGCCCGTGTCGCCGGGTACCTGCGCTCGGGCCGCTACGAGCAGGACTGGCAGGCCCTGGGCTGGCGGGAGGGCTACACCGACGTGCTCGGGGTCCTCAGCGACTACCGCCACCGCCAGATCGGACCCGCGCTGCTGGTGGCCGCCATGCGCGCCTACGCCGCCGACGGCATGGAGTACGCCGCCGCCGGCGTCGACACCGACAACCCCAGTGGCGCCGTGGACCTGTATGAGTCCCTGGGCTACGTGCCCACCCGCGGCACCATCCTCTACGCCCTCGACGTCTGAGCGGCGTGTTCGTCTCCCGGGTTGTTTGTGCTGTCTTCTCGCTTGGGAGACATGTGGGTGTCATGAGTTCCGAGGCACTCGCTCGGGCGGGATGGTGGTCCTGGAGGTGACGATGCGCGGAGGGAAAAGGTCTGGCGGGTCGCTGGTGTCCATGGTGCTGACATCACGGGTGCAGCGGTGCTGCGCGCCGGAGAGAAACCGCAGGATTTCAACGATCCCCGCTGGGCGCTTTGACGGCAGGCTCGCTCATGTCAGCGCTGTGGACACCGGGCAGCGCAGGAGTGAGTCCGGGGTTCTTACGGCACATCCCGGCGCCTCCGTCACAGGTCCTCCTGCACCGCTCCCTGGCTGACGTCTGCGCTGGGGATCGGTGGTCATGGTTGGACGCCGGCTCTGCTTTGAGTCTGCCCGAGTCGGCCTGCTCCACGAGGGTGGGGATCCACTGGCCAAGGGTTGTGCGTACTGCACGAAGGCCCCACGTACCCAAAGTGCACCCGACCCTCGTCCAGTAGCACCCCGCCTTCGTGCAGTGCGTCCGGACGACGCCGTAAGCCACCACAGTGACCGGGTGTGTCCGCTCCGACAGGCTGAAGCAGCAGTTCTGCCATCTCGCAGACGCACCCCACCGGTGTCTTGAGATGTCATGACATCCGAAACTTTCAGAAGTCATGAGACAACACAGTCTCCCGGGTGGTTCATCCGCGCAGGTGGGCCACGGCTCCGGCCACCACGGTGGCCACTGGGCGAACGCCCGCCAGCTCCCTCGGCCCCCAGGCGCAGGGGGTCCTCGGCCAGGAGCACCAGGTCGGCCTGAGAACCCACCGCCACCGAGCCGGCCCCGTTGACACTGGCCGCCAGCGCCTCCTCGGCTGTCAGCCGCTGATTCGGCGACCACACCGAGCCATCCGGCGTCCGGCGCCCCACGGCCGCCGACATGGCCAGCCACGGGTCCAAGGGCGCCACCGGCGCATCCGATCCCAGCTGGAGCAGGGCTCCGGCGGCCACCATGTCTGCGAAGGCGTAGGTGCGCCCCTCCAGCCCCGGCCACACCCGGCTCACGGCCGCCCAGTCGTCAATGAGGTGGGCCGGCTGAACCGACAGCTCGATGCCACAGCCCACCAGGCGCCTGAGCGCCCCGTCAGGCCTCGTCGAGGGGCGTCGGCCGGCAGCAGCTGGGCATGCTCCAGGCGCCCGGCGGCACCCGAGTGCGCGAAGGCCGCGGCGACGTCGTCGACCGCCGCGTCCCCGATGGCATGGATGGCCATCTCACAACCCCTGCCGGGAGGCGTGGGCCATGAGGTCGGTGAGCTCGGCCCGGTCGATGTTGACCACGCCGTAGGAGTGCTCCAGGCCCAGCTCGGCCGGATAGGGCTGGCACATGTGCGCGCTGCCCGAGCCCATCGAGCCGTCTGCGATCACCTTGAGCGGCCCCTGCACCAGCACCGGGGATCCGTCGGGCAAGCGGGGTGAGCCCGCCAGCGCGGTCCCGGTGCGCAGGCCCCGGGTGATCCACCGTTCCAGCTTGTCGCGGTAGACCCCGATGCGGATACGGGGCAGCACCTCAGGAAGAACGCCCTGGTCCGTCATAGCCCGCAGGCGCCGCGGCCAGTCATCGGATCCTCCGACCAGCCTCATGTCCACCACGCCGGTGATGCCCCGGGACAGCATGTCAGCCAGGACCTGCCGGTAGCCGGACTCCCGCAGCTCTCGCGTCCCCGGGACCTCATCGAGGCGGTCGAGTAGGGCGAACCACGGGTCCTCCTTCATCGGCGCCCCCGGGTCCTGGGCGCTGGCCCCCGGCAGGCCGAAGACACGTAGTGCCGCCGAGTTCAGCCACCCGGAGTGCACGTCCCCGGAGATGAGCAGCGTGGGAACCTCCTCGGTGACGGCGTCGAGCTCGGCGACCGTGGGCACCCGGGGCCAGTTGGACAGGCGGTGCCCGAAGCCCTGGATCGTGGCCGGCCGCGAACCGGCCGGATGATCCCGCAGCGCCTGGGCCACCAGCTCCAGGGCCTCCTCAGCGCTGCGGGTGGCCAGCGTGTCGATGCGCGCCGAGCGCGCCGCCTCCATGTCCAGGTGGGCGTGAGCGTCCCACAGGCCGGGAATGAGGAAGGACCCCTCGGCGCGAAGGACACGTGTCCCGGGAGCACTCAGCCTCTGTCCCACCTCGACGACCCGGCCCGCCTTGATACGCACATCCACGGGCTCACCCGGAGGCGGCGGCGCGGCCGAGGCGCCGGGGTGAGGGTCACCTCGGCGCAGCGCCCCCAGCTCGGTGCGGGACCGGAAAGGGACGATGCGCGCGTCCCTGATGAGCAGGTCTGCGGACGGTTGATCGGCCATGCGCCACTGTAGGCACAGCCGCCCTGCTCGCGGGCGGATCTCCAGGACGCTGCTGCGACCGGCCCCGTCAGCCGATTCCGATGATGGGGGCCGGCAGCGGCGAGCCGGAGCCGTCACGCCGCTCATCGGGCTCCGGCAGTGCGACCGGCTTGCCGCCCTCGCGCAGCGCCCTAGGCGGGGCCACCCCCACCCAGGCCACCATCAGCTCGTCCTCGCCGCGCAGGAACCGGTGCGAGCGAACCCCGCCCGTGGCCCGGCCCTTCGCCGGGTAGCGATCCAAGGGCGTGACCTTGACACTGCCTCCGCCGGTGCCCGGGAGCGAGCCCGCGGAGCCCGCCACCGTCACCACCACGGCCTCGGCCAGGAGCTCCTCAGGAACCGCCGCGGCGGCGATGACCCGGGCACCCTCATGAAGCGAGATCCCCGCCATGCCGCCGGCGCCCCGGCCCTGCGGACGCACCTTGGCGGCCTGGAACCGCAGCAGCTGGGCGTCGGAGGTCACCAGTGCCAGGAAGTCCGTGTCCGCCGCGGTGTCGGCGAAGACCACCCGGTCGCCCTCGGACAGGGAGATGACCTCCCAGCTCTCGGCGTTCCTGGGCTCATCACCGGGCTTGACCCGCTTGATGACACCCTCAGCCGTGGCCAGGACGATCGGCGGGTTGTCGGCCGACCCCACCGGGACCAGCCCCACCACCTTCTCCTCCGGCTCGATGTCCACCAGTTGGCGAACCTGAGTCGCACCGGCCAGCCCCGGGGCCCCCTCGGTGCGGGGCACCTCCGTGGTGGAGACGACGTCGAGCAGCACCAGCCGCCCGGTGTCGGTGACCGCGCCGATGCGCCCACGCGCCGTGGTGGCCACCTGGGAGGTCAGGGCGTCGTGGGGCTGGCGCCCACCGGTGCGGGCCACCGGCTCGGTGCCGGCAGTGCGCGCCACCAGTCCGGTGGCCGACAGCAGTACCCGGCACGGGTCGTCGGGGACGGTCAGCGGCACCGGGGAGGCGCTGGGCATGAGCGTCATCGGCTGAGCGGCGCCACCGGCCCGCTTGGCACCCCGACCTGAGGCGGAGGCGTCGTCCGCAGTCTCTGCAGCGGCCGACGACGTCACGCGCTCACCGGAGGCCTCCAGCAGCACCGTGCGCCGCGGGGTGCCGAACTGCTCGGCCACGGCCGCCAGCTCACGGGAGACCACGTGCCGCAGCAGCACGTCGTCGGCCAGGATCGCCTCGAGGGCCTCGATCTCGCGGGCCAGCTCGTCGCGCTCCTTCTCCAGCTCGATAACCGAGAACTTCGTGAGCCGGCGCAGCTGGAGCTCAAGGATGTATCCGGCCTGCGGCTCGGTGAGGTCGAAGACCTGCATGAGCCGGGTTCGCGCCGTGGCGGCGTCGTCGGAGGAGCGGATGACGGCGATGACCTCATCGATGTCGAGGATCGCGATGAGCAGGCCGTCCACCAGGTGGGCGCGCTCGCGACGCTTGCCCAGACGGAACCGGGTGCGCCGCGTGACCACCGTGAGGCGGTGGCGCACGAACACCTCCAGCAGCTCCCGCAGCCCCAGGGTGTGGGGCTGACCGTCCACGAGGGAGACGTTGTTGATGCCGAAGGAGTCCTCCAGCGGCGTGTGCTTGTAGAGCTGGGCCAGGACGGCCTCGGGGTTGTAGCCGTTCTTGACGCTGATGACCAGGCGGGTGCCGTGCTTGCGGTCGGTGAGGTCGGCGACGTCGGTGATGCCCTGGAGCTTCTTGGAGCCCACCGCCTCCTTGATGCGGGCGATGACCTTCTCCGGTCCCACCATGTAGGGCAACTCGGTGACCACGATGCCTTTGCGGCGCGGGGAGACGGACTCCACGTGAGCGGTGGCCCGCGTGAGGAACTTGCCGCGCCCCGTGCGGTAGGCCTCCCGGATTCCGTCCAGGCCCACGATCATGCCGCCGGCGGGCAGGTCCGGCCCCGGCACGAAGGCCATGAGCTCCTCCAGAGTCGCCTCCGGGTGAGTCAGCAGGTGCCGGGCGGCGGCCACCACCTCCACGAGGTTGTGCGGCGGCATGTTCGTGGCCATACCCACCGCGATGCCCGCCGCGCCATTGACCAGCAGGTTCGGGAAGGCCGCCGGAAGAACCTCGGGCTCGGTGAGCGTATAGTCGTAGTTGGGGGAGAAGTCGACCGTGTCCTCATCCAGGTCCGCCGTCAGCGCCAGGGCCGAGGCGGCCAGGCGCGCCTCGGTGTAGCGGGGGGCCGCCGGCCCATCGTCCAGAGAGCCGAAGTTACCGTGACCGTCAATGAGCGGCAGGCGCATCGTGAAGGGCTGGGCCAGGCGCACCAGCGCCTCATAGATCGCGGTGTCCCCGTGGGGGTGGAGCCGCCCCATGACATCGCCCACGACCCGGGAGGACTTCACGTGCGGACGATCCGGGCGCAGCCCCATCCGATCCATCTGGAACAGGATGCGGCGCTGAACCGGCTTGAGCCCGTCACGGGCGTCAGGCAGGGCGCGCGCATAGATGACGGAGTAGGCGTACTCCAGGAAGCTGGTGCGCATCTCCGTGGACAGGTCGAGATCGACGATCTCCCCGTCGGTCGGGGGAGGAGTCCGGGTGGTGGCAGACTTCGGCATGGGCGCATTCTCCGAGGAATCGGGCCGAAAACAAACCACGACACCCGGGCGTGACAGGTCAGACGCACCCGCAGGCAGCGATCGGCCCGCCTCGAGTCAGGGGATGTCGGCGCTCAACGGCGTAGGGGCGGACGATGGCACAATGGCGACCATGACGACCCACTCAGGCCGCAGCTCGGCCACCGGTCCCGCCTCGCACGAGGCGTCCCAGGAGGCCTTCGCAGACCTGGTGCAGCAGGTGGAGCTCGCCGGCTACTACCCCGAGCTGGTGCTTGACACCCTCCGCCTGGCCACGGGCGAGGAGGAGATCCTCTCCGGCATGGTTCAGTCCGAGACCACCTTCGCCGAGGCGGTCCACCGCCACCTGACCGTCCTGGCCCTGACCCCCAGCCGCCTCATCATCGTCCACGTCGACGACACCCCTCGCGACGACGGCAGCCCCGGCGCCCTGGCCACCAGCGAGGCCGTCCCGCTCAGCCGTATCCGCTCCATGGCCCTGACCCGCGGCGTGGCCGACCCGGCCCGGGGCGGAGGAACCCTCACCGAGATGACGATCGCGGTCTCCTGGGGCTCGGTGCGCCGTATCGACATGGAGCCGGCCACCTGCGGCGACCCCGACTGCCAGGCCGACCACGGCATGACCGGTGTGTCCGTGCCCGACGACGTCGTCATCCGCGTGGCCGCGGGTGTGGAGGGCGCCGCCGCCCTGGCCCGCGCCGAGACCTTCGCCGGCCGGCTCTCACAGATGGCGGCCCGCGCCGCCGCCCTGTGACGGGGCCGGGGATGGGAGGCCAGACCGCCGGCAGGCAGCCCGCATCGGCACCCGCCCCCGACTGTCCGCAGGATCCGGCGCTCCGCTACGTCCTGGCGGTGGGCGCCGTCAGTGCCGGACTGAGCCTGGCCGACACCGATCACGACGGCGATACCGGCCGTGATGCCGACCTAGATGCCGTCCTCAGCCCCACCGGTGGCCCCGCTGAACCAGTCGTCTCCGACGCCCGGGCACGCGCGGTCGCTCGCAGCTGGGGGATCGAGCCGGCCGGTGAGCCCGGGGAGGCCGGTGGCGGCCCGGGAACCGTTGTCGTCCTCGTGGACGGTCTGGGCCTGGAGATGCTTCGTCAGCGTCGCGGGCACACCCCCACCCTGCGCCAGTGGCTGGTGCAGCGCGAAGCCGCCACTGCCGCAACCGGCGCAGGAATCCTCACCTGCCGACCCTCGACGACGGCTGCGGCCCCTGACCATGCTGGGTACCTCCGCCCTGCCCGGCACCACCGGCATGGTCGGCTACTCGGTGCTCAACCCCCGCCTGCGGTCCCTCTTGAAGCCTCCGCCGTCCCCGGCCCCGATCAGGTCCTCAGCCTCATCACCTGGAAGGGGGACAACGTCCCCAGCCCCAGGTCCTGGCAGGACGTGCCCACGATCTTCGAACGTCTCCCGGCCGGGAGCGCGGCGAGCATCGGGCCGAGCCGGTTTGCCGGCTCCGGCCTGACTGAGGCCGCCCCACGAGGCGCCTCGCACCTGGGGGCCGACCGGCTGGAGGACCGGCCCGGCCTGGTTGCCGGAGCCCTGCGCCGCGGCACCCCACTGGTCTACCTCTACGTCGGCGAGCTGGACAAGACCGGTCACAAGCACGGGTGGCTCAGTGAGCAGTGGCTGACCCAGCTGGAGCGCCTCGACGCCGCCATGTCCGAGCTGGCCCGCCGCGTCCCCGCCGGAACCAGGATCCTCCTCAGCGCCGACCACGGCATGGTCGACACCGATCCCGACCACCGCATCGACCTGAGCGCCCACCGCGAGCTCGTCCGCGACGTCGTCGCCGTGGCCGGTGAGCCCAGGCTGACGCACCTGCACATTGCCGATGGCGACGTGGACCTGGCCGCCGAGGTGGCCCAGCGCTACCGCCGCGTCCTGGGGGAGCGCGCGATGTGGATCGGGACCAGGGAGCAGGCCGGTGAGCACCTGGGTGTCCTTGGCGCGCGAGCACGGGAGGCGTCGTCGGGGACGTTGTCGTGGCCATGGCCGAGAACTGGGTCCTCGTGGACCCCCGGGTCCACTCCGAGGCCGCCGTCGCCATGCCCGGCGTCCACGGCTCCTTCACCCCGGCCGAGACCGAGGTGCCGCTGCTCATCACCGAGGCCTGAGAACTCGGCCACTCGGGAGCTACTCGGCGGCTCCGCAGGGGCTACTCGGGCCTGGCTCCGAAGACGATCTCATCCCAGGAGGGTACGGAGCGCCGTGAGCGACGGCGGGACTTCTTCTTGGTCGGAGGCGTCCTGGGCATGTCGGGCAGAGGCTCCTGCGTACCCGCCGCCGAGGCGGCAGACGGGCCGGGGGAGGCCTTGGCCAGGACCTCGGAGCGCGACGGCATGGGGATCTCCGGCACCGGCTCAGTGGGGCTGTCCGCCCCCAGCGGTGCTCGACGTCCCACGGGGATGCGCTCCACCGCGGGGCTCGGAGCGGACGGCGCCGCCGAGGGGCGCTGGAGGCCGTCACCAGCCTGGTGCCGGCCGGATGGTTGCCGGTGTGCAGACGCCTGCGCTCCGACATCGAGTAGACCTGGGCGCTCAGGCCCGCTGCCTGTTCAAGGGCTCATCGTCGGCCCTGGAGTCGGCTTCGGCGCGGCGCTCCTCCATGCCCCGGGCCGGGGGTGAGGGGACCTCGGGGCTCTCAGGGCTGCTGGTGTAGTCGATGCCGTGGGGATCGGTGAAGGCGTCCTCATCCGCGTTACCCTCACCGGCGAAGCCGCTCAGGTCGTCGTCCTGGGGCATCTCCACCTCGACGCGCCGGCCCCGGCTGGAGGCCAGGTCGGCCAGCAGCGCGTCAGTGTCATCGGCCGACATGGCGCCACCGGTGGGGCGACCGTACTCACGAACCGGCAGCATCCCGGCGGGCATCTCGACGGCCAGCCCGGTGGACTCGCCGGAGGCCGCGGCCGGGGCGGAGGCCGCCGAGACCGCGCTGCCGGCTGCTGAGCCCGCGGCCGCGGGGGAGTGCCCAGACTGGGCCGACGGGGCAGAGGCTGAGGCTCCGGGGGCCTTGGAGTCCTGGTCGAAGACGGCCGGGCGCTTGGTTCCCGCTCCGGCCTCGGTGAGCCAGCGCGCCTCGTCGTCCAGGGCGTGAACCGCGCGGGCGGTCAGGTCCAGTGACCAGCGTGCCTGCTTCTCCTCGGCGGACTGCACGAAGGTCACCATGATGAGCCAGGGGTCGCGGCCCTCGCGCAGTGCGTCCCACTCCAGGCTGGAGGGGTCGACGCCGCGCGTGGCCAGGCGGTCCACCACCAGCTCGCCGAGGAGGGGGAGTCCTTCTCCCAGCCGATCCGGCAGGACTGGGCCTGCGAGACGGCCCACTGGCGCTCGGCGAGCACCGGTCCCTCGAAACGGCGCACGTGCTCCACGTCCATGCCCGTGCTGATCGCCACCTCTGCGGCGGTCGCGCCGGCGCGCATGTAGGCCTGGAGCTGCCGGGGGGCGCAGGGGCGCCGGCGCCTCGGCGACCGTCCCCTGACGGGGGCAGGATCGCTCCGCGGTCGCGGCGCACCGCGGCCCTGAGGGCGTCATCGACGACGATGCTGTAACGCTCGCCGTCCTCGTCGGTCATGACAATCGTGTCACCGTTGGCACCCAGCAGCTCGAGTTCGACCATGGGCGGGGCCTCCTTCATCCCGTGTCAGCACGATATGCTCCACTGTGCCTCACAGCCTGCCATCCGCAGGCGCCCAGCCGTGGGAGGCGCAGCGGTGTGCCACATGTGAACCACGTGTGAATACCCTCGTGAAATCCCTCGGGTCGGGTGCACCGCAAACCAATCGTGCTCCTTCGTCGGGCGATTTGGCTTGACGACCCACCTGGCGGTGCTATTGTGCGCGTGCCTTCCGGGACGAGGGCGCCGAATCCTCGGCGCGACGCCGGCGCGCGTGCACGGCTCAGCTCCCGCCTTGTGAAGGTCACCCGAGAGCCGTCGACAGAAAGAGTGACGAGGCCATGGCGACCGACTACGACGCCCCGCGCAAGAATGATGACGAGCCCGAGGCCGATTCCATCGAAGAGCTGACCTCGCGGCAGAAGGACCAGTCATCCGCCGCGATCGAGGAGGACGAGAACGAGGCCGCCGAGGGCTTCGAGCTACCCGGGGCGGACCTGTCCCGGGAGGAGCTGAGCGTTCACGTCGTGCCCCAGCTCGAGGACGAGTTCACCTGCTCGGAGTGCTTCCTCGTCCATCACCGCAGCCAGCTGGCCTTCGTCGACGAGGCGACCGGTCTTCCGGTGTGCGCCGACTGCGCCGGCTGACGCTCCCACCCAACTCAGGAGATCCCCATGGGACTGTTCTCGCGCCGTCGTGACGACGCAACCACCGATTCTGACGAGTCCGTCCTCGGGCGCGACCTCGGCGACGACGCCCTCGACGAGGCCGCCGCCTCCGGCCCCTGGGACCTCAGTGAGCTGCCCGAGGACCAGGAGGAGGTGCCCCGCATCGACCTGGGGTCGCTGCAGGTCCCGGCCGTCGACGGGATGCAGCTGCGTCTGGAGCAGGCGCCCGACGGTACCGTCACCGCCGTCGTCCTGGCGCTGGGCGGCTCGGCGCTCGAGCTGCGGGCCTTCGCCGCGCCGCGCACCGCGGGCATCTGGGACGAGTTGCGCGGTGACATCGCCAACGAGCTCGCCGGGAACGGTGCCCGTTACGAGGAGAGCCACGGGGAGCACGGCACCGAGCTGGTCGCTCACCTGCCCATGCGTGGCCCCGACGGCACGATGGCGACCGGCACGATCCGGTTCCTGGGGATCGACGGCCCCCGCTGGTTCCTGCGCGGCGTCCTCCAGGGGCCCGCCGCCTCCTCCGAGCACTCCGCCCAGGCGCTGCGGGAGGTGCTGCGCGGAATCGTCGTCGTCCGCGATGGCCAGGCCCGTCCGCCCCGCGAGATCCTGCCCTTGCACGCGCCCGGGGCCGTCACCGGCCCCGAGGCCGAGGACCTGCCCGGCATCGACCCGCTGGCGCCCGGACCGACCGTCGCCGAAGTGCGTTAGATGGGGGCGCTGTCGGCGCGGGTCAAGCGGCTCTACGAGTCGCTGCGCACCAGCCGCGAGCACTGGAGGCCGAGGATGAGGAGCGCTCCGCCAGCCGGCGGGGCACCGATCCGATCGGCTCACTGACCTCGCGCCAGCGGACCAGCGTCTCCGGTGTGCTTCAGGCGGTCACCTACCGCTCGAGCCAGGACAAGCCCATCCTCGTCGGGCAGCTCTACGACGGCACCGGCAGCATTGACCTGGTGTGGTGGGGCCGGCGACGCATCCCCGGCATCAAGCCAGGGGCCCATCTTCTCGCTGAGGGGCGGGTCGCCGACGGCACCCACCGCCAGCAGATCCACAACCCCGCCTATCGCCTGCTGGGGCCGGGGCAGTAGCAACCGGCAGCCACCTGCGGGAAGGACCATTGAATGAGCAGCCGTTCCACTGGAACCACCCGTACGGGCCTGGGGGCCATTGACTCCAAGCACTTCGACGCCATCGCGGCCGTGGGCGGGTGGCGCGGCATCCTGGAGTCCGTCGTCCCCACCCCTCATGTTCGTCCTGGTCATGGCGGTGCGCCCCGCCGCCCTGGTGGCCGCCCTGCTCGCCTCCCTGGCCATCAGCGCCATCTGCCTCATGGCCCGCCTGGCGCAGCGCCAGTCCCCGGCTCAGGTCGTCGGCGGGGCCGTGCTGGTCCTCGTCTCGGCCCTGTGGGCCTGGCGCAGCGGCGACGCCTCCAACTTCTACGCCACCGGCCTCATGATTAATGCGGCCTGGCTGGTCGCCTGCCTGGTCTCCCTGCTCATCGGCTGGCCGATCGTGGGCGCCCCTCATGACTCTGTGGCATCGCGTCACCGACGAGTCGGCTCACGCCGAGGGAGGCCAGGCGAGCCGGGACTCGGGTCGCGCCGAGACTCCACAGGCCGACGACGACCCCGCCGCCCGCCCCTCGGCCTGGCGCACCGAGCCGGCCCTGCGCCATGTCCGGCGCCGCTACCACGCCGGCACCTGGGTCCTGACGCTCATGTTCGCCCTGCGGCTCGTCGTCGAGGTGCCCCTCTACCTGGCCGGTGCCCAGGTCGTGTCCTACCTCAGGGGCGGCCCGCCTCATTCTGGGCGTGCCGCTGTACGCCGTGACCCTGTGGTTCATCTGGCTGCTCGTGGCACCCAGCCGGATCGCCCAGGCCCAGGCGGCTGCCCAGCGGTAGCGCCGCCTCCCACCGTCACGTGAAGATGAGGGGCAGCTCCTCCAAGCTGGACTCTCCCTCCCGCGCCGTGAGGAAGATGAGCTCGTCGCCGCGCTCGAAGCGCTCGTCGCGGTCCGGTGTGATGGGGCGGTAGTCGCGCAGGATCGCCGCCAGCACCGTGTGGGGCGGCAGCTCGATGTCGGTGACGAGCTCACCAATGACCGGTGAGTCCTCCGGCAGGGTCAGCTCGTGCATGGAGGCGCCCGACTGGTGGAAGTGGAAGATGCTCACCAGGCTGCCGACACTGACGGCCTCCTCCACCAGGGCCGTCATGAAACGCGGGGTCGACACGGCCACGTCCACGCCCCAGGTCTCATCGAAGAGCCACTCGCTCTTGGGGTTGTTGACGCGCGCAACCGTGCGGGGCACCCCGTACTCGGTCTTGGCCAGCAGGGAGATGACCAGGTTGGCCTTGTCGTCCCCGGTGGCGGCCACAATGACGTCGCAGGTCTCGGCCCCGGCGCGTTCCAGGGCATCGATGTCGCAGGCATCGGCCAGCTGCCAGTCGGCCTGCGGGACCGAGGCGATGCGCATGGCCTCGGTGGAACGGTCGACGAGGGTGACCTCGTGGCCGTGGCTGATGAGCTCGCGGGCGATGGAACGGCCCACGGATCCGGCTCCGGCGATGACGATCTGCATGGCTCAGGCCTCCTGGGTCGGGGCGTGTGACAGGGCTCGGCGGACCTGGCCGATACGGTCGGTGCTCACCGCCAGGTGCAGCCGGTCGTGCTCCTGGATGACGGTGGCGGCCTCGGGCAGCAGCGCCGTGGCATCGCGTGAGATCCAGGCCACCCGCACCCTGAGGCGGTCCTCCAGCACCCCGATCGTCGTACCGACCCACTGCGGGGAGGCGTTGGGCTGGATGAGAGCGACCGTGCCCGAGGGGTCCTCCAGCTCGCGGGCGCTGGAGCCCGGCAGGATACGGCGCATCATCTGGTCGGCCGTCTGACGCACGGTGGCCACGGTGGGGATGCCCAGGCGCTCGTAGACGTCGGCCCGCCGCGAGTCATAGATCCGGGCGACGACGTTGTCCACGCCGAAGCTCTCCCCTGGCTACCCGCGCAGCCACGATGTTGGAGTTGTCCCCGTTGGACACGGCGACGAAGGCGTAGGCCTCGTCGATGCCCGCCTGCTCCAGGGCGTCGCGGTCGTAACCGACCCCCTTGACCTTGCGGCCGTTGAAGTCCGAGGGCAGGCGGCGGAAGGCGTCCGCGGAGCGGTCGATGACGGACACCGAGTGCCCCATACGGTCGAGCTGAACAGCCATGGACGCTCCGACGCGGCCACAGCCCATGATGACGAAGTGCACGAGGAGGACGGTACTCCGTTGTCGGGCCGCGGACGTAACATCTGGAGACGTGCGTGATTTCGCAGACCGCATCAAGCGGCTTCTCGTCGGCCGTCCTGTTCCCAGCGGAGCTCTGGGGGAGACGCTCCTGCCCAAGAGGATCGCCCTTCCGGTATTCGCCTCCGACGCCCTGTCCTCCGTGGGCTACGCCCCCGATGAGGTGCTCATCACCCTGGCCGTGGCGGGCGTTGCGGCCACCTCCCTGTCGCCGTGGGTGGCCCTGGCCGTCGTCGGCGTCCTGGCCGTCGTCGTGGCCTCCTACCGCCAGACCGTCCACGCCTATCCCTCGGGCGGCGGCGACTACGAGGTGGTCTCGGCCAATCTCGGCTCCCACGCCGGGCTTCTGGTGGCCTCGGCCCTGCTGAGCGACTATGTCCTGACCGTTGCGGTCTCGGTGTCCTCGGGAACCTCTTACCCTCGCGGCCGCCCTGCCCGCCCTGGTCCCCTACAAGGTGGAGATCGCCGTCGCGGTCGTCACCGTCCTGGCCGTGCTCAACATGCGCGGCTCACGCGAGTCGGGCCGGGCCTTCGCCATTCCCACCTACCTGTACATGGGTGTCATCGGCATCATGGCCGTCGTCGGGCTCGTCCAGGAGCTGACCGGGACTCTCGGGCGGGCCGAGTCGGCCGGCTTCGACGTCGTCACTCACGCCGGCTGGGAGCAGGGCCTGACCGGCCTGGCCGGGGGCTTCCTGGTTCTGCGGGCGTTCTCCTCGGGGTGCGCGGCCCTGACCGGTGTGGAGGCGATCTCCAACGGCGTGCCCAGCTTCCAGCGCCCCAAGTCCCGCAACGCCGCCACGACGCTGCTGCTCCTGGGGGTGATCGCCGCGCTGATGCTCATGAGCGTCATCCACCTGGCCGGCACCGTCGGCGTGCGCATGGTGGAGGACCCGGCCCACCAGCTCCTGCACAACGGCGTCCCGGTCGGGGACGGCTACCACCAGGACCCCGCGATCGGACAGATCGCCGCCACTGTCTTCTCCGGCTTCCGCCCGATGTTCTACCTGGTCGCCACCGTCACCGGGCTGATCCTGGTCCTGGCCGCCAACACCGCCTTCAACGGGTTCCCGGTGCTGGCCAGCGTCCTGGCCCGTGACGAGTTCCTGCCCCGCCAGCTGTCCCAGCGCGGCGACCGCCTGGCCTTCTCCAACGGCATCATCGTCCTGTGGCTGGGGGCCGTGGCCTTCCTCATCGGCTTCGAGGCCAACACGACCCGTCTCATCCAGCTCTACATCGTGGGCGTGTTCATCTCCTTCTCGCTCTCCCAGGTGGGCATGGTGCGTCACTGGACGCGCGAGCTGACTATCGCCACCGAGCCCAGGGACCGCTCGCGCATGCACCGCGCCCGCATCATCAACTCCATCGGTGTGCTGGGCACCGGGACGGTCCTGGTCATTGTCCTGCTCACCAAGCTCACCCGGGGAGCCTGGATCACCCTGACGATCATGGCACTGCTCTACCTGGTGATGAACCGGATCCGCCGCCACTACCGCAGGGTCAGCGAGGAGGTGGCCATCTCCGACCTCCACGACGCCCGCGTCCTGCCGGCCCACGTCCACGCCATCGTCCTGGCCTCCCGTCTCCACCAGCCCACGCTGCGGGCCCTGACCTACGCCCAGTCGACCCACCCCACCGTTCTGGAGGCCCTGACGGTGGACACCGGCGACGGCGGCGCCGAGCGCCTCCTGGACGCCTGGGAGGAGGCCGACATCGCCCGTGCCCCTGACGGTCCTGGACTCCCCCTACCGGGACATCACCCGCCCGGTCATCAATTACGTGCGCTCGGTGCGCCGCGAGTCCCCCCGTGACCTCGTGGTCGTCTTCCTGCCCGAGTACATCGTGCGCCACTGGTGGGAGCAGATCCTCCACAACCAGACCGCCCTGCGCCTCAAGACCGTCCTGCTGTTCACCCCCGGGCGTCGTCGTGGCCTCCGTGCCCTGGCAGCTGGGACTGCCCGGTCAGCGGCACATCCACCACGGCGTGCGCGCCCGCACCGCCGAGGGCATCATCGACGCCGACGTCGCCATGCGCCGTCACGTCGACAGCCACCTCAGCCACCTCGACCAGCACAGCCCCGCCGGCACCGGCGGCGTCGGTGCCGACCCCCAGGAGAATCGATGACCCCCAGCCCAGCCGGAGCGCAGACCAGCCCGCCCCCAGCCGTGGTGAGCCGCGCGAGCTGACCCTGGCGGTGGGGGCTCCCGCGCACGGCGGGCACTGCGTGGCCCGCCCGTGGACGACCCGGGTGGTCGCGTCATCTTCGTGCGCCACGCCCTGCCCGGTGAGACGGTGCGGGCCCGCCTGACCGAGATGACCTCGCGGACCTGGCGTGCCGACGCCGTTGAGATCCTCCAGGCCTCCCCGGACCGCGTCGAGTCCGTCTGGCCCGAGGCCGGCCCGGCCGGCGTGGGTGGGGAGAGCTCGCCCATGTGGCCCTGGACGCCCAGCGCACCTGGAAGCGCTGGGTCCTGGCCGACTGCCTGCGCCGGATCGGCGGGCAGGGAGGTGGCCGACGCCGTCGCTGCTCTGCCCGAGGCCTCCGCCGCAGCCGCCGTGCCGATCGAGCCCATGCCCACCGACGCCGCGGCCCAGGCCTCCAGCAGCGCCCGGCGGCGTGCCCTGGCCGGAACCGCCACCCGCACCCGCGTGAGCCTGACGGTCGGTGAGGACGGCAGGCCCGGCATGCACGCCTTCCGCTCCGGGACGGTCCTGCCCCTGCGCCGCCTGCCCCTGGCGGTTGAGGCCATCACCGAGATCGGGCTGCTGGAGCGCTCCCGCTGGCGCGCCCACTACCGGCCCGGCATGCGCATCGAGGCCATCGCACCCCAGCGGCGGTGAGCCCGTCGTCCTGCTCGACGAGCGGCTCCTGACCGCCCAGGCCCGCAGCACCGGACGGCGCCGAGTCCGGGAGGTCGTGGACGCCTCCGCCCTGGGGCTGGGGGAGCTGACTTACTCCGTCCACGCCGAGGGCTTCTGGCAGGTCCATGTCGATGCCCCCCGGGTGCTCGTCGAGCGCGTTGTGCGCGGCGCCCTGGGGGCGGACCTCGATGGTGCCGCGGGCAGCCGCGTCCTGGAGCTCTATTCGGGGGCCGGCCTGTTCACCCTGCCGCTGGCCGCCCTGGTGGGGCAGCGGCGGCGAGGTCGTGTCCCTGGAGGGCAATGAGCAGGCCGTTCGCGACGCCCGCCGCACGCTTCACGACCAGCCCTCTGCGCGCCTGGCCTCGGGCCGCGTGAGCGCCCGCTCGGTGCGCGAGCTCGCCGGCTCCCTCACCGGTGGCCGCCCCGACGTCGTCGTCCTCGACCCGCCCAGGCAGGGGGCCGGGCGCGAGGTCATCGAGGCCGTCGGCGCCCTGGGGAGCCGAGCGGATCGTCCTGGTGGCCTGCGACCCGGCAGCGTTGGCCCGGGACCTGGGAAACCCTCCTGCGCTCGGGCTACGCGCTGGGCTCCATGAGCGCGCTGGACATGTTCCCGCACACTCACCACTTCGAGACGATCGCGGTGCTCGAGCGCTCCTGAACGGGGGCGTCAGCGGGGTTGCGTGCGGCCGGCGTCACCAAATGTGGTCTACGGGCGTCGGCCCGGCGTGCCGGGTTTGGCCAGCCTTCCCTGCGTATTGACAACGGATGACACGCCGTGGGCTACGGTCCACTCCGGAGCATCCGCGCAGCCTCCGCCTGGCTGTCACCGCAGGTCCGCGTGACAGACCCGAGGCGGTGCGACGGGCGGATCGGTACGACAACTGGAAGTGAGCCCCGGTGACCAGCCTCAACACCTTCGCCTCCCGCAGCACCCTCGACGTCGATGGCCGCGACTACGAGATCTACCGTCTCGACGCCGTCCCCGGCCTGGAGCGCCTGCCCTACAGCCTCAAGGTGCTGGCCGAGAACCTGCTGCGCACCGAGGACGGCGCCAACATCACCGCCGACCACGTGCGCGCCCTGGCCGCCTGGGACCCGGCCGCCGAGCCCGACACGGAGATCCAGTTCACCCCGGCCCGCGTCGTCATGCAGGACTTCACCGGCGTGCCCTGCATCGTGGACCTGGCCACCATGCGCGAGGCGGTCTCCGAGCTCGGCGGTGACCCCGAGGTCATCAACCCCCTCAACCCCGCTGAGATGGTCATCGACCACTCCGTGCAGATCGACTCCTTCGGCCTGCCCGGATCCCTGGAGCGCAACAAGGAGCGCGAGTACGAGCGCAACGCCGAGCGCTACCAGTTCCTGCGCTGGGGGCAGGGGGCGCTGTCCAACTTCCGCGTCGTCCCCCCGGGTACGGGCATCGTCCACCAGGTCAACATCGAGTACCTGGCCCGCATCGTCTTCACCCACGAGGCCGACGGCGTCACCCAGGCCTACCCCGACACCTGCGTGGGCACCGACTCCCACACCACCATGGTCAACGGCCTGGGCGTCCTGGGCTGGGGCGTGGGCGGCATCGAGGCCGAGGCCGCCATGCTGGGCCAGCCCGTCTCCATGCTCATCCCCAAGGTCGTGGGCTTCAAGCTCTCCGGCGCCATCCCCGCCGGCGCCACCGCCACCGACGTGGTCCTGACCATCACCGAGATGCTGCGCGCCCACGGCGTGGTGGGCAAGTTCGTCGAGTTCTACGGCGAGGGCGTCGCCGAGTACCGCTGGCCAACCGCGCCACCATCGGCAACATGAGCCCCGAGTTCGGCTCCACCGCCGCGATCTTCCCGATCGACGAGGTCACCCTGGACTACCTGCGCCTGACCGGCCGCTCCGAGGAACGCGTGCGCCTGGTGGAGGCCTACACCAAGGCCCAGGGAATGTGGCACGACCCGGCCCGCGAGCCCGTCTACTCCGAGTACCTCGAGCTGGACCTGTCCACCGTGGTGCCCTCCATCGCCGGCCCCAAGCGCCCCCAGGACCGCATTGTCCTGTCACGGGCCAAGGAGTCCTTCCAGGAGGTCCTGCCCACCTACGCCTCCCAGCCCTCCGAGCCGACGCCGGTGACCCTGGCCGACGGCACCGACACCGAGCTGGACCACGGGCACGTCGCCATCGCCTCGATCACCTCGTGCACCAACACCTCCAACCCCTCGGTGATGATGGCCGCAGGCCTGCTGGCCCGCAACGCCGTCGCCCGGGGCCTGCGCTCCAAGCCCTGGGTGAAGACCTCCACCGCCCCGGGCAGCCAGGTCGTCACCGACTACTACGAGAAGGCCGGGCTGTGGCCCGCCCTCAACGAGCTGGGCTTCAACGTCGTCGGCTACGGCTGCGCCACCTGCATCGGTAACTCCGGGCCCCTGCCGGCCGAGGTCTCCCAGGCGGTCAACGACGCCGACCTCGCCGTGGTCTCGGTGCTCTCGGGCAACCGCAACTTCGAGGGGCGCATCAACCCCGACGTCAAGATGAACTACCTGGCCTCCCCGCCCCTGGTCATCGCCTACGCCCTGGCCGGGACCATGGACATCGACTTCGCCACCGAGCCGCTGGGCCAGGACCCCGAGGGCCGTGACGTCTTCCTGTCCGACATCTGGCCCGACCCCACCGAGGTCCAGGCCGTCATCGACGCCACCATCGACCGCGAGATGTCACGCGCGACTACGCCGACGTCTTCGCCGGCGACGAGCGCTGGCAGGGGCCTGGACACCCCCGAGGGGACACCTTCGCCTGGGACGAGGAGTCCACCTACGTGCGCAAGGCCCCCTTCTTCGAAGGCCTGTCCATGGAGCTCACCCCGGTCACCGACATCAAGGACGCCCGGGTGCTCGCCCTGCTGGGAGACTCGGTGACCACCGACCACATCTCCCCGGCCGGCGCCATCAAGGCCGACTCCCCGGCCGGGCGCTACCTGGCCGAGCATGGCGTGGCCCGCGCGGACTTCAACTCCTACGGCTCGCGTCGCGGCAACCACGAGGTCATGATCCGCGGCACCTTCGCCAACATCCGCCTGCGCAACCGGCTGCTCGACGGCGTCGAGGGCGGCTACACCCGCAACTTCCTCACCGGCGAGCAGGGAGTCGATCTTCGACGCCTCCCAGGCCTACCAGGCCGCCGGCATCCCGCTGGTGGTCCTGGGCGGCAAGGAGTACGGCTCGGGCTCCTCACGCGACTGGGCGGCCAAGGGCACGGCCCTGCTGGGAGTCAAGGCCGTCATCGCCGAGTCCTTCGAGCGCATCCACCGTTCCAACCTCATCGGCATGGGCGTGGTGCCCCTCCAGTTCCCGGCCGGCCAGAGCGCCGAGTCGCTCGGCCTGGACGGCACCGAGACCTTCTCCATCATGGGCCTGACCGCGCTCAACGAGGGCGCCACCCCGCGCACCGTCGCGGTCACGGCGCAGAAGGCCGACGGCTCGGCGGTCTCCTTCGACGCCGTCGTGCGCATCGACACCCCCGGCGAGGCCGACTACTTCCGCCACGGCGGCATCCTGCAGTACGTGCTGCGCCAGCTCGCCAGCTCCTGAGACCTCACGCGTTGACAACGCGGGGCAATCGCAGATCAGCGATCGCCCCGCGTTGTTGTTGATGGGCACGATGGTGAGAGCCTCCTTGGCCTGAGATCAGGGTCTGGAAGGGGCTGCTTGCCCCCGGATGTTATTGTCGGTAACTTAATGGCTATGAGTATTAGCCAACTTGGGGTGCCGGGCGGCACCATCGCTTATGAGGTGCACGAGCCCGTCGGTACAGGTGCCGGATCGGATGCAACGAGCCGGCCGCTTGTCGTCTGCTCGCCGGCCATGGGGGATGTGCGGGACGTCTACGTGCCGTTGACGCAGTCCCTGAATGAGGCGGGGTTTCGTGTCGTCACTGCGGATCTGCGCGGTCACGGGGACAGCTCGGCGACCTTCACCGCCTATGGCGATGAGGTCACCGCCGCCGACCTCATTGCCCTGATCGAGGTTCTCGACGCCGGTCCCGCCATCCTTGTGGGCGCGTCCATGTCCGGAGCCGCTGCGGTGATCGCCGCCGGGCGTCGCCCTGACCTGGTGCGCGGGCTTGTCCTCATCTGCCCCTTCCTGCGTGGGCCGCAGAGTCGAGTCCAGACGCTCGTGCAGCGCGCCATGCTTGGGGCTGCGTTGATGCGTCCTTGGGGGCCTGCTGTGTGGAACAGCTACTCCGCCAGATTGTGGCCCGGTCTGCCTGATTCCCAGCAGCGGGCCGCGCGTCTGACGGGCCTGCTGCGCCGTCCGGGGCGCTGGCGCGCCTTCTGGGCGACGACTCGTACTGATCACCGCGTTGTCTCCCCATGGCTGGACAAGGTGGACTGTCCCGCCCTCGTGGTCATGGGACAGGAGGATCCAGACTGGAAGGACCCCTGCGGCCGAGGCCGCTTGGGTAGCAAGCGCTGTTGGTGGAGGTGGGGGAGAGGTTGTCATCGTTCCCGGTGCGGGGCACGCCCCGATGCTGGAACACCCAGGCCTCGTTGGGCCGCAGGTGGTCGACTTCGCCCGGCGTATGATCGCCGGCAATGCTGAGGCAAGGCCGGCGGGGAGAGGTGAGGAGCGCACGATGCCACGAGCAGGACTGAGTGCCGAACGCGTGGTGGAACGGGCTGCGCAGATCGTTGACGAGCACGGCCTTGAGGAACTGTCCCTGAGCCGGCTGGCTGCCGATCTGGGAGTCGCGCCGCCGAGTCTGTACAAGCATGTGTCCGGTATGAGCGACCTGGTCCGAGGAGTCTCCGTGCGGGCGGTGGACGAGCTCGCCGACCGTCTGGCGGCCTCCGTCATGGGGTTGGCCGGGCCTGACGCCCTGCGAGCCCTTGCCAACGCCTATCGAGGCTTCGCCCGCGCGCACCCCGGGCTCTATCCGATGACCCAGGTCCCGGTCGAGGCCTCGGACAGGAGCCTGAGTCCGCTACGGTCATCAGCCGCTCAACGCACGGTTGACATCGTCACCGCGGCACTGGCCGGCTACCGCATCCCTGAGGAGCGGGATCATCGACGCTGTGCGAATGACCCGGGCGTCACTCCATGGCTTCGTGGATATCGAGGTCCACGGGGGCTTCGCCATGGCTGCACCCATTGACGTGAGTTTCGACACGCTCGTCGACTCGCTGGACGCCGCCCTGGTCGCTCTCGGCGAGCAGTAGGGCTGCCAGGTATCAGTGAGGACGAAAGGATAAGTCGCCTCAATGACCGGTCGGGAGGGTGAGAGCAGCGTGAGGATTCCCCGGCTGCTGTCGGCGATTCGCTGAGACCTCGGGCTGTCGCCCTGGAATAGCGGCCCTTCGCTTCCCGTTGCCCTGGCGTTCAGATCATGCCGAGCGGCGACCGCCGAAGGAGATGCGCACTCATGTCCCAGCCCACCGTCAACAGCGACGCGACCAACCAGACAGACGTTCCGGTCGAGGAGGTCGACCTTCTCGTCGTCGGAGGCGGCAAGGCGGGCAAGTCCCTGGCGATGCTGCGCGCCAAGGCCGGCGATAAGGTCGTCATGGTGGAGCGGGACAAGGTGGGCGGCACCTGCATCAACGTCGCCTGCATCCCCACCAAGACCCTCATCTCCGCCGCCCGCGTCCTCCGTGAGGTCCAGGGCTCGCAGGCCTACGGCGTCACTCTGCCCGAGCAGGATGGCGGCGCCGACGCCCTGGCCCAGGCCCGCATCGAGCTGGCCTCCTTCCGCGCCCGCAAGGAGGCCGTCGTAGGCGGCATGGTGGCCGCTCACGAGAAGATGTTCCCCGCCTCCGGCATGGACTTCGTCAAGGGCACCGCCCGCTTCGTGGGGAGCGCACCGTCGAGATCGCCCTGAACGACGGCGGCCTGCGGCGCGTGCGCGGCGCCAAGGTCCTCATCAACACCGGCACCACGCCGTCGGTCCCCCCGATCGAGGGCCTGTCCGACGTGCGCTACTGGACCAGCGAGGACCTGCTCACCCTGCCCGAGCTGCCCAGTAGCCTCATCGTCCTGGGCGGCGGTGTCATCGGCGTCGAGATGGCCTCCCTCATGGGGCTCCTCGGTGTCCCGGTCACCGTCGTCCACGCCGGGCCGCACATCCTGGACCGCGAGGACGAGGACGTCGCCGCTGAGGTGACTGCCGGCCTGGAGGCTCTGGGGGTCACGGTCCTGACCGGAGCGCGCGCCTCGAAGGTCGCCGCCGCGGCCGACGGGAACGGCGTCGTCGTCACCACCGCCGACGGGAACGAGGTGAGCGGATCCCACCTGCTCGTCGCCCTGGGGCGCACCCCCGTCACCGCAGGCCTCGGCCTGGAGGCCGCGGGCGTGGAGCTGACCGAGCGCGGCTTCGTGCGCGTCGACGACCACCTGCGCACCACCGCCGAGAACGTCTACGCCGCCGGTGACGTGGCCGGAACGCCCCAGTTCACCCACGCCTCCTGGAACGACTTCCGCGTCCTGCGCGACCTCTTCGCCGGCAAGGAGGCCTCCACCACCGGACGCCTCATCCCGTGGGCCGTCTTCACCACGCCTGAGCTCGGGCACGTGGGCATGAGCGAGGCCGAGGCCCGCGAGGCCGGCTACGAGGTGCGCGTCGCCAAGACCCCGACGGCGGCCGTACCGCGCGCCAAGACCCTGGGCCGCACCGAGGGCTTCTTCAAGGTCATCATCGACGCCCGTACCGACCTCATCCTGGGTGCCGCCATCATCGGCGCCGAGGCCAGCGAGGTTGTCACCAGCATCCAGATGGCGATGCTGGGCGACCTGACGTGGCAGCAGGTGCGCGACGCCGTCATCACCCACCCCACCATGAGCGAGGGACTCAACATCGTCCTGGACTCCCTGGGCTGAGAGCCTGAGGACTGGCCCCGCCTGAACGGTGAGACAGACCCGCTCAGGCGGGGCGTACCCCCAGGTCCTTAACCAGCTCGGCCCCCGGCAGCGCCACCAGCAGTGCCCCGGGCACCAGGAGCTTGGAGTGGCGCACGCCCGAGCCGATGAGCACGGTGGCCCGGTCCGCCACGGCGCCGTCGACGAAGAGGCGCCAGTCCTCGGGCAGGCCGACCGGGGTGATCCCGCCGTACTCCATGCCACTCATCTCCACGGCCCGCTCCACCGGCAGGAACGAGGCCTTACGCACGTCGATGCGCTTCTTGACGACGTGGTTGACGTCGGCGAAGTCGGTGGCGCGCACGACGCAGGCGGCGATACGCTCCTCGCCGGTCCGCTTACCGGCCACGAGCACGCAGTTCCCGGTCGCCTCAGGATCCAGGTCGTAGTGCGCGTTGAGGGCGTCGGTGTCGGAGTGGGACGGGTCAATGGGCACCACCTGCGCCTGACGAGCCAGGTCTGCGGCCTCGGGCGAAGCCGCCTCCAGCGCCCGCAGCGCGGTGGCCACGGGCTCGGCGAGCAGGTCAGTACGCTCCAGCGCCGGCTGCCAGCCGATCTCTGCGGCGAAGACCTCAGCCGGATCACGCAGCTCAGTCATTCCTTCTCATCCTTTCGACGACGTCGAGCGCCTCTCGATGCGCTCCACCAGACGGGTCCTGACCCCGGGCCACTGCTCCGGGGTGATGGCGAACATGGCCGTGTCACGCGTGCGCCCCTCCTCACCGGGCGCCAGAGAGGGCTGCCAGGCGCGCAGGACCCCCTCGAAGGTCGCCCCCAGTGCTGCGATCGCACCGCGAGCCACCTCATTGCGTGCATCGGTCTTGATGTCCACGCGGTCCACGCCCCAGTCCTCGAGGGCCTGCGTGAGCAGTAGGAGCTTGGCGGCCGGGTTGACGGCGGTGCCGCGAACAGTGGGCGAGAGCCAGGAGGAGCCGACCTCGACGGCGAAGAGCCGCCCGTCCGGCATCCACCGGGGTGTCAGGTAGGCGGTGTGTCCGACGACGCGGCCGGTGGTGACCTCCACCTGGGCGAAGGGCGCGTAGGTGCCCGTGTCCCGGCGGGCCAGGCTGCGGGACACGTAGTCCTCGACCGTCTCCGGCGTCGGCACCGTGGCGAAGGGGCTGGTCGCGGCCGCCTCGGCGGCCAGCTGCAGCCCCGGCACGTGCTCCGGCGTCAGCGGCTCCAGCCGCACGATGCCGCCTTCCAGCACGCCACAGGTCAGGACGGGAGAGGGGACATGTGACTCAGTGATGCTCATGCGTGTCGATCATGACAGCCGTGGCGCAGTCGCCGCCGGGACGCCTCAGCATGTGGTCTCATCGTCCCCGTGCTGTACGTCGGCCTCGAACCTTGACTACACGTCAAGTGTTGAGAACCGTATTTTTGATGCGTACAGTATCTCATGTTAGCTGGATAAATTGCTGTGCTACGATGCTTGTCATTAAAATCGACGTCACCACTTGGGTTGCATGTGCGTCTTCTCGATCCACCTCCGAGTGGTTTCGTTTGTGTGAGGGAAGGGGTGGCTTTACGTATGAGGATGACTGAAGAAATCGTCAACAAGGTCGAGGCAGACAGGGTGCGATTATTTGCTGCCATAGTGATGGGGGGATATGAGAATTTCAAACATTTACGATCACTTGAATGAGTCAAACTCTTGTTTGAGTGGCCGTTCCTTATCTCTGGTGTCATGAAGTCGGTTCGCGAAATTATAGTTGCACGTTATTCGAAGCTGGGGTCAAAGTATAAGGCTGAGAGAGTGGTTGAAGTTATTGATCGCGATCTTTTGGGAGTGGAAGGGCTCCATGGTATTAATTAATGGGGATTTGCTGCTGCGTGCCTCCCACCTGGTTCGCTCCTTCGGGAAAAAGGACAGGGCCTTCGTCGCTGTGGAGGATGTGTCCCTGGATGTCGGGGCGGGGCAGGTCCATGGTCTGCTGGGGCCCAACGGTGCCGGTAAGACGACGACGGTGCGGATGTGCGCCACGCTGCTGGCTCCGACGTCGGGTGAGGTCTGGGTCGATGGCATCGACGCGGTGCGCCATCGGAGCGGGCCAGGTCCCGGCTGGGCCTGGTCCTGGGTGGTGAGCTGGGGTTCTACCCGCGGGCTACGGCGCGCGACAACCTGCTGTTCTTCGCCGATATTCAGGGCCTTGACGCCCGACGGCGACACAGTGCGGTCATGGACGCCCTGGAGCGTGTGGGGCTGGTCGAGGCGGCGTCCCGCAAGACGGGCGAGCTGTCTCGAGGGATGCGGCAGCGTCTGCACCTGGCCCGGGCGCTGCTCGGGTCGCCGGCTCTTCTGCTGCTGGATGAGCCCACTACCGGCTTGGACCCGGACGTGGCGCTGCAGGTACGCGATCTGGTGCGTGAGCTGGCGCAGCGGGGAACGGGGGTGCTATTGACCTCGCACTCGATGCCGGAGGTTGAGGAGCTGGCCGACATCATCTCGGTGATCGGGGCGGGCCGGATCGTCGTGCGCGGCGGCGTGGGGGACGTGTCTGCCTTGGCCGGGGTGAGTGCCACCACGACTTTCACGTTACCGGCCCGCCACGGGGCGCCGTCGAGGCGCTTCGCAGTGGTCTGGGTTCGCCGGCGACGGTGAAGCAGCGCGCCTCCTCGGCCCGGTGGGCCGTGACCATCTACTGGGCTTCCGAGGCTGCCGGCACTACCGACGCCGATGAGCAGGTTCGCCAGGTCCTGGCCGAGGCCGGCGTGGGAGCGCCGTCGGACCTGCTGACACGGCCAGTCTCCTTGGAGGAGGCCTACCTGGCCCTGGCCGACAGGCTCGCCCGATGAGGCGTCAGCTGAGGATGACGGCCTTTCACGTCCGTCAGTTCGTCTCGGTGCCCTACTTCATCCAGCTCATGGTTATGACCACGACTGCCACCACGCTGGTGCAGTTCCCTGGCGGCCTCGGCCTGGGGCGGGATCACCCCGACGCAGGGCTGGGTGCGCGGGGGCGTCGTGGGGATGTGGACAACAACGACCTGCGCGGCGGGGATCATCGGATTCGAGCGGTACAAGGGCACGCTCGTCCATCTGGTCATGGCTCCGGTGGGGGCGCTACGGTCGCTGGCGGCCGTGGTGTGCGCGGCAGCGTCCTTCGGGCTGGCGGCCTTCCCGGTGGCGTGGTGCACGTGGGCGCTGCTGTCGACGTCAGTCTCCTTCACGGGGGCGGGGTGGGAGGTCTGGGTGCGCCTGGCGCTGGGCGCCGTCATGCTGCTGGTCGGCTGCCTTGCCCTGAGTCTGGTCATCGCGGCGCTGTTCGTGCTCACCCCCAACGCGATCCAGTACGAGGGGCTGCTGCTGGTGCCGGTGCTCGTGGTCTCAGGCATCGTGTTCACCTCGACGACGCCGCCTGCCTGGCTGGCTGTGGTGAGTCGGTTCCTGCCGTTGTCGGTACCCTTCGAGCTGCTGCTGGGCCGAGCGACGTCGGCAGTGGCGCTGTGCGCTTGGCTGGTGTGCGCCGCCGCGTGGTTGGGGGTTCGCTGCCTTCCTCGGCCGGCGGGCGCTGCGTCTGGCGACACGGACCGGCACCCTGGAGGTGGTCTGATGCGCGCCCGCTCTGGCCTTCGCCTACCGGTTCTCCTCAGGGGTGCGTGTCTCGTGGGCCTCGTCGACGGCCTTCGCGACCCTGGGTACGGCCGTAGTCACGCTGCTGGTGCTGCCGCTGCTGGACGTACTCTTCGATGTCCTCATGGGCTCGGACCTCTCCGCACCCGACCTGGTGCGCACCGGATACGCAGCGGCCCTGGTGGCACTGGCCGTCTCGGTGGCCTCCGGAGTGGTGGGTACCGTGGCCACGGACCGGATGCTGGGCGTCTTCCAGGAGGTCCACACCCGCAGGCGCCTCGACGTCGCCTACTGGCTGTCCGTTGCCGTCGTACCGGGGCTCCTGGCCGCCTCGACCGCCGCCGTCGCGATCGGCGCCGTCTTCGCGCTGTCGCCGCAGCACGACGTCGGAGTGCTAGGACGTGTTGTCGCGCTGGCGGCGCTGGCAATCGTGTGCGGGCTGTTCATGGGGATAGCGGCTGCTGGCGTCGGCGTCAACCTGCCCGACCCCTATCTGGGTGCCACGATCATCGCCACGTTCCTGCCGCTGCTGACCGGCGTCATCGTACCGCTCGAGCAGTGCCCTACCTGGTTGCAGGCTCTGGCCCACCTGGTTCCGCTCAGCGGCACCGTGACAGTCCTAGACGCACCGGCAGCCGCCGTTCCGGCCCTGCTGGGCCGCGACCTCGCGGTCGCCGCCGTATGGGCCGGGATCGGGCTGGCCGTCACCCGTCGTGCCGTCACCCGACTCCGTCAGGGCCAACGCACCGACACCATCTGAGTCTGAGGAGGAGGTCTCCCTCAGCATGTGGTCTCATTGTCCCCGTGCTGCACGTCATCTTCTTTGAGCCGCGCATCCCGGGCAACACCGGGGCGGCGATCCGCCTGAGCGCCAACACCGGCTCCATGCTCCACCTCGTGGACCCCCTGTTCGACATGGACGACGCCAAGCTGCGCCGCGCCGGCCTGGACTACCACGACCTGGCCAACACGCGCGTCCACGCCACCTGGCAGGAGTGCCTGGATCAGATCCCCGGACGCATCTACGCCTTCACCTCCCACACCGACCGTCTCTACACCCAGGTCGACTGGCGCGACGACGACGCCCTCCTGTTCGGCCCCGAGCCCACCGGCCTGCCCCAGGAGATCCTCGACCACCCGCGGGTGAGCGCCCACCTGCGCATCCCCATGGTGGAGGGCAACCGCTCCCTCAACCTCGCCAACTCCGCCGCCATCGGCCTGTACGAGGCCTGGCGGTCCCTGGGCTTCGCCGGAGGGGCCTGAGCCCGCGCCTGAGCCGCGCCTTGTCAGAGCATGCCGGCGGGGCGGATCGCCAGATCCTCCACCACCGCGTCCATCGGGGTGTTCACGGCCAGGCGCACGGCCGCCGCCACCGACTGCGGCGCCATATGGTCCGCGGCCCGGTAGGCGGGTGTGGCCATGATCCCCTCGGTGCGCAGGCGCGCCGCATTGAAGGCGTGCATCCTCTCCTGCATGGGGGTGTCCACCCGGCCCGGATAGATCGAGGTGACCCGCACCTTGCCGGCCTCCTCCTGGCGCAGTGTGTCAGCCAGGGACTTCAGCCCCGCCTTGGAGGCTGAGTAGAGGGCGTTGCCCGACCGAGGACTCACTCCGGCGCCGGAGTTGATGAACACCGTCAGCCCGCGGGCCTCCCGCAGCGCCGGCAGCAGCAGGCTCGTCAGGTAGGCCGTCGCCACCAGGTTGAGGTTGAGGACCGCCCGCCAACGCGTGGGCGTGATCTTGTCAATAGCACCGGGCGCCTCCATGCCGGCGCTGTGCACCAGTACGTCGAGGCTCTCGATGTCGATCCGGCTGACCAGCCTGGCCAGGGCCGTGTCGTCGGTCAGGTCGACCGGGCAGATGAGAACCGCCGTCTGGGACTCCTCCTCCAGCGCGAGCGCCAGCTCCTCCAGATCATTGACGGAGCGGGCCAGCAGGATGAGGTTGTGGTCCTGGGCGAGGTCTCTGGCCACGGCCAGTCCGATCCCGGAGGTCGCCCCGGTGATGAGGGCGATGGGGCGGCGCTGGTGGCGGCCGGAACCGGCGCGCGTGAAACCATGAGCAGGGGTGAAGGGGACGGACTCCCCCTGACGACGACGCCGGCCCGCCTTGGAGGACGAGGCGTCGACCTGGGCGATCTGCGGGCTCACTGGCCGTCCCTGAGGAAGGCGGCGACCCCGGGCTCCCCGGGCACGGAGTAGGTGGCGGTGAGCGTGGCCCGGGCGATGCAGTGCGGCGCCAGGGTGAAGGCCGCCCTGGCGGGACTGGCGTCGTCATCCAGTCCCAGCGTGTCCACGTCCAGGGCGGAGACGGTGAAGACGTAGCGGTGATCGCCGTCGCCCGCCGGCGGGTAGGGGCCGAACCAGGCGTGGTCGCCGGAGTCCCCGGCCAGGTGGAAGGCGGCGCCGTCGAGCTGAAGGTCGCTGGCCCCCGCACCCCGCTCCAGCGAGGTGACCGAGGCGTCCAGGTCCACGATGGTCCAGTGCCACCAGCCCGACATGGTCGGAGCATCCGGGTCGAAGCAGGACACGACGAAGGACTGCGTCTGCTCGGGGAAGCCCGACCAGCTCAGGGCGGGGGAGACGTTGTCATGGATGCCGGTGAAGATGTCCGGGATCCGCCCCTGCTCGGTCAGGTCCGCAGAGGTCAGGGGTGAAGGAGGGGACTGAGGGCAGGAGGCCGGTAGGGGCCGGTGGGCGAGGGCGAGTGAGGTCGGCTGTCATAGGTGTACCTCCAGGCAGGTGACGGGTAGGGAAGGTGGCCTTCCATGAGGGCACAGCCCCAACTGTAGACGCCCCTGCGCAGACCCGTCCCTGTGGATCTCCTGTGGGGGGCTCCGTGGGCTCGTCGCACCCTGAGACCCCCTTGTTGCCTACGCCCCCGATTGATGTCACAGCACAGCGCTATCCTGAAACCCACCCATCGAACATACGTACAGAGAGGGGGTGTCATGAGAGTCTCGACCACGCGCGCGCCAGCGGAGGCTCAGAACCGCCTCGACCGGGCCCGCCTCGCCCTGAGGCTGGCCGAGGAACGCACCGGACTGCGTGACTCAGCAGCCCTGACGGTGCAGCGCGCCCTGTCCTCGGCATCAACCAACGCCCTGCTGAGCGCATCAGCCGACTCGCCTCAGGCTGCATCCCCGGCATACCCCACGGCGCTCTCGGCCTGGCAGGACTCCGGCGTCCTCACCCTCCACGGATCCACCACCCTCCTCCTGGCCGCCCTCGCTCTGCGCCAGGGCGCCACCGGCTGGTGCGGCGTCATCGGGGAGACGAGCTGGGGTGGTGCGCAGCCATCGAGGTCGGCCTCGACCTCAACCGGGTCCTCGCCGTTCCAACCCCCTCCTCGACGATGCCTCGACCCTGACAGTCACCTCCACGCTGCTCGACGGCGTCGACACCCTCCCTCATTGGTGCCCCCGTGGCCGAAGGCCTGCGCCCCCCAGCACCGCAGACGTCTGCTGTCCCGAGCGCGAGAACGCGGTCACCTCATTCTGACCCCCGCCCGTTGGGAAGGCGCCCGCATCCTCCGAGCTGAGGCCCTGGCCCCCGACGCTGGAACCAGCAACACGCCTCCCGCCCAGGCCCCGGCGGAGGCCCCCGCAGAGCCCTCCGCCGACGGCGTCGTCATCCCCATCGGGCGAGGAGCCCTCACCCGCCCCAGTGCGAGCCATCGAGATGCCGGCCGGATACCTGCGACGCCTCACCTGGACCCTGGCCGACCCTCAGCGCCCACGGCTCGCCGCCACCGAAGAGCTCACGCCTCACTGTCCGCCGAAGGGCTGTGCACAGGCTCCCGCAACACCGTCAACACCGCCGACCCGACCTCCCACCCACAGGAGGTGGCCGGATGAACCCGCCACAACCGCCCCTCGCCGTCCGGCCCACCCGCCTCCAGATTCGTGGCCATCTGGGTCCCCGACTGGCCCGTCGTCGCCCCTCACCATGGAGGCCCGCCAACAGCATCGACACCCCTGAGCGCGCCAAGGAGCCCCTCACCTGCCGGACCCGGCCACCGAACCCGTCGCCGTCGTCGGCGCTGCGGAGTCCTCGCCGCCTCAGCCCCGGCCCGCCGCGCTGGCGTCACCACCGGCATGCGACTGCGTACCGCCCGCTCCCTGTGTCCTGAGCTCACCGTCCTGCCTCCACAGGAGGAACGCCAAGCCCGCGCCTTCGAAACCGTCATGGAGGCCCTCACCTCCCTCCTGGCGGACCCCATGGTGGCCCGCCCCGGACTGGCCCTGTCCCACGTCAGAGGACCCGCCGCCTGGATCGGCGGAGAAGAACCCCTCGCCTCAGCACTCGTGGAGACCGTCACCCAGGAGGCCGACGTCGAGTGCCAGGTCGGCATCGCCGACTCCCTGCCCGGAGCCGTCCTGGCCGCCCGCCAGGGAATCATCGTCGAACCGGGACGAACCCCGGAGTTCCTCGCCCCCTGGCCTCTGGACGCACTCCTGACCTGCCTGCCCCTCAGCCGCCTGAGGCGTGACGCCCGCCCCCTGCTGGAGAGCTTCTCCCGACTCGGCCTACGCACCTTGGCGGACCTGGCGGCCCTGCCCAGAAAAGACGTCATCGCCCGCTTCGGCCCCCTGGGGGGCAGGCTCCACCACCTGGCCGCCGGCACCCACCACGAGGTCCCCGCCATGCCCCGGCCGGCCCAGGACATCACCGTCACCTCCGACCTCGACCCTCCCGTCGAACGCGCCGACACCGCGGCCTTCGCCGCCCGCCACCTCGCCGAGAACCTGGCGGCGCGCCTGTTGTCCGCAGGCCTTTCCGTCGGACGCCTCTGCGTTGCCGCCCGCTGCGAGGACGGCACCGACCTGGCCCGAAGCTGGATGCTGGAGGACACCCCCACCCCCGCCGAGCTCACCGACCGCGTGCGCTGGCAGCTCGAGGGATGGCTCTCCGGACGATCCGGGCGCCCACCTCCTCCGGCCTGACCCACCTGAGCCTGACAGCCCTCGAGCTGAGCCCCGCCACGACCTCCCAGGCAGGACTGTGGCAGCGCCGGGCCACCAGGCCCAGTCGCGCGCCCGCCGCGCCGCCGAGCGCGTGGAGTCACTCCTGGGGGCCGGAAGCGTCCAGGTTCCCAGGATCGTTCCCGGGCGCGACCCGCGCTCGCGGGTTCGCCTCATCCCCTGGGGTGAGAACGAAGGCGTAGGGGAGTCCACGGATGATGAGATGGTGCCCTGGAGCGGCGCTCTGCCCGAGCCCTCACCCTCCATCGTCCTGCCCCGACCGGTTCCCGCGCGCCTCACCGACATTGAGGGAGAGAGCTCGGTGTCGACATCCACGGTCAGCTCGACGGTGTCCCCGGCTTCCCTCAGTGTCGACGACGGTGTGGATGGCGTTGATGAGAGTGCTGTGGGGACTGTGCCCCAGATGGAGTCCGTGCTCCCTGTGGGCCGGGCCTTGGCCGGTCGACGAGGGGTGGTGGACCTCCCAGGGGCCTTCACGACGCGCCTACCTCCAGGTGGTCACCGACGTCGGGCCGCCCCGCCTGCTGGTGCGATCAGGTAGGTGGTGGCTCGATGCCCTCTACTCCTGAGGAGCTGTCCGATGGCGTGGCCGCAAGGGATGGGGGCTGGTGCCGTCGTCCCTTCAGCCACAGGAGCGCCAGCGTCACCAGGCACAGCCAGGCCAGCCCCAGGGACCAGCCGGCCAGCACGTCGGTCATCCAGTGATAGCCCAAGTAGACACGGGATGCCCCCACCAGCAGGGTCGACCCCGCCGCCGCCATGATCGCCAAGGTCCGGTACAGGGTCACCGCAGTGGATGTCAGAACCATTCCCGCCAGCATGCCGGCGAAGACGGCCGTGTTGAAGGAGTGCCCCGAGGGGAAGGAGGTGGTCGAGGCGGCCTCGCCCTAGAAGGGTGTCGGTTGAGGGGCGTGCACGCCTGAAGATCTCTTTGAGCGCCACCGTCAGCAGGCTGGAGCCGATCATCGTGAGGCTCAGGACCAGTGCGCGCACGTGGTGGCCCCTCATGAAGAGGAGGACGGCACAGATCGCGGTCAGGATCGTCAGCCCCACGGTGGAACCCAAGGCGGTGAACACCTGCATGATGACGGTCAAGGCAGGGTGACGCTCATCCACGGCCCAGGTGGTGACGCTCTGGTCATGAGGCGCCAGCCCCGTCCCGGAGCTCGTGGTCAGAGCCAGCCAGGAGAACAGCGACAGCGTGATGATGGCGGTCGCGGCCAACGTGCCGGCCTGCCTGGTGCGCCAAGTGTGAGGCAGGTGGTCGAGTGAGAGCATGAGAGGGAGGTTATCCGGGCTGGTCTGGATGAGGCTATGCGTGCGCCATGGAGTGGCTGAGCGGCGTCGTCACGTCTTGCCCGCGCCCGGGGCGCTCGGCGGGTAGCATCCGGCCCGAGTGATTCGATCCGGCTCAGGAGGACCCGCGTGGCCAAGCTCTACTTCCGCTACGGCGCCATGAACTCCGGTAAGTCCACGGGGCTGCTCCAGACCGCCTACAACTACGAGGAGCGCGATCAGCGCGTCCTGCTCCTCAAGGCGGTGGTCGACACCAAGGGTGAGGACTCAGTGGTCTCCCGGCTCGGGGTGTCGCGCCGCGTTGACCTCCTCGTCGACGCCGACGACGACCTGCGCGCCCTGGTGCACCGGCGGGCCCTGAGCGGTGCGCGGCCCGTCCGCGACGAGGACGGCGTCCCGCGAGAGGCGGCGGCGACCTTGCGTGAGGTTCTTGACTGCGTGCTCGTCGATGAGGCCCAGTTCCTCACGGCCCTTCAGGTGGACCAGCTCATGGAGATAGCGCTGATCGACGACGTGCCCGTCCTGGCCTACGGGATCCGCACCGACTTCCGCACGGTCAGCTTTCCCGGGTCACGGAGGCTGCTGGAGATCGCCCACTCCCTGGAGGAGCTCAAAACCATCTGCCGTTGCGGGCGCAAGGCCATCTTCAATGCCCGCAAGGTAGGGGAGTCCTTCGTCTTCGACGGCGATCAGGTGGCCATCGACTCCGGGGACGTCACGTACGAGTCGTTGTGCGGTCAGTGCTACCTCGCCGCCGGTGGGAGGCTTCCCGACCGGTGAGCCTCGCTCCGGGACTGAGCTTGTGTTGGCGGGAGTACAAGGCTGACCGAGGGGCGGGGCCCCTCACCCGAGATGTTCCTTGTAATTAAGGAGTTACAAGCGTTATCGTGAAACTGTGAATGTCTCCTACGCACTCATCGCAGACATCATCCGCTCGCGCGACCTCCCTGATCGCAGGGGCGCTCAGCACGTCATTCACGAGACCTTGGACCGGGCTGCTGAAGGTCTGGCGTTGACGCAGCGCCCGTACGCCACGGTCGGTGATGAGCTGCAAGCAGTCTCGACGACTCTCGCCGACGCGCTTGCTCTCACCCTGCGCACACACCTCCTCCTGCCCGAAGGGTTGGGCCTTCGCTTCGGTATCGGTGTTGGGACGATCTCCGAGGTTGAGGGGGCGGCGGGAAGCGGTGCAGACGGGGCGCCAGGGCGTCCGATCCAGGACGGCTCGGCATGGTGGGCCGCACGCGAAGCCATCGAGAAGGCTCATCATCTCCAGGATGCGGGGAGGTCCTTCATTCGCACCTGGCTGCGCATCCACCCGGATGTGGTCGGCGGATCCGGAGGGGAGCGGAGTGAGCGTGAGAGGGTCGTCAACTCCGTCCTCATTCTGCGCGACCAGACGATATTCCGCTTTCAGCCCCGTCAGCGCCGCATGATGGCTGGACTCCTCATGGGAGTGACCCAGATTGAGATCGCCCGTCAGGAGAAGGTGAGTCAGCAAGCCGTCTCTGAATTCGCTCGCAGTGCCGGTTCCTCATTGCTGGAGGTTCAAAAAGCTTCTCGACGGGTTGAGTGGGGGAGGTGAAGGAGAGTGACGGCCCTCCTCGTTCTTCTGTTTGCCGTCGCTTCCGTGGTTGGCGGTTCTGGCTGGGTGAGTGGGGGATTGTCCCGGATGTCCGCCGGGGTGAGATTCCTGGTGGGAGTGTCTGCAGTCCTTGCTCTTGGCGTCCTGGTCGGGTGGCCCGTTCTTCATCTTGGGGTAGGGGGTGTCGTCGTCAGCGTCCTGGTAGCCACTGCATGGTTGTGCTGTGGCCTGGTTTCGCAGGCCCAGTGGGAGAAAAATGTTGAGAGTCCGTCAGTGGGTGCGAGTGGGTCGGGGCGCCTCCGAGAACGGTACGGATCGGCTGGAACCGCTCATTCGCCTTGCCTGCGCGAGTATGTTGCTCCTCGCCGTGGCGCTCTGCGTCGTCGCGTCGCAGCCGCTTGGGTCTCGGGCTGCCAAGATGAGTGCCGTCGTCGGAGTCGTTGTCCTCCTGACTGTTCCCGCTAATCGAGTCGTCGCCGACATTCTTGCTGTTGCGCGCCACTCCACGCAGGGGAATGGGGAAGTTGTTGCTGCAGGTTGCGAGCCCTCGCAGGAGAGCGGAAAGCAGGGTGAGATGGAGAGTTCGATGCGCGGCGGTCGCTGGATAGGGTCCGCTTGAGCGAATCCTCATTCTCCTGCTCGCTTCCGTTGAGGCGCCCGCTGCTATTGCCGCAATTGTTGCTGCCAAGGGCGTGATTCGATTTCCCGAGATCAGCCAGGATAAAGCGGGGCAGAAGGCTGAGGAGTTCCTCATCGGTTCCTTCGCCTCCTGGATCCTGGCGGTCTTGGGTGCTGTGACCATTCACCTCGCCTGAGCCGCGTCATGTCAGGGAGGAGGTGGGGGTGGATGGGTGGATTCGGGTCGGTCGTTTCGGGTGAGCGAGTTCGGGTAGGCGGGTTTGGGCCGGCCTGAACCGGACGCCTTGAACCCGCATCCCTGAACTAGTCCACCCGGACCTGCTCACCCTGAACCTATATCCCCGCACCCAGCCCTCTCGAACCTGTGTCCCTGAACTAGCCCACCCGGACTGGCTTACCCAAACCGGTTGGCCGGTTCGGGTGGGTGGGGTTTGGGGGGCTTCGGGTCTCGGTTGGTTCTGGGGTGTGGGTGTGAGGCCCGGCCGTGAGGGCCGTCCGGTCTCTGTGTGTCTCCGGATAAGAAGGTTGACACCCTGGGTTTTCGTTGCTGTGCCGGTGATTCTGGGTGGCTGCCCTCAGCGTGCGGGGAGCGGGGGAGTCGGGCTATACTGTACATATGTTCGAAGGTGGTGTGCTTCCTCGTGTCCCGGCCGGTGGTGCGGCCGAGGTGCTGGCCGCGCCCGCCGGGGACGCGTCGGCGGAGGCCGTGACCTGCCCTGAGAGTGTGGCGGGCCTGCTGGGGTCCTTGGCCGCTGGCGGAGCGCTGGCCGGTGTGGTGGAGGGGTTGCTGGCCCGGCTGCTGGTCACCGCCCAGGACCACGACGACGACAGCGACGGTGGCGGCGATGGAAGTGGTGACGGTGAGCGTTGCGCTGCTGATGGTGATGCGGCGCCGGCCCTGCTCACCGGCGAGTCGGGTGCTGACGCGACGTTGGTGGCTGGCGCTGAGAGGCATCGGGTCGTATCTGTGGAGGAGGCCGGCGCCTCGGGGATCATGGGCCTGGGGGGCGTGGGGTCTGGGTGAGCTGGCGGCGGCCTGTCACCGTCTGGCGGCGTGGGCGTCGTGGGGTCAGTCCCTGGCGGCGGCGTGCCTGACCGCCTGTGGTGAGCTGTCGACCCACCCCGGTCAGTGGGGGCCGGATGGTCGGGTCTCGTCGGTGGTGGGGTTTGAGGAGCGCCGGTTCAACACCACCTGCCTGCTGTCGGCCCGCCTGGGGGTATCCCGGAGCCGGGCCGGGCAGATCGTGGATCACGGCAGCGCCCTGATGGATGTCGGCTTCGGGCCGGTTGAGGTCATGGAGCGGTGCGGGGTGCTGGATGCGGCCAAGGCGTCCCTGGTGACTCGCCGCCTGGAGGGGGTGCCGGCTCCGGTGGCGCTGGCCGTCCAGGAGCGGGTCCTGCCCCAGGCGCCCAGGCGCAGCGTGTCCCAGGTGGGACGCGACATTGAGCGGGCCCTGATGGAGACAGACCCCACCGGACACGCCGAGCGGGCCCGGGTCAACCAGGAGCGTCGGTGCGTGACGCGTCCCAGGCCCGCCGGCGAGGGCCTGTCCCAGGTCCGCCTGCTGCTGCCGACCATGGACGCGCTGCTGCTGGACGCCACCCTGGACGCGATCGCCGCCAGCGCCAGGGCAGCCGGTGAGCAACGCACCCCGACCCAGCTGCGGGCCGACGCCATCACCGCCATGACCCTGTCCACACTACGAACCAGCCAGCAGACCGCCTGCTACAGACCCACGCAAGCCCCCGACGACGACACCCCCGCAAGCACACACCACGACAACAACAGCGGCGCCGATGACGGCAGTCTCAGTGCCGGCACCGGTGACGGCCTCGGAAGCACTGGAGGCTTTGGTGATGTGAATGAGCTGGGTTCAGTGCCTGCCTCCTTCTCTCCTCCCAGGCGTTCTGCCTCCCTGGGTCGTCTGCTGCCTGACGGGGTGCCCCTGGAAGGACTCCTGGGGGCCTTGAGCTCTCTGGTGGGTTCCGCCAGCCCGTGGTGGACACCCTCAGGCACCGGACACCTCCCCCTCCCAGCAAGCATCCACATCGACGTCCAGGTCACCGTCCCCCTGACCAGCCTGGCTGGTCTGGCACCACCGGAAGACCCCACCGGCAGAGGGTGACCCCGGAGGCGGCGAGTGCTCCGAGGGGCCCCGCCACCCGAAGTCCGGCAGAGCCTCCCCAGACCAGAACCCCACCGTCACGACCGACCTCAACGGTGCAGCATCCCAGGACAACGGGTGGAGTCTGCCCACCGCTGACGGGTGGAGTCTGCCCGGTTCCAGCGGGTGGAGTCTGCCCGGTTCCAGCGGGTGGAGTCTGCCCGGTTTCAAAGGGAGGAGTCTGCCCGAACCCGACCCGGCCACTCCCGTCTCCCAGGCCGCCGCCTCGTTCACTGCTGCTCCCGTCTCCCAGGCCGCCGCCTCGTTGTGTGCTGCGGCTACCGGGGTTGCTCAGGTGCGGGTTGGGGCGCGCAGTGTGGCGGTGCCGGCCCTGACCGCCTGGGCCCTGGCCGCCGGCGGGACCTGGAGACGCCTGGTCACCGACCCCGTCAGCGGCACCGTCGTAGACGTGGGACGCACCAGGTACCGTCCCCCGGCCGGCCTGGCCGACCTGGTACGCGCCCGCGACCGAGCCTGCGTCTTCCTCACCTGCCAGACCCCCGCCGAGCGGTGCGACATCGACCACCTCACCGCCTGGAGCCAGGGCGGAACCACCAGCCTGGACAACCTCACCACCCTGTGCCAGGCCCACCACCGCCTCAAGCACACCCCCGGATGGGCCCTCACCCGAGACCAGGCCGGCGGGATCCTGTCCTGGCACACCCCCGACAAGACCGTCTACCAGCGCCACCCCAACGGCACCATCACCCGCCTGCCCCTGCAAGACCGGCCCCCACCAGCACCACGTCCCCGGCGCCGTCGTACCAGCCGACCTGAGCAAGCAGATCAGCCACGACATCCTCAACCGCCTCAACCGAGCCCTTGACAGAACACTCGACAACCAGGCCCACAACCACACCGGCCCCAACACCAACACCAACGGCAGCACCAGCCCCCGCCTCGAGACCCGCGGCTCCCCAACCCGGCCACAAACCCGGAGACTACGAACCCACCCCCTACCCCAAAGCCGCCCACACCCTCCAACTCGCACCCCTCATCGACCAAACCCCACCCTTCTAACGCTCCAGGTGCCACCCATAGTCATGACCGGCCGACACCGCTATGCCGAGCTCCACGCCCACTCCGCCTACTCCTTCCTCGACGGGGCCAACGAGCCCGATGACCTGGCCTCGGCCGCCGTCGAGCTCGGCCTGGAGGCCCTCGCCCTCACCGATCACGATGGTGTTCCCGGCATCGTCAAGCACGCCCAAGCAGGCCGTGCCCACGGCCCTGCCCACCATTCACGGCACCGAGCTCACCCTGGCCGACGGCTCCCACCTGCCCGTTCTGGCTCGCAACCCCACCGGCTACCGCCGCCTGGTGTCCGCCATCTCCCGGCACAACCTGGACGCAGGGCAACGTCAAGAACCGGCCCACGACCTGACCGTACTCGCCTCGGCTCTCCGCTCCGAGTCCACCGGCCAGACCGAGGCGGCGGCGGGGATCTGCCTCGTCCTCACCGGTACCGCCAACGGCCCTTTGCGTCGGGCCCTGGGGATCCACGTCGACCCGACACCTGGGACCTGAAGGCGGCAGACACCTGCTTGGGACACCTGACCGAGCTCTTCGCCGCGCCTGACCGAGGCCGTCCCTCCGGTGCCGGCCCCACGACCGCCGCTCACCGGCAGGTTGAAGGAGATGCCGCAATCGGCCTGGCCGTTGAGCTTACTCTGGACGGAGGTCCCACTGACGCCGCCCTCACCGACGCCCTGACCCGGCTGGCCCACGCCCACCGACTGCCCCTCGTGGCCACCGGTGCAGTGCGCTGCGCCCGCCCGGCCGACGCCCGCCTCGCCGATGTGCTCACCTCCACCCGCCTGGTCACCGACCTGGAAGGCGCCCGCGGTCACCTGCCCCCCACTGGCCGCTGGTTGCGAGGGGCCCAGGACATGGCGCTGCTCCACCGGCGCAGTCCCGGAGCCGTCGACCTGGCCGCCGAGCTCGCCGCAGACCTCGCCTTCGACCTGTCCCTCATCGCTCCGGGCCTTCCCGACGCCGATGTCCCGGAGGGACACACACCTGCCAGCTGGTTGCGCGAGCTCACCCGCCAAGGCGCCACCCGCCGCTACGGCACCCCGCAGGAGCACCCCCGGGCCTGGGAGGTGCTCAACCACGAGCTCGAGGTCATCGAGTCCCTGGGATTCCCCGGCTACTTCCTCATCGTGCACGCCATCGTCGAGTTCTGCGCGCAGTCGGGAATCCTGTGCCAGGGGAGAGGATCTGCGGCCAACTCCGCAGTCTGCTACGCCCTGGGCATCACAGCCGTCGACGCCGTCAGGCACCGGATGCTCTTCGAGCGCTTCCTGTCCCCGGGGCGAGCCGGCTACCCCGACATCGACCTCGACATCGAGGCCTGCCGCCGCGAAGAGGTCATCCAACACGTCTACTCCCGCTACGGCAGAGAACGTGCCGCCCAGGTCGCCAACGTCATCTCCTACCGCCCCCGATCCGCAGTCCGTGACGCCGCCCGGGTCCTCGGTCACCCCGCCGGCGTGCAGGACGCCTGGGCCAAGCAGATGGAGCGGTGGACCTCAGTGCGCCCCGGAGGACTGACCGGGCAGAACGACGAGGTCCCCGAGCCGGTCCTCGACATCGCGGAGAAGCTGCTGAGACTGCCCCGCCACCTGGGGGTCCACCCCGGAGGCATGGTTCTGTGCGGCCGCCCCGTCACCGAGGTCTGCCCGGTGCGCTGGGCCGCCATGGACAACCGCTCGGTCCTCCAGTGGGACAAGGACGACTGCGCCGAGGCCGGGCTGGTCAAGTTCGACCTCCTGGGCCTGGGAGCGCTCACCGCCCTGCGTCTGGCCTTCACCACGCTGGCGCAGCGGGGGCAGACCGTTCCCGAGACCGTGACGGAAGGAGAACTGCGCACCTCCCAGTCCGGCCGTCCCTGGGGGCTGCACACCCTGCCCGAAGAGGACCCGGCCGTCTACCGACTGCTCACGGCCGCGGACACAGTCGGGGTCTTCCAGGTCGAGTCGCGTGCCCAGATGGCCACCCTGCCCCGACTCCGGCCCCAGACCTTCTACGACATCGTCGTCGAGGTCGCCCTCATCCGCCCCGGCCCCATCCAGGGCGACGCCGTCAACCCCTACATCCGCCGCAGGTTGGGGCGCGAGGAGGTCACCTACCTGCATGACTCCCTCAAACCCGCCCTGACCAAGACCCTGGGAGTGCCGCTCTTCCAGGAGCAGCTCATGCAGATCGCCGTCGACGCCGCAGGCTTCAGCCCCGCCGAGGCCGACAGCCTGCGTCAGGCCATGGGGGCCAAACGATCCATTGAGCGCATGGACGCCCTCCGCAACAAGCTCATAGCCGGAATGAGAGCCAGAGGCATCGACGCGCCCACAGCGGAGACGATCTACAGCAAGCTGAGGTCGTTCGCCGAGTTCGGCTTCCCCGAGTCCCACGCCTTCTCCTTCGCCTACCTGGTCTACGCCTCAGCCTGGCTCAAGGCGCGCAAGCCAGAGGACTTCTACGCCGGGGTCCTGGCAGCCCAGCCCATGGGCTTCTGGTCCCCGCAGTCACTGGTCGCTGACGCTCGCCGCCACGGTGTGCGCGTCCTACCTGCGGATGTCAACCGCTCACTGGCGCAGGCCACCGTCGAGCAGCGGGAGGACCACCAGGACGCCGGCCCATCAGACCAGTGGGAGCCGCTGAGGCCCCATCCCGCTGCCCCGTCCTCCCTGGACATCCACGATGATCTCGCAGTGCGCCTGGGCCTGGCCCCGATCAAGGGGCTGGGGGAGCGGGCCGCGCAGGCCATCGTCACCGAGCGCCGTGCTCACGGCCCCTACCGGGACCTGGCCGATCTTGCACGACGCGTGAGTCTGAGCCGCTCCCGCCTTGAGTCACTGGCCGTCTCAGGAGCCCTGGACAGTCTAGGCGTGGAGCGCCGTCAGGCCCTGTGGGCTGCCGGAGTCCTCTCCGATGAGCACGGCCGACGTCGTGGCGCCTCCCGTCAGGGGCCGGAAGTGTGGTGCCAGCCCACGCTTCCGGGAACCGCCGTCGGCTCCCAGGCCCCAACCTTGCCGACCATGACCGACCGCGAGCGCCAGGCCGCCGACCTGAGCCTGACCGGAGTGTCCACGCAGGGCTCGCCCCTGAGGCTGCTGCGAGCCTCACTGGCCGCCGACGGTGTGCTCAGCGCAGCCGACCTGGCAGATCAGGAGCATGGGAGCCGGGTGCGCGTCGCCGGCGTCGTCACCCACCGGCAGCGCCCCCACACTGCTTCCGGCATGATCTTCCTCAACCTGGAGGACGAGACTGGTCTGCTCAACGTCGCCTGCCGAGCCGGTATGTGGCGCCGCTACCGGAGCATCGGCAGACGCGCCGTCGCTCTCATCGTGCGCGGCACCGTGGAGAAGGGCGACGGAGTCGTCGCGCTCATGGCCGATCGTCTCCAGGTCCTTCCCGGTGTCCCGGGCACCGGCAGCCGGGACTGGTGCTGACAGCGGCGCCCCTCACTCCTTGCGGGAGGAGTAGGCGGGCAGCTCGCCAGTGACCGGGGCGTCCTTGGTGTGCAGCTCGGAGTAGACGGACCAGAGCACGCTGATGAGCGGGACCGCGACGATCGCGCCGAGCAGGCCGGCGGCGTAGGTCCCCAAGGCGACACCGATGATGACCACCACAGGGTGCAGAGAGACCTGGCGACCCATGATGAGGGGCTGGAGGATGTGCCCCTCGATCTGGCCGATCCCGGCCACTCCCACGCCGACAACGATCATGGTGACAAAGCCGCCGGAGGCCAGGGCCACCACCATGGCCACGAGCATCGCCAGAGGTGCGCCGATGATCGGAATGAAAGCGCCAATGAACACGAGCACCGCCAGGGGTGCTGCCAACGGGATCCCCACCAGCTGGAGGAAGATCCCAGCCATGATGGCGTCGGTGAGCGCCACCAGCACAGTGCCGCGGGCGTACCCGGCGAAGGTGTACCAGCCGGCGCCCGCAGCCCGGTGGGTCGACTCCCGCATTGTGGCAGGCAGCTCGTTGAGGAACCAGCGCCACATCCTGCCCCCGGAGGCCAGGAAGAAGATCGTGACGAACAGTGCCAGGGCCAGGACCGTGAGCACATCAACGACCGCACTGGCGTTGGACAGCAGCTCCGAGGCCAGGGACGGGGCATTGGACTGCAGATAGTGCTGCCCCTGGCGCAGCCAGAGCTGGAGCTGGTGATAGATCTGCTGCTGCGTCAGGTGCAGCGGCCCATTCTCCAGGAAGTCCATGATGGTGTTGAGGCCATCGCCGAACTGGGACGCCAAGGAGCTCCACTGGCTGGTGACCGAGGTGACCACGTACGTGACCAGTCCGGCGATCGCACCGATGGTGGTGAGAAGTGCCAGGAAGGTCGCCGGGTAGCGGGGCATGATCTTGGCGAAGAGGTTGACCATCGGCTGGAGGATCGAGGTGAACACCAGTGCCATGAACAGGCCGATGAAGACCGGGATCACCTGCGAGGTGGCGTAGAAGATCAGGCCGATGACAATGATGATGCCCAGTCCCAGCCAGGCCCCCATGCCACCCCGCACCAGCCAGGCGGGTAGGGAGTCCATGACCGAGGAACGGGTCGTGACTGTCTCGGGGAAGGAGACCGAGGGGGCCACGCGCACATGAGTGGTGGACACTGGGGGAGCGGCCGGTCTGCTCTCCGCCTCCTCCGGAGTCGACTCCCAGTGCAGCTGGTAGTCGCGGTCCGCCTGCCGGCGCCTCTCCGCCCAGTCGATCCCCCGGTCCAGCGCCGTACGGGCGCTCTTGAGCCGGCTCAGCAAGCCACTGCTGCTGAGCGTCTCTCGGGCGGACTTCTTCCCCGAGCCGGGTCCCTGAACCGCCTGATGGGAGTCGGAGGTCTGGGAGGACTCGGGAACCTCGGGCGGCGCGTCCTGCGTCGGCTCCTGTGACGGAGAGCTGTTGGTTGCCATGGGGTGAACGATCAGTCCTTCGCTGGATAACGGGCTGACGAAACACGCCCAGCCTACTAGCGTGGCCCCATGACCGCCCCGAATGTCGGCAATCCGACGCGCCCCGCCGTGACGAACCAGCTGCGTCTGCCCCGCACCGCCGCGTTAGGGCCAGGACGGGGAGGACAGCAGAGGCTCCTCATCGACGCCCCGGCCGGAGCTGCGGAGATCTACCTCCACGGCGCCACCGTGACCTCCTGGGTGCCGCGCGGCGGCTCAGAGGTCATCTTCACCTCCCGGCAGGCGGTCTTCGACGGCGCCACCGCCATCCGTGGAGGAATCCCCTGTGCCTGCCGGAGTTCGGCGTCGGCATCAACGGTGACGCGGTACCGAAGCACGGGTGGGCCCGTATCGCCCCCTGGCGGCTGCTGACAGTCACCAGCACCGACGGCGGCGGTGTCCGTGCTCTTCTCAGCGTCAGTCGCGACCGCCTGACAGCGCTCTACGAGGTCGAGGTCGGAGAGACGCTGCGCCTGGGACTCAGCCTGCGCAACGAGGGGAGTGAGCCCCGCACGGTGGAGGCGGCCGCCCACACCTATCTCTCAGTCCACGACGTCACCGCCAGCCGCATCAGCGGGCTCGCAGGCGCCCCTTACAGCGACAACCTGGCTCGCAGCCCGCAGGAGGCCCACCACGTCCAGGAGGGCGATGTGACGATCCATGGCCCCGTGGACCGCATCTATGACTCCGCCGAGCCGATTACCGTCACTGATCCCGGGCATCAACGCATCATCGGCATCGACAAGCGCAACGCGCCCTCGACGATCGTGTGGAACCCCTGGTCCACGCACAGCGCCCCGCTGCCGGACATGGCCGACGACGAGTTCCCTGCGATGGTGTGCGTTGAAAGCGGGGCGGTACGGGAGCACGCGCCCACCATCGAGCCCGGGGCAAGCTGGTCCATGCAGGTGACCGTGAGCGTCGAGAACACCGCAGTGTGATGGGAAGCACTTGAACGTGGCTTGGTGGCCTCGGTGGCCGCCATGCTAAGTTTCTCTGCGTCGCCAGGACGAGGACCTGGCCAAGCCGCTGAAAGGCGGAGAAGACAACACAAGTCCGAGTGGCGGAATAGGTAGACGCGCTAGCTTGAGGTGCTAGTGCCTTATTAAACGGGCGTGGGGGTTCAAGTCCCCCTCGGACACCACCAACAGATGATCCCCGGAACCAGAAGGTTCCGGGGATCGTCGTCGTCCCTCAGGAGACTTCGCTCAGCCCCACTCGGGACGGTAGAGGTCAGGGTCGGGAACGCATACAGCACATGATGAGCGGAACGATCCCCAGTCCAATGAAGTAGAAAAGCAGGAACAGCTCTGACTTTCCGGTGTCATGGAGACGACGGGCCGTCACTGCGAGCGCCGGAATAATCATCGCGAGAATGTAGAGCAAGAATGCGCCACAGGTGATTATCAACGCCGGAGGTGTTTTACCGGAGTGCACGAACGATTCCGGAATCATGATGATAACTATGATCGTATAGAAGGCAGAGGGGATAACTATCTGAAACAGTAGAAATGGCCACCAGAACTCCGACTGGGAGGCGTATCCGCTGAACTGGGCGTAGCGCTGGAAGAAGCGCTTGACGGCCTCTCCCAAGCGCGCACGAGGAAGGGGGGCGACGTCGGGAGCCAATGACATGGGCCCGAACTGGTTGGGATCACCATATGGCGCCTGGTCGCCGTTGGGTGCGGGATCGGTTCCGTAGGGACATGAATCCTCCATGTAAGGCGGGGAGAGGGATGGTGGGTACCGTCATGGCTGAGAATACCCGTGCTGATGGGCATTCTGGTGTCAGGTCGGCGCACGAGTCACATCCTAAGGGGGGAGGGGGTCCCTTCCTATGCCGGGTTGCAGGGACACGGAATACCGGAAGAATGTCAGCCTAGAATACTCGATCCCACCAAGCTGCCATGAGTCAGGCGGGGGTTAACTTTCTCCCCGAGCACCGCCAATGCAATGGTCCCCGGAACCAGGAGGTTCCGGGGACCATCTATTGTCCTTCAGGAGGCTTTACTTAGCTCCACTCGGGACGGTAGAGGTCGGGGCGGGACTCTGATGCCATCAGGATCAGGAACCAGACGGTGCCGACGCCGAACGGAATGAGCTGAATGAACCACCATGTTCCAGGCTTTCCCACATCGTGCAGGCGCCGCACCGTGAGGGCCAGGCCCGGGATAAATGTAGCTATCGAATAGGCGAAGGCGAGAAGCATGACGATGATCGCCCCGATACCCATACTGGTCCCGACATCGTCTGAGGAACCACCCAACGCTCCACCAAGACCAATGACCATGAACAGCAGGACGTAGATGCCAAGTCCGACGAGAGCGTTGAAGAGCGCAACCCACCAGTACTCGGAGCGGGACGCATATCCGCTGAACTGGGCGTAGCGCTGGAAGAAGCGCTTGACGGCCTCACCGAAGCTTGCGCCAGGCAGCGGGGCGATGTCGGGTGTCAGAGGTGGCGGGCCGAACTGTCCGAACTGGCTGGGGGCGCCGTAGGGAGTGGGACCACCGGGATAGGGTGCGGGACCGCCGTATGGCGCCTGGTCGCCATAGGGTGCGGGGCCGGTTCCGTAGGGACATGAATCCTCCATGTAAGACGGGGCAGGGGAGTAAACGGGTGCCGTCATGGTTGAGAGCACCCGGACTGATGCGCTTTCTGGTGTCAGATCGGCGTACGAGTCACAGCCTAAGGGCAGAGGGGAGGGCTCGTCACCTCGATTCCCTCCCGCTGCGGTGGGGAGTACTCCCTATACCAGGCCACGGCACGCCCATGTCGGTAGAGTGGGCCCTCATGCACTCCGCCAGTTCACTGAGCAGCCCTCCAGGGACACGGCACAGTCCCGATCTGCTCCGTGCGCGCGCCGGGGTCTGTCTGGTTTTCCTGGCCAATGGCTTGGGATTCGCCAACCTGGTTCCGCGTTTCCCAGAGATCGTGGCGGGGCTGGGGCTGAGCAAGAGCGACTTCGGGCAGGCTGTGGCAGCAGCCAGCGTCGGTGCTCTGGTGGCGGGGCTGGCCGCGTCATGGCTCATCTCCCGCCTGACCTCGGCCAAGGTCGCCAGCCTGGGCATGCTCGTGGTTGCCCTGGCGCTCCTCGGAGCGGGGCTGGCCCGTTCATGGCTCGTCCTGGCGGTCTGCCTGCTGGTTGTGGGCGGGACGGACTCCATTGTCGATGTCGCGCAGAACGCTCACGGACTGCGGGTCCAGCGCCGTTGGGGAACCTCCATTGTGACGAGCTTCCACGCCTCGTGGTCACTGGGGGCGGTCCTGGGGGCAGCCATGGGGCAGGCCATGGCCGGAGCCGGAGTGGGGCTGGGAACCCACATGGTGCTGACGGCGGTGGTGTTGCTCGTCCTCTCGGCAGGCCCCCTGCTCGCAGGCTGGTTCCTCCCCGGCCATGATCGTGATGATCGCACCCCGATCAGAACAAGGAGCTCGACGACGCCCCCGAGACGAGGCCGGCGACATCGCCTCGTCGAGTCCGACCGGTCACGATCCTCGTGCTCTTCGTCGTCGGACTGCTATGCGCGGCCTCGATGTTCCCCGAAGACGTCGCCATGAACTGGTCCTCCCTGCTCCTGTCCGAACAGGGCGCCGGTGCCGGTCACGTCGGGCTGGGGCTGGTGGCCCTTCAAGGAACGATGATCGTGGGGCGCCTGGTGGGCGACCGCATCATCGACGCTGTCGGTCAGCGGGCCGTGATCGCCTGGGGCGGAGCACTGGTCACCCTCGGAATGAGTATCGCCCTCCTGGTCTCCTCCGTACCCGGGACACTGCTGGGGATGGCGATCTCCGGGGCGGGGTGCGCCGTCGCCGTCCCCGTGACCTACTCCGCCGCCGACGACGTTGAAGGGCTTCCTCCCGGGCTGGGACTGACCATCGTGTCCTGGCTGGCCCGCCTGGCGGGCCTCCTGGCGCCACCGGTTGTCGGCCGGCTCGCTGACGATCACGGACTGTGGGTGGCTCTGGCCTACGGCCTACTGGGTGGCCTCATCATGGTCTCCTGCTGGCCGGTCCTGCGCCGCAGGCCTGGGAGACTCAGCGGCCGGGCTGACGAGAGGGCTCAGACCAGTCCTGCCTGATGGCGCAGCTCGCTGTCCTTCTTCCGAGTCCAGAGTCTGCCGATCGCGACGGTGGCGAGTGCCGCAGCGATAGCGACGAGTGCAAGGACCGAGTTCCATATCAGTGCGTGAGTGTGAGCATCCTGCGAGGAGGATCCGGCCGAGAACGCAGTCTGATTCAGCATCACAGAGGCGAATATGGCGAGAATAGCCACGACGAACTCAACCAGGAACACGATCGCAACAAGGTTCCAGTAGCGCTCGCGCCGGCGCGCATCGCACCACGCGGGCAAGGAGGCGGTGTCGATATCCGCCCAGCTGAGCTCCTGCGGCTCTTCTCCTCCGGGCATCGTACTGGGATAGGAAACGAGAAGGCGGTCGCACCGCTGGCAGGTGTGGGACACGATCGCACCGAAAACGCTGACGCCGAAGAGCAGGGGAATGAGTGTGAGCTGTCCGGTGGCGATGAACAGCAGGAAGATCAGAACCCCCACGGTCAGGAAGACTGAGGCGAAGATGGTCATGCCGACGAGGGCGCGCCGGCCCTGTCTGACGCGCTTGGCGACGTCGTAGGCGTCCGGCCATGGGGGACCCATGCGCCCGTCCCGGGTGACTCCTCGTGTGAGGGACCCTCCGTTCGGGTGAGTGATGAGATCACGGCGCAGGCCGGCCTCAATGTCCAGGGGGCGTGACGAGCCGGGCTCCTGTCCTGCCAGTTGGGTCAGGGTCTGACGCAACAGCCCCCACTGCTCCTCGGCCACGAACCTCGGAGTGCGCAGGGCCCATGCGGTACGAGCGCAGACAACTGCGAGGATGATCGCTACGAGGATCAAAATACCGGAGAAGGCTACCAAGAGGTGTTGGAAACCGGCGAAAGGATCTCCTGGAGGCGCGCTTGAGGTGCTCTGGAGGGAGGGGATGACGATAAAGTACAGGGCCGAATCCCGCCATTCCCAGTAAGAAGACAGTCTGCAGCAGTCGCAGCAGCGCATCCCCGCTGAGCTGAACGGACAGCGCCGCCGTGCCCGGATCGTAGGCAGCGATGGCGTGGTCGACGGCTTGACGAACCTGCTGCTCGTTCACAGCGCTTGCAGGAACGGTGAGCCGTTCCTTGACGAGAGGTGCTGATGTCGGTGATCCCAGTCCGGCCTCATAGATCGGAGTCTGATACTCGTCGTGGAGGCTACTGAGTCATCCCCTGTGACTCGTGTGAATGCTCTCCACGCGGGCGGGGACCCGCTGCTCGACCGTGATGACATCGCCGCGTCTGCGTACTCGCACCGAGGGCAGCATCCAGCGGGGGATGGCGGGACCGTGGTGTCGGCTCTCAGGCGTGGGGGCGGTAGTCACTCAGGCTCTTCTCGTTAGGGGACATCACCCTCGAGCATAGGCCCATGAAATGACCCGGGAGAGGAATTCGAGCGGATCATCACGAGTGGGGTGGGGCAGAGGCGTTAGCATCGGCATTCATGGACTCCTTTGAGATGACCGTTGCTGCTGACGGCGACCTGCCCGCACTGGTCCTGTCGGTCCCCACCGGAGACGACCTCGACCGCATCACTGAGATCTGTCAGGATGCGGACATCCAGGAGTGGACCTTCGTCCCCCGCAACTATCAGCGCAGCGACGCCGAGTTCTTCGTTGAGCAGGTCGTGGCCAAGGGCTGGAGCGAGGGGCGTGAGCTCACCTGGGCGATCCGCGAGGCAGATGCCGGTGCCTTTCCGCACCTGGTGGGCATGCTCGGCATCACCCTGAGCGGCCCCGAGGGCGCTCGGACCGGCGAGGTCGGCTACTGGCTCGCTGCTGCGGCGCGCGGGCGCGGCACCATGACCCGCGCCGTCGCGGCCCTTATCGATATGGCCTTCGATCCGAAGGGCCCCCTGGCCCTGTCCGCTCTGCGGTGGCGCTGCGACATCCATGAGACGAGCCACGGCCCCGTGCCCAACTGGGCCTCATGGAAGGTCGCCTGGTCCCTCGGCTTCCAGCGGGAAGGGCAAGTGCGCCGCTTCCTGCCCAATGACGGTCGGCTCCATGACGGCTGGATCGCCACCCTGCTGCCCGACGACCCGCGCGAGCCGCGAGCTCCCTGGGACGGCCCCGTCGAGACGGACGGCGTGCTGCCCCTGGTGGCTCACGACGGCGTCGGAGAGGGAGGGCGACGACCCCGAGGCCCTGGTGCGGCGCTTCCACCACGTCTACGGACTTCCCATCCAGACCGACGGCGCCAGCCTCGAGCGCGAGAGCCTCGACATGCGCATGAGTCTCATCGCCGAGGAGTTCTCCGAGCTCGTCGGCGCCGTCTACGGGCAGGCCGCACGCGCCGAGATCGAGTCGAGCTACCGCCGCGCCGTGGCCGCCGACGACGGTGCTCGCGACACCGTCGAGACCGCCGACGCCCTGGCGGACCTCATCTACGTCATCTACGGCATGGCCTTGGAGACCGGGATCGACCTGGCATCCGTGCTCGCCGAGGTGCAGCGCTCCAACATGTCCAAGCTGGGTGCCGACGGCAAGCCGGTCTACCGCGAGGACGGCAAGGTCCTCAAGGGGCCCGACTACTTCCCCCCGAACGTGGAGGCGGTGCTGCGCCGTCGCCGTCTGCGCTGAGAAGAGATGATCGACACAGCCATAACTTTACTGCACTCATAGTACAGTTATGGTCGTGACTCGTACTCCTGGACTTCGTGCCTGGGCGGCCCTGGCCGTCCTGACCCTGGCCGTGACCCTGCTGGCCATCGACTCCACGGTGCTGGCTCTGGCCATCCCCTCGCTGAGTGCGGACCTGAGCCCATCGGCCAGTCAGCTGCTGTGGATCGGTGACATCTACTCCTTCACCCTGGCGGGTCTGCTGGTCACCATGGGCAATGTCGCCGACCGCATCGGTCGGCGACGCCTCCTGCTCATCGGGACGTTCGGCTTCGGAACGGCCAGCATCATGGCGGCCTTCGCTCCCAGCGCCGGAGCCCTTATCGCCGCCCGAGCCCCTGCTGGGCGTCGGCGGTGCCACGATCATGCCCTCCACCCCTGTCCCTCATCCGCAACATCTTCCCCGACGCCCGCCACCGCACCACCGCCATTGCGATCTGGTCGGCAGGCAGCTCGGGTGGTACCGCCCTGGGGCCCCTGGTGGGCGGAGTCCTGCTCGAGCGCTTCTGGTGGGGCAGTGTCTTCCTCATCAATGTCCCGGTCATGGCGGCCGTCATCGTCACGGGTCTGTGGCTCCTGCCGGAGTCCAAGAACGATCAGGGAGCCCCGGTGGACCTGGCCTCCGCAGTCCTGTCGGTCCTGTCCATCGTGCCGATCACCTATGCCGTCAAGTCCTTCGCGCACGACGGCGTCACCGTCGTTGCGATCGCAGCACTGGTGGGCGGCCTGGCTGCCGGATGGCTGTTCATCAGGCGTCAGCGCACACTGGCCACGCCGCTGATCGATGTCGAGCTCTTCCGGCGCCCCGCATTCACCTGGGCCATCGCGGCCACCGTCCTGGCGATCTTCGCATTGGCCGGCCTGCTGTACTTCTTCTCCCAGTACCTCCAGCTCGTCCGGGGCTACTCCACGCTCCGGGCGGGTCTGACCGAGCTGCCCACATCGCTGGCGTCCCTTGTCGTTGTCGTGGTCGTCGCCGCGGTGGTGCGCCGGCTCGGCAACGGTCGGGCACTCGGAAGTGGCCTGCTCATGGCCGCGGTGGGGCTGGTCGTGGTCGCGCTCGGGGAGTCCTACGGTGGAATCGTCGTCATCTGCGTCGGCCTGCTTGTCATCGGCGCTGGTATCGGCCTGGCCTTCACGGTCTCCACCGGAGCGGTCCTGGGGCGGTGCCCGCGGACCGGTCCGGAGCGGCCTCGGCCATCTCCGAGACCGGTCTCGAGCTGGGCGTCGCCCTGGGGATCGCGGTGCTCGGCACGGTTCAGGACGTCGGCTACCGGCTGCTGCTCGGGTCCGTCCCCTCCAGTCTTCCGCGGCGAGTGGCAGAGGCCGCCGAGCAGTCCCTGGCCACCCTGGCGGGCGCCATCGACCCGAGCGACTCCGGGCAGGCCGAGCTGATGGTCCAGGCCCGGGAGGCATTCACCCGCGCCATGCAGGCCACGGCCGTCATTGCCGCTGTCATCCTCCTGATAGCGGGCGTTATGGCCGCACGCCATGTTCCGGCCATGAGTGAGACGAGTGAGGAGACCGCATGAGAACCTCGAAACGGGACCGCATCATCACCGGGGGCGCTCGAGCTCGCCCACCGTGACGGCTTCGATACGCTCACCTTCGACGCCCTGGCCGAGCACGTCGGACTGACCCGAGGCGGAGTCATCTACCACTTCCGCACCAAGACCGATCTCCTGGAGGGCATCGCCACGGCCTTCCTGGAACGGTGGCGGGCCGCGGCGCTGGAGGCACTGGGCAAGCCGCTGGAGGAGGCGAGCCGGACCGAGCGCGTCGAGGCACTGGCCCGCTCAGTACTCGACGGTGACATCCTCCCCGGAGAGATCAGCTTCATGCTCTCGGCCACGCCGGAGGCGGAGATGCTCGAGGAGGCCTGGGAACACGCTGCGCCGGGAGTGGGTGGGTGATATCCGTGAGCTCACTGCCATGCAGCGAGTGGCGTTGCTGGCCGTGGATGGATGGTGGGCCAACCGTGCCTTCGACACTGACGGGCTGGGTCCCGATGAACCTGCCATCGCTGACCTCATCGTGTCCTTAGCGGCGGGAAACCCGCCCGATGAGAAGCTCTTCAAGCCCTCCGATAAGGACCAATGACCCACGAATGTCTGCAGGTTGTGCTTGAGATGCCCTGGGCTCATGGCACGATGGGCCCATGAGCGAGACCACCGACGGCACCGACCTCCCGGAGTCGAACGTCTTCGCCAAGCCATGGCCGCTCGACCTCGGCCTGCCCGGCTTCACAGCCGTGGACCACGCCGACATCGAACCGGCCATCCGTGCCGGGATGGCTGTCGAGCGCCAGGAGTGGGAGGCGATCGCCACCAACGAGGACGCACCCACGATCGCCAACACCGTCGACGCGTTGGAGCGATCCGGTGAGCTGCTGGAGCGGGCGCTGACGGTGCTGGACGCCCTGACCTCCGCCACCGACTGCCCGGACCTCGACGAGCTCGAGGAGGCCCTGGCCCCCGAGCTGGCGGCCCCACTCCGACGCCTACCACCTCGACTCCCGTCTCTACCGACGCTTCAAGGTCCTCGACGAGCTTGTGGCCCAAGCCCCTGAAGGGCAGGCCGCACGCGACGCCGACGGCACCGTCATCGATGCTGAGGCCGCCCGTCTCATCCGCCTGACCGTCGAGGAGTTCGAACGCAACGGTGTCGGCCTGGACGAAGCGGATATGCAGGTGCTCAAGGAGATCAACGCCCGCGTCAACGCGCTCAAGATGCGCTTCTCCGTCCTGGTCACCGAGGCCATGCATGCCGCGGGGGTCACGAATGTCACGGTGCCGCCGGCACTGGCCACCACTCGGCCCCACGGTGCCAGGCTCGCCCTGCTGGAGACGTCCATGAGTCGAGGGCTGGGGGAGCAGGACGCCTTCGGCGATACCCGCGACATCGTTCTGGAGCTCGCCCGGCTGCGCGCCGAACGGGCCGTCCTCCTGGGCTTCCCGCATCACGCCGCCCTCGTGGCCGCGGAGTCTGCCGCCCGCACCACCGAGGCGGTCTCAGAGTTGCTCGGCCGGCTCACTGCGCCGGCCATGGACAACGCCCGCGCAGACGCTCAGGTCTACGCCGCCCGCATGGACCTGGACCCGCAGACCCAGGCCGGTGAGACCTTCGGGCCCGCCGATTGGCCCTTCTACGAGGCCGCTGAGCGCAAGGAGCGCTTCGGCGTCGACGACGAGGTCCTGGCCCCCTACCTGGAGCTGTGGAGCGTGGTCACCAAAGGCGTCTTCTACGCCGCCAATCGTCTCTACGGCATCACCTTCCACGAGCGCGAGGACTTGGCCGAGCACATGTACGCCCCGGGCGTGAAGGTCTGGGAGGTGCGCGACGGCGAGGACTCCCAGGCGCCGGTCCTGGGCCTGTTCGTCGGCGACTACTACGCCCGGGCGGGCAAGTCCGGCGGCGCCTGGATGGATAGCCTCGTCACCGGTTCAACGCTCACCGGCCGCAAGCCGGTCGTCATCAACTGCTGCAACATCGAGCAGCCCACCTCCGGCCCGGTCCTGCTGACATGGGATGAGGTCGTCACGTGCTTCCACGAGTTCGGGCACGCTCTGCACGCCTTGTTCTCCCAGGCCCGCTACCCCTCGGCCTCCGGAACGGCCGTGCCCCGCGACGTCGTCGAGTTCCCCAGCCAGCTCAACGAGAAGTGGGCGCTTCACCCCGAGGTGCTGGCCTCCCTACGCGCGCCACGTGGACACCGGGGGAGCCCATGCCCTCCGAGCTCGCCGAGCAGCTGCGCGGCCAGGGGCACCTTCGGTCAGGGCTACGCCACCACCGAGTACCTGGGAGCGGCCCTGCTCGACCAGGCCTGGCACACTCTGGCCCCCGACGAGGTCCCCGGGGACGTTGCCGAGGTGGAGGACTTCGAGCACCAGGGCCCTGGCCCAGGCCGGAGTCGATGACGCGCTCGTGCCTCCCGCTACCGCACCACCTACTTCTCCCACGTCTTCGCCGGGGGCTACAGCGCCGCCTACTACGCCTATATCTGGAGCGAGGTCATGGACGCCGATGCCATCGAGTGGTTCACCACCGACGGCGCGATCGACGGCGACCTCGGCCTGAATCGTCGGGCCGGGGAGATCTTCCGTCGCGAGTTCCTCTCCTCGGCGACTGTCGAGACCCCCTGGTCTCCTATCGGGCCTTCACCGGGCGCGAACCCGGCATCCTGCCTCTTCTTCAACGTCGCGGACTGGCCTGATGGGCGCAGTTCGCTTCTTCACCCTCTCATCACCGGAAGGAACACAATATGGCTCGCGTCACCATCGTCGGCGGTGGATACGGTGGCATCACTGCCGCCAAGGCCCTCGACGACGTCGCCGAGGTCACCCTCGTGGAGCAGAAGGACACCTTCGTCAGCCACGCTGCGGCGCTGCGCGCTGCGGTCGACCGTGACTGGGCGGAGAAGATCTTCCTGCCCTACGACAAGCTCCTCACCAACGGGCGCATCGTTCACGGAACGGCGCTGGCCGTGCGAGGCACCACCGTCGAGGTCTCCGGACACGGGCAGATCGAGGCCGACTACCTGGTGCTGGCCACCGGGACCGCCTACCCCTTCCCCGCCAAGCACATGGAGTCCTCCTCCGTCATCGCCAAGGCCCGTATCGAGCGCGTCCACACCAACCTCGAGCACTCCTCGCGAGTGCTCATCGTGGGTGCCGGCGCCGTCGGCATCGAGCTGGCCGGTGAGATCACCTCGGCCTTCCCTCAGGTCAAGGTGACCATGCTGGAGGCCGCCGACAGGATCCTGCCCGCCGGCGACTACAAGCCGGAGATTCGTGAGGCCATCGCCGACCAGCTCGCCCAGCGCGGGGTGGAGATCCTCACCGGTGACTCCCTCAGCTTCCCTGCCCCCGGTCGACGTCGGTGTGCTCTCGCCCTTCCGGGTCACCACCCAGGGCGGGCGCCAGCTCGAGGCCGACATGTGGTTCCGCGCCTACGGCTCGGCGGCCGCCACCGGATTCCTCAGCGAGGACTACGACGAGGTGCGCCACTACGACGGCACGATCCGCGTCGACGAGTACCTGCGAGTGGTGGACCACCCCGGTGTCTGGGCCATCGGAGACATCACCGACGTGCGCGAGTCCAAGCGCGCCGACGCCGCCCGCGCCCATGCCCGAGTGGTCGCCAGCAACATCGCCGACATGATCGCGGGCCGTGAGCCCTCCGCGACCTACACGCCCGGAACCGAGCGGATCATCCTGCCCCTGGGGCCCGACGGCGGTGCCTCCCAGATCCTGCGCGACGGTGTGCGCGTGGTCGTCGGCCCCGAGGAGACCAGTAGGATCAAGGGAGAGGACCTCTTCCTGGGCTTCATCCGTCAGGAGCTGGGAGTCGAGTCGGAGGCCTGATCGGGTCGACGCGGCCGGGCAACGCCGTTCGCCTGTGCGCTGTGCGGGGGGTAGCCGGTAGTGTGTCCCACATGACGAACGATCCGCGGTCCGCGCTCAACCGACTCATTGCCGCCTTCGAGGCGCACCTGGATGCTGCCGCGACCGGTGACGAGCTCTCCCCGGCCGTGGTCGCGGCCGAGAATGCCCTCCAGGACGCCTTCTTCACCTACGACGACTCGCTGTTCACCGCATACGGCATCGAGCTCCCCTTCGAGGCCTTCGACTCCGATGGCGACGATGAGGACGACGATGACGATGATGAGGACTACGACGACGGCGAGTACGACGAGGATGACGACGACTACGACGACAGCGATGATGACGATGATGAGGACTACGACGACGAGGACTGACTGAGGTCCCTGACTGGACGGACGACGTTCCTCAGTCCATCTCTCAGCGGTGGGGTCCATGCAGCTTGCGTGGGCCCCACCGCTTTGTCTTAGGTATGATACGGTTAAATACCGTAGGTAAGCCTTCCCTCAGTAGTTGTGTGCCTGCGGCCCGTCCTCGGTTGTCGCCCACGAAGATAGGGAATCCTGATGCCCATGTCTCCGTCCCGCCGTCAGCTGCTCTCCACGACCGCGGCCACAGCCGGTCTGCTGGCTCTGTCCGCCTGTGGTTCGAAGTCGTCGAGCTCGTCAGGCACCGGCGGCGCCTCTGCCGGATCGAGCGCAGAGGCGGTGACGTACCCGCTCACCGTGAAGCATGCCCAGGGGAGACCACGATCAAGGCGGCGCCCCAGCGCGTCGTCGTTCTCGACTACGGTGTCCTGGACTCCATGGCCGCACTGGGCCTGGCCGACGTCGTCGTCGGCATCCCCAAGACCGGCGGTAACCTGCCCAAGTCCCCTGTCCCAGTTCCAGGACGAGAAGTACAAGGATATGGGCGGCCTCAAGGAGCCCAAGCAGGAGGCCATCGCCGAGGTAGGTCCGGACCTGGTGATCGTGGCGAACCGGACCGCCAAGTCCTATCAAGACTTCTCAAGCAAGTTCACCACCATCGACATGACTGTCAAGCCGCAGGGTGCCAGTGCGACGGCGGCCGCGAGCCCCGATCAGGGTGGTCAGGGCGGTAACGGGGACAAGGGCAAGAAGCACGAGCCCTCCGCGTCGATGACGGAGATCCTCACCAGCCACTCCACGATCCTCGGCTCGATCTTCGGCAAGAAGAGCGCGGCGCAGGCCAAGGTCAAGGAGTTCACCGATGCCGCCGCTCAGGTGGCCACAGTGGCCAAGAAAGCCGGCAAGGGCCTGTGTCTTCTCACCACCGGCGGCAAGGTGAGTGCCTTCGGCAAGGGGTCCCGTTTTGACGTCATCTTTGACGAGTTCGGTGTCACCCCCGCTGTTGAGAACATTGAGGCGGCGACCCACGGCGAGGCCGTCTCCTTCGAGTTCATCGGGCAGGCCAACCCGGACGTCCTCTTCGTCCTGGACCGCGACGCCACCATCGGGCAGGAGGGTTCCTCGGCCAAGGAGATTCTCGATAACGAGCTGGTCACCGCCACCAATGCCTGGAAGAACAACAAGGTCTACTACCTTGACGGCCCCGACTGGTACCTCCTGGGCGCCGGTTTCGGAGTCAGTCTGCGCATGGCCAAGGAGATCAAGGGCGATTTGTCCGCATGAGCCCCAGGAACCCCGTGGCGGCCTGGAGGTGCAGGTCGCAACGGTCAGGCCTGTCGCTCCTGGTCGGTGGCCTTCTGCTTCTGCTCGTCCTGGGACTGGTGTCGGTGTGTATCGGAGTGGCGGACTTCGATCCGGTGGATCTGGTTCGCGCCGGATCGCAGGGCCGCTCCATGCGCCTCTTCATGGTCTCGAGAGTGCCGCGCACCCTGGCAGCCGTCCTCGCCGGTTCGGGCATCGCCGTGGCGGGAGCCGTCATGCAGATGAGTGTGCGCAACCGTTTCGTGTCCCCGACCACGGCAGGCACGACTCAGTTCGCCGTCGTCGGGCTGCTGCTTGTGGCTCTCTTCGCACCGGGCACCAGTGTTCTGGCGAAGATGCTGGTGGCCTCGGCATGCGCGGTAGCGGGCTCGGCCGTCTTCCTGTGGCTCCTGCGACTGCTGCCCCACCGGCGCACGTCCGATGACGTCACGGTCCCCCTGATCGGCCTCATGCTCGGTGGCGTGGTCGGAGCGGGTACCACCTTCGTGGCCTGGCGCTACGACCTGCTGCAGTCACTAGGTTCCTGGACGGCCGGCGACCTGTCCCGGGTGCTGGCCGGCCGCTATGAGTTGCTCTGGCTGGTGGCGCTCATCGTCCTGCTGCTCTATCTCGCCGCCGACCGCCTCACTGTGGCGAGCCTTGGGGCGGAGACGGCCACCGGGCTCGGGCTGAGCTATCACCGCACCATCAACCTGACGATCATGGCTGCGGCCGTCATGACGGCGGTCAGCGTCGTCGTGGTCGGGAGCCTGCCCTTCCTCGGGCTCGTGGTACCCAACATCGTCTCCCGGCTCATGGGGGACAATCTGCGCCGGAGTCTTCCGGTCATTGCCGTCGGTGGTGCCGTGCTCACGCTGGGGTGCGACGTCGTCGGACGCGTGGTCCGCTACCCCTACGAGGTTCCGCTGTCCGTCATCATGGGGGTCGTCGGCGCCGGCGTCTTCACCGTGCTCATCCTGCGAGGAGTGGAACGTGGCTGACGCGCTGTCCGGACGTCGTCGCCGGGAGAACCGACATTCCGTCCTCCGCCTGGTGGTCGTCCTGCTCCTGGTGCTGGTGGCCAGCGGCGTCTTCCTGGTCATCAACGCCTTCGACCCGCTTCTGGTCCTGCCCTACCGGCTGCCCTCCCTCGGGGCGATGCTGTGTGTGGGATGGGCCAGCGGCGTCTCCACCGTCATGTTCCAGACGGTCACCGGCAACCGGATCCTCACGCCCTCCGTTCTCGGTCTGGATGCGCTCTACGCCCTGCTGCAGGTGGTTCTTCTTCTCGTGCTGGGGGCGGTGGGCTCTCCTCGCTGCCGGACCTGGGTGCGTTCGTCCTGACACTTCTGGTGATGATCGGTGTGTCCGTGGCGCTCATGGGTGCCGTGCTCGGTGCCAGGCGCTCGGTGACCACATTGGTGCTGCTGGGCATCGTGCTGGGAACCTTCCTGCGCTCAGGGACCACCTTCATCCAGCGGCTTCTGGATCCCAATGACTTCCTCATCCTTCAGGACCGGCTCTTCGCCTCCTTCGGCTCGATCAACCCCGATCTGCTGGTGCTCTCGCTGGTCCTGACCGCCGCCGTGTCGATTCTGGCGATCCGGGAGCTGCGGGCGCTCGATGTCGTGGCTCTCGGGCCCGATGTCGCCACCGCACTCGGAGTCGATCACCGTCGTATCAGCCGGCGGGTGATGGTCATGGTGGCCGTGCTGGTATCCGTTTCCACGGCCCTGGTCGGGCCGATCATGTTCCTGGGGCTACTCGTTGCCCACCTGGCCTACTGGGCCGCCGGTACCAACCGCCATGTGGTCACCGTGCCCATGGCGGCACTCGTTGCCATGCTCGTCCTGGTGACCGGACAGACAGTGCTGGCCCATGTCCTGGATGCCGATAACGTCCTGTCCGTCATCATCGAGTTCCTCGGCGGGATCACCCTCATCGCCCTCATCATCAGCTCCAGGAGACGTTCATGATCGCAGTTCGTAGCCTTGCCAAGTCCTACGGTGAGCGTCAGGTGCTCGCCGACGTCGACCTCGACCTGCCGGCCGGAGGGGTCATCGGGCTGGTTGGTGCCAACGGGGCCGGTAAGTCCACGCTGTTGTCCGTGATGGCCAGACTCCTGGGAGCCGACGCCGGCACGGTGGAAGTCGGTGGTCTGAACGTCGCCACCGCCCCGGGACGCCAGCTCGCCACCGTTCTGTCCGTCCTCAAGCAGGACAACCATCTCGCCGTGCGACTGACTGTGCGTGACCTCGTGGGATTTCGGCCGCTATCCGCACAATCGGGGACGTCCCACCGAGCACGATGAGACGATCGTCGATCAGGCCCTGGAGTGGATGGACCTGACGGAGCTGGCCGACCGTTACCTCGATGAGATGTCCGGTGGGCAGCGCCAGCGGGCCTTCGTTGCCATGGTGCTGGCCCAGGAGACTCCCTATATGCTCCTGGACGAGCCCCTCAACAACCTGGACATGGTCCACTCGGTGGCCATGATGCGTCGTCTACGCGCTGCCGCCCACGAGCTTGAGCGCACGGTCGTGGTTGTCATGCATGACATCAATATGGCTGCCGCATGGTCGGACCGGATCGTCGCCATGCGTGAGGGCAGGGTCGTCCTTCAAGGAACCCCCGAGGAGACCATGACCCGGGAGTGTCTGAGTGAGGTCTTCGGTATGGATGTACCGGTCCATGAGATCGACGGCAGGCGCATCGCCCTCGTCTGGGGCTGATACTCGCCAGGGGCCGCTTCACAGCAGTGCCGGGAGCTTTAGAAGCGCTCGGGGTAGCCGAGCTGGACGGAGGTGACCTCGTCCAAGGCGTGTCGGATCTGGACCGGAAGCTCCAGGTCGTCTGCCGACAGCACGCCCTGGAGCTGAGCCGGAGTGCGGGCACCCACAATGGTTGAGGCGATCCCGGGGGCATCGCGGGCCCAGGCGAGCGCGACCTCGGCCGGCTTACGGTCCAGGCCCGAGGCGGCAGTGGCCACGGCCTCAACCACACCCCGGTGCGCCTCGCCCAGGTAGGGGGACACGTAGGGAGCGCAGGTGCGGGGAGGCGGCCCGTGAGTCCGGTGGGAATCGTCGCCCGGTACTTGCCGGTGAGCACGCCCCTGACCCAGGGGGGCGTAGCCGAGGATGCCGAAGCCCAGTGCCTGCGAGGGCGGGCCGCAGCTCGCGCTCGATACCTCGGGAGAGCAGTGAGTGCTCCACCTCGACGGCCGCCAGCCCCGGACCCCGGCCGCACTCGCTGAGCAGATCATGCATGCGCACCGAAGCCCAGGCGGGGTGGTTGGCGATGCCCACGTACCGGGTGCGCCCGGAGGAGACGGCCAGGCTCAGTGCGTGGGCCGTCTCCTCCAGGGAGGTGCTGGGAACGGGCACCTGGACCAGCAGGAGGTCCAGGTGATCGGTGCCCAGGCGGGCCAGGCTGGTGTCGAGCGTGTCCAGCAGCGAGCCGCGGGAGGCGTCAGCCACCGAGGACCGCTCCCCGGTTCGCCAGGTGCGCACCCCGGCCTTGGAGACCAGGACGAGGTCCTGGCGATCCACGTGCTCGCGCAGGAGCGTGCCGATCACCTCCTCGCTGACGCCCTCGCCGTAGGAGGCGGCGGTGTCCACGAGCGTGCCCCCGGCATCGAGGAAGATGTCGAGCTGTTCCTTGGCCTCGAGCTCATCGGTGTCCCGGCCCCAGGTCATCGTGCCCAGGCCCACGGAGGACACACGCAGGCCGGTCCGGCCGAGTCTCCTGTGCTCCATAGGCCTAACCGTAGCGGCTCGACCTACTTGCGTACGGTGATGGTCCAGGCCGCGTCGCCGGTGCGCTCGAACTCGGTGACGGTGTAGCCGTTGTCGGCGGCCCAAGCCGGCAGTGTCTGAGTCCCTGGGTGCAGTCGAAGCCGATGACGAGCTCGTCGCCGATGCTGAGCTCCTCCATGGCCTCTTCGGCCTCGATGACGGGGAAGGGGCAGACCTGACCGGTGGTCTCCAGAACAGTGCGCATGAGTGACTCCTTGAAAGCGATGTGATGAGGGTGCGGGGGCGGTTGGGGCAGCGAGATGGTTGCGGGGGTGCTGGCGAGGCCTCAGACGGTGGCGGGCACGCGTGAGGCCGCCCGCTCGGCGCGACGACGCTGCCGGGGGACGGATGAGGAGGAACCAGGCGGCCACCCCTGACCCCCAGCACCTGGAAGACCAGTGCGATCCAGCCCTGCCATGACAGGGAGCGAGGTCTGCACCAGGGCGTTGCCGATGGAGCAGCCACCGGCCCAGACGGCGCCGATCCCCATGAGGACACCGCCGGCGATGGAGCGCTGGATGACCTGGGCGCTGGGCACACGGACACGGAACTCGCCGGAGGCCTTGGCAGCGAGGTAGGGAGCCGAGCAGGATGCCCAGGACCAGGAGCACGCCCCAGTCGAGTCGCTCGGCGTCACCCGGTGACGATGAGGTTCACCAGGTTCGACGACGGCGTCGTGATCCCCTAGCCCGTCCGGGCGCCCCTGAGGCCCAGGACGTGGGCCAGGCGATGACGGCGACGACGCCCACGAGGAAATCCGGTGGCCAGAGGGTTCCACTGCTTCTCCAGCAGCAGGTGAGCCAGGCCCGTGCGCTGGGCGGGCAGCTGGATCTGAGCGGGACGGCTGCGCTCCAGGACGATGAAGCGGTGCACGACGAGCCCGGTGACGGCGGCCAGGATGACGACGCCGCCCCAGCTCGGCAGACCGATGGTGGCCGGGATGGTGGTCAGGTTGGTGACCCACAGTCCTTTGACCCAGTTCGTCACCCCCGACAGGAGTCCCGTCTTCGACGCGGCCGCCGTGGTGGCATAGGCCACGAGCGCGAACCAGGAACCGACCAGGCCCTCGCCGGCGCGGTAGTAGGTCCCGGTGGCGCAGCCGCCGGCCAGGACGATCCCGACTCCGAACAGGAAAGAACCGACAACGGTGGCAACCACCGACAGCTTGGGGATCTCAGGGGTGATGGAGCCTGCTGAGGTCAGGACGGCGACTCCGACCGCCTGAACGGCGATGGCCAGTAGGAAGGCTGTGAACCAGCGCCAGGAGCGGGAGACCCACAGGTCCCGGAAGGCGCCGGTGATGCAGAAACGGCCCCGTTGGAGGATGAAACCGAGGACGGCTCCAACGATGAGCCCAGTGAGGATGGTGGGTGACGGCACGGTGCGGTCCTTGTCCGGCTGCTGCTGTCAGGTGCAAGCAGCCTGCGTTGGGACCGGTGACGCAGCACAGGTGGAAAGACAGAGACAGGCCACGTCATCCGGTGGGGGAGTGAGGTGGAGGCCTGGCTGGACGTGGCTGATGGGGCGCCGTCTCAGGGGCGCCGGGAGCCGGGGAGAACGATCTGTCTGAGACCGCCTCAGAACGCCCGAACCAGGCAGCGCATACACATGCCGGCTCCGCGCGAGGCGGTGCGGGCTGCGTGGGCCTGGACGACGTTCATGTGCTTCTCCATGGGGATCTGGGAAGTGCGTGGCGACGGTTGTCAGCCGTCATGGACTGTAATCGACGGCCTCTGGCCGTGGCAATTCCTGAACAATGGTCGAGATCAGGCAGCGGTGCGGCGTGCGGTCAGGAGGCGGGCGATCCCGTCATCGGGCACCTGCGGTGTGGTGCCGCCGAAGAGCGGGCACTGGGCCTGGAAGGCGCACCAGTCGCACAGCCGGGAGCGGCGGGGGCGGAAGGAGCCGTTGCGAGCGCAGTCCTCGACCTCGTCCCACAGGTGCGCCAGGCGCGTCTCGGTGCGTTCCAGCTCGGCCGGGCGAGGATCGTGAGTCAGGACCCGTCCGTCCTTGAGATAGACCAGCTGGAGACGGGCCGGCGCCCGCCCGCGCAGGCGCCACAGCACCAGCGCGTAGAAGCGCATCTGGAACAGCGCCTCCTCCATGAAACGCGTGCCGGGGCTGCGCCCGGTCTTGTAGTCGACCACTCTCATGGCGCCGTCGGGTGCCACGTCCAGACGGTCCACGAAGCCTCGCAGGAGCAGGCCGTCACCGGTCTCGGTCTGGACGAAGAGCTCGCGCTCGGCCGGTTCCAGGCGCTGGGGGTTCTCCAGGGTGAAGTAGGTGCGAATGAGTCTGCGGGCCTCCTCCAGCCAGGTCTCCACCTGGTCGGCGTCCTCGAACAGGTCCATGACCTCCGGGTTCTTCTCCCGGTGGGATGCCCACTGGCCGGGCAGGAGCTCGAGGGCCGCCTCCGGGAGGCGTTCCGAGGCCGGAAGATCGTAGAGACGCTCCAGCACGCCGTGGACCACGGTGCCCTTGTGCGTCGCCAGCGAACCGGGCTCGGGGAGGCGGTCGACCGTGCGCAGACGGAACATGAGCGGGCACTGCATGAAGTCCTTGGCCCGAGAGGGGGACAGGGCCGCGCGGCGTCCGCCGCCCGCGCCCGCTCCCGGACGACCACTGGCACCCGGACCGGTGGGCCTGACGCCGGTCTGAGGCGATGAGCTGGATGCGGTGAGCGGCTCGTGGGACATGGGGACGACGCTACCGTGAGGAGGTGACGCGGCGTCGGATCTGGCCGGAGGGCGCGGCCTTCCTCCACAGGCCGCGCCCGTGGGGAGAGACATCCGCGGCTGTGGCCGCCGAGTGGATGCGGCTCCCCGCTGCCGACGGCGTTAGGCTCGCGCCCATGGCCTCCACATCCACCGGCGAGTGGGTGATCGCCCGCGTCGGCGGCGCCCCCGTCGTCATCTCACCGACCTCTCTCCTGCTCGGCCTGCTCATCGCCGGCAGTTGGTACCCGCTGGTCTCCTCGGCCCTGGGTGGCTTCGGGACCACAACGGTGCTGCTGGTGGTGGTCTCCACGGTCCTGGGCGTTGCGGCCTCGGTGCTGCTGCACGAGCTGGCCCACGGGCTGTCCGGAACCCTCATGGGCAGGCGACCCACCCGTTACGAGCTCTATCTGTGGGGCGGGCGCACCTCCTTCGGACCCGCACGCGAGTGGACCGCGTGGAAGGACCTGGTCACCTCCCTGTCAGGACCGGCCACCAACCTGCTCATCTGGGGCATTGGAACGTGGGTGCAGGACTTCGTGAGTCTGCCGGTTCCCGTCGCCTTCACCATATGGGCCGTGACCCTGGTCAACCTGGCCCTGGCCGTCTTCAACGCCCTGCCGGGTCTTCCCCTCGACGGCGGCTACGCCCTGGCCGCGCTCGTGGTCCAGGTGACCGGCAACCGCAGACTGGGTCTCAAAGTGGCCGGCTGGGGCGGGCTGGCAGTGGTCGGCGGTGTCGTGTGGTGGTGGATCCTGCGCCCACTCGTGCTCGACGGTCGCCAGCCCGATGCCTTCAACCTCATCCTGGTTCTCATGGTGGGCTGGTCGATCGTGGCCTCCAGCTGGCAGGTCCTCGAGCTCGGGGGAGGCGCCCGGGCCGCCTCGAAGCTGGACCTGCGCGAGCTGGCCAGGCCTCTGCGCGTCGTCGGACCCGACACGCCTGTGTCCCAGGTGCGTGATGCGCTGGCGCAAGGAGCCGCACTCGTCCTCGTCACTGACGGGCCCGAGCTGGTCGGCACGATCGACGAGACCGCCCTCCAGGAGCTCGGGCTGTCGGACGCAGCAGGCTCAACCCCCATGCTCGGGGTGAGCGCCAGGCAGGTCTGCACGGTGCTGCCGGCCGCGGCGGTGACCACCGACCTGACCGGCCAGGAGGCCGCCGACGCCATGAAACGAGCTCGGGAGGTCTCACGCTGGCTGGTACTCGTGGAGGCGGGGAGCCTGGCCGGTGCGGTCCCCACCGGCGCGCGCTGAGAGGCGGCGGTGACTGAGGCAATCAAGGCGACCACGACGACCAAGCCGCCCGACCATGTCGTCGGATCATGATGCTCACCGGCTCCGACTGCACTGAGGATGCTAACCTTCACAGAGGATGAAATGCCTCCGGGCATCGGTATCAGCGTCATCTTTGAAGGTGAAACCATGAGCGACGTCAACTCTCAGGACCTCTCTCAAGAGATTCTGGCTTCGCCGGCCAAGGCATCGATCTTCCTCACTGTGACCGTACGCAGTGGGGGCGAGTCCGCGGTCGTTGATCTGCTGACTGCTGTGTCCGGGCTGACCCGAGCCGTGGGTTTCCGCTACCCCGAGACGATGCTCAGCTGCGTCGTCGGTATTGGGGCAGGCATGTGGGACCGCCTCTTCGACGTGCCTCGTCCGGAGTATCTGCACGACTTCGAGGCACTCCAGGGAGGGAAGCACAGTGCCCCCTCGACTCCGGGAGACCTGTTCTTCCACCTGCGCGCCTCAACTCTCGACATGTGCTTCGAACTGGCGCGCCAGATCATGCGCCGACTGGGCCCTGCGGTCAGTACCTACGATGAGGTTCACGCCTTCCGCTACCTCGATAATCGGGACCCTCTGGGCTTCGTCGACGGTACTGAGAGTCCGCGGGGGCAGGCGGCCGTTGCCGCGGCGCTCATCAACGAGGGTGCTTGGGTGGGCGGCAGCTACATCATTGAGCAGAAGTACGTCCACAACCTCACCGCCTGGGACTCATTGAGTGTCGAGGAGCAGGAACGCGTCATCGGTCGCACCAAGCTCGATGACACCCAGCTCCCCGATGATGAGCAGCCCACCAACAGCCACGTCACCATGAACACCATTGAGGACGCCGACGGCAACGAGCTCCAGATCGTGCGTGACAATCTGGCCTTCGGTGAGGCCTCCGGGGAGCAGGGCACGTTCTTCATGAGCTACGCCGCAGACCCACGCGTCACCGAGCTCATGCTCCGGCGCATGTTCCTGGGGGAGCCCGAGGGCAACTACGACCGCATCCTCGATTTCTCCACGCCTCTGACAGGGATGCCTGTTCTTCGCTCCGCCGGCCGCCTTCCTCGACGACGCCGACCAGTACGCGAAGCCTTCTGTCCGACCTGAGGCGGGACCGCAGGACCCGACCCAGCCCGCCACTGAGCTGAGCGCCGCCAAGGACCTAGGGGTTCAACGCATCGTCTGAGGCGCCGCGTGACCAGACACCAGATGACCACAGCAATGGTGCGGGTTCCACTGCCGCACCGTCCGACGGATCCCTCGGGATCGGAAACCTGAAAGGCCGAGTATGAACAATCTGCATCGACAGCTGGCCCCCATCTCCGAAGCTGCCTGGGGTGAGATCGACCAAGAGGCGCGGCGCACCTTCATCCGCTGGATCGCTGGACGACGCGTCGTCGACGTCGTTGGACCCGACGGAGAGGATCTCGCGGCAGTACGCACCGGTCACCAGGTACGCGTGGACACCCCCTTCGAAGGTGTTCAGGCCCACCAGCGTCAGGTCCGCCAGATCGTTGAGCTGAGGGTTCCCTTCCGGGTCAGCCGCGAGGCCGTCGACGCCGTCGACCGGGGAGCCCAGGACTCCGACTGGCAACCCGTGAAGGACGCCGTTGCTCAGATCGCCAGGGCCGAGGACGGCATTGTCTTCGACGGGCTGGCGAGCGCAGGCATCGAGGGACTGGTTCCCTCAAGCTCCAACCCCTGCCGTATCGCTCCCACAGCCGAAGGATCTTCCCTGACGCCGTTGCCGCTGCCCTCAAGGAGCTCCGCCTCGCCGGAGTCGAAGGCCCCTACGCCCTCCTGCTCTCCGCCGAGCTGTGGACCGCCGTCGCGGAGACCACTGATGACGGTTACCCCATTCGCAAGCACATCGATCGTCTCCTGGATGGTGAGGTGCTGTGGGCTCCCGCCATTCAGGGCGCTGTCCTGCTGAGCACGCGGGGCGGCGACTACGAGCTGCACCTCGGCCAGGACCTCTCCATCGGATATCTCTCACACGATGCCGAGTCGATTGAGCTCTATCTCCAAGAGACGCTCACGTTCCTCCCGTACACCTCCGAGGCGAGTGTCGTGATGACGCACTGAGGTCGCACACCGGTCCTACACTCGCCCTGATGAGCGAGCAGACTGAGCACCCGGTGAACTCACCCACGGAGTCCTCCCAGCGCCCCGCCCCCAGGAGATCCTGGGGCAGGCCGGTCGCCGGGGCCCCTTCCGCTACGGCGAACGCATCCAGGTCACCGACACCAAGGGCCGCAAGAACACCTTCCTGCTCGACCCCCACGGCTACTTCCAGTCCGTGCGTGGCTCCTTCCACCACCGAGACATTGTCGGCATGGACGAGGGCAGCGTCATCGAGACCGACACCGGCCACGAGCTGCTCCTGCTGCGCCCGCTCCTGGCCGACTACGTCCTGTCCATGCCCCGCGGCGCCCAGGTGGTCTACCCCAAGGACTCCGGACAGGGTCATCGCCATGGGGCGACATCTTCCCCGGCGCCCGAGTCTTGGAGGCCGGCGTCGGCTCCGGGCGCTGACCATGAACCTGCTCTCCGCCATCGGGGAGGGTGGCCACCTGCTGTCCATCGAGCGCCGTGAGGACTTCGCCCAGATCGCCGCCTCCAACGTCGACGCCTGGTTTGGCCGCCACCATCCCGCCTGGGAGCTGCGCACCGGGGACTTCGCCGAGGTCGTTGCCGCCCAGGTGGAACCCGGCAGCATCGACCGGGTGGTCCTGGACATGCTCGCCCCCTGGGGAGAACGTCGAGGCCGCCTCCCAAGCCCCTGGCCCCGGGCGGGCTCTTCCTGGCCTACGTGGCCACCGTCACCCAGCTCTCCCGCACCGTGGAGGCCCTGCGTCACAGCGGCCTGTTCACCGAGCCCGAGTCCTGGGAGTCCATGGTGCGCACCTGGAACGTCGACGGGCTCGCCGTGCGCCCCGACCACCGCATGGTGGCGCACACCGGCTTCCTGCTGACCGCCCGTCGCCTGGCCGCAGGCTCCCGGCCCCTTGACCCGCAAGCGCCCGCCCGCCCGCGGCGCCTACGACGAGGGCGGCTACTGGCTGCCCGACGACGTCAAGGAGCGCACCAGCACGGACAAGAAGGTCCGCCGCGTTCTGCGAGACTGCCGGGCCAAGCAGCCCTCCGACGCCACCCCCGTTCTCAGCGGGAGCGCGGACGACGACCAGGACGGCGCCAACCATGTCTGAGAGGTCTGCCGCCGACGCCGGTACGCCCCAGCCACTGGGGATGCCCGCCACGGACTTCACCAGCCACCAGCTGCGTGAGGCCCGCGCCCGGGCCGTCAGCCTGGCGGCCAAGAACGAGCGCCTGGTGACCGCTCTGGGCACCGCCCGCGAGCGCATCGCCGAGCTCGGACAACAGCTCGACGCTGTCACTCACCCCCGGTCACGCTGGGACTGCTCACCGGCCTTCCCCGCACGAGGGATGCCGCAGGTGACACTGGCGATGCCGTCGATGCCGTCGATGCCGTCGATGCCGCCGACGCAGCCCAGCCCCGTGAAGTCGCCGTGAGCCTGTCGGGCCGCCAAATGCTCCTGCACGTCCACCCCGGCGTCGATGACACCGAGCTGCAGGTCGGGCGGCGCGTGGCCGTCAACGACCAGATGCTCGTCGTCGCCACGCTCCCCGAGCCCTGCACCGGTGAGGCCGTCACCCTCGAGGAGAGGCTCGATGACGCCCGGGTCCTGGTGACCACCGGCGCAGGAGGCACCGGATCCTCACCCTGTCCTCGGCTCTTGGCCACATCGCCGGGACCGGTGAGGGGATCAAAGCCCGGTGACACCTTGGCCGCCGACCTGCGCGCCGACGTCGCCACGGCTCTCATCGAGCGCACCAGCGTCGAGCAGCTGGTCGTGGCCGAGACACCCGATGTCTCCTGGGCGGACATCGGTGGCCTGGGGACCGCAGATCGAGCAGATCCGCGATGCCCTCGAGCTGCCCTTCACCCACCCCGAGCTGTTCCACGCCTACGGTCTGCGCGCACCCAAGGGGATGCTGCTCTACGGCCCGCCCGGCTGCGGCAAGACCCTCATCGCCAAGGCCGTGGCCACCTCGCTGGCTGATTCGCCCAGCGCCTCGGGCATCACGGGACGCCCGCCCGCGTTCCTCAACATCAAGGGTCCTGAGCTTCTGAGCAAGTTCGTCGGCGAGACCGAGCGCCAGATTCGCGCCATCTTCGACCAGGCCCGCAAGGCCGCCGCCGAGGACCGGCCGGTGGTCATCTTCTTCGATGAGATGGAGGCCCTCTTCCGCACCCGTGGCACCGGCGTGTCCTCCGACGTCGAGACCATGATCGTGCCCCAGGTCCTGGCGGAGATCGACGGCGTGGAGTCCCTGCGCAACGTCGTCATCATCGGGGCCTCCAACCGCGAGGACATGATCGATCCCGCCATCCTGCGTCCCGGGCGCCTGGACGTGAAGATCCGCATCAACCGGCCCGATGCGGCCGCTGCCGAGGAGATCCTCGCCCGGCACCTCACCGCGAACCTCCCCTGGATCCGACCGAGCTCGCCGCCCACGGGGGAGACCGCGAGGCCACCGCCGCCTCCTTGCGCCGAGTCGTCGTTGAGGCCCTCTACGCCCGCAACGAGGCCACCGCCGTCCTGGAGATCACCGAGGCCCATACGGTCAGTGGCGCCTCCACCCGCGTCCTTCACCTGGCCGACCTGACCAGCGGCGCCATGCTGGCCGCCATCGTCTCGCGCGCCAAGACCGCCTCCATCAAGGACGAGCTCGCCGGGGGAGCGGGTGGGCTGAGTGCAGCCAGGCTCCGCTCGGCCGTCGAGACCGAGGCGCGGCAGAACGAGGAGATCACCGGCGCGACCACCCCCGAGGGGTGGGCCCGGCTCATCGGCACCCGCACCTCGCAGATCCTCAGCGTGCGCAGACTCGGCAAGGAGAGCTCATGAACGATGTTGGCTTTCAGCCCGGTCCGGTGACGCGACCCGTCGGTCTGGAGACCGAGTTCGGGGTCCTGCGCCCGGGCGACGCCTACGCCAACCCCGTGGTCCTGTCCACCCGCGTGGTGGAGGCTTACTGCGCCGGCGCCGGCGTGCCCACCGTGCGGTGGGACTACGAGGGCGAGGATCCCTGGCCGACCTGCGCGGCGGCAGGCTCCGGCGCTCCGCCGCCCACCCCAGCCAGCTCACCGACGACCCTGCTCGCCCAGCGCCCTCGGGCGACGCACCGTCGGCCGATGCGGGGAGACGGCAGACCCTCCGCCGGCCCCTGGGGGTCGCGCGCTCGCCCCAGTGCCGCCGAGGCGGCGCTGCCCCGGGCCACGACTGCGGTCCTGGTCAATGGCGCCCGCTTCTACGTCGACCACGCCCACCCCGAGTACTCCTCACCCGAGGTCCTCACACCCCGCGACGCCCTGATCTGGGACCGCGCCGGTGAGGTGGTCGCCCGGCGCGCCATGACGGCCCTGGGTGACGAGGGCGATCGGGATGGGACACCGGCGGAGATCGTCCTGTACAAGAACAACGTGGATGGCAAGGGCGCGGCCTACGGCTCCCACGAGAACTACCTCGTGCGGCGCGATGTGCCCTTCGAGGAGCTGGCCGCGGTCCTGACCCCCTTCCTCGTCACCAGGCCCGTCCTCGCCGGTGCCGGCCGGGTCGGGATCGGGCAGCGCAGTGAGCGCCCCGGATTCCAGATCAGCCAGCGCGCCGACTATGTCGAGTCCGAGATCGGCCTGCAGACCACGTTCAACCGCCCCATCATCAACACCCGCGACGAACCGCACGCCGACAACGTCCGCTGGCGCAGGCTTCACGTCATCAACGGTGACGCCAACCGCTTCGACGTTCCCATCTACCTCAAGGTCGCCACCACCGACCTGCTTCTGTGGTTCCTGGAGCAGGCGTACACCGAGGGCTCCGGACGGTTCAAGGGAGGCTCTGGCCCGCCTCAAGGACCTGGCCATCATCGGCGACCCCGTGGAGGAGCACTGGGCGCTCTCCCACGACCCCACCCTGTCCCACGAGCTGCGAACCCAGGCCGGGGCCGCGACCGCCCTGAAGGTTCAGCGCGCCATCCTCGACGCCGTCAGTCCTGCCGTCACCCGTGTCGAGGACGCTCAGGCCCATCGCGCCCTGGCCCTGTGGAGGCAGGTCCTCGACGCCCTGGAGCAGTGGCGCCACGACGGATCCGGGCCGGCCGCCCAGATGGTGGAGTGGGTCGCCAAGTACGAGCTCTGTGAGGGACTGCGCCGCAGGTCGGGAACCGGCTGGGACGATCCCCGCCTGGCCGCTCTCGACATCCAGTGGGCCGACCTGCGACCGGGACGATCCGTCGTCGATAAGCTCGACGCCGCCGGCAGAATCCATCGGCTGGTCACTGACGCGGAGATCCAGCGTGCGGCCGACACGCCTCCCGAGGGCACGCGCGCCGCCGTCCGGGGAACCGCCATCCGCCGTCACCGGCAGATCGTGGGGCCTCCTGGACCTGCCTCCTCCTCGACGTGCCGGGCACCCCGCCCTGGCGCGTCTGCGCCTGCCCGACGACGTGGTCGTCGGCCCCGATGAGACGGCGACCATCCTGGAGGAAATTGGTCGCCGGGCGGCACCTGAGAGACACTGAGCCTCACAGTGCGCTCGCCAGCAGTGCACCGCTGAGCAGGACGAGTGAAGGAGCAACGCATGACGCCGCAGCACGCCAGTCAGTCCCATGGACAGGTCCGTCGCGACGGCGTCGAGACCACCTCAGCGGACACTGAGCAGCAGATCAGTACCGGGACGTCGTCGGCCGAGCAGACCAGTGACGTCGACAGCATCCTCGATGAGATCGACTCGGTCATCGAGACCAACGCCGCGGCCTTCGTCCAGGGCTTCGTCCAGAAGGGCGGCCAGTGAGCATGAGCGGCTCACGGCCCCTGGCGCGGCGCATCATCGGGGTGGAGACCGAGTACGGCATCACCTGCGCCCCTACCACCGACGGCCCTCCTCCCATGGACGCCGACCACGCCGCCCGTGAGCTCTTCGATCCCGTGGTCCAGCGCTCGCGCTCCTCGAACGTCTTCACTCGCGGGGTGCTCGCCTCTACCTGGACGTGGGCTCCCACCCCGAGTTCGCCACCGCTGAGTGCGATCGCCTGGAGGACGTGCTTGCTCAAGACCGCGCCGGTGAGCTCGTCATGGCCGATCTGGCCGAGCAGGCCAATGCGCGTCTGGCCGCAACGGGTGTTCCCGGGCGGATCCACCTGCTGAAGAACAACCGTGATGCCGAGGGCAACGGCTTCGGGTGCCACGAGAACTACCTCGTGCGCCGTCGTGGAGACTTCTGGAACGACGCGCGCACTCTCGTACCCCATCTGGTGACCCGGCAGATCCTCGTCGGCGCCGGCCACATCGCCGCGGACGGGGACACTCGGCGCGCCGCCGCCGGGCTGAGGGGCTACGTCTTCTCCCAACGGGCTGACCAGATGTGGGACGCCGTCTCCTCAGCCACGACCCGTGCCAGGCCGCTTATCAACACCCGGGACGAACCGCATGCCGATGCCGAGCGCTACCGGCGCATGCACGTCATCGTCGGGGACTCCAACATCGCTCAGGGGTCCACCCTGCTCAAGGTGGCGGCCATGGACCTGCTCCTGGACTACCTGGAGCACGGGGGAGAGCTCGGCGACCTGGCCCTGGCCGATCCCATGAGGGCCATTCGCGACACCTGCCATGACATGAGTGGAGGGGTGCTCCTGGAACGGTCGGACGGGCGGACCATCACGCCGTTGGAGGTGCAGGCAGAGCACCTCGGGCGTCTGCGCGACCACGTCGCGCAGGGCATCGAGGTCACCGCTCTCCACGAAGCCGCACTGGATCTGTGGAACGAGGGACTCCAGGCCCTGCGCCTGCAGCAGCCCGAGCTCGTGGACAAGGAGCTGGACTGGGCGGTCAAGCACCGGCTGCTGACCCGCTACTGCCAGCGGCACGACACCGATCTGACCGATCCCCGAGTGAGGCGCTTGGCCCTGGCCTACCACGACGTCTCTCCAGGCCAGGGACTGCGGCAGCGGCTGGAGGGCGCTGGGCTCCTGCGTCGATTCGTTGACGAAGCGACCTGCCGCCGGGCGGTCGATACTCCGCCGGCGACCACGCGCGCGCGTCTGCGGGGCGCGGTCGTCGCCCGGGCAGAGGACCTGCGCCGCGATGTGAGTGTCGACTGGGTGGGGGTTCGACTCGACGACGGCGTCTGCTCACCTGTTACCCTGAATGATCCCTTCTGTGCCGTGGACGAGCGCATCGATGCACTCCTGGAGAGCATGGGGCGTTCGGCAACCGATCCTCCCATCGGGGTGTGAACGGTGAGGCTCACGGCACTGATAAGGTGGCAGACGGAAGACGCAACATGAGTACTACCCCTCCCCGGATCCCGAAGCGGGCATGCCCCTGACGCGGCGTCAGCGCCGTGCGCTCGAACGTGCTCAGCAGGCCCAGCGGGAGGCTGCGATCGGAGACTTGCCGGCACCCGCCCAGACCGCTGTCCAGGCACGCCCGGTCGGTACTGCCTCCCCAGTGACCGATCCGCAACCGGCACATCGGAGCCTCGCGCTGTGCCGCAACCACAGCCGCAGCCCCAGCCGCAGCCTCACGTGCCGGGCAGCAGCCACGATCCGCGCAGCGAGTACATGCCGGCCGCACGAGCCGATCGACGCGATCTCCCACGTGAGTCCGGACACCGGCAGGACGAGGTGGTCTCCGAGGCCCGGGAGCCGACGCCGACGCCGCGTCCTCGTACCCTGGGCGGCCCGCTGGGGCGTATGCCGCGCGGGCCCCTGGCGGTCGGCCTGATCGGTGTCGTCGTCCTCGCCATGATCCTGGTGCCGCTGGCTGTCAACAAGCTCGTCTCCGGACGGAACGGAGCGGGCACCAGCACCGCGGCTCAGTCGACCGTGTTGGATGGCAACGCCCCCCTCAGCCAGCTGCTGACGGTCAGCGGGCGGGTCGGATCGGGGGTGGCCCCCTCCGTCGAGCTGAACGGCGACGCCTCCTTGTCAGCCCCCGGCTCGGTACTGACCGACGTCGTCCAGACCGGGCAGGGGCGCGCTGTCTCCGCGGGGACGCCTGTGATCCTGCAGGTCTCTCAGTTCTCCGGTCTCAACGGGCGCAACACGACGGGTAACGAGGCGGGGTACAAGCTCTGGCAGGGTCTGCTCGGTCCCGAGGTGGGTGACTACATCAACGCGGCGGTCTCCGGCCAGCGCGAAGGCGCCCGCGTCGTTCTTCGCGAGCCGGCTGAGGAGGAGGACGGCTCCAGGACGACGAAGATCACTGTCGTCGACCTCCCTGCCCACTACGGCAACGGGGGAGGCGAAGCAGCCGGCGGAAGGCACCCCCACCGTGACTGAGGGACCGGACGGCTCCATCACCGTCAGCAGTGCCGGACTTCCTGCACCGACTCGAGCCTCCACGGAGATCCTCATCAAGGGCACCGGCCCCCAGATCGGTTCCCAGGATCGGCTTATTGCTCGTACCACGATGGTCAGCTGGACGTCGGGACAACCCCTCGACAAATCGACCTTCGGGCACCAGGAGCCGCCCAAGCAGCTCGACATGAGCAATGCGCTGGTGGGAGTCTCCCAGAACCTGGTTGACATCACGGTCGGCTCCCGGGTGGTCCTCTCGCTGCCCGCTGAGCAGGCGCAGGGGAAGGAACCAGTCGTCGTGGTGATCGACGTCCTGGCCAAGGATCCTGCTCAGCCTTCCGGAGCGTCCGGGGGGCGTGCGGGCAGTGAGTCGAGTGCCATTCCCGGCTCCTCCGCCGGCCCAACATCCAAGGAGCATTCATGAGCGTTGCCATCCGCATCATTCCCTGCCTGGACGTCAAGGACGGTCGGGTCGTCAAAGGTGTCAACTTCCAGGGCCTCAAGGACGCCGGAGACCCCGTGGAGCTGGCCTCCCGCTACTGCGCTCAGGGGGCCGATGAGATCACCTTCCTCGATATCTCGGCCTCCCACGAGGGGCGTTCCACCATGTTGGACGTGGTCTGCCAAACTGCCGAGCAGATCTTCGTGCCCCTGACAGTCGGTGGGGGAGTGCGTTCACTCGATGACGTGGACCTGCTGCTGAAGGCGGGGGCGGACAAAGTCAGTATCAACACCGCGGCCATCGAGGCCCCCTCGCTGTTGACGGAGGTGGCGCGGCGCTTCGGCAATCAGGTACTCGTCCTGTCCGTGGATGCGCGCCGGTGCCCCTCCGGCGTCTCGACGGCTTCCGGCTTCGAGGTCACCACGCACGGAGGACGAACCTCCACCGGCATCGATGCCGTCGCCTGGGCGGTGAGAGGAGTCAAGCTCGGTGCCGGAGAGATTCTCCTGAACTCCATGGATGCCGACGGGGTCACTCAAGGATTCGACACCGAGTTGATCGATGCTGTTCGTCGACAGGTCCAGGTGCCACTCATCGCCTCCGGCGGCGCTGGACGCCCACAAGACTTCGTCACGGCAGCCGACCATGGTGCCGACGGCGTTCTGGCAGCCTCAGTGTTCCACTACGGAGTGACGACCATCCCTGAGGCCAAGAATGCTCTGCGAGACGCGGGCCACCCGGTGCGTTGACGAGTATTTTCTCCTCCTGAAGCATTCTCGCGGGAGTTGCCGGCATTCCCGCTATCGTTGTGGGTTTTCTGGGGATGCAGGCGGCGAACGAGGGGCGTGCCGCCAATAAGGGAATGTCCATTGCCGGCATTGTGCTGTCGCTGGTTGGTGCTGTGCTGAATATCGTGCTCTATATGACTGGTGTGACTGCGCAACTCACGAGCGGATTCCAGTCCTAGGCCCTCGTCCGTCGTCTTCACTCCGCTGTGCAGGGGCTTCGTCAGCTGCCTGCGTCGCGGAGTGAAGGCTGTGGGGCATGAACATTGAGACTGATGGGGTCTACTCCCCATCGGCGTGTGAGTTCGTCCCGGGGTGTGATTGGAGTGCTCGTGTAGACTCAGTGCTGTGCTTCGCACCAGGGAGGGAATAGTGAGCGATTTGAATCCTTATCCGGCGGGTCCTTATCGTCAAGGATCTGCTGGTTCCTCTTATCTGACCGACTTCGATCGTGCCTCTCAGTCTGCGTCGGGCGTGTCGTCGACCCAGAACGGTTACTACAGCGCGGACGACCTTGGCGATCAGTCGCCCCACTTCCCGGCAGCGCAGGGAGGTCAGATGGTCCCTTATCCGGGGGTTGGTCAGCAGTCGTACGACCAGGCCTACGGACAGCCCTACAGTCAGCAGTACCCCTATCCGTCTCCTTCTTATGGGCCGTATCCGCCATATGGTCAGGGCGTGTACTGGGGGGTGCCTTACGATCCACGTCGACATGAGGCCAATGCTCTCGGTGGGTGGGCACTCGGGCTCGGTATTACAAGTATCTTTGCGAACTGTTTGTCTCTCGGCCTGATCTTGGGCATATCGGCGATCGTCGTCGGATTCCTCGGAATGCGCGCCGCCAATGAGGGGCGTGCCTCGAACAAGGGGCTGTCAATAGCTGGAGTGGTGACAGGCGGCATTGGCGCTTTCATCGGTGCTGCCTATCTTATTCTATTTATAGTGATATTGTCTCAATGAACCGTATGCCTGAAAACTGCTGCACGACTGCGTCGACGAAGCACGAGCGCTCCGGTGAGCGTGCGGGACACGGGAGGCGGATCGGACTGGGCCTTCTGATGGTTCTGCCCTCCCTTCCCGGTGGCCTCATCGTGCTGCGCGCACTGACTCTGCCTCGCAATTCTCCGGGGCTTCCCGACCTCTGCCCGCTTCACCGCACCACCGGGCTGTGGTGCCCACTGTGCGGAGGCACCCGGGCGACCCGGGAGCTCATGCACGGCGACCTGGGGGCAGCCATGGGTTACAACCCCTTCGCGCTCGTCCTGGAGGTGGTGGTCATTGCGCTGGTGGTGCGCTGGTTGCTCGCATGGCTCCGAGGCCAGCGGCGGCCGCTTGTCACCGGTAGGGAGGGCATCCTTCTCGGGGTGGCGCTGGCCGTTTTCGCGGTGGTGCGCAATCTGCCAGGCATGTGGGTCTACTTCGGCCCTTTGCTCGGCCCTCCGGGCTGAGTAGCACCCGGCGTGCATAATGCGGTTGTGACTCTCGATTCCCAGATCTCTGCGCGCCTGAAACGCAACGCGGACGGCTTGGTCTGCGCCGTCGTCCAGCAGCACGACTCACGTGAGGTCCTCATGGTGGGGTGGATGGACGATGAGGCGCTTCGGCGCACCCTGGAAGAGGGGACGAGTGACCTTCTGGTCGCGGTCCCGGCGTGAGTACTGGCGCAAGGGTGATACGTCCGGACACGCGCAGTACGTCAAGTCCGTTCATCTGGACTGTGACGGCGACGCCCTCCTGATCGAGGTCGATCAGGTCGGAGCCGCCTGCCACACCGGTGAGCGCACCTGCTTCCTGGCCGGCGGTGATCTGGGAGCGCACGTGGGGGAGCGACCCAGCTGACCGCTCCGCGGCCAGTACGGTTTGGCGATTTGCAACAGACGGCCTCGGGCCGTCACGATGGATACGAACAGGCGCCCCTCCGGAGCGCCGGCAAGTGAGATCGGGGAGGTGCGCGATGACCTCGTTCGAGGCGATGGTGGCAGAGGCCAAGGCGGCCGCCGACCGCCGCGCTTCGCTGGTTCCCCTGGCCCGCCTCAAAGAGGCCTCCCGCCTGGTTCCCGGTGCTATCAGCGCCCTGTCCAGCCTGCGCACCGATGACCGGGCGGTCACCGTGATCGCCGAGGTGAAGCGCTCCACAGCCACGTTCGCGGATCTCAGCGGCGTCGGGGATCCGGGGATGCTGGCCTGCTTCTACGCCGCCGGTGGCGCCGCCTGCGTCTCAGTGGTCACCGGGCCGAGCGCTACGCGAGGCTCCCTCAAGGACCTGGACGCCGTCAGGGCCTCAGTGGATCTTCCCGTCCTCGCCAACGACCTGGTGGTCACGCCCTACCAGGTGCACGAGGCCCGGGCTCACGGCGCCGATCTGCTCATGCTCGATGCCCGCCTCGAGACCCTGGTGCTCGAGGGACTCATCGAGAGGGTCCACTCCTTGGGGATGGGCGCCGTCGTTGAGGTCCGTACCCGCCGTGAGGCGCTGACCGCGGTCGATGCGGGGGCCTGCATCGTGGCCATCGACACCCGCGATCCCGACACCCTGGCCGTCGACTGCAGCCTGTTCGACCAAGTCACTGACGTTCTGCCGACGCAGGTCGTACGGATCGCGGCCGGAGGAGTCAGAGGTCCGCACGATGTCATGAGCTTTGCGCGCTGCGGGGCCGATGTCGTCCTCGTCGGTGAGGCCATCATCCGCTCCACCGACCCCCAGCAGTTCGTTGCCGAGCTGGTCGCCGCCGGCGCCCACCCGGCACTGATCCCCTCCGCCCACCGAGAGGTTCTCTGAGTGCCTGTCGCCGCCCTTTCCGCCATGATGCCCGCGATGCCCGCGATGCCAATGTTGTCGGCGATGCCGTTCACGGCCGCGCTGAGAGCAGGGCATACCGAGCCCTTCCTCGGCCGTGTGGTACCTCGGCCCCATCCCGGTGCGGGCCTACGCGTTATGCATCCTCACCGGGGTCTTCGTGGCCGTGTGGTGGTCGGACCGGCGCTACCGGGCCCTGGGAGGCCGACCGGAGCTGGTCCTCGACGTCGCCATCGTGGCCGTGCCGGCTGGAATTGTGGGGGCTCGTCTCTACCACGTGGTCACCTCGCCCGACGACTACTTCGGCCCCAACGGAGACCTGGCCCGTATCCCGCAGACATGGCAGGGGGCCTGGGAATCTGGGGAGGTATCGCCGGCGGGGTCCTGGCCGGGGTGCTTCTTCTGCGCCATCGCGGCCTGCGGGTGGCTCCGCTGGCCGACGCCGTCGCCCCGACGCTGCTGGTCGCTCAGGCGATCGGTCGCCTGGGGAACTGGTTCAACCAGGAGCTCTACGGCGCCCCGACGACGCTGCCCTGGGGACTGCGGATCGACGACGCCCACCTGCCGGCGGGCTCCACCTACCCGCCCGGCACCCTGTTTCATCCGACCTTCCTCTATGAGTCCCTGTGGAACCTGGCCGGAGCGGTCCTCCTGCTGTGGATCGGCAGAAGAATGGTTGCCCGCAGCGGGGTCACGGGCGGCAGGCTGCTATGGATCTACCTCATGGTCTACACCGCAGGCCGGGTGTGGATCGAGATGCTGCGCATCGACGAGGCCGAGACGGTCCTCGGCCTGCGACTGAACGTGTGGACCTCCATCGTCATCTTCCTCGTCGGCGCCATTGGACTGATCCTCTCCTCGCGACGCCCCTTGAGCGACGCCATCGACAGGCCGGGGCACAGGGCGAGGAAGGACGGATCAGCGGCCGATGAGGACGACTCCACCGAGGACACCGCCGCCGAGCATGACTCGACTGATGAGGACGCCTCACCCGCAGAACCCGCTGGCGCGGAGTCGGCCCGCTCAGACCAGGCGAGTTCGTAGCGACCGAATCGAGGGACTCTCCCGCCACTCCGGCGGGAGACAAGTGGGTGAGGATGGTCGCAACCTGACGACTGACGAGATTCCTCCTCGTGCGCAGGGCCCGGTGTCCCGTATTCTGAACCCATGCGTAGAGCCAAGATCGTATGTACCCTCGGACCCGCTACCGACTCTCCCGAGCAGGTGCAAGCGCTCGTGGACGCCGGCATGAACGTCGCGCGCATCAACCGCTCCCACGGTCGCGCCGAGGACCAGGAGGAGGTCATCGGCCGTATCCGTGAGGCCGCTGACGCTTCCGGCCGCGCCGTCGCCATCCTCGTCGACCTCCAGGGCCCCAAGATCCGCCTGGGGCGGTTTCGTGGACGACCAGAAGGTCATGCTCAACAAGGGCGACGAGTTCACCATCACCATTGACGACGTCCTGGGCACCGTCAAGCGCGCCTCCACCACCTTCAAGGGACTTCCCGGCGACTGCCGCCCCGGTGACCGGCTCCTCATCGACGACGGCAACGTCGCGGTGCGCGTCGTGGCCGTCACCGACACCGACGTCGTCACCAAGGTCGAGGTGCCCGGCTACGTCTCCAACAACAAGGGCATCAACCTGCCCGGCGTCGCCGTCTCCGTGCCGGCCCTCAGCGAGAAGGACCGCGAGGACCTGCGCTGGGCCCTCAAGATCGGTGCTGACCTCATCGCCCTGTCGTTCGTGCGCGACGCCGATGACATCAAGGACGTCCACGAGATCATGGACGAGGTCGGCGTGCGCATCCCGGTCATCGCCAAGATTGAGAAGCCCCAGGCGGTGGAGAACCTCTTCGACATCGTCTCCACCTTCGACGGCATCATGGTGGCCCGTGGCGACCTCGGTGTGGAAATGCCCCTGGAGGCCGTCCCGCTGGTGCAGAAGCGGGCCATCGAGCTGGCCCGCCGCCAGGCCAAGCCGGTCATCGTGGCCACCCAGGTCCTGGAGTCCATGATCCAGAACCCGCGGCCCACGCGGGCCGAGGCCTCCGACTGCGCCAACGCCATTCTCGACGGCGCCGACGCCGTCATGCTCTCCGGTGAGACCTCCGTGGGCGCCTACCCCATCGAGGCCGTGCGCACCATGGCCAGCATCATCGAGAACGTCGAGGAGCACGGAGGGGAGCGCATCCCCGGCCTGGGCTCCTACCCGCAGACGCGAGGTGGGGCACTGACTCGCGCCGCCGCGGAGATGGGCGAGCACCTCGACGTCACCTACCTGGTGACCTTCACCCAGTCCGGTGACACCGCTCGGCGCCTGTCTCGTCTGCGCTCGCCGCTTCCGCTGCTGGCCTTCACCCCGCTGCGTGAGACGCGCAACCAGCTCGCCGTCTCCTGGGGTGTGCAGTGCTACGAGGTGCCCGAGGTCCAGCACACTGACGAGATGGTGGCCCAGGTCGATGAGATCCTTCAGGACAAGCATCTGGCCCAGCCCGGGGACACCGTCGTCATCGTGGCCGGAATGCCTCCGGGTACGCCCGGCTCGACCAACTCGATCCGTGTCCACACCGTCGGTGAGACGGGCGACTACAAGGTCTGAGCACCGGTTCTGATCCGTCGAGGGGTCTCCACCTATCACCGGGGAGGCCCCTCGATCCGGTTCAGGGCGACGTGCTCCGGCATCTGCTTGCCGCTGATGAATCGGTGGGGGCAGGAAACCGCAGAGTGGAGCTCTGCGGTCACAGCCTCATCGCCGTAGCCACCACTGGGGAGTCAGATCGGCGAGAGTCATGGTCTTCCCGGCAGCGAAGTCGATCATCACCTCGATGTCCCCGAACCGGCTCGGCATCAGCTGCGTCATCATTTCTCGACATGCTCCACACGGCGGACCGGTACGGCCGTCACGCATGATCGTCAGAACCCGTCGAATCGCATCCTCACCGTTGGTCATCATGTTGAGGATCGCGTTGCGCTCGGCACAGATTCCCAGGGTGCAGGCGGTATCCACGCAGACGCCCGTATAGATTCTTCCCGAGGACGACTCCACTGCAGCTGCGACACCGCCCGCCTCGATGTACGAGGACACGTGACGAGGACGTTGAACAGCTTTGGCTGCTTCGTACAGTGAGGTCCACGTGGTGCCCAAGGTGCTCTCCATCTGACTGGTCTGTCCTGAGGTGGGGCTGGGTAGGGGCTTGTTGGTACCTCCGGTGGGACTCGAACCCACAACACTCCGATTTTGAGTCGGATGCCTCTGCCAATTGGGCTACGGAGGCACGCCGTCCGCTCTGCGGGGGCGCTATCAGCGAGATCATACTAGGATTAAAGCCGTGAGCAATGAGTCCAGCACCACCAAGTCCCGCCGGGTGCTCGTCGCTGAGGACGAGACCCTCATCCGCCTTGACATCGTCGAGACTCTCACCGACGCCGGCTACGAGATCGTCGCGGAGGCTGCAGATGGTGAGGAGGCCGTCCGCCTGGCTGATGAGCATGACCCCGATCTGTGCGTTCTTGACGTCAAGATGCCGGTGACCGACGGCATCACCGCGGCGGAGAGGATTCTCGAGAAGCACAACTGCGCCGTCGTCATGCTGACCGCCTTCTCCCAGACTGAGCTCGTCGAACGAGCCAGCGCCGCCGGCGCCATGGCCTACGTCGTCAAGCCCTTCACCCCGGCGGACCTCATCCCGGCACTTGAGATCGCCATGTCCCGGCACGAGGAGATCCTCTCCCTGGAGAGTGAGATTTCTGACCTCACCGAGCGCTTCGAGACCCGCAAGCGCGTCGACCGGGCCAAGGGGCTGCTCATGGAGCGCATGGGACTGAGCGAGCCGGAGGCCTTCCGCTGGCTGCAGAAGACCTCCATGAACCGGCGTCTGACCATGCGCGAGGTGGCCGACGCCGTCATCGAGCAGGTCGGTTCGGCCAAGAAGGACTGAGCACCCACTGATAGCCCAGTGCGGCGTAGCGCCTCAGGTGAACAGGCTGCGCAGTGTCCCGACGGCGATGGTGCGCTCATCGTCGTCAGTGACCGTTACCTGGTAGACCACGGTACGACGGCCGCGGTGCAGGGGAGTGGCGGTCGCCTTCACCCAGCCCTGGGACACGGAGCGCAGGTGGCTGACCGTCAGCTCCGCCCCGACCGGGACGGCGTCGTCGGGCGCGCCCGCGTGCGGCCACGGAGGCAGCCGTCTCGATGAGCGCGGCGGTGGCACCGCCATGCAGGATCCCGACGACCTGTCGGGCCCCGTCGACCGGCATCCGGACCTCGGTCCGATGAGCGTCGCGAGTCACCACCTCCATCCCGAGGGTCTCCATGAGCGTGCCCTCTTCACTGTCCTCCAGCACCGCGTGCAGTGCCGAGGAGGCGGAGACGGCAGAGCCCGCGGGACGCGGATCCGGGAACGGGCGCCTGGCAGGGGTCCGGGAAGGCCACGGCTGAGGCGCTCGCTCCGGAGTAGGAGGCCGCAGTGACGCGGCCCACGGGGCCCAGTGGCCCGACGACCGCCGGCGAGCTGGGGGAGTCGGCGGAGGCAGGAGAGGGCTGAGAGTCACTGGAGTCCCCTACGCTGATGGGGGAGACGGGCGAGTCGGACTGTGGATGGCTCATGGGCCTAGGCTGGCACGGTGAGCACCACCGCGACCAGCCCTGCGACGAGTCCAACACCTCAGTCCCCCTCGGACCCGGTTCCCGAGCGACTTCTTCTCATCGACGGACACTCAATGGCCTTCCGTGCCTTCTACGCCCTGCCCGTCGACAACTTCACCACGTCGACTGGTCAGTCCACCAACGCCGTCCACGGCTTCGTCTCCATGTTCCTGTCGCTGCTGGACAGTGAGCGGCCCACCCACGTGGCCGTTGCCTTCGACCTGCCGGGAGGCACCTTCCGCACCGAGGAGTACGCCGAGTACAAGGGAACCCGCGATGAGACCCCGCAGCCCTTCCTCGGGCAGGTCGAGCTCATCCAGGAGGTCCTGGAGGCCATGGGCGTCACAGCGCTCACCGCTCCGGGCTACGAGGCCGACGACATCCTGGCCACCCTGGCGACCTCCGCCCAGGCCGAGGGTATGGAGGTTCTCATCTGCTCGGGGGACCGCGACTCCTTCCAGACGGTCACCGAGCGGTGCACCGTGCTCTACCCGGTCAAGGGCGTGTCAACACTGCGCCGCATGACGCCTCAGGAGGTGGAGGAGCGCTACGGGGTGACGCCCGAGCGCTACCCGCACCTGGCCGCCCTGGTCGGCGAGACCAGTGACAACCTGCCCGGGGTTCCGGGGTGGGCCCCAAGACCGCCGCCAAGTGGCTCAACCCTCTATGACGGGCTCGACGGCGTCATCGCTCACGCGGACCAGATCAAGGGCAAGGCCGGACAGTCGCTGCGCGATCACCTCGACGACGTCGTGCGCAACCGCCGTCTCAACCGCCTGCTCACCGACCTGGACCTCGGAATCGAACCCCGCACCGACCTGCGCCTCACGGGTGCCGACCGCGCCGGCCTGGCGCGCGTGTTCGAGACCCTGGAGTTCCGTACCCTGCACCAGCGGGCGCTGCGCATCCTGAGCTTCACCGACACCTCCGACCAGGCCGAGCCGAGTGAGGCAGACGAAGCCGGCGCGCTGAACGCGTTGAGCGATCTGGAGATCGTCTCGCTGGGACACGATCTTGCCGCGGGGCGGCTGGCCGACTGGTTGGAGGCCGGACCGCCGGCGGCTGAGGGCGATTGCCCCCGCCTCCTGGGTGTGGATGTCGTCGGTGTCCTCAGGCCCGTGGAAGGCGATGCTACGCTCGTGGCACTGTCCGACGGTTCTCGGGCGGTCGCCATCGACCTGACCGAGATCCTGCCCGAGGACGAAGCCGTCCTGGCTCAGCTCCTGGCCGACGTGGAGCGTCCCAAGCTCGTCGCCGACGCCAAGGGGAGCTGGCACGCGCTGAGCGCCCGGGGACTCAGGCTCGACGGCGTCGTCGCAGACCCCTCACTGGCCGGATACCTGTGCCGTCCCGAACAGCGCAGCTATGACGTCGAGACTCTCACCCAGCGTTGGCTCGGCATCGACCTGGCCGCAGTCAACGAGGGCGGTGCCGGGGGTGACGGCGGCTCCGGTGAGTCCCAGAGCGCATTCGACCTCGAGGCCCTCACCTCTCAGGAGGCCGTTGCCCCCTCCCACCTGGCCAGTGCGCGCCGGGCCGCCGCCCTGCTCCCGCTCCAGGCCGTGCTCGATGAGCAGATGGCGGCTCGTGACGCCGCCGGACTGTTCACCGACCTGGAGATGCCCGTGGCCGCGACCCTGACCGTCATGGAGGACGCCGGCATCGCCGTCGACGATGCCGTGCTCCAAGCCCGCCAGACCGAGCTCGACGCCCGCGTGACTCACGCCGCCGAGGGCGCCTACGCCGCCGCCGGGCGAGAGCTCAACCTCTCCAGCCCCAAGCAGCTTCAGGCCGTCCTGTTCGACGAGCTGAAGATGCCCAAGACCCGCAAGACCAAGACCGGTTACACCACGGACGCCGACGCCCTGGCCGGGCTGTATGCCAAGACCTCGCACCCCTTCCTGGAGCACCTTCTTGAGCACCGCGACGCCATCAAGCTGCGGCAGACGGTTGAGGGACTGCGCAAGGCGATCCAGGCCGATGGGCGTATCCACACCACCTTCCAGCAGACCATCGCCGCCACGGGGCGCCTGTCCTCCACCGACCCCAACCTGCAGAACATCCCGGCCCGTCACGAGGAGGGGATGCGCATCCGAGAGGCCTTCACCGTCGGCGAGGGCTACGAGTGCCTCATGACCGCCGACTACTCCCAGATCGAGATGCGCATCATGGCGCACCTGTCCGCGGACCAGGCGCTGATCGAGGCCTTCCGCAGCGGGGAGGACCTGCACCGCTACGTCGCCGCCTTGGTCCACGGCATCGGGGTCGAGGACGTGACCGCCCAGCAGCGCAGCCACGTCAAGGCCATGAGCTATGGACTGGCCTACGGCCTGTCGACCTTCGGGCTGGCCCGTCAGCTCGGTATCGACAACGCTGAGGCAGCGGATCTGAGGAACGCCTACTTCGCCAGGTTCGGAAAGGTCCACGACTACCTGGAGTCCGTGGTGGAGCAGGCGCGCCGAGACGGATACACCGAGACGATGTTCGGACGGCGCCGCTACCTGCCCGACCTGACCAGCGACAACCGGCAGCGCCGTGAGATGGCTGAGCGGGCCGCCCTCAACGCCCCCATTCAGGGCAGCGCCGCCGATATCGTCAAGAAGGCCATGATCGACGTCGACAGCGCGCTGCGCGAGCAGGCCCTGACGAGCCGCATTCTTCTGCAGATCCACGACGAGCTCCTCATCGAGGTCGCGCCCGGAGAGGCCGAGGCGGTTGAGAACCTCCTCAAGGAGCAGATGGGTGGGGCAGCAGAGCTCTCGGTCCCCCTGGACGTCGCCGTCGGACGAGGGCGGACCTGGCGTGAGGCCGCCCACTAGAGACCCCTCCACGTCCCGCGCTCATTGCCTGAAGAAGCCGGTGATATACGAATGAGATCGTCACGTCATCCTTTTGACATCAAGTCATCAGATGACGTGAGCGATTGCACGCATGTACGGGATAATGCTTGAGCATCGTCTAGTTACGGATTCGTCACGTACTGCTAAGGTTCACTCGTGCGCTCCTGGGCGTCTCCTATGAGACTGATCCAACCAGGTCGATGAATTGGTCCGGGCCGATTCGCGTCACTGGGGAGCACGCGGTCCCTATCAACCCGATCCAACTATCCGCATTCGGAGCATCCACTCAATGACAACCACTACGCCCAGCCCCGCCCCGGTCGCCGTCAACGACATCGGTTCGACCGAGGAGATCCTCGCCGCCGTTGACGAGACCATCAAGTACTTCGATGACGGCGATATCGTCGAGGGCACTGTCGTCAAGGTCGACCGTGATGAGGTCCTCCTTGACATCGGCTACAAGACCGAAGGCGTCATCCTCGCTCGCGAGCTGTCCATCAAGCACGACGTCGACCCCGACGAGATCGTCTCCGTCGGCGACGAGATCGAAGCCCTCGTCCTGCAGAAGGAGGACAAGGAAGGGCGTCTGCTCCTGAGCAGAAGCGCGCGCAGTACGAGCGCGCCTGGGGCACCATCGAGCGCATCAAGGAGGAGGACGGCGTCGTCACCGGCTCCGTCATCGAGGTCGTCAAGGGCGGTCTCATCCTGGACATCGGCCTGCGCGGCTTCCTGCCCGCCTCCCTGGTGGAGATGCGTCGCGTTCGCGACCTCCAGCCCTACGTGGGCCGCGAGCTCGAGGCGAAGATCATTGAGTTGGACAAGAACCGCAACAACGTGGTCCTCTCCCGTCGCGCCTGGCTCGAGCAGACCCAGTCCGAGGTCCGCACCAACTTCCTGCAGACGCTGCAGAAGGGGCAGGTCCGCTCCGGTGTCGTGTCCTCCATCGTCAACTTCGGTGCCTTCGTGGACCTGGGTGGCGTCGACGGTCTGGTCCACGTCTCCGAGCTGTCCTGGAAGCACATCGACCACCCCTCCGAGGTCGTCGAGGTCGGCAACGAGGTCACGGTCGAGGTCCTGGACGTCGACTTCGACCGCGAGCGCGTCTCCCTGTCGCTCAAGGCGACCCAGGAGGACCCGTGGCAGGCCTTTGCTCGGACCCACGCCATCGGCCAGGTCGTTCCCGGCAAGGTCACCAAGCTCGTCCCCTTCGGTGCGTTCGTGCGTGTCGAGGACGGCATCGAGGGCCTGGTCCACATCTCCGAGCTGGCGCAGCGTCACGTCGAGGTCCCCGAGCAGGTGGCCAAGGTCGGCGACGAGGTCTTCGTCAAGGTCATCGACATCGACTTGGAGCGCCGTCGCATCTCCCTGTCGCTGAAGCAGGCCAACGAGGGTGTCGACCCCGCCTCCGAGGACTTCGACCCCAGCCTCTACGGCATGGCGGCCGAGTACGACGAGCAGGGCAACTACAAGTACCCCGAGGGCTTCGACCCGGAGACCAACGAGTGGCTCGAGGGCTACGACGCTCAGCGCGAGGCTTGGGAGGCCGAGTACGCGGCTGCTCACGCCCGCTGGGAGGCCCACAAGGCCCAGGTCGCCAAGGCCCTGGAGGAGGAGCAGGAGTCCGGTGCTCCGGCAGCCCCCGCGGGCGGCACCTCGTACTCCTCGGCGCCGTCTGAGGCCTCCGGCACCCTGGCCTCCGATGAGGCCCTGGCCGCTCTGCGCGAGAAGCTCACCGGTAACTGAGCATCCGCACCTTTTCAGTGGTCAGGACTGATCTCTGACATCATCTGAGGGTCTCTGCCTGTTTCGCAGGCAGAGACCCTCAGCCGTTCGGTGCCTTCTCCCCATCGCTCAGGTGACGTGCCTGTGCGAGGCTGTGGCCGGGCCCCGTGCTCCCTGCTTCCTAGAAGCCGGAACCAGAACGTGACGACCGTTGGAGACGATATGAGCTATTGGGGCGACATTGCCCGTGCTCTGGAGGATGTCGACCCCGTCTGCCCCAGCCGCGTCGCTGCAGCGGCCCTGTGGGAGGCGGTTGCCGCCGACGATGTCGAGGGGGCGGATGCGGCGAGCGCGCCCGACCAGGTGGTGCAGGCGGTCTGCGCCGTTGACCGGGCGTGGCTGGTTCAGCTGGGCCAGGACCCGGACACAAGCAGAACGAGCCTTGAGCAGGCGACCGCCTTCTGCCAGGGGATTCGGGCGGCTCACGGCCGTTCGACGCTCCCGCTGCGTTACGCCCGGGTGGAGCTCTCTGCCGTCCTCGGCCTCAGGGACGAGGCCCTCGAGCAGCTCCGTGAGGCCAGACTCTTCTCCTTCGGCAAGACCGATACCGGAGCCGTGCTGGCCACCGCCCGTATGCACGATGACTACTCCGGCGTCATCAGCACAACCACGGCCACACCCAAGCGCGCCGAGGCCGATCCCGTGGAGAGCGCACGGGGGCTGGGCGCGGTGCTGGTTCCCTACCTGGCCCACCAACGCATCGTCGAGGCCGAGGACGCCTTCGCCTCCTTGAGTCTGCTCCACCTTCCAGATGCCGTGTCACTCCAGAGCCTGGCGGACAGGCTCGAGTACCTGGGACTGTCCTCCCAGTGGCAACGGGCCATCGCACTCATCCGTCACAGCCCCTATGAAGGCTGTCTCTGAGGCCTCGGCCTGGCAACTGATGAACACCGCTGTCGGACTGGCCCTCGTCATGAGGGCGGCCAACCGGGCGGACTACGGAAAGCACGCCCTGGGCGCCTCGCTGAACTGGACAACGCCGTGGGGAACCTGGAGCTCACGGCCTGGGACACCGTCGGCCACGCCTATGACGTCATGACCGGCTTCGTGCGCGGCGTCGCTCACCGCTTCGACGTCCGCAACGGCAACAACGGCGTGTCGTACCGGGTCGAGATGCGGATGGCCGCTGAGGCCGCAGGTCTGGCCAGCCGGTCCTACGGGACGGTGACGAGCGCCGTACCGGCAGATCGTACCCGGTTGCGTAACCAGGGAGCGCTGCTCAAGGAGGTCCGCGATCTGCTCACGCTGTCTCGTGGTTATGGCATGGAGTCAGTGCGACAGCGCGCCATGTCGACCGCGGAGACGGTCAGCGCCTCACTGTCGGAGGTGGTGGATGACTCCACCTTGGAGCTGGTCGTCGACCTTCGCCTGGCCTTCGGCCGGCTGCTGGCGGCACTTGGAGCCAATGAGCGCGCGGAGAAGGAGCATCTCGACACCGCGGAGCTGAGCCTGAGCCAGGGGTGGACGGAAACGGCCTGCGCCGCCCTGGCTCTGGCCTCGCACGCCGCTCAGGCCCGCGGGGACCGCGCTTCCAGCGGCAGGGCATGGCACCAGTGCCGTGACGCGATGGAGTCCTGGCCGATGAACCGGCCAGGAGAGCGGTGCGGGATACTCGTCGACGCCGTCGGCGACCCTCTGGTCGCCGTGCAGGTCCTCTCAGCCCTGGCGGAGCTCCTGGTCGACGGGGTGGAGGAGGACCATACTCGTGCACCGATTATCCGCGAGATCATCTCGCGGGCCTCGAGCAGGCCTCCCGGTGCGTGAGTCCCCCGCAGGGGCGCGGTGGAGTCGCTGGCCCGGGTCGAGGAGCGCATCGCGCCCTACGGGCGGGGCCGGGGAGGAAGAAGGCGACCCGGTTCGACCACCACGATCACGACTGACGGCCAGGCGGCCGCAGGGGTAAGTGATCTGGCACTGACAAGGCGAGGCTGCGCCCGGTGGCCACCTGTCTCGCCTGTCTCACCACGCGCTGGCCCGGCCCGGGCAGGTCACGGCATGATGGGATCATGCGCCACACACCTGCACCCCGTTCCACTCGTCGTCCGAAGGACCGAGCCCCTGCGCGTGGGGCTCACCGGTGGCATCGGCTCAGGCAAGTCAACGGTGGCCTGCCTGCTCGAGGAGCGCGGCGCGGTCGTGACCAGCGCCGATGAGGTCGCTCGCGACGTCGTCAGCCCGGGCAGTGACGGTCTTGCGGCAGTGGTGGCCGAGTTCGGGGAAGGGATTTTAGCCCCGGACGGCTCCTGGACCGCGGTGCCCTGGGGCGCCTGGTGTTCTCCGACGACCTGCGCCGTGCCCGCCTGGAGGAGCTCCTCCTGCCCCTGATCGCAGCAGAGGCGTGGGCTCGGATGGATACGGTTCCGGCCGGGCAGGTGGCGGTCTACGATGTTCCTCTCCTCGTCGAAGGACAGATGCAGGACCTGTTCGATCTCGTCATCGTCGTCGAGGCCCAGCTCGAGCTGCGTCTGGAGCGGCTCGCTGCGCGGGGGATGACCCGTGACGAGGCGCTGGCTCGTATCGCTGTGCAGGCCACCGACGAGGAACGCCGAGCCGTCGCCGACGTCGTCGTGTCCAACTCCGGGGCGCTGGAGGACCTGAACGCCGAGGTCGACAGGCTCTGGAGCACCCGGATCCTGGAGCCAGGAGCCATCGTCTGACGGCAGGGGAGACCTTCCCATCGGCGGACACCGCGCCCACTCCTACAGTGGGACGAGGAGCCATGGTGCCCCGGACTCCGTCAGGCCGGACGCATCAGTCCTACGAAAGGAGCCGTCATGCCGCCTTCACGGATGGAGACCCCTGCTCGTCGGCACCTCCTGCTGCTCGGCAGCCTTGCTGCGGGTGGGATGCTCGCGGGCTGCGCCGCCATCCAGCAGCAGAACCGGGAGCCGACTGAGGAACCGAGCCCCGAGTCGAGCCCAGAGTCACAACGGGACGTAGCCAAGAAACCGGTCCTGTACCTCTATCCCACAAGGACGATGGACCTGTCGGTGTCCCTGGACTATGAGGGGACACTGACCTACACCTATCCGACGCCGCAGACGCAGGCGGACGGCAGTATCACGTGGCACGTGACGGCAGCACCCGACGGGGATCTGACCGACGCCGTGGGGCGGCACTACCCGTCATTGTTCTGGGAGGGGAAGGGGGCGGCCACGTTCGTTCAGAACGAGGGCTTCGTCGTCGAGGCGGATGCGGCCACCGGCTTCCTGGAGGACAAGCTCTCCATGCTGGGACTCAGTGACCGCGAGGCGGCCGAGTTCATCACCTTCTGGGGGCCACGGATCGCCGAGCGGGGCAAGGGCCCTGGTCACCTTCGCCTCTGAGGAGTTCGCGCGCCAGGCCGTCTACCGCTTGACAGACCCCTCCTCGGGTGCCGGGATTGTCCCGGATACCTTCATCAGGGTCTACATCGTCGTCGGGGATGTCCCGCAGACAGCGGTTCCGGAGCAGAAGCTGGAGCCTGGGCCGACCGGACCGGGTTCACCGCCGTCGAGTGGGGCGGAACCGAGAGGTAGATCCGGAAGGCAGACTCAGCCCGAGCAGCTGTTGCGTCGAGAAGTGGTGCGGGCGGGGCCGAGGGGCTCCGACGATGGTGGCGGAGACGGCGACGATGAAGGCCATGAGGGATCCTTGGACTCAGGGGATGAAGACAGGGGCGCAGGGGCGGGCCTCAGCGAGCATCCACATGAACGTGGAACGGGACGACCCGGCGCCCTGCGAGAACCACCGTAATAGGTGAACTCGATTGAAAGGTCCCTTCCTGGATACAAAGACGTATCTGTGTGGTGACGGCCGGATCGCAGGATGGTGAAGGAGGTGACTGCGCGGTCTGAGGTGTCCATGGTGTCGGTCGGACCGCGTAGCCTGAGGGCATGCGTCCCGTCACCGAGCTCCAGCGCGCAGCCAAGCCCTTTGAGGTCATCAGCCCTTATTCACCCAGCGGGACCAGCCCACGGCGATCGCCGAGCTGACTGAGCGTCTGCGGGCGGGGGAGAAGGACATCGTCCTGCTTGGCGCCACGGGAACCGGCAAGTCCGCGACGACCGCCTGGCTCGTCGAGCAGGTCCAGCGCCCCACCCTCATCCTGGAGCCGAACAAGACCCTGGCCGCCCAGATGGCCGCCGAGTTCCGCGAGCTGCTGCCGAACAACGCGGTGGAGTACTTCGTCTCCTACTACGACTACTACCAGCCCGAGGCCTACGTCCCGCAGACGGACACCTTCATCGAGAAGGACTCCTCCATCAATGACGAGGTCGAGCGCCTGCGCCACAGCGCCACCAACTCGCTGCTCACCCGCCGGGACGTCGTCGTGGTCTCCTCGGTCTCCTGCATCTACGGCCTGGGCACCCCCCAGGAGTACGTGGACCGGATGACGCCCCTGGAAGTGGGCCAGCAGATCGACCGGGACGATCTTCTGCGGCGCTTCGTAACGATGCAGTACACCCGCAACGACATCGACTTCACCCGGGGCACCTTCCGCGTGCGTGGCGACACGGTGGAGATCATCCCGATGTATGAGGAGCTCGCCATCCGCATCGAGTTCTTCGGGGATGAGATCGAGGCTCTGGCCACGCTGCACCCCGTGACCGGGGACGTCATCGACACTGTCGAGCAGGTCTTCGTCTTCCCCGCCTCCCACTACGTGGCCGGCCCCGAACGCATGCAGAAGGCCATTGAGGGTATTGAGGCCGAGCTCGCCGAGCGTCTGGCCCAGCTCGAGCACGACGGCCGTCTCTTGGAGGCCCAGCGCCTGCGCATGCGCACCACCTACGACCTGGAGATGCTTCAGCAGATCGGCATGTGCTCGGGGATCGAGAACTACTCGTTGCACATCGACGGGCGCGAGACCGGCACCCCGCCCAACACCCTCCTGGACTACTTCCCCGAGGACTTCCTCCTCGTCATCGATGAGTCCCACGTGACCGTCCCCCAGATCGGCGCCATGCACGAGGGGGACGCCTCCCGCAAGCGCACCCTGGTCGAGCACGGATTCCGTCTGCCCTCCGCACTGGACAACCGCCCCCTGACCTTCGCCGAGTTCGAGGACCGCGTCGGTCAGACCGTCTACCTGTCGGCCACCCCGGGTGACTACGAGACCCAGCGCTCCGACGGCGTCGTCGAGCAGATCATCCGGCCCACGGGACTGGTGGACCCCAAGGTGGTCGTCAAGCCCACGCAGGGACAGATCGACGACCTGCTCGAGGAGGTGCGCGCCCGTGTGGAGCGCCAGGAGCGGATCCTGGTGACCACCCTGACCAAGCGCATGGCCGAGGACCTGACCACCTACCTCGCCGAGAGGGGCGTGCGCGTGGAGTACCTCCACTCCGACGTTGACACGCTGCGACGCGTCGAGCTCCTGCGCGAGCTGCGGCTGGGGCGCTTCGACGTCCTGGTGGGCATCAACCTGCTGCGTGAGGGCCTGGACCTGCCGGAGGTCTCGCTCGTGTCTATCCTGGATGCGGACAAGGAGGGCTTCCTGCGCTCGACCCGCTCCCTGGTGCAGACCATCGGACGTGCCGCCCGTAACGTCTCCGGCGAGGTCCACATGTACGCCGACACCATCACCCCGGCCATGGCCGAGGCCATCGAGGAGACTGAGCGCCGCCGCACCAAGCAGCTGGCCTACAACGCCGAGCACGGCATCGACCCGCAACCGCTGCGCAAGAAGATCGCCGACGTCACCGACATGCTCGCCCGCGAGGACGTCGATACCGCCGACCTCCTGGCCGGCGGCTACCGGGGCCATGAGGACTCCTCGGTGCGGGCCCGACGCAAGCACGCCGCCGAGGCCACCGTGCGCGAGAAGCTCGCCGGGGCGGCACAGGGCGACCTCGCCGAGCTCATCAATGAGCTCACCCAGCAGATGCACGCCGCCGCCGAGGACCTCCACTTCGAGCTCGCCGCCCGGCTGCGCGACGAGATCCAGGACCTCAAGAAGGAGCTGCGCGCCATGCGGGCCGCCGACTGATCTCACAGCCATGAGTGACTCGACGTGGCTACGTCGAGAGGAAGCGTCCCGTTAGACTCTCAGGCGTTATACACGGAGGGGAGTACTCCCAACCAACGGCGACGTCGTCATCACGGCGGTGCGGGCACCCATCAGTCCTGCGTTCCCGGCGTCGCGGCCAGAGTGAAGCGCGCCTTGAGCGCCTGTGCACGTGGCGGGAGGAGACCTCCGGTACCAGTTCCGTACCGGAGGAGAACACGTGGACGTCCACATCCTGGGGTGGATCGGCCTGGCGGCCATCATCCTGACCCTCATCGTGATCGACATCGTCGGTCACGTGCGCACCCCCCACGAGCCCACTATGAAGGAGGCCGCCGTCTGGTCGGTGGCCTACATCGGCATGGCCCTGGTCTTCGGCGGCATCGTCTGGTTCGTGTGGGGCGGGGGCTTCGCCCAGGAGTACCTGGCCGGCTACATCACCGAGAAGGCGCTGAGCATCGACAACCTCTTCGTCTTCGTCATCATGATGTCCTCCTTCAAGGTGCCCCGGAAGTACCAGCAGGAGGTGCTGCTCGCCGGCATCGTCATCGCCCTTATTCTCCGGCTCATCTTCATCCTCGCCGGCGCCGCGCTCATCGAGAACTTCTCCTGGGTGTTCTACTTCTTCGGAGCCTGGCTCCTGTGGACCGCCTTCTCCCAGGCCCGGGAGGGCGTCCAGGAGCCCGACGACGATGACGAGGAGTACAGGCCCAGCGGTTTCGTCAAGCTCGTCGCCCGCGTCATCCCCATGACCGACGGCTTCGTGGGCGGCAAGGTCGTTCACCGCCACGCCGGGCGCACCATGATTACTCCCATGATGCTGTGCATCATCGCCATCGGCACCGCCGATGTCATGTTCGCCGTCGACTCCATCCCCGCGATCTACTCCCTGACCAGCGAGCCCTTCCTGGTCTTCTCCGCCAACGCCTTCTCCCTGCTGGGCCTGCGCCAGCTCTACTTCCTCATTGACGGGCTGCTCGACCGGCTCGTCTACCTCCACTACGGCCTGGCGGTCATTCTCGGCTTCATCGGCTTCAAGCTCATCGTTCATGCCCTGCACACCAACGAGGTGCCCTTCATCAACGGGGCCAGGAGTGGCACGCCATCCCCGAGGCGTCGATCGGAGTGTCCCTGAGCGTCATCATCACCACCGTCCTGGTCACGGTCATCGCCTCGGTCCTCAAGTCGCGGGCAGATGCCCGGCGCGTGGAGGCGGCATCCTGAGGTCTCGGCCCCCAGGAGGAGGGGCGCCCTCCGGCTGATTCACTACTGTGTGACGTGTGAGCACCACGCATCCCCCTGAGTCCTCGGTCAGCGGGCTCAGCGCCGCCCAGGTCGCCGAGCGCGTCAGCGCCGGACGGACCAACGAGTACCGCGAGCGGACCTCCCGCAGCGCCGCGCAGATTCTGCGAGCCAATGTCTTCACGATCTTCAACGGCATCCTCGGCGCCGCACTGGTGCTCGTCCTGGCGCTGGGGCACTGGGCGGATGCACTGTTCGGTTTCGTCCTTGTGCTTAACACCGCCACCGGAACCCTGGCGGAGATCCGCGCCAAGCGTGCCCTGGACCGTCTGTCCGTGCTGGAGACCCCCGCGCCATCGTCGTCAGGGGACGGGGCCGAGACCGAGGTGGCCGTCGGCCAGGGTCGTTCTCGACGACGTCGTACGGCTCGCAGCCGGCCAGCAGGTGCTGGCCGATGGGGAGGTTCTAACCAGCGACGGCCTGGAGATCGATGAGTCGATCCTCACCGGCGAGTCCCGGCCGGTGCGCCCCGTGAGCGGAGCGAAGGTCATGTCCGGGACCACGGTGACGGCCGGGACCGGGCTGTTCCGCACCACCGCGGTCGGCGGGGACGCCTACGCCCACCGGCTGGCCCGGGAGGCCCGCAAGTACTCACTCGTCGTCAGCGAGCTGCAGGCGGGGACCAACCGGGTGCTGCACTGGATCAGCTGGGTCATCGTGCCCGTGGCCCTGGTCCTGGTGTGGTCCCAGCTGCGGTTGAGCGGAAGCGTCGCCGAGGCCTGGAGCAGCGGCGCCTGGCGCCACGCGGTCGTCGCCGGCATCGCGGGCGTGGTCAGCATGGTGCCCCAGGGCCTGGTGCTCCTGACCTCCGTCAACTTCGCCACCGCCTCCCTGGCCCTGGCCAGGCGCAACGTCCTGGTTCAGGAGCTGCCCGCCGTCGAGGTCCTGGCCCGGGTCGACACCCTGTGCCTGGACAAGACCGGCACCATCACCACCGGACGCATCCGCCTCGGTGAGATCCAGGGGCCCGACGGCGGTGAGGCTCCCCCCGAGGTGCTCTCGGCGCTCGCCCTTCTCAGTACGGTGGGGGAGGCCAACGCCACCGCCGACGCCATCGGGGAGGGGCTCGCTGATTCCGAGTGGCTCGGTGCACAAGGACTTCAAGAGGCGCTGTCGTCGGCCGGTGCCGGCAGCAGGGCCGGTGTGGAGTCAGTGCCCTTCTCCTCGCGCCGCAAGTGGTCCGCGGTTCGCGACGGCTTCGGCACCACCTGGGTGCTCGGCGCCCCCGAGATCGTCCTGGCCGGACACAACGCGTCAGTGCTGGATCGTGCCCGTCAGATCGCCGCGCAGGGGATGCGCGTCGTGGCCCTGGCCTGCTCGCGCTCGCCCTGGAGGCTGGCCGAGGGGCAGGAGGAGCCGCGGCTTCCCGATGACCTTGAGGCCGCAGGGATCGTGATCCTCACCGAGGAGATCCGCCCCGACGCCGCGGAGACCCTGGCCTACTTCCGCCAGCAGGGGGTCGACGCCAAGGTCATCTCCGGGGACAGCCCCGAGACGGTGGCCGCGGTCGCCCGTCAGGCCGGAGTCACCGCGCCCGACGGCGGCGAGCTCGTCGTCCTGGACGCACGTACCCTGCCTGCCGGAGCGGGTAGCGGGCAGGGAGACGGAGGAGGACCTGGAGCGCCTGGCCGACGCGGTTGAGCGCGCCAGTGTCCTGGGACGCGTCACGCCCGAGCAGAAACGGGCACTGGTGCGGGCACTGAAGTCCCGAGGGCACGTCGTCGCCATGACCGGGGACGGCGTCAACGACGCCCTGGCGCTCAAGGGACGCCGACCTCGGCATCGCCATGGGCAACGGAGCGCCGGCCACCAAGGCGGTGGCGCGCCTGGTGCTGCTCAAGGGAGAGTTCTCGGCCCTTCCCGGGGTCGTGGCTCAGGGGCGCCGCGTCATGGCCAACACCGAGCGCATCGCCTCGCTGTTCCTGGCCAAGACCATCTACGCCTCGCTCATCGCCGTCGTCGTGTCGGCCATGGCGGTCGCCTACCCGTTCCTGCCCCGCCAGTTCACGGTCGTCTCCTCACTGGCGATCGGGATCCCCGCCTCGTCCTGGCCCTGGCCCCCAGCAACCAGCGCTACCGGGAGGGCTTCCTCGGGCGGGTGCTCAGCCTGTGCGTGCCGGCCGGGCTCATGGCGGGCACCGTCACGCTGTCCACCTACCTCTGGTTGACGCTCACCCACGCCCCGCGCGCCCAGGTGACCACGGCGACGACCCTGGTCCTCATCACCTGCGGGCTGTGGCTGCTCACGCTCACCGCCAGACCATTGACGAGCTGGCGGCTGGGGCTGGTCGCTCTCATGGGGGACGATCGCGGTCCTCGGCGTCGTCGCCCCACCGGTGCGCGCCTTCTTCCTGCTGGCCTGGCCCACCCCGGGGTGTGGTGGGTCATCGCACTCATGGCGGGCCTGGCCGTTGGCGGCATCGAGCTGGTCCACCTGGTGCGGCGCCGGATCGTGCGCGGCCGCGACTAAGAGCCCTGCTGTCTCGCCGCCGCTCCTACCTTGTGGCGAGGAGGCGAAGCCATCCGTGCCGGGGGTGGATGCTGATATCGACCGTGAGGAAGCCGGCCTCGCGGGCCAGGGCGGTGAGGCTCCGGCCATCAGGCACATTCATGTCCAGACGCTCCGCCCAGCGCCCCGCCGCTTCCCGATCGGCGACCTCGTTGGTAATCACGAGCCGACCGCCAGGACTCAGGACGCGACGTATCTCAACGAGGCCTGCCCGCAGGTCGGGCCAGAAGTAGGTGGTCTCGAAGGCTGTCGCCACGTTGAAGAATCCATCGCGGAAAGGCAGGTGGTCCACCGAGCCCTCCAGGACTCGAAGACGGCCGGAGGCAATGGCGGAGCGGTTGAGACGGCGGGTTGTCCCAACCGCCTCGGGGGAGTGGTCGACACCGGCCACCTCACGACGAGTCCGCGCAAGAATCCGGGCGACGGCCCGGCCTCCGCCGCAGCCGACGTCGAGCACCTTGTCACAGGGGTGGATCTCCGCTGCCTCCAGCCCCCACCGGTGCAGGCGGGCGTGCCCGATGTTCATGCCGCGCAGCAGCAGACACCCGGTCAGGGAGGAGGGGCGGGCGAACTGCGAGCCGGTCGGCGCGGCCTCCTGCCGGCTCAGGCCAGGACTCCGATGACGGGGTTCCACTCGCGTGGGATGCGCTCGGCGATGTAGCCGGCCTGCTGGAAGGGGTCGTCCTCGAGGAGGTCCAGTGCGCCGGCCTCGTCCTCGGCCCGCACGACGATGAGGGGCGTCGTGGGTGCCCACATAGGGGCCGGCGGCCAGCAGCCGGCCCTCATCGGCCAGGCGGCCGTTGAAAGCGCGGTGCGAGGGGCGGACAGCGGCCATCTCCTCATCCTTGTCAGTGACGTAGCGGTACTCGACGGCGTAGATCTTGCTCATGGCCTCAGCATAGGGGGGCCGCTCCCGACCATGGTGGGAACTCGGCAGCACGGTCATTCTTCCGGTGTCCCGACCATGAGACGTGTCGAACACATGTGCGACGCACGGGATGTGCGCTCACCCCTTAGACTCGAATCCCGTGAACGACTCTCTCATCATCCGTGGGGCCCGCGAGCACAATCTCAAGGGCGTCGACCTGGACCTGCCGCGCGACACGATGATCGTCTTCACCGGACTGTCGGGCTCGGGCAAGTCCTCCCTGGCCTTCGACACGATCTTCGCCGAGGGGCAGCGCCGCTACGTGGAGTCCCTGTCCTCCTACGCCCGTCAGTTCCTTGGGCAGATGGACAAGCCCGACGTCGAGCTCATCGAGGGCCTGAGCCCGGCGGTGTCCATCGACCAGAAGTCCACCTCGCGCAACCCCCGGTCCACGGTGGGTACCGTGACGGAGATCTACGACTACCTGCGTCTGCTCTACGCGCGCGCCGGCGTCCAGCACTGCCCGGTCTGTGACGCCGTCATCTCCTCCCAGACCCCGCAGCAGATCGTCGACCAGGTCCGCGCCCTGCCCGAGGGCACTCGCTTCCAGGTTCTCGCCCCCGTGGTGCGGGGCCGCAAGGGCGAGTACTCCGAGCTCTTCGGCGAGCTGCGTGGACGCGGCTTCAACCGGGTACGCGTCGACGGCGCCGCCGAGCGCCCTCGACAACCCCCCGACCCTCAACAAGCGCCTCAAGCACGATATCGAGGTCATCGTCGACCGGCTCGTCGTCCGCGAGGGCATCCGCCAGCGCCTCACCGACTCCGTCGAGACGGCGCTGGGGCTGGCGGAGGGGCTGGTCATCATCGAGCAGGTCGACCTGCCCGAGGACGACCCCGACCGGGAGCGGCGCTACTCCGAGAGCGCGCCTGCCCCAACGAGCACCCCCTGGCCCTGGACGAGATGGAGCCGCGCACCTTCTCCTTCAACGCCCCCTACGGCGCCTGCCCCGCCTGCACCGGAATCGGCACCCGGCTCGAGGGTGGACCCCGAGCTCGTCGTCCCCGACGAGGAGCTCACCCTGGCTGAGGGAGCCGTCGCCCCTGGTCGAGCCACCAGAAGTACTTCACCCGCCAGCTTGAGGCCCTGGGCAAGGAGCTCTCCTTCGACGTCGACACCCCTGGCGAGCCCTGCCCGCGCGGGCTCGGGAGGCGATCCTGCGCGGTAAGGACTACGAGGTCAAGGTCACCTACCGCAACCGGTGGGGCGCGAGCGCATCTACTCCACCGGCTTCGAGGGGGTTCTTGACTATGTCATGCGCAAGCACGACGAGACCGAGTCCGACTGGTCCCGGGAGCGCTACCAGGCCTACATGCGTGAGATCCCTGCCCCGTCTGCGACGGGGCCCGGCTCAAGCCCGAGGTGCTGGCCGTGCGCGTGGGCGAGCTGTCCATCGCTCAGCTGTGCGACCTTCCGATCAACGAGGCCCGAGACTTCCTGGCCGACCTCAACCTCACCGGCCAGGCCGCCCAGATCGCCGGCAGCGTCCTGACCGAGATCAACGCGCGCCTCGGCTTCCTCGTGGACGTGGGTCTGGACTACCTCAGCCTGGCCCGTGGTGCGGCCACGCTCTCCGGGGGCGAGGCTCAGCGCATTCGCCTGGCCACCCAGATCGGCTCAGGCCTGGTGGGCGTCCTCTACGTCCTGGACGAGCCCAGTATCGGTCTGCACCAGCGCGACAACACCCGACTCATCGAGACCCTCCAGCGGCTGCGGGACCTGGGCAACACGCTCATCGTCGTCGAGCATGACGAGGACACCATCCGCTCGGCCGACTGGATCGTTGACATCGGGCCCGGAGCCGGCGAGCTGGGCGGTGAGGTCGTCTACTCCGGTGACGTCGCGGGCCTGGCCGGAGCCGAGGGTTCCATCACCGGCGACTACCTGGCCAGGCGGCGTCAGATCGAGATCCCATCCTCTCGGCGCAAGCGGGACAAGAACCGTGAGGTCACCGTCGTCGGGGCCCGGGAGAACAACCTCAAGGACGTCACCGTCTCCTTCCCGCTCGGTGTGCTCACCGCCGTCACGGGGGTATCCGGCTCGGGGAAGTCCTCCCTGGTCAACTCCATCCTCTACCAGGTGCTCGCCAACCGGCTCAACCGTGCCCGCGGTGTGCCCGGCAGGCACAAGACGGTGCGGGGAGTGGAGCACCTGGACAAGGTGGTCCACGTCGACCAGTCACCGATCGGACGCACCCCCCGCTCCAACCCCGCCACCTACACCGGGGTATGGGACCACATCCGCAAGATCTTCGCGGCCGTGCCCGAGTCGAAGGTCCGGGGATACGGGCCCGGGCGCTTCTCCTTCAACGTCAAGGGCGGGCGCTGCGAGTCCTGCAAGGGCGACGGCACGCTCAAGATCGAGATGAACTTCCTGCCCGACGTCTACGTCCCCTGCGAGGTCTGCCACGGCGCCCGCTACAACCGGGAGACCCTGGAGATCCGTTACAAGGACAAGACGGTCGCCGACGTCCTGGACATGACCATCCACCAGGCGGCCGACTTCTTCTCCGCCTCCTCCGTCATCTCCCGCCATCTCAACACCCTGGTCGAGGTGGGACTGGGGTACGTACGCCTGGGGCAGTCGGCCACCACACTCTCCGGCGGTGAGGCCCAGCGCGTCAAGCTCGCCACCGAGCTGCAGCGCCGCTCCACCGGCCGAACCATCTACGTCCTGGATGAACCGACCACCGGACTGCACTTCGAGGACATCCGCAAGCTGCTCGGGGTGCTTCAGGGGACTGGTCGACAAGGGCAACTCCGTGGTCGTCATCGAGCACAACCTCGACGTCATCGCCAACGCCGACTGGGTCATCGACATGGGACCCGAGGGCGGTAAGGGCGGGGGAACCGTCGTCGTGGCCGGTACGCCGGAGAAGGTCGCGGCCACCGAGCCCTCCTATACCGGTCAGTTCCTGGCCCCGGTGCTGGAGGCCGCCCGCGGCTGACGCCCTCGCCTGCTCCGGTCCGGCTGAGCCCGACGGCTCGACGTCGGTCCTCGCCGCTCTCAGATGCTTCCGGGCCCCATGGGGGCCTGGTTGCTCTCGCGACGCTGCTCCTGCGCGAAGCGGTTGTAGAGCAGGGAGAGGACGAAGCAGACGACGCCCGCGGCTGCCAGCGAGATGACTCGAATGATCGAGTTCTGCGAGGCCACGTCCACAACAGCGAGCTTGAGCACGGACAGGAGCACCAGGGTCAGGCCGTAGTGGCGCAGGATCGTCAGGCGTGCTCTGAAGCCGAGGACGATGCAGGCGCCGCCTGTCAGCAGGACCAGCACCGACATGAGGACTGAGCCCGGGCCGACGTCGGTGGCCACCATCACGGAGATCCACACGAGCAACGAGTTTCCGATCGCAAGACTCAGACACACTTCCGCGTGCCGCCGCCAAGGGAAGCAGAAGCCACGTGGCGCTGGCTCCCAGTCCCAGGGCGATGGCAATCAGTAGAAGCTTCCAGGCCGTCGAGGACGCGGCATCAGCCCACGACAGCGTTACCAGTGCCAGCGCAGCCACCGTCACCGAGACGATCCAGGACGGTGCCGGTGCTCCCGTCTGCCTCCCTGAAGGGTCGGGCAGGGGCCTCGCCGTGGGGTCCCACCCGGAAACGGGCTCCTCGGCACTGGCCACTGAGCACTCGCAGAGGCGTGGCTCCGGGTGAGACCGTCCCCAGTGCGATGAGCGCGATAGCCACCAGGCCCGGAACCATGCGCAACGCCTCCCAAAGCACCCCGGTTGTTCTCCACGAGGCCGGTTCCCAGGAACGGAACGAGGACGGTCATGTTGAAGGCGACTGCCGCCAGAGCCACCCGCAGGGCCTGCACCCGTGGCTGAACGCGTGAAGGCGCGGTATACGGAGCCGGGACCGGTGAGCTGCGGGCGACTCGGTCACCGAGTCCTTCGGCCACGCACACCATGAGCGCAGAGATCACCACGGAGATGATGAGCGACCAGGAGTCGCTGCGGGAGTAGATAGTTCTCGGGGGCACGAGGATCGGTGCCGTTCCGAGCAGGGCCAGGATCGGGGCGGGCTCCACTCGTGCGTTCAAGACAGCCGGAAGGAGGCACAGCATCGCAGCCACGATGACGAAGAGATGGACCCGGGGATCGCCTATAGCCGCCATTCCGGCCAGCGCGAGGGGGAAGAACGCGGCCTCGTGTCCGATCGCCATGGCACGGCGCCAATCAGTGGGGCAGTAGGGCGGGAGTATCGCGAGCGCCGCCGCGGCCAGCAGGAGGAGCTCGAGGAGATAGGGTGATGACGACGACGGTGTGCGCCAGGTGGAGAGCCATCTGCCCCGTCAGCAGGTTGATGAACCCCACCATGAGCACCGCCGCGGTCAGGCCCCAGTCCCAGCCCGAGGTCTTGATACCGATGCTCCACAGTCGCGTGCTTGCGTGCATCGTCTGAGACACCAGCAGCGCGCACAGGATGAGAGTGATGCTGGTACCGCCGACGGTGGAAACACGCAGCATCGGCTGGATCGGTGCGGTGATGAGGGCCGTTGCCGTCGCCACCATCGATGTCGCCGGATACCAGGCGGCCGACCTCATCCGTCCGGTGTTGCGCGACAGGGCGGTGCAGGTCAGCGCCAGCACCGTGACGTGGATACCGATCATCAACCATGTGACGAGCGCGGTCTGTGGCTGGCGTGACACATGGCTGACTGCGAACCCGATGGTCACCAGAGCGCCGAGGGTGGAGATGACCGCGGTGAACAGCACCCGTGTCATGTGCGACACGGCCAGGAGGACGAGGCCCCAGCAGGCCATGAGGATCAGGGCTGGCTCTGGGCGGAGCATCCCTCCGAGAAGAACGGCCCCCACGATGGCGACGAAACCGAGCCCCCCGCCGGTTCCCGTGATCGTCGCGGCGGCGACACGGTGCCGGGGATGGGTGAGGCCTAGCCGAGCCCCGGCTGCTGTCATGATGACCGCGATGAGTGCCAGTCCCAGGATCTTGACGGGGTTGGGAATGTAGTCCCAGACGAGAGCCAGCAGACTGACCCCGGCTGACAGGACGAGCACTGCTGCGGCGCCGGAGAGCAGATATCGTCCGAGGTTGCCCTCACGCATCGCCCGCTGGGCCCAGCCCGGAACCGCCTGGGCCTCAGCGCCGAGTGCCTGACCGGCGCCGGCCGGCCCCACCTGATTGGTCGCCTGCATATGAGGGGCGTTGCCCGCTACGGGGGCATACTGCATTGGAGTCGGGCCCGCCTGGGCTGCGAAGGATCGCGTGGGCTCCACGGGGGGCGGGGGCTGGTAGTGCTGGGCCTGCGGTACCTCGGTCTGAGTGGCTCGGGGAGCGTCAGCGGATGGTGCCTTCGCAGGGTGGACGTTCCTGTCCTCCGGGAGGGGTCGTTGACCGGGGCCTGAGCAGGGGGACTCGTTGAGACGCTGCCAGGAGTGCTCTGAGGCAGACCTCGTCTGCGGGGGCGATCGAGGGCGGAGTCGTCTCCGGGCGGGAGGGGCTGCTGCTCCTCACTGTGTCGGGGAGTTGCTGCTCTCCCTGCGTCGAGGCGGCGGAGGAGTAGGTCAGCCAGGTGACGCGCTCGGCGAGCCAGTCGATCTTCCTCTCGATGAGGTCCAGCCGCTGCAGGACCAGGGCGACATTCGGGCCGACAGTTGGCGGCATGGACATGACGGTTCTCCTCGTCACTCGGTGCTCGGCGGTGAGCACGTGTCACTCAACCGGTTCATCTGAGAGTAAGGGGAGTCGTCGATGGCGTGAAGGGGTACAAGTGCCCTGTGGATAACTCGAGAGGAGGGAGAGAACCAATCCTTCAAGAACGAACAGAGTCGAACAAAGTTCCACAAGAACAGTCAGGCTGGGATAGGCTTGCGTCATGAGCGAGAACGGACTCACTTCAGCCCAGCACAAGATGCGCGACGCCGGTGTCGCAGAGCAGGCCATCACGGTTTTCACCCACTACTACCAGTCCCTGGAGGCGGGGGCCACAGGGCTCATTCCCGAGGAGACCATCGAGCCCCTCACGCAGATCGACGCCCTGGCTGACGTCGAGGTCAGCGAGGAGCAGGCCCGTGAGGCGCTGAGCAAGACGGTCCTCATCCGGCTCAACGGGGGACTGGGCACTTCGATGGGCCTGGATCGCGCCAAGTCCCTCCTGCCGGTCCGCGATGGCAAGACCTTCCTGGACCTGCTGGTCGATCAGGTCCTGGCGGCACGTCGCCGTTACGGAGTGAGCCTGCCGCTGATCCTCATGAACTCCTTCCGCACCCGGGAGGACTCCCTTGAAGTGCTGGCCGGGCACCCCGAGATCCAGGTCGATGGCCTGCCCCTGGACTTCCTGCAGAATCGCGAGCCCAAGCTGCGCGCCGACGATCTGACTCCCGTGGAGTGGGAGGCCGACCCTGAGCTCGAGTGGTGCCCTCCGGGCCACGGTGACATCTACACCGCCCTGCTCGCCTCCGGGCTGTTGGACGCCCTGCTGGACAAGGGTTACCGATACGCCATGACCGCCAACTCCGACAACCTCGGTGCGGCGCCCTCGGCCAGGATCGCCGGCTGGTTCGCCGCCTCCGGAGCCCCCTACGCCCCGGAGATGTGCCGGCGCACGCCGGCCGACGTCAAGGGCGGCCACCTGGCGGTGCGCAAGAGCGATGGGCGCATCATCCTGCGCGACACGGCGCAGACCCCCGAGGATCAGATGCACTACTTCACCGACCAGTTCCGCCACCCCTTCTTCCACACGAACAACCTCTGGTTCGACCTCGAGGTGCTGCGTGACACCCTCGCCGATCGGGGCGGGATCCTCGGGCTTCCGCTCATCAGGAACAGCAAGACGGTGGACCCCGCTGACTCCTCCTCGACGCCGGTCATCCAGCTCGAGACGGCCATGGGTGCCGCCGTTGAGGCCTTCGAGGGGCCACCGCCATCGAGGTGCCGCGCTCCCGCTTCCTGCCGGTCAAGACCACCAACGACCCTGCTGCTGGTGCGCTCGGACGTCTATGAGGTCGACGACGACGGACTGCTGCAGATGGTCCCGGACCAGGCCTGCACCGTGAGTCTTGACCCGCGCTTCTACAAGAAGATCCAGGACTTCGAGGCTCGGTTCCCAAACGGTGTCCCCTCCATCAAGGACGCGCAGTCGCTGACCGTGGAGGGCGACTGGACCTTCGGTGCCGACGTCGTCGCCACCGGTGAGGCGCACGTGGAGGCGGAGGGCTCGCCCGGACGGATCGCCGACGGCACCCGGATCTGAACGAATCGATGGTCGCGGCCCTGCTAGTTGCGGCCGAGTCGCTACGCGGTGGTGCCGGACACTCAGTCATGAGGTCCGGCGCCACCGCGCGTAGCGTTAACGAAAAAACGCTTGCCCTCCCAGAAGAGGGCAAGCGTGAGGGAACTGCTATCCGGTGGGCGATACTGGAATCGAACCAGTGACCTCCTCGGTGTGAACGAGGCGCTCTAACCCCTGAGCCAATCGCCCGGTGCGGCGCCAACCATAGCCAGCCGGGTGCCTCCGGAGCAAACGGCTGCTCGGTGAGGTGAATCACCGCGATGCCATTTGCCTGCCACTGCGATCCTGGTGCTATGGTTTTCCAGCACCGAGCGGTTCGGACGAACCGTGAGGATTCATGCGGATGTGGCTCAGTTGGTAGAGCATCACCTTGCCAAGGTGAGGGTCGCGGGTTCGAGTCCCGTCATCCGCTCCGAGGAGCCGGGAGCGCCCAGCCCCAGCATCTCATGGTGGGTTGGCCGAGAGGTTAGGCACCGGCCTGCAAAGCCGTTTACACCGGTTCGAATCCGGTACCCACCTCGGGCGATTGGCGCAGCGGGAGCGCGCTTCCCTGACACGGAAGAGGTCACTGGTTCGATCCCAGTATCGCCCACCACCATGACGAGGACCTGAGCCCTACCGGCTCGGGTCCTTCGTTGTTACCGGGCTGGAGGCACCGGCGGCCGGCTGCCGGGCCGCGGGTCGTGGACGAGGATGATGGGCGTCTACGCTTGCGGGCATGGCCGACCCCTCGACGTACCGTCCTGCCCCGGGCGAGATCCCCACGTCCCCGGGGGTCTACCGGTTCCTGGACGGGCAGGGACGGGTCATCTACGTCGGCAAGGCCAAAAACCTGCGTCAGCGCCTGTCCAACTACTTCCAGGACCTCGCCGCACTGCACCCGCGCACCCAGAAGATGGTCACCACCGCATGCGCGGTGGAGTGGACGGTGGTGTCCACCGAGGTGGAGTCCCTGGCCCTGGAGTACTCCTGGATCAAGGAGTTCAACCCCCGTTTCAACGTCATGTACAAGGACGACAAGTCCTACCCCTACCTGGCGGTGACGATGGGGGAGACCTATCCCCGCGTCCAGGTGGTCCGGGGAGCCCGCAAACCGGGAACCCGCTACTTCGGTCCCTTCGTCCAGGCCTGGTCCATCCGCGAGACCGTCGAGCAGCTGCTGCGGGTGTTCCCGGTGCGTTCCTGCTCGGCCGGCGTCTTCCGCCGTGCCCAGGCCTCGGGGCGTCCCTGCCTGTTGGGGTACATCGACAAGTGCTCGGCCCCTGCGTGGGCCGCATCAGCGCGCAGGACCATCGGGCGCTGGCTGAGGACTTCTGCGCCTTCATGGCCGGTCGCACTGGCCCCTACCTGCGCCAGGTCGAGGCTGAGATGAAGGCGGCGGCTGCTGCCCTCGACTTCGAGAAGGCCGCCCGCCTGCGTGACGACGCCGCCGCACTGCGCAAGGTCATCGAGGGCAACGCCGTCGTCCTTCCCGACGCGACCGACGCCGACGTCTTCGCCCTGGTCCGCGATGAGCTCGAGGCCGCCGTCCAGGTCTTCCACGTTCGCGGCGGCCGGGTGCGCGGGCAGCGCGGCTGGGTCGTGGACCTCATCGACGACGCCGGAGACGCCGAGCTCATCGAGCGCCTCCTCGAACAGGTCTACGCCTCCCTCGTTGATCCGGCCGACGCCGGTGCCGTCCACCACAGTGGCGCCCCCACCTCCTCGGGCACCACCACCTCCGTCGGGGTGGGGGACCGTGCCCCTCCAGCCCCCAGCCCCGCAGCGGCCCCAACGGTTCCAACGGTGACGCCTCCCGGCACAAGGGAGAGTCGGCGGCCACGAGCGTCGACGACGTCGCCCATACGGCCACCACGGCGGTGCCCAAGGAGATCCTGGTTCCCGAGCTGCCCAGCAACGCCGCCACCGTGCGCACCTGGTTGTCCGGCCTGCGCGGAGCGAAGGTCGACCTGCGCGTCCCACAGCGCGGCGACAAGGCCGCCCTCATGGATACGGTGCGCAAGAACGCGCAGGAGGCTCTGCGGCTGCACAAGACCCGGAGGGCGGGAGATCTCACCCAGCGCGCCCTTGCCCTTGATGAGCTCGCCGAGGCCCTCGATCTGCCCGAGGCGCCCCTGCGCGTCGAGTGCTACGACATCTCCCACACTCAGGGCACCTACCAGGTTGGCTCGATGGTCGTCTTCGAGGACGGTGCGCCGCGCAAGTCCGACTACCGACGCTTCACCGTGCGCGGCCAGGACGGCAGCGGCGCGGCCGACGACACCGCCGCCATGCACGAGGTCCTCACCCGCCGGTTCAAACGCCTCATCGCCGAGCAGGGGCGCGGGGAGGCCGCAGGCAGGGCGGCGCAGGAGATCGAGGATGTCGAGGGCATCGCCGTCGCCTCCGGTCCTATCGATCCCGAGACCGGCAAGGCCCGGCGCTTCTCGTACGCACCTGGGCTGGTCGTCGTCGACGGCGGGCTACCGCAGGTCAATGCCGCACGCACCGTGCTCGACGAGCTCGGCATCGACGTGCCGCTCATCGGACTGGCCAAGCGTCTGGAGGAGGTGTGGGTGCCGGGGGAGGAGTTCCCCGTCATCCTGCCGCGCACGTCGCCCGCCCTCTACCTGCTCCAGCACCTGCGCGACGAGTCCCACCGCTTCGCCATCACCCACCACCGCAAGAAGCGCTCGGCCGGCATGACCCGCTCGGTCCTGGACGGCATCCCCGGCCTGGGACCGGCGCGTCAGGCGGCCCTTCTGCGGGAATTCGGCTCAGTCACGCGCATCCGGCAAGCCGATGTGGATGACATCACCCGTGTCAAGGGCATCGGACCGGCTTTGGCGGCTACTATCTTGGCTCACCTCAACAGTCCAGGTACTGAACAATAGTGCGATCTCGCAATGCGCTGGACTGACGTCAACTCGAAAGGACACCCCGTATGAGGATCTCCGCCCGCAATCAGCTGCCCGGCACCGTCGTCTCCATCGAGAAGGGCGCCGTCAACGGCGTCGTCAAGATCGAGGTCGCCCCCGGCGTCATCATCACCTCCTCCATCACCAACGCGGCCATCGAGGAGCTCGAGCTGGCAGAGGGTAAGCAGGCAGTCGCCGTCGTCAAGGCCTCCTCCGTCATGGTGGGTCTCCAGGACTGAGGTCGGACGCCGCCATGAGGCGCAGGTCGGCCGTCGTCAGCGCGATCTGAGCGTGGCGGTCACTGGCCCGGAACCTTCTGAAACCTGCACCTGACAGAAGACACGGAGGATGAGGAGCCATGACCGCACCATCGCCCGACCCCGACCTGCGCTTCCCCGGCGGCTTCCTGTGGGGCGGAGCCACCGCCGCCAACCAGATCGAGGGCGCCTACGACAAGGACGGCAAGGGCCTGTCCGTTCAGGACGTCATGCCCCGGGGCATCCTGGCCCCCGCCCACCCAGGCCCCCACTCCGGACAACCTCAAGCTTGAGGCCATCGACTTCTACCATCGCTACGCTGAGGACATCGCCCTGCTGGCGGAGATGGGATTCAAGGTCTTCCGCTTCTCCATCGCCTGGAGCCGCATCTTCCCGCTCGGTGACGAGACCGAGCCCAACGAGGAGGGGCTGGCCTTCTACGACCGGGTCCTCGACGAGCTCGAGAAGCACGGCATCGAGCCGCTGGTCACCATCAGCCACTACGAGACCCCGCTGCACCTGGCGCGTACCTATGACGGCTGGACCGACCGCCGCCTCATCGGCTTCTTCGAGCGTTACGCCCGCACCCTGTTCGAGCGTTACGGCAAGCGGGTCAGGTACTGGCTGACCTTCAATGAGATCAACTCCGTCCTTCACGAGCCCTTCCTGTCCGGTGGCATCGCCACCCCCAAGGACAGGCTCAGCGAGCAGGACCTCTACCAGGCCATCCACCACGAGCTCGTCGCCTCGGCGGCCGCCACGAGGATCGCCCACGAGATCAACCCCGATATCCGGATCGGCTGCATGATCCTGGCCGTGCCCACCTACCCGCTCACCCCCGACCCGCGAGACGTCTGGGCGGCCAAGCAGGCCGAGCGCGCCAACTACGCCTTCGGGGACCTGCACGTACGCGGCGAGTACCCCGGCTACCTGCTGCGGACCCTGCGGGACAAGGGCATCGAGCTGGAGATCACCGAGGCGGACCGTGCGCTGCTGCGGGAGCACACCGTCGACTTCGTCTCCTTCTCCTACTACATGTCCGTGTGCGAGACCGCCACCCAGGTTGCCCCGGCCGGCCGGGGGCAACCTTATAGGGCGGGGTAGCCAACCCGACCCTCGAGGCCTCCGAGTGGGGCTGGCAGATCGACCCGGCGGGCCTGCGCACGATCCTCAACGACTACTGGGACCGCTGGGGTAAGCCTCTGTTCATTGTCGAGAACGGCCTGGGAGCCAGGGATGTTCTCGTTGACGGCCCCGACGGCCCCACGGTTGAGGACGACTACCGCATCGCCTACATGAACGACCACCTGGTCCAGGTCGCCCAGGCCATCGCCGATGGCGTCGAGGTCCTGGGCTACACCTCCTGGGGCTGCATCGACCTGGTCTCGGCCTCCACCGCCCAGATGTCCAAGCGCTACGGCTTCATCTACGTGGACCGCGACGACGACGGCGACGGCACCCTGGCCCGCTACCGCAAGAAGTCCTTCGGCTGGTACCGCGATGTCATCGCCTCCAACGGCGCCTGCCTCGTGCCTCCGGCGCAGGAACCGCCCCAGGGATAGACGCTGAGACGACGGGCCCGGGCGGCCGGCTCAGACGCTGGGACGGATCGCCTGGGCGGCGGACCGCGCCCGATCTCGGGCGACCTGCACGTCGTCGGCGTAGGCCACGACAACGCCCAGGCGCCGCCCCGGGTGGGCCTCAGGCTTACCGAAGAGCCGCAGATCCACCCCCTCCTGAGCGAGGGGCCCTCGTCAAGACCCGCGAAGCGCACACCCTCACCCGGCGCGGACTCTCCCGTCGCCTTGATGGTCACCGAGGCGCCGGGGGAGCGCAGCGTGGTGTCCACGGGCAGGCCCAGCAGGGCGCGGGCGTGCAGCTCGAACTCGCTCAGGCGCTGGCTCGCCAGTGTCACCAGGCCGGTGTCATGGGGGCGCGGGGAGACCTCGGAGAAGAGAACCTCCTCCCCGCAGATGAACAGCTCCACCCCGAACAGGCCCCAGCCGCCCAGCGCCGCGGTCACGCGCTCGGCCACCTGCTGGGCCCGTTCCAGGGCCACTGGGCTCAGGGGCTGTGGCTGCCAGGACTCCACATAGTCCCCATCGACCTGCCGGTGCCCGATCGGCTCGCAGAAGCTCGTCACCGTCTCCCCGGTGCCGGGATGACGCCAGCGCACCGTGAGCAGCGTGATCTCGGTGTCGAAACGCACGAAGCCCTCCACGATGACCCGGCCTCGGTCCACGCGCCCGTCGGCCGCCGCGTAGCGCCAGGCCGCCTCCAGGTCCTGCGGCCCGCGCACCACGGACTGGCCGTGCCCCGATGAGGACATGACCGGTTTGACCACGCACGGAAAGCCCACTTGCTGAGCACCTGCGCGCAGCTCGTCCAAGGACGAGGCGAAGGCGTAGGGACTGGTCGCCAGCCCCAGCTCCTCAGCCGCTAGGCGTCGGATGCCCTCACGATTCATCGTCAGCTGCACTGCGCGGGCGGTCGGTACCATCTGCACCTCGCTGGCGCTCTCCAGCGCCGCCAGGGCGTCGGTGGCCAGTGCCTCGATCTCGGGGACCACGACGGCGGCACCGCTGGCGCGGATGGCGGCCGTCAGTGCCTCGGGGTCGCTCATGTCCACCGTCATGGCGTTGTGCGCCACCTGCTGGGCCGGAGCCCCCTCGTAGCGGTCGATCGCCGTGACCTCCACCCCCAGGCGGGTCAGAGCGATCGCCACCTCCTTGCCGATCTCACCGGCGCCCAGCAGCGCCACCTTCGTTGCGCTGCTGGTCCAGGGCGTACCCAGCACTGGGGCGGTGGGCTGACGCATCGGCGTCTCCTGGGGCGTGCACTGGCATGAGGGATGCTGGTCGGACATGGGGAGGGGCTCATGGGGCCTCCTGGTGTCTGGCGCCGGGAACCGGCGGCCGTGAGTACTGGCAACGGTGAAACGCTACCGGTAAACCGGCGTCGGCGACGGGCGGAGCGAGCTGGGCATGCGATGCTTGGTGCATGCATGACGAGCGCCGCCCTCAGTCCTCCTCCGGCAAGCGCCAGCGGCTTCAGGACACGGTTCCCATTGAGATCCCCGCCCTCGATGAGGCGACTCCTCCGGTTCCCCCGGCGGAACGCCCCGAGATGATTATTGTCACGGGTATGTCCGGGGCGGGGCGCTCGCGCGCTGCCAACGCGCTGGAGGACCTCGACTGGTACGTCGTGGACAACCTGCCGCCCCAGCTTCTGCCGGCTCTGTCGGGAATGATGACGACGGTCGGCGCCGGTGTGCACCGGCTGGCCGCGGTGGTCGATGTGCGCAGTCGCGAGTTCTTCTCCCACTTCATGGACTATCTGCGCAAGGTCCGCAACAACGGCACCGACGTGAGGCTCATCTTCCTGGATGCCTCCGATGCTGTGCTGGTCAGACGCTTTGAGTCCTCTCGCCGACCCCACCCGTTGCAGGGCAGTGGCTCCGTCCTGGACGGGATTGAGCACGAGCGCACTCTCCTGGGGGGCTTGCGGGGCGTGGCAGACAGCGTCATCGACACCTCCAACTACTCCGTCCACGACCTCGCCCGGCGGGTGCGCGAGCTCGTGGCGCACGAGTCCGACCTGGCGCTGCGTATCAACGTCATGTCCTTCGGGTTCAAGTACGGCATTCCCCTGGACGCCGACCACGTTCTGGACGTGCGCTTCATTCCCAACCCCTACTGGGTCTCCGAGCTGCGCCACCTCACCGGACGTGACGCTCCGGTGGCCGACTACGTCTTCGCCCAGAAGGGGGCGGCGGCCTTCGTCGACGGCTACGCCGACCTGCTCATCCCCGCGCTCCCGCAGTACGTCGATGAGCTCAAGCCCCACGTCACCCTGGCTGTGGGCTGCACCGGCGGCAAGCACCGCTCCGTGGCCTCGGCGGAGCGGCTCGGGACCAGGTTGAGGCGTGGGGGCTTCGAGGTCGTTGTCCAGCACCGCGATCTGGGACGGGAGTAGGCAGTGGGAACCACGATCGATGCGGCGGGCTGGCCCCGCCGCGGTGAGGAGGGACCCGCCGTCGTCGCCCCTGGGAGGCGGGCACGGACTGTCCGCCACGCTGCGGGCGCTGCGCCATGTCACCCACCGGCTCACCGCTGTCGTCACCGTCGCCGACGACGGAGGCTCCTCGGGACGCCTGCGCCGAGAGTTCGACTGTCTGCCGCCAGGAGACCTGAGAATGGCGCTGGCATCGCTCTGCGAGGACTCCGAGTGGGGCCTGACCTGGCGAGACGTGCTCCAGCACCGCTTCGAGGGGCAGGGCGAGCTCGACAATCACGCCCTGGGGAACCTGCTCATCCTGGCGCTGTGGCAGCTGCTGGGGGACGAGGTCGCCGGGCTCGACTGGGTGGGGCGCCTGCTGACGATCCACGGCCGCGTCGTTCCCATGTCCTCCTCGCCCCTGGTCATTGAGGCCGACATCGTCTCCGGGGAGCCGACGCCGGGTCAGTGGACAGGGTGGCAGTGGCCTCGGCCCGCGGACGTCTGGAGAACGTGGGGATGGTTCCTCAGGACGCCGAGGCCCACCCCGAGGCGCTGCGCGCCATCGATGAGGCCGAATGGGTGGTCCTGGGGCCCGGCTCCTGGTACACCTCGGTGCTCCCGCACCTCATCCTGCCGTCCATGCGCCGCGCGCTGGTGAACACCTCGGCCCGCAAGGTCGTGGTCCTCAACCTCTCCGCTCAGCAGGGCGAGACCGACGGGATGACCAGTGCCGATCATCTTCGGGTCCTGAGCCAGTACGCGCCCGACCTGCGCCTGGACGTGGTGCTGGCCGACCCCTCCACCGTTGAGGACGTCGAGGATCTTGCAGAGGTGGCCGCCGCCATGGGGGCCACCGTCGTCCTGCGCCAGGTGCGCACCGGCGAGGCCCTGTGCCACCACGATCCGCTGCGCCTGGCAGCCGCCTTCCGGGACGCTTTCGAGGGGGCCCTGGGGGACGTCACCGATCTCAGTGGACGCGATGACATGTGATGCTGGACTCATTGAAGAGTCCCGCTGTGCATGATCGTTCATAATTCTCGGCGGCCGCTTCCAGCCGGCTGCCGGGTGCTGCGGCTAAAAATTCTCCATTGATACGCCTCGGGCGCCGTATGACATCGCCCTGACGTCTTGAGCCGCTTCGCCCGCGCATGTTCGAGCTGCGCCTCGCCAGCACCCGGGACGCCCTGGCAACGGCCGCAGCGTCAACCATGTTGGCCAGTCCCGAATCACGAACCCCGACCACGAGGAGCCCGCCCATGTCGCTGACGGTCACCGTCAAGGATGAGCTCGCGCTCGTCGCTACTGAGAACGCCGCCCAACGACGGGCGGAGGTCTCCGCGATGCTGCGCTTCGCCGGAGGGCTCCATATCGTCTCCGGGCGCATCGTCGTCGAGGCCGAGCTCGATCACGGCGGAGCGGTGCGGCGCCTGCACCAGCACCTCAAGGAGCTCTACGGGATGGAGCCCGAGGTCATGGTGGTTCAGGGCGGTTCCCTGCACCGAGGGTCCCGCTACGTGCTGCGAGTGACCAAGCGCGGCAAGGACCTGGCCCGGCTGTCCGGGCTGGTCGACGACCGGGGCCGGCCGGTGCGGGGCATGCCGGTGTCCGTCATTCAGGAGGGCGCAACGCCGCCGCTGCCGCCTGGCGTGGAGCCTTCCTGGCCCGCGGATCCCTGACCGAGCCCGGCCGGTCCTCCTCCTGGAGGTCACCTGTCCCGGCTCCGAGGCCGCACTGGCCCTGGTCGGGGCCGCGCGGCGCTTCGACATCTCCGCCAAGGCCCGAGAGGTGCGCGGGGCCGACCGCGTCGTCGTTCGCGACGGTGAGGCCATCGGTGTTCTCCTGGAGCGGATGGGGGCGCCGGAGGCCTTCAAGGTGTGGGCCGAGCGCCGATCTCGGCGCGAGTCCCGGGGACCGCCAACCGCCTGGCCAACTTCGACGACGCCAACCTGCGCCGTTCGGCCCGCGCCGCCGTCGCCTCGGGCGCCCGCGTCGAGCGCGCCTTCGAGATCCTGGGGGACGATGTCCCCGCCCACCTGCTGCAGGCCGGTCGCCTGCGCATCGCGCACAAGCAGGCATCCCTGGAGGAGCTCGGGCAGCTCTCCGACCCGCAGCTGACCAAGGACGCCGTGGCCGGGCGTATCCGTCGGCTCCTGGCCATGGCGGACAAGCAGGCCCACGAGCTGGGCATCCCCGACACGGAGTCGGTTCTCACCCAGGAGATGCCTCGAGCCCTGAGGTGAGATGGGACCTCGGTCCTTGTCTTTGGGGTGCCTGATGGTCTTTGGTCCCCCTCGGTTTGGCTTGTGCATCACAGTGTTCGCCCGTGGCGTGGTCGGCGGCTCCCAGCGCCTGCCCAGTGTGACTAGACTCGGCCGTACCGGAGCTGAATCGGATGTGAGCTGAAGAGGAAGTTCTGGAGCACACGCCATGTGTGAAAAGAGCCCCAGCAACCGTGCGCCGCCAACCGGCGCACTAGGAGGACACAAAGTGACCACCCGCGTTGGTATTAACGGCTTCGGCCGGATCGGCCGCAACTTCTTCCGTGCCGCCCTCGAGCAGGGCGCCGACATCGAGGTTGTCGCCGTCAACGACCTGACGGACAACAAGACCCTGGCCCACCTGCTCAAGTACGACTCGATCCTCGGTCGTTTCGACGGCGAGGTCTCCTACGACGAGGATGGCATCACCGTCAACGGCAAGCACATCAAGGTGCTCGCTCAGCGCAACCCCGCCGACCTGCCCTGGGGCGACCTGGGCGTCGAGGTCGTCGTGGAGTCCACCGGCTTCTTCACCGACGGCGAGAGGCCAAGGCCCACCTCGACGGTGGCGCCAAGAAGGTCGTCATCTCCGCTCCCGCCAAGAACGTCGACGGCACCTTCGTCATGGGTGTCAACGAGGGCGACTACGACAACGCCACGATGAACATCGTGTCCAACGCCTCGTGCACCACCAACTGCCCTCGCCCCCTGGCCAAGGTTCTCCACGAGAACTTCGGCATCGAGCGCGGCATCATGACCACCATCCACTCCTACACGGGTGACCAGCGCGTCCTCGACGCCCCGCACAGCGACCTGCGCCGTGCTCGTGCCGCCGCGCTGAACATGATCCCCACCAAGACCGGTGCCGCCCAGGCAGTGGCCCTCGTTCTGCCCGCCCTCAAGGGGCAAGTTCGACGGTCTGGCCGTGCGTGTCCCCACCCCGACCGGCTCGCTGACCGACCTGACCTTCATCGCCGAGAAGGAGGTCTCCGTCGAGGCCGTCAAGGCCGCCGTCAAGGCCGCCGCTGAGGGTGAGCTCAAGGGCGTTCTCGAGTACACCGAGGACCCGATCGTCTCCACCGACATCGTGGGCAACCCGCACACCTCGATCTTCGACGCCACCGAGACCAAGGTCATCGGCAACCTCGTCAAGGTCCTCTCCTGGTACGACAACGAGTGGGGCTACTCCAACGCCCTGGTCCGCCTGACCTCCCTGGTCGGCTCCAAGCTCGCCTGAGACCAGACCGAGAGCATGACTCTCTGAAGACGGCGCCCGCGCCACGCTATGCGTGCGCGGGCGCCGTCCGTCCCACACCCACACCTTCACCCACAACCGATGAGAGGCTTCATGAAGACCATCGAGTCCCTGGGCGACCTCAAGGGCAAGCGAGTCCTGGTCCGCTCCGACTTCAACGTGCCGCTGGACGCCGACAAGAACATCACCGACGACGGCCGCATCCAGGCCGCTCTGCCCACCCTGCGCACCCTGCTCGACGCCGGCGCCAAGGTAATCATCACTGCCCACCTGGGGCGCCCCAAGGGGCAGGTCAACCCTGACTACTCCCTGGCCCCTGTCGCCAAGCGCCTCGCGGAGGTCACCGGTGTCAAGGTGACCCTCGCCGAGGACACTGTGGGCGAGTCCGCCAAGGCAGCCGTCGCCGCAGCCGGCGACGGTGAGATCGTCCTGCTGGAGAACGTGCGCTTCAACGCCGCCGAGACCTCTAAGGACGACGCCGAGCGCGAGGCCTTCGCCGCCGAGCTCGCCGCCCTGGCCGACGTCTTCGTCTCTGACGGCTTCGGCGTCGTGCACCGCAAGCAGGCCTCCGTCTACGACGTCGCCAAGCTGCTGCCCTCCGCCGCCGGCCTGCTCGTCGTCAAGGAGATCGAGTCCCTGGGGCGCGCCGTCAACGACCCCGAGCGCCCCTACACCGTGGTGCTCGGCGGCTCCAAGGTCTCCGACAAGCTCGGCGTCATCTCCAACCTGCTGAGCAAGGCCGACCGTCTCCTCATCGGTGGCGGCATGGCCTACACCTTCCTGGCCGCCCAGGGCTACGAGGTGGGTACCTCGCTGCTGGAGAAGGACCAGATCGACACCGTCAAGGGCTACCTGGAGACCGCCAAGGCCAACGGCGTCGAGCTGCTGCTGCCCGTCGACACCGTCGTGGCCCCGACCTTCGCCGCGGACGCCCCCGCCACCGTGGTGCCCGCTGACGCCCTGCCCGCCGACCAGATGGGCCTGGACATCGGCCCTGAGACGCGAAAGCTCTTCTCCGATGCCATCGCCACCTCCAAGACCGTGGTGTGGAACGGCCCCATGGGCGTCTTCGAGTTCCCGGCCTTCGCCGAGGGCACCAAGGCCGTGGCCAAGGCGATCTCCGAGTCCGACGCCTTCTCCGTCATCGGCGGTGGCGACTCCGCCGCGGCCGTGCGCACGCTCGGCTTCGACGAGGCCACGTTCTCCCACATCTCCACCGGCGGCGGCGCCTCCCTCGAGCTCCTCGAGGGCAAGACCCCTGCCTGGTATCGCCGTGCTCAACGACTGAAGGAAGGCAACCCAGATGAGTAACCGCACCCCGCTCATGGCGGGCAACTGGAAGATGAACCTCGACCACCTCGAGGCCAACCACCTCGTCCAGGGCCTGGCCATGGAGCTCAAGGACCACGACCACGACTACACCAAGTGCGAGGTCCTCGTGATCCCGCCCTTCACGGACATCCGCACCGTGCAGACTGTCGTCGAGGCCGACTCCCTGGACATCAAGTACGGCGCCCAGGACGTCTCCATCCACGACAACGGCGCCTACACCGGCGAGATCTCCACCGAGATGCTCACCAAGCTTGGTGTCAGCTACGTCGTCATGGGCCACTCCGAGCGCCGCGAGTACCACGGCGAGTCCGACGCCCTCGTGGGCGCCAAGGCCCGCAAGGTGCTCGACGCAGGCATGACCCCCATCCTGTGCTGCGGTGAGGCCCTGGAGATCCGCAAGGCCGGCACCCACGTCGACTTCGTCCTGGGGCAGATCCGCGCCGCCCTGGAGGGATGGAGCGGCGAGGACGTCGCCAAGATCGTCATCGCCTCACGAGCCCATCTGGGCCATCGGCACCGGCGAGACCGCCACCGCCGAGGACGCCCAGGAGGTGTGCGGAGCGATCCGCGAGGCCCTGCGCGCCGACTACGGCGACGCCACCGCAGACGCCACCCGCATCCTCTACGGCGGCTCCGCCAAGCCCGGCAACATCAAGGAGCTCATGGCCCAGCCCGACGTCGACGGCGCACTCGTCGGCGGAGCCTCCCTCAAGGCGGACTCCTTCGCCGCCATGGCCGGCTTCTACGCCTGAGCGAGCCGAGCCGCGGCGGAGGAGCTGAGCGATCACTTCTCCGCAGCGTCTCACCGCTCGCTGACAGGGTCCCGGACACCCTCACACCCTGAGGTGTCCGGGACTCCGCGCGTTACAGGTAGACTGCCATGCGGACAGGTGGGGGCGCGGACCCTGTCGGGAGTCGCGCCGGACCCATGCCGGAGCGTGAGGCCCCCGCAGCAAGACGGAACCAACAACGAAGGGAACGTGACGTGAACGTAGTGCGTATCGTCCTTCAGGTGCTGCTCGTCCTCTCGAGCTTCTTCCTCATCATGTCGATCCTCCTGCACAAGGGCAAGGGCGGCGGTCTGTCGGACATGTTCGGAGGCGGTATCTCCTCCTCGGCCGGGTCCTCCGGCGTGGCCGAGCGCAACCTCGACCGCATCACGGTGGCGGTGGCCATCATCTGGACGATCACGATCGTCGGGCTCGGCCTGGTCGCCAAGCTCGGCTGAGCCTCGGCGGACTCCTACGAGCACAGCGCACACGACGGATTCGACCGTCGATACCACCCCCGATCCGCGTGGAGACGCCCTGGACCGAGGGCTGCGCGGCTACCTCGCCCACCTGCGTGTCGAGCGCGGGCTGAGCCCTCACACCCCTGAGCGCCTACGAGCGCGACCTCGGCCGCTACCTGCGCTACCTGAGGAGCGCCGGCATCTCAGCACCGCAGGACGTCAGCCGCAACGACGTGGCCGGCTTCCTCGAGGTCCTGCGCACCGGATCCGACGGCGCCCGTCCGCTGGCGTCGTCCTCGGCATCCAGAACCGTCACGGCCGTGCGTGGCTGGCACAAGTTCCTCCTGGCCGAGGGCACCACCTCAGAGGATCCCTCGGCCACCGTGCGCCCGCCCCAGCCCGGAAGGCGCCTGCCCAAGGCCTTAGGGGTCGATGAGGTTCGCCGTCTCCTGGAGGCAGCAGGCGTTGACGACTCCCCGGTGAGCCTGCGTGACCGAGCGCTGCTGGAGGTCCTCTATGCCACCGGCGCCCGCATCTCCGAGGCGGTGGGGCTCGTCGTCGACGACCTTGACACCGACTCGAGGCTGCTGAGGCTGTTCGGCAAGGGACGCAAGGAGCGCGTGGTCCCCATGGGGGCCTACGCCTGGGAGGCGCTGGACGCCTACCTGGTGCGAGGCCGGCCGGTCCTGGCCGAGAAGGGCAGGGGAGTGCCACAGGTCTTCCTCAACACCCTGGGCAGGCCCCTGAGTCGGCAGAGCGCCTGGGCGGTTCTCCAACAGGCCGCTGAACGGGCCGGGCTCATCGGGACGGACGGCGCCGACGAGCGGCGCATCTCCCCCCACACCCTGCGCCACTCCTTCGCCACGCATCTGCTGGCAGGAGGGGCGGACGTGCGTGTCGTCCAGGAGATGCTCGGACACGCCTCGGTCACCACCACCCAGATCTACACGAAGGTCACCGTCGACCACCTGCGGGAGGTCTACGCCACCAGTCACCCGCGGGCTCTGGCCTGATCGATGAGCCCGCAGGTGAGGGCCGTACCCAGGCCTTGTTGGGGGAAGCCTGAGTGCGCACCGGGCCGCGGCTGAAAGCGGGGTCCCGTTGGCCTTGATCTCTGGCGTGTCCCGTCTGAACTGGGCGATGTCGGTCGGCTTTCGACTAGGCTGGATGACGTGAATGACTCCATCCAGCCAGGCCTGATCGACAACCCCGGCACCGACGAGAGCGAGGAGAAGGACTTCCCCGTTCCCGCGCCGCTGGAGTCGCACGGACCCGCTCGGGTCATCTCCATGTGCAACCAGAAGGGCGGCGTCGGAAAGACCACGACGACGATCAACCTCGGCGCCGCACTGGCCGAGCTGGGGCGCAAGGTCCTCATCGTCGACTTCGACCCCCAGGGAGCGGCCTCTGCCGGCCTGGGCATCAACGCCCACGAGCTCGACTCCACCATCTACGACCTGCTCGTCGCCAGCCGTCCGGACATCCGCACGGTCATCCACGAGACCACGGTGGAGGGGCTGGACATCGTCCCGGCCAACATCGACCTGTCCGCCGCCGAGGTCCAGCTCGTCAACGAGGTCGCCCGCGAGCAGGCCCTCAAGCGGGTGCTGCGTCCGGTGCTCGACGAGTACGACGTGATCCTCGTGGACTGCCAGCCCTCACTCGGACTGCTGACCATCAACGCCCTGACCGCCTCCCACGGCGTCATCATCCCCCTGGAGACCGAGTTCTTCGCCCTGCGTGGTGTGGCGCTCCTGGTGGAGACCGTCGAGCGCGTCAAGGACCGCCTCAACGCCACCCTGGAGATCGACGGCATCCTGGCCACCATGGTGGACTCCCGAACCCTGCACTCCCGGGAGGTGCTTGAGCGCCTGGAGCAGGCTTCGGCGAGCAGCTCTTCGACACGCGCATCCGGCGCACGATCAAGTTCCCGGACGCCTCCGTGGCCAATGAGCCGATCACCAGCTACGCGCCCTCCCACCCCGGCGCGGACGCCTACCGCCGGCTGGCCCGCGAGGTCATCGCCCGCGGCGATGTCGCCTGAGTCGGAGGAGCAGGGGCCGCCCCGGCTGCCCGGATTCAGCGTCACGCTGCCCCAGTTCGAAGGCCCCTTCGACCTGCTACTGAGTCTCATCGCCCGCAAGCGGCTCGACGTCACCGAGCTGGCGCTGGCCGAGGTGACCGACGACTTCATCGCCCACATGCGCTCGGACTGGGACCTGGGGCGCGCATCGGAGTTCATCGTCGTGGCCTCGACCCTCCTGGCGCTCAAGGCGCACCGCCTTCTGCCCCATGACGAGAACGAGGAGGAGCCCGACCTCGAGCTGCTCGAGGCCCGTGACCTGCTCTTCGCCCGGCTCCTGCAGTACCGGGCCTTCAAGGAGGCAGCAGCTGCCTTCCGCCACCGGGCGGAGACCTCCGCGCGCAGCTACCCGCGCATCGTCGCCCTGGAACCACATCTGGCGGCGCTGCTGCCCAAGCTCGTGGCCACCATCACCCCCGAGGAGCTGACCCGGCTGGCGGTGGGCGCCTTCACCCGGCCCACCGATCCGGGCGTCCAGACCGTCCACCTGCACGAGCGGGTACCGGTCGGTCAGCAGCTGAGCCTCATAGCCAGCAGGCTGCGCAGTCACGGAACCCTGACCTTCGCCCAACTCATTGAGGACGCCGAGCGCACCGCCGTCGTGGTGGCCCGCTTCCTGGCGCTGCTCATCCTCCACCGGCAGGGCAGCGCCGAGCTGGACCAGACGGAGGCCATGGGCGAGATCACCGTGACCTGGTGCGGCGGCCAGGACGACCTGACCGGCATGATGACCTCTGAGAACCTTACTGAGCTCGAGGAGGAATTCGCATGAGCGAGGCCGCGGGGTCTGAGCTGCGCAGTGCCGCTGAGGCTATCCTCATCGTCGCCGACGAGCCGGTGACCACCTCTGCGATTGCCGAGGCCCTCGGTGTGGAGGAGAGCGTCTGCGAGGAACTGCTCGAGAGTCTGGCAGCCGAGTACCGCGGAGAGGCGCCCGGCAGCCGTGCTCATGGATTCCTCCTGCGACGGGCAGCAGGTGGGTGGCGCTTCGCCTCCGTGCCCGAGCACGCCGACCCTCGTCGAGCAGTTCATCATTGGCGGCGCCACCGCACGCCTGAGCCAGGCAGCGCTGGAGACCTTGGCCGTCGTCGCCTACCGGCAGCCGGTCACCCGGGGGCGCGTCGCGCAGATCCGCGGGGTCAATGTCGACGGCGTCATGCGCACCCTGCACGCCCGCGGCCTCATCGAGGAGGCCGGTGCCGAGACCTCCGGTGCGATTCTGTACCGGACCACGGGAGACTTCCTGGAGTACCTGGGAATCGACTCCTGGACGAGCTGCCGCCCCTGGCTCCCTACCTCCCCCGCGTCGAGGCGCTGGGGGAGATCGTCGAACAGGCCGATGAGATGGCCGGTAGGAGGACCCCATGACCCCGAGGAACCGCCACACCCGAACCGAGTCCGTGCCCCACAGCGACTTCGGGGCCCAGGAGTTCTACGACGAGGATGACCTCGAGGAGCTGGATGAGCAGGCCGACGCCGGCGACCTGGCCGCTTTCGACGCCGAGGCCATTGACGAGGACGAGGAGGCTCGTCTGCTTCAGATGCGTGAGCGTGCCACCAAGGGCGGCCAGGACGACCCGCACGTCGCCTCCGGACAACGGCTGCAGAAGGTCCTGGCCCACGCAGGGGTTGCCTCGCGCCGCGCCTGCGAGCAGCTCATCGCCGACGGCCGCGTCAGCGTCGACGGTATCTCCGTCACCGAGGCAGGCGTGAGGGTGGACCCGCTGACCCAGGAGATCCGCGTTGACGGCAGCCGAATCCTCACCAACCCCGAGCTCATCACCCTCATGCTCCACAAGCCGGCAGGGGTCGTCACCACCATGGAGGACCCTGAGGGCCGCCCGACCGTGGCCCAGTATGGACGCGACTACCTGGCTGAGCACCCCGAGCTGCCCGACTCGCTGCGCCTGGTGCATGTCGGGCGCCTCGACACTGAGACCGAGGGGCTGCTCCTGCTGTCCAACGACGGCGAGCTCTCCCACCGGCTCATGCACCCCAGCTTTGAGATCGCGAAGACTTATGTCGCCATCGTTGAGGGACAGGTTGAGCCCTGGGTCCCGCGTAAGCTGCGGCGTGGCATCGAGCTGGAGGACGGTGAGGCCAAGGCGGACCGAGTGACCGTCAAGGATTCCGGGCCGCGCGGTTCCATCGTTGAGATCACCCTCCACTCCGGCAAGAACCGCATCGTGCGGCGTATGCTGGACGCCGTCGGCCACCCTGTGACGCGTCTGGCGCGCACCCGGCTCGGACCGCTGCGGCTGGGCAACCTGCGCCCCGGCCAGACCCGCCCCCTCAGCGGCGAGGAGATCGCCGCACTGCAGCAGGAGGTCGGGCTGTGAGCGCCTCCCGAGCCGCGGGCGTCAGTGTCCACGCGCGGCCCGGTGCTCATCGTCGGCACGGGGCTGCTGGGAACCTCACTCGCCCTGGCGCTGCGGGCGGCAGGTGTCGAGGTCCTGCTCTCCGACACCTCGCCCACCTCCCTGGCCCTGGCCCGAGACATGGGAGCAGGATCGCTTCATGACGAGGACAGCCCTGAGCCGCAGATCGTCGTCGTGGCCACGCCCCCGACGTCACCGCCGAGGTCGTCGTCGCGCAGCTGAGCGCTCACCCCAGTGCCGTCGTCACTGACGTCGCCTCCGTCAAGGAACGCGTCGTCACTGAGGTCCGGTCCCGTGCGGGAGCGCAGGCGCGCAGGTACGTCGGCTCCCACCCGATGGCCGGCCGGGAGCGCTCGGGTGCCGGCGCCGCGGACTGCGACCTCTTCGCCGGGCGCCCCTGGGTGGTGGTCGGTCAGGACTCCGATCCGCAGGCGGAGCTGGTCATCAGGAATCTGGCGGTCGATGTGGGCGCCACCCCGGTGCGCATGGGGGCGGCGGAGCACGACGCCGCCGTCGCGGCTGTCTCCCACATGCCCCAGCTCGTCTCCTCACTCGTGGCCGCCCGGTTGGAGGAGCTGGGGGAGGGGGCCCTGGCCCTGTCGGGGCAGGGTCTTCGCGACGTCACCCGGATCGCGGCCTCGGACCCCAGGCTGTGGTCGGCCATCATCGTGGGCAACTCCGGGCCCGTGGTCGACCTGCTGCGCCGGATCAGTGATGACCTGGCTGCACTGGTGACGGGGATCGAGGCGGCAGTCTGCGATCCGGACAGTGCGGAGCACACGCCCCGGGAGCGGCACGTGTGGTTGCTTTCGGGGCCGTCGGCGCGGTCACCGACGTCATGACTCGGGGAAACCTCGGTCGGGCACGCATCCCCGGCAAGCACGGTGGCGCGCCGCGCCGCTACACCGAGGTCCAGGTCCTGGTACCCGACGCCGCCGGTGAGCTGGGCAGGCTCTTCTCCGACATCGGAGCCGCCGGCGTCAACATCGAGGACTTCTCCTTGGAGCACTCGGCCGGGCAGAGCGCGGGCATCGCCCTCATCTCCGTCCTTCCGGCGGCCGCCTTACGGCTGGAGGAGGCCCTGGACGCCCAGGGCTGGCGCGTCGTCGCGGGCTGAAGCCGGTTCAATCCGTCACCGAGGTCCGCCTGTGTCAGTGCTCATGGGGACCTGATCCGCAGTACCGCGCCGGAGTGTGGGACGCTTGGCCCAGTTCATGACCGTCAATCGGACCCTGATGGAGGGCACCATGGGAATCGTCGTTGCGATCGACGGACCAAGCGGATCGGGCAAGTCCACCGTCTCGCGGCGCGTCGCCGCCGAGCTGGGACTGGCCTACCTGGACACCGGTGCCATGTACCGGGCCGCCGCCTGGTGGTGCGAGCACGAGGGGATCGACCTGGAGGACGGGGCCGCCGTCGCCGAGGCCGTTGCCGCGATGCCCCTGCACATGGGGCTGGATCCCGAGCACCCGACCTTCACCGTGGACGGCACGGACGTATCGATCGCGATCCGCGACCCGCACATCGCCACCGTCGTCTCGAAGGTCGCCACCAACCTCGAGGTGCGCGCCGAGCTGGCGCGCCGCCAGCGCGAGATCATCCGCTTCGAGGCGACCGGGCACACCGGCTCCTTCTCCGAGGGGGCCGGCATCGTGGCCGAGGGACGTGACATCACCACCGTCATCGCGCCCGACGCCGACGCCCGCCTGCTGGTGACCGCCTCGGAGGAGGCCCGCCTGGCCCGCCGCGCCGGGGACCTGGAGGCCGCCGGCAAGCAGGTCGACGCCGACGCCCTGCGCGACCAGGTGGTGCGCCGCGACCGCGACGACGCCACGGTCTCCCAGTTCCTCACCGCACCCGAGGGCGTCACCCTGGTGGACACCTCGGAGCTGACCCTGGAGCAGTCGGTCGAACGGGTCTTGGACCTGGTGGAGGAGGCCGCCGACGCCGCCGCCCAGCGGGACGCCGAGGAGGACCTGCGGGCCCAGGCCATGCGCGCGGGGCCTGGCCGACTACGAGCTCGATGAGGAGGACCTCGCCCTCCTGGAGGCCGACGGCGGCCTGCCCACCGGTGACAGCGTCGAGCCCGGGCTGCCGGTCCTGGCCGTCGTCGGCCGCCCCAACGTGGGCAAGTCGACGCTGGTCAACCGGGTCCTGGGCCGCCGTGAGGCCGTCGTCCAGGACACCCCCGGTGTCACCCGCGACCGGGTCTCCTACCCGGCGGAGTGGGCCGGTCGCCGCTTCACCATCGTCGACACCGGCGGCTGGGAGGTGGACGTGGCCGGCCTCGACGCCGCCGTGGCCACCCAGGCCGAGATCGCCGTGGAGATGGCCGATGCCGTCCTGCTGGTCGTCGACGCCCAGGTCGGCATCACCGAGACCGACGCCCGCGTGGTGCGGATGCTGCGCCGCAGCGGCAAGCCGGTGGTCCTGGCCGCCAACAAGGTCGACTCCCCGGCCCAGGAGGGGGACGCCGCCACCCTGTGGAACCTGGGGCTGGGCGAACCCTTCCCGGTCTCGGCCCTGCACGGCCGGGGCAGCGGCGAGGTCCTCGACGCCGTCATGGAGGTCCTTCCGGAGGTCTCCGCCGTGGCCACCGCAGCGCCGGAGGGAGACCTGCACCGCATCGCCCTCGTGGGGCGACCCAACGTCGGCAAGTCCTCGCTGCTGAACTCCATCGCGGGCCAGGGAGCGCGTCGTCGTCAACGAGACCGCCGGCACCACCCGCGACCCGGTCGATGAGATCATCGAGCTCGACGGGCGTCAGTGGGTCTTCGTCGACACCGCAGGGATCCGCCGGCGCGTCAAGCAGTCACGGGGCGCCGACTACTACGCGGTGCTGCGCACGCAGGGCGCCATCGACAAGGCCGAGGTCGCCGTCGTCCTGCTGGACGCCTCCGAGCCGATCAGCGAGCAGGACGTGCGCGTCGTCCAGCAGGCCGTCGATGCCGGCCGCGCCCTGGTCCTGGTCAACAACAAGTGGGACCTGGTGGACGAGGAGCGTCAGAAGATGCTCCTGTGGGAGGTCGAGCACGACCTGGCCCACGTGTCCTGGGCCCCCCACATCAACCTGGCTGCCCGGACCGGCTGGCACACCAACCGGCTCGTGCGCGCCCTCGACGCCGCCCTGGAGGGCTGGACCACGCGCGTTCCCACGGGCCGACTCAACGGCTTCCTGGGCCAGCTGCAGTCCGCCACCCCGCACCCGGTGCGCGGCGGCAAGCAGCCCGCATCCTCTTCGCCACCCAGGTCCAGGTGGCCCCGCCCCGGATCGTCATCTTCACCACAGGGCTTCCTGGACGCCGGATACCGGCGCTTCATCGAGCGCCGCCTGCGTGAGGAGTTCGGCTTCACCGGCACCCCCATCCAGATCGGGGTGCGCGTGCGCGAGAAGCGCCAGCGGCGCTGAGCCCCGGAAGGGCTCAGCTGTCGCAAACGGCCTGCTTCTTGGCCCACGCGGCAACACGTGCGGAACTCTCCTCCTCGGACAAGTCCTCGACCCGGGTCATGACCGACCACCGCACGCCGAAGGGATCGCGGATGGAGGCGAACCTGTCCCCGGACACGAAGGTGTCGGGCGGTTCCAGCAAGGTCGCACCGGCGGCAGTAGCCCGCTCAACGGCGGCGTCGACATCCGGGCAGTACAGGCGGATCGAGTAGCAGACCGGCTCATCCGACGGAGTCGCAACCAGACCGGACAAGGCTGAGGGCTCACCGATCTGGATCCTGCCGTGACCGAAGTCGAGCTCTGCGTGGACGACCGCACCCTCGATCTCCACACTGTCCACGATGCGCGCACCGAAGACGTCACGGTAGAACCTGAGCGCTCGGTCGGCGCCGTCAACCGCCAGAAACGGTGTGATGCTGGTGAAGCCGTGCGGAGTCCCATCAGTCGTGTAGTGACCAGTGGCCCCGGATAGGTTGCGTGTACTCATGCCAACGACTGTAGGAACGATGGAGGTGCCTTCGCTTGAAGATCTGCGACAGCTCCGGAAAGGTGAGGAGCCGTGCCCGAGACGACCGCTGATCGACGGGGGATCCTCTATCCCTCCAGGCTTCCGACCTTTCACCGCCAGCCTGTCCCCGAGGCACTGGCCGATCGGGTCCGCTGGATCTGGATCCCACGCTGGGACTTGCCCGCAGGACAACGGGACCGCCAGGAGGTGCTCCCGTTCCCCGCCTGCAACCTCGTTGTCGAGCCCGATGGCATGGCTCTGCACGGCCCGACGACGAGCATCTCCTATCGTGAGCTGGAAGGCCGAGGATGGGCCGTCGGAGCCCTTCTCAGGCCTGCGGCAGCGGGTGCGCTGTGCTCCCCGTCCCTGATCCGGAACTCCCATCGGCCGCTCGAGGACCCTGACCTGGGCGCTGCGGTTGCTGACGCCATGGCGGATACCAACACGATGAGGGGTGGACAACGTGCCGCCAGTGCGCTGGCAGACTGGGTGGCGCAACATGCCGGGCCGCCACAAGCGATGGCGCTCATCGCCAACAAGATGGAGGACGTCGTCGCCTCCGACAGAAGCGTCCTGCGCGTCGATCAGCTGGCGAGACGCCTCGATCTTTCTGTCCGAAGTCTCCAGCGCCTCTGTGATAAGTACATCGGCCTGCCCCCACTCGCAGTGATCCGACGCTACCGGCTCCAAGAGGCGGCACAGCGGCTCCGGGAGGATTCGTCCGTCACCGTTGCGCAGGTGGCCGCCGAACTCGACTACGCGGACCACGCCCACCTGACCGCCGACTTCCGACGCGTCCTGGGTCTCTCACCGAGCCAGTACCGGCAGCAGACCATCAGCGATCGTCAGGCTCTCAGCGACCGGTAACGGGTTCAAACCTCGGGCAAGTGCCGCCCGATCAATAGACCAGGGAACGGAAGCTCCACCATGCCGTCAGGGTGTTGAGAGACAGTATCGTCGTCAGTGTCAGCAATGCGCCGGAGAATTGCACCCAGAACGTCGTGCGGTGCCGCCGCATCTGGACGAGTGCCCATACGTCGGCCGCAGCCAGTAGGAGGGTCATGACTCCCAGCAACAGGATGGCTGGGTTCTCGGCCACAGCCTCGCGGGTCTGACCGAGGCAGTCCGAGGCTGGGACACACGCGGGTAGCTTGTAGGTGTTCTGCCAGCCGGTTGTTGCGATGATGCCCACTGCCAGTGACGCAACCACGACAACCGTCCCGACGCAGGTGAGTGCCAGGTGCAGCCACCCGCCTGTTCTCTGGAGGCCGGCTGAAGAAGGTTCCATCGCCTCATCGTACGGGGAAGCCTTGAGGATCCCGCGCCGGCGCGTCAAGAACCAGCAGGACGCCGCGAGCGTGAGAACGTTTGGCACCGGACAGTGGCGTGCGGCCGCAACACCCATAGACTGTAGCCATGCTGAATCCGGTTGACCCCACCACCACGCCCGCCTGGAAGCGCCTCACCGAGCTCCACGACTCCATCACCCCGGACCTGCGCGCCTGGTTCGCCGACGACCCGCAGCGCGCCGAGCGCTTCTCCTACGAGCTGGGAGACCCTCTACGTCGACCTGTCCAAGAACCTGCTGACCGACGACGTCCGCGACGCCCTGGTCGAGCTCGCCGAGCAGGTGGACGTCCCGGGCCGCCGCGACGCCATGTACGCCGGCGAGCACATCAACATCACCGAGGACCGGGCCGTTCTCCACACCGCCCTGCGCCGCCCGGCCGCCGACTCCCTGACCGTGGACGGCCAGGACGTCGTCGCCGACGTCCACGAGGTCCTGGAGAAGATCTACGCCTTCGCCCGCCGCGTCCGCTCGGGGAGTGGACCGGCGTCACCGGCAAGCCCATCAAGACGGTGGTCAACATCGGTATCGGTGGCTCCGACCTCGGCCCCGTCATGGTCTATGAGGCCCTCAAGCCCTACGTGCAGAAGGGCCTTGAGTGCCGCTTCATCTCCAACATCGACCCCACCGACTGTGCCGAGAAGGTCGCGGACCTCGACCCGGAGACGACCCTGTTCATCATCGCCTCCAAAACCTTCACCACCCTGGAGACCCTCACCAACGCCCGCATGGCCCGCGACTGGTTCCTGGCCGCCCTCCAGGCCAAGGGCATTGAGACCGACGGCGCCATCGCCAAGCACTTCGTGGCCGTCTCCACCGCCCTGGACAAGGTCGCCGAGTTCGGTATCGATCCGGCCAACGCCTTCGGCTTCTGGAACTGGGTGGGTGGACGCTACTCGGTGGACTCCGCTGTCGGCACGGTCCTGGCCGTGGCCATCGGCCCGGAGAACTTCGCCGACTTCCTCTCCGGTTTCCACACCGTTGACGAGCACTTCGCCGCCAAGGCCCCGGCCGAGAACGTCCCCATGCTCATGGGCCTGCTCAACGTCTGGTACGTCAACTTCTTCAAGGCCGGCTCCCACGCCATCCTGCCCTACGCCCAGTACCTGCACCGCTTCCCCGCCTACCTCCAGCAGCTCACCATGGAGTCCAACGGCAAGTCCGTGCGCTGGGACGGCAGCCCCGTGACCACCGAGACCGGCGAGGTCTTCTGGGGAGAACCGGGCACCAACGGCCAGCACGCCTTCTACCAGCTCATCCACCAGGGCACCCAGCTCATCCCCGCGGACTTCATCGCCGTGGCCAACCCCGCTCACCCCACCAAGGACGGGGGAGTGGACGTCCACGAGCTGTTCCTGTCCAACTACCTGGCCCAGACCGCGGCGCTCGCCTTCGGCAAGACCGCCGACGAGGTGCGCGCCGAGGGCACCGCCGAGGAGATCGTCCCGGCCCGCGTCTTCGCCGGCAACAAGCCGACCACCTCGATCCTCGCCCCGGCGCTGACGCCAACGGTCGTCGGAGAGCTCATCGCCCTCTACGAGCACATCACCTTCACCCAGGGCATCGTGTGGGGCATCGACTCCTTCGACCAGTGGGGGTGGAGCTGGGCAAGAAGCTGGCCCTCGAGATCGCCCCCGCCGTCCAGGGGGACGAGGAGGCCCTCGCAGGGCAAGACGCCTCCACCCGGGGCCTCATCACCCGCTACCGCAGCCTGCGCCACTAACCCGACCAGACCAGCCGAATACTCTGTCGTGTCAGCGACTCATATCCCGTTGAGGAGGACATCGTGAAGGAAATCAACGTCGATGAGCTGCGGCGTCGGCTCGAGGCGGGGGAGGACCTGGTGGTCCTTGACGTGCGCGAGCCCGACGAGGTGGCGCGCACGGCGATCCCCGGCTCAGTCAACATCCCACTGGGCGAGGTGGCCGACCGGATGGGAGAGCTCGATGCGGCCCGCCCCACTGCAGTCATCTGCGCCGGCGGAGTGCGCTCCGCCAAGGCGGTCAAGGCCCTGACCGCTGCCGGCTACACCGGCGAGCTGCTCAACGTCAGCGGCGGCATGAAGGCATGGCTGGGTCAGTAACCCGGCGGGCAACCAAACCCATCGGGACGGCCTCGGACTGACCGGTTCGGGGCCGTCCCGCGTATCTCAGCCTTGTCTTCGAGAGCGCCTGAGCAGCTCCTCGACTGTACGCAGGACACCATCCTCGGTGTTGGCGGGCGCCGTGTACGCCGCTGCGGCATGAATACCGGGGTGGGCATTGCGCATGGCGAAGCCCAGGTCCGCGTGGTCGTAGAGATCCAGGTCGTTGAGGTAGTCCCCGAAGACGGCAGTCTGCTCCGGGAGGACCCCGAGCCTGGCCTGAAGCGCCGACAGGGCCCGCCCCTTCGAGACCTGCGCCGACATCATGTCCGTCCAGTGCAACCCGGAGACGACGGTCTGCACGTGGGGAACCGCCGCGGTCAGCGCCTGAGAGCTCCCATTCTCGACGTCGTCGAAGTCGAAGACCGCGACCTTGAGCGCCTCATCCAGGGCGATGGCGGTCAGGTCCTCGACGATCTCCAGCGCCTCGTAGTACAACCCGGCCTGTTCCAGGAAGGCCGCATCGGAGCGCTCGATGTAGGCGCAGTACTTGCAGGCGACGACCGCGCCGACGTCGTACCCGGAGTCGACCAGGTGACGGGTGGTGGTGATGGCGGCCTCGGCGTCCTGGGCGCTGATGGTGTCGGAGTGGATCTCCTCACCGCCGTGGACGACGAAGGAACCGTTCTCCGCGATCAGTGGCGAGTCCTCGACGGCGGAGCCCAGAACCGCACGCAGGTTGGCCAGCTGCCTGCCCGAGGCGGGAGTGAAGACGATGCCGGCGGCTCGCATGTCTTCCACTGCCTCCACCAGCCCGGCGGGAACGCGCCCCTGACCATCGAGGAGAGTGCCGTCCATGTCGGTGACAACAAGACGGAGATCGATCTGCGCGGGCAACGCTGCGAGGAGCTCGGGCTCCAGGGGAAGGATGCTTCACGGCGTCATCCTCTCAAGGATGACGCCTCCACGTCAGCAGGGCGCGAAAAGCGCACAAGACGAGCGCCTGCCGGCCCACACCGATCAGTGGACCAACAGGCGCCCGTCAGAAGGAACGGCTCGCGCTCTGAGAGCCTTCAGCTCAGTCAGCTGGCCTGGCGGCGACGCATGACGAGGACGGCGCCGGTGCCCAGCAGGCCGGCGGCGGCGACGGCGACGGCAATGCTCGGACCAGTGGTGGCCAGGGCCGGCTTCGTCGGGTGGTGCGAGGAGCCGCAACGACAGGAGTCGCGGACGGCTTGGCCGGGGAACCGGTGGTCGTGACGGTCTCAGTGGTCACCGTGGTGGCCGGAGCGGAGGCTGTCGGAGCAGCAGGGGTGGACTCCGTCGTCGGGAGGAACAACCGGGGCCGGAGCAGTCGTCTCGGTGGACGGCGTCGACGACGTGGTCTCCGGGGTCGGCTCCGTGGCCGGGGTGTCCGCCGGCGGGTTGTCGTTCGTCTTCGGCGGGGTGTTGCTCTTCGCCGTCGTGGTGGTGGTGTTGGTGGTCGTCGTGGTCGACGGGGTCAGCGTCGAGTTGCTGACGTTGTGAGGCGGCGAAGTTCTGAGTGGCGTACCACCTGCCGTCCGAGGTCTGGGCGAAACCGATGCCGATGGAGTTGACGTTCGGGTCGGTCATGTTCTTGTAGTGGCCGGGGGAGTTGAGCCACTGGTCGAAGATCAGCGCGCCGGTGTCGCCACCCGCGGTACGCCAGGCCACGTTCTCAGACCCGGTGGTCCAGCCCTTGGGGTAGACCGACGTGAAGTCGGGGCGGTGGCTCATGTTGTTGGCGGCGGCCTGCTGCTCGGACCAGTCCTGTGCGACGGCGTCGAGCTCCTGGTACCGGGTCACGGGCTGAAGGCCCAGGCCGCTGCGCAGCTCGTTGACCTTGTTCAGGACGGTGTCGGCGTACTGGGCCCCCTCCGAGGTCACCTGGGCGGGAACCGCGGCGGCGGCTGCCGGTGCGCCCTGAGGGGCGGCCGGAGCGGCCAGTGCGGCCGAGGAGGCGGTCAGCGGCACGACGGTGAGCGCAGCTGCGGCGATGACGCGCTTGATGTTCATGTGTCGTTCTCTCTGATCGGGAATATGAGAACACAGTCTGATTTGCACAATCGACGATGAGTCGACGCGCAGGATGCTGTGAGACACCCTTGATGTCGGTGTTCACTCAACCACAGTCGCGTCGGCCATGCATGTTATTCGGTTGTGACTTTTCTGACCGAATTCGTCGCGCGGCTGAATCATGTGACCGACTGCAAGGGGTAGTTCTTTCGTCTTGAGATACCAATGAATACTGGCCGCAGGCGGCGGATGGGCTGGGTGATCGCCGTCATTGCAACGTTGACTGGATCGTGATTAAAGGTCGGTAAATTGCTATCGGGCTCATCGGCTTAAATTAGCCTAATGGTTGTTATGTGGGATGCAAATGTGGCTTGTGTTGATAAGGGTGGCATCGGAAGAATGTGAACGTTTGCTGCCGAAGTGCTGTCAACAAAAAAGTCCGCACTCTCTTGAAGAGTGCGGACCTTTGTTCTGGTCGGGCTGGCGGGATTTGAACCCACGACCCCTTGACCCCCAGTCAAGTGCGCTACCAAACTGCGCCACAGCCCGTTGACTCGCGGCTTCGGGCCGCTTGCAACGAGCAAAACCTTAACCCATGGGGCGGCTCCTTCCGAAATCTGCTGGCGGTGAGGCCGCTCACCCCGGTGCGTCAGGCGCGGTCACCCTGATGGCGTCCGCCTCCCATGAGGGCGTCGAGCTGACGACGCTCCTTCTTCGTGGGCCGTCCTGCCCCGCGATCTCGGATGACGGCGGCCGGCGCATCCAGGGGCGACGGGCGAGGGGGAGAGGAGTCGATGTACGCGGTGCGGGCGATGGGGGCACCCACCCGCTTGGTGAGGATTCGAGTGACGGTCAGTAGCCGGTCGAAGCCATCGACCCGGTAGCGGACCTCGTCCCCCACCGAGACGTGCTGGGCGGGCTTGGCAGTCTCTCCGTTGATACGCACATGCCCAGCCTTGCAGGCGCTCGTCGCCGCCGAACGTGACTTGATCTGCCGCACGCTCCACAGCCAGACGTCGATGCGAGCCGACGTCGGCGCACTCGGAGTGCTGTTGCCGCTGGAGATGGAACGGGGGTGAGCTGCCATGTCGGCATCCTAAGCAGACGGCTCAGTGGCGGGACATGGAACGGCGCCGACGCCGTGAGGCTGCGCGCCCTCGGCGTCGGCCCCGAAGGATGAGTCCCCAGCCCAGAACCAGGGCTCCGAGCGCTGCCAGTGCGGCGTATCGGGGACTGTGCCACACCACGGAGCCGACCTCTTTCGCGCTACGAGCGGCTCGTTCCGGGAGGGATGCGGTCCCGTCCCCACCGGCGAGACAGCTGTTCAAGGTGGTGCTCAGCGCCGCCTTGTCGGCCTGAGGCAGGCCGAGCCGGTAGGAGGCGGCCACTGAGACGAAGCGACGTGCGTAGGTGCAGCGGTAGGAGGAGTTGGCCGGCCACCAGCCGCCCGGGCCGGTGGGCCGCCAGCTGCCGGTCTCGGTGGAACCAACGGGACAGCTCGCCGGCCCGCAGGCGCCCTTGGCCTGATTGGCCTCGCCTTCAACGGCGACGAGATTCAGCGGGTCGTTGGCCACCAGCAGTCGAGTGCGCTCATCCCACTGCCAGGCTCCGTGGGCGTAGAGGTAGTTCAGCGGCACTACATGGTCGATCTGGACAGCTGCCGACGTCTCCTGACCACGTGTGAAGGTGACCCTTCTGCCGGTGTAGGGATCTTGAAGGACACCCGCCCATACGGTGGCGTCCGGGCACACGCCCGCACCCCGGCCACGTCCCTCCTCCCGGGACTGAATGCCGTCGGCGCGCGAGAAGTCGGCGTCCGTCAGGTCCCGGGCCAGAATTTCGTTACGAGTGTCACAACCGTCACCGTCGACGTCGGTCCAGGCCTCACCGAACCAGCCGGTGCGGGAACCTCCCTCGGCCCAGGAGTGGGCGGCCGGAGCGTCCTCGGGCAGCTCCGAAAGCACCTCAAGGGAGGACTTCAGGGACAGGATGAAGTCTCCTCTGCGGTCCCAGGGCGCCTCATGGAGGGCGGCGAGCTCGGTGGTCGCCGACCTCTGGGAGGGCTCCGGCGAGGCGTCATCGGCATGGACGGGAAGAGCTGCTGTCATCCCCGACGCGCTGAGCGCACCGAGCACCGTCAGGCGCGCCAGGAGCCGGCCGGAAGCGTTCATGGGGCTACGGTAGCCCCACCCGACGACACGAACTCTCGGGCTCGTCGGCCCGCACTGCGCCGGCAGGGCGACCGGATCAGACTCAATCAGTCGTCAGGGCGTTGGCCTGCTCATCCAGGTACCAAGTGGTCTGCTCTCCCCGGCAGCACGAGGCCGGTGCCTTGAGCACATCGGGAGTGCCCAGCCCGAGGCGGACCGCCTCGGCCTTGCCCGCACCGCCGGCCACCACCATGACCCGGCCGGCATGCTGCAAGGCCTCGAAGGTCAAGGAGTAGCGCTCAGGAGGAGGTTTGGGCGAGTTGCGCACGGCCACGGCGGGAGTTCCCGCCGCGAGCGCGGCCGGGTGCCCGGGGAAGAGGGAGCAGACGTGGGCGTCAGGTCCCAGCCCCACGTGGACGACGTCGAAGCCGCCGTGGGTGACACCCGCCGACTTAAGCTCGTGGGCCATGCGGGCGGTCGCCTCATCCAGGTCACTGACCTCGTTCGGAGCGGCCAGCCGGTGGGTCTGAGACTCTCTGATGCCTGCGGCGATGAGGGGCGTGGCCAGCAGATCGTTGCGTTCCGGGTCCCCGGCGGGCACGAAGCGCTCGTCACCGAACCACAGGTGGATGGCGTGGCGCACCGCTTCGGGCTGGGCGGTGATGAGCGGCGCGAGGGCCTCAGACAGCGCCATCCCCCCGGAACCGCCTGTCAGCGCCAGGTGGGCGACTCCCCGCTCCGTCACCGCCGCGGCCAGGATCCGCACGGTGTCCTGGCAGGCCCTGCGCGCGGCGTCGCTCAGTGTGGGAAGCACGATGACCTCTGGCGTGGCGGCGGCCGAAGCCGCCTCCTGGATCTCGGCGATGGCCTGGGTGCGGGGGGTACCGGTGTCAGTCATTGACGGGCTCCTCGAGCAGCGTGGCCAGGACCTCCTGGTAGACGAGGTCGGGGGTGAGCCGGCGCAGCTCCTCGTTGAGGGGTGCTGACCGGCTCGCGCCGCGCCATCGTGACGACCTGGGGCTCGGGGGAGCCGGGGCGCGTGATCGTGACCCGCTCCAGATCGTGGCGGGCGATGATGACCTCGCCGTCGTCGGTTCTGGCGGTGATGGAGGAGATGCCCTTGAAGTCCTCCTCATCGACTCTCGTGACCGGTACGTCCAGTCGCAGCCGCAACCACGCGATCATGAGGGAGAGCGAGGAGTTCCTCGGCTCGCCGGCGACCACGAGCTCTCGCAGGCTGCCCGAGCGCAGCAGCGGGTCCAGGGTGGAGGCCACCATGGCGCGCCACAGGGTGATGCGGGTCCAGGCCAGGTCGATGTCGCCGCGAACGCTCACCGGCGCCAGTGCCCGCAGCGCCCTGGCGGGAAGTCCTGCGCGGGGGTGTTGGTGATGCGTGTGGAGCCCAGGCGTCCCAAGGGATCCTGCGAGGGATCTCGGGGACGGTCGTCGGCCACCACACGACCACTGGGGGCGTCAGGGCAGGGAGGAAGGGCACCACCAGCGTGTCGGTGTGCAGAGCCGCTTCGTCCCAAGGCCTCAGAACCAGAGTCTCACCGGCACCGGCGTCGTGACCGACGCGGATCTCGGCATCCAGGTGCCCGCCGGCCTGGGCCGGGACGTGTCCGTCACGGCTGCGCGGAGTCACGCGACCGGCAGTGTCCTCCTCAGGCGGTTTGACGACGGCGATGATGCGGCTGGGGTGATCCCGGCTGGCACCGTGCGCGGCGCACAGCGCGTCCTCCAGGCCCTTCTCGTCGGTGGAGATCACGAGAGTCAGCACCCGGGAGGAGCCGGAGGTCCCCTCGTGCTCCACCAGCCGGGAGACGATCCGGGAGGTGGTCGTCGCGGTCAGTGTGGTAATCATGAGCGCCTCCAGGTGCGGCCGTCGCGGGCAAGGAGTTCGTGGGCACTGGCCGGCCCCCAGGAGCCGGGGCGATAGCCCTCGGGACTCCCACCGGCGCTCCAGTGCTCGATGACGGGATCGAGAATGCGCCAGGACAGGTCGACCTCGCGCTGGTGGGGGAAGAGCGGGGCATCACCCAGGAGCGCATCGAGGATGAGGCGCTCGTAGGCCTCCGGGGACTCCTCGTTGAAGGTGGCTCCGTAGCCGAAGTCCATGGAGACGTCGCGCAGCTCCATCTGGGTTCCGGGCACCTTGGAGGCCAGCCGCAGCGTGATGCCCTCATCGGGCTGGATGCGCAGCACGATGGTGTTGGCACCCACGGCCGTGGTGGCCGCCGACTCAAAGGGCAGGAACGGCGGCTGCTTGAAGACGACGGCGACCTCGGTGACCCGGCGGGTCAGGCGCTTACCGGCGCGCAGATAGAACGGTACGCCGGCCCAGCGACGGTTGGCGATCTCCAGACGCAGGGCGGCGAAGGTCTCGGTGCGGGAGTCGGCGGCGACGCCGTCCTCCTCCAGGTAGCCCCGCACCGGCAGCCCTCCCTGGAAGCCGGCGTCGTAACGGCCCCGGGCAGTGGTGAGGTCCAGGTCCAGCACCCCGTCGCGCTCCAGACGCACGCAGTTGAGCACCTTCTCCTTCTCCAGGCGCACCGCGGCAGCCTCCATGCTGGTGGGCTCCTCCATCGCGGTCAGAGCCAGGAGCTGGAGCAGGTGGTTCTGAATGACGTCGCGCGCCGAACCGATGGTGTCGTAGTAGCCGGCCCGGGTTCCGATACCGATGTCCTCGGCCATCGTGATCTGGACGTGGTCGACGTAGCGCTGGTTCCACAGCGGCTCGAACATCGTGTTGGCGAACCGCAGCGCCAGGATGTTCTGCACCGTCTCCTTGCCCAGGTAGTGGTCGACCCGGAAGACGTCATCGGGACGCACGATGCGTCCCACGAGATCGTCGAGCTCTCGGGCGCTGGCGCGGTCGTGTCCGAAGGGCTTCTCAATGACCACGCGGCGCCAGGGCCTCGGCCGACTCCTCCACGAGCCCGGAGCGGGCGATGCGTTCGGTGACGGCGGGGAACCACCCCGGAGGGATCGACAGGTAGAAGGCTCGGTTGCCGCGCGTGCCCCGGGTGGCGTCCAGGTCATCCACCACGGCCGTGAGCCGGTCATAGGCGGCGTCGTCCTCGAAGGAGGCGAACTCCACGAAGCGCATCCCCGCTGCCAGCTGCTCCCAGATGGCGGGACGCCACGGGGTACGGGCGCCCTCCCGAGCCGATTTCTCCACGTAGGCGCGCAGGTCGTCGTCGGACCAGGAACGCCGGCCGACCCCCACCAGGGAGAAGCTGGGGAGAGCAGGCCCCGGTTGGCCAGGTCGTAGATCGCGGGCAGGAGCTTGTGACGGGCCAGATCACCGGTGATGCCGAACATCACCAGGACGCATGGGTCCGCGATACGCGGAAGGCGAAGGTCACGGGCGTCGAGGAGCGGGTTGACCGCCCGCGCGGGTCTCGACGACGGGAACGGAGTCGCAGAGTCGGAGCTGGACACGTCAGCCTTTCTGAGATTCGACGAACGGCGGACCAGGTGGCGCCGACTGGTCGTCGGAGCACTGCGGCGCCCTGAGCGGAGGCCCGGCCGGGGCCGCTGCACCGCCTGGAGGAACCGTGCTGGCCGCACCCGTCACTGTAGCGCCACCTCAGGCGGCTCACCCGGCAGGGACAGGCCTGTCGTGAGCCGTCACACGTCGTTGCCGACACGTCTGAACCACGGACGGTCCTCGTGCGCGAGGACTGGACGCGGTAAGGGTCTCAGAGGTTGACAGGTGCGGGTGGTACTCATCAGCGTCGTGAACCGGAATGTTGACACGCCGTAGCCGTTATCGCATAGCGCAACCAATATCCTCCGCCACCAAGGCTTGGAATCGCAGCGCCGTCATGAGGGGGCTGCGGCACAGGAAAGGACGTCCATGAGCAGCTTCATCCCCGCACCGGCCACAGCCGACCTCGGTGTCTTCGGGCTGGGGGTGATGGGGGGCGAACCTGGCCCGCAACCTGGCTCGTCACGGTCATGCGGTCGCCGTCTTCAACCGCACGCTGGCCCGTACCGAGAGGCTCATCGAACGCTACGGCTCCGAGGGCGACTTCGTGCCCGCTGCTGACCTGAAGGATTTCGTGGCCTCGCTGCGTACGCCGCGTGTGGCCATCATCATGGTCCAGGCCGGAGCGGCCACCGAGGCGGTCATCGAGGAGCTGGCCGCCCTCATGGAGCCCGGCGACATCATCGTCGACGCCGGCAACACGCTCTACACCGACACCCGGCGCCGCGAGATCTCCTTGCGTGAGCGCGGGCTGCACTTCGTGGGAATGGGGGTCTCCGGCGGCGAGGAGGGGGCGCTCAACGGCCCCTCGATCATGCCCGGTGGCACGGCCGAGTCCCTACGACCGCCTGGGGCCGATGCTGGAGTCCATCTCTGCCCACGTGGACGGCACGCCGTGCTGCACCCACGTCGGTCCCGACGGCGCCGGCCACTTCGTCAAGATGGTCCACAACGGCATCGAGTACGCCGATATGCAGCTCATCGCCGAGGCCTACGACCTGCTGCGCCACGTCGGCGGGTTCACGGTCCCCGAGATCGCCGAGGTCTTCCGCTCCTGGAAGGACTCCGAGCTCGACTCCTACCTCATCGACATCACCACCGAGGTCCTGTCCCACACCGATGCGGCCACCGGCGAGGCCTTCGTCGATGTCGTCGTCGACGCGGCCGGGCAGAAGGGCACCGGCGTGTGGACCACCCAGACGGCCCTCGAGCTGGGAGTGGCCGTGCCCGCCATCGCCGAGGCCACTTTCGCACGCGCGGTCTCCTCCTCCAGTGCTGCGCGGGCTGCGGTCCAGGCCGCTGACATCGCTGCAGGAACCACGCAGACGGCCCTGACCGACCCCGAGGAGCGAAGCGGCTTCGTCGATGCCGTCAAGCAGGCCCTCTACGGCTCCAAGATCGCCGCCTACGCCCAGGGCTTCGATGAGATCGCCACCGCCTCCAAGCAGTTCGACTGGAACATCGACCTGGGTGCCATGGCCCGCATCTGGCGAGGCGGCTGCATCATCCGCGCCCGCTTCCTGGACGACATCACCCGTGCTTACGCCGAGAACCCCTCTCTGGCCAGTCTGCTCACGGCGCCGGTCTTCGCCTCCTCCCTGGCGAAGGTTCTGCCCGCCTGGCGCCAGGTCGTGGCCACCTCCGCCACCACCGGTGTCCCCGCCCCGGCCTTCGCCTCCTCCCTGGCCTACGTCGACCAGCTGCGCTCCCGGCGCCTGCCGGCCGCCCTCATCCAGGGGCAGCGAGACTTCTTCGGCTCGCACACCTACCACCGCACCGATGACGTCGAGGGCGTCTACCACACCCTGTGGGCCACGCCCGAGCGCACCGAGGAGAAGTGGGACTGAGGTTTGACGAGGCCTGGTACCCATCCTCGTACCAGGCTCGCTGAGGTCTCGGCCGTGACCGCATGCCGCTAGATTTTGGCGCATGACGACCACCGCGCCCGCCCGCTCCGACAGCCCCACGAACCTGCGTCACGAGGAGGCCGCCTGGCGCTCCTCCGTGTGCCAGGTGCCGTCCACCCACGTGGCCGTGGACGTGACCAGGGCCATCGACCGCCACGAGGCCGCCTTCAGCGTGCGTTGCCTGATGGGCCTGGACATCGGGCAACGCGCCGAAGGACTCTGGGTGGACTTCGTGGGACAGACGGTCGACTCCTCAGCATCGACGGGCAACCCGCCCCGGTGATCTGGGACGGGGCCCGTATCGAGCTGCCCGTCCTCGACCCGGGCGAGCACACGGTGGAGATCACGGCACGCGGCCTCTACTCCAACTCGGGTCAGGGACTGCACCGCTTCCACGACCCGGTCGACGGCGCCACCTACCTCTACACCCACTTCGAGCCCTCCGACGCGCGCCGGGCCTGGCCGGTCATGGAGCAGCCGGACATCAAGACCCGCTTCTCGCTGGAGGTCACGCACCCCCGCGGCTGGACGGTCATGTCCAATACTCGTCCGGAAGCAGGCGGATCGAGCCCCCAGGCCGCGACCGGCACGGACTGCGGCTGTGAGACGACGTCCTTCGCCGCCTCCAGGCCCCTGCCCAGCTACCTCACCGCACTGGCGGCCGGCCCCTGGCACCGAGTGACCGGGCAATGGACGTCCCCGAGCCGGCCGGGCCTGACGATCCCGCTGTCGTGGTCCTGCCGAGCCAGCCTTGCCGAGCACCTCGATGCCGCTGAGCTCCTCGACCTGACCCGGGCCGGCCTGGACCTCTATGACCGGGCCTACGCCTACGGCTTCCCCTGGGACTCCTACGACAGCGTGCTCGTCCCGGAGTACAACCTCGGCGCCATGGAGAACCCTGGCTGCGTCACCTTCAACGAGGAGCTCTATCTCTTCAGGGGGCCGGTCACCCGCTCCCAGAGGGCCGGACGCGCCAACACGATCCTCCACGAGATGTGTCACATGTGGTTCGGCGACCTCGTGACCCCCACCTGGTGGGAGGACACCTGGCTCAAAGAGTCCTTCGCCGATCACCAGGGCACCTGGGCCGAGGCCGAGGCGGCCGGCTACACCGAGGCCTGGGTGAGCTTCGCCTCCACCCGTAAGGCCTGGGCCTACCTGGAGGACTCCCGGCCGGCCACTACCCACCCCATCGTCGCCCGGGTCGACGACGTCGAGGCCGCCCGGCAGGCCTTCGACGGCATCACCTACGCCAAGGGGGCCGCCGTCCTCAAGCAGCTCGTCGCCCACGTCGGCCAGGAGGCCTTCTTCAAGGCCTCGGGGCTCCTCTTCGAGCGCAGAGCCTACGGCAACGCCTCCCTGGACGATTTCCTGCACGTGCTCTCCCAGGTCTCGGGCCGTGACATGCAGAACTGGGCTCGTGCCTGGCTCCACACCGCAGGCCCCTCAGTCATCACCGACGAGCTGGTCGTTCATGAGGGACGCATCGCCTCCCTGACCCTGCAACAGGAGGGGATCGACCCGGTGAGCGGGCAGAGCGTGCTGCGTCCGCACACGCTCGTCGTCGGCCTGTACTCCTTCGACGGGGACGGAGCGCTGGTACGCACCCACCGCCTGCCGGTGGTCCTGAGGCCGCGAGCCTCGACGTCGTCGAGGCCGTGGGGCTGCCCGCTCCCGATCTCGTCATCGTCAACGACGAGGACCTCACCTACGCCGTCGTGCGGCCTGACGATACCTCGCTGTCATGCCTGACCGCCTCGCTCGGCTCCCTGCATGACCCCATGGCGAGGTCCTTGGCCTGGTCGATGCTGCACAACCTCGTCCGCGACGCGGTCATCGATGCGGCACTGTTCGTCCAGGCCGTTCTGGCGCACGCCGACGATGACACCGAGCCGAGCACCCTGACCGTCCTGCTGAACCAGGCGCTGCGGGTCGCCTGCAGGTACGCCGACCAGCATACGCGTCGCGTGCTCCTGGAGCGCCTCGTGGCCGACGACTCGACCGGGCCCTCCACGGAGGGGAGCCGGCCGTCCTGCCCGGCGGGTGGGGCAGGCTCCGTGCTGCCGCGCCGGGATCCGACGCCCAGATCGTGCGCGCCCGCGCCTGGCTGGAGGCAGCAGGACAGGCGCGGCTGCTCGGTGAGGGCGGGCAGCGCCCAGGTGGCCGCTCGTGCACGAGAGATCCTGGACGGAGCCCTGCCAGGACTGGAGCTGGATGCCGACATGCGGTGGCGGGCCCTGACCGCCCTGGCGCGGTTGGGCACCGTCAGCGCCGACGAGCTCGAGGCACAGCGGAAGGCGGACCCGACGGCCAGCGGCATCACCCATCACCTGCAGGCCTCCAGCCTCGATGCCCCACCAGGACCTCAAGGCCGAGGTCTTCGAAAGGCTCCTCAGCGACACCACGCTGAGCAACGACCACATCGACGCCCTGGTGGCCGGCTTCGCCATCGACGCCCACCGCGAGCTGACCGCGTCCTTCACCCCCGCTACCTCCGGGAGATCCAAGGGCTGTGGGCCGAGCGCGGTCAGGAGATCGCCACCCGGCTGGTCGTCGGGCTCTTCCCCGCCTGCGGGGACGAGGCGGATGCCCAAGCAGTCGAGGACTGGCTCGCGACACACCCCGAGGCGCCGTCGGCCCTGCGCCGGCTCATCCTCAAGAGCCTCGACGACCTGCGACGCGCTCTGACCGCTCGACGCACAGGCTCAGCGGATCTCTGAAGGGCTCGAGCCATCGCCATGCCGCGAGACCTTTGTCCTAGCCTGAGCATCATCAATGCGGGACCGTGACCGATTTGAGACCTTCAGTCGGTGCTCCCAGTCACCTCGCGGGCATCGTCGCGGGCGCGCAGCGGGTAGGCTGCTGGCCAATCATGGTGAGCCGCGTCGTGGTGTTGACTCGACGGCGGTGCAACGAACGGTATGGTGGTCCCTGAGGCGGCGCACCGGGCGCCGCAACGAACCGAGGGGCAGGAATAATGTCGAGCAGTCCGATCGAGCAGGATCCCTCCTCCACACAGACCTTCGGGGTCGTCGACGTCGCCAACGCAGTCGACTCCCCGGTGGTGGGGCTGAGCCAGCAGGACGCCGCCGCGATCGCTGCCCTGCCGTCGGGAACGGCGCTTCTCCTCGTCCACCACGGGCCGACCACCGGTGCGCGGTTCCTCCTGGACGCCGAGGAGACCACCGTGGGGCGCCACCCTCGTGCCGACATCTTCCTCGATGACGTCACCGTCTCCAGGAAGCACGCGGTCTTCTCGTCGCTGCCCGATGGCGGGTACGGCGTCCGTGACTCCGGTTCGCTCAATGGAACATATGTCAACCGCACGCGTGTGGAGCAGGTGGCGCTCCGCTCCGGCGACGAGGTCCAGATCGGCAAGTACCGGATGACCTACCACCCCGGCCCCCAGGGCGGAGCCGCGTCTCGGTGAGCGCTGCAACCGCACGAAGCAAGAAGCGAGATGCCCCCTCCTCCTTGCTTGAGGCCTCTGAGTGTCCGGCAGGCGAGACCTGGCCCCGCGGCATCTCTCGAGAGCCTGTGATGAAGATCGGACAGGTGGTGGACCTCCTCAAGGTGGAGTTCCCTGCCCTGTCGATCTCCAAGGTTCGCTATCTCGAGGGCGAGGGGCTCATCAGCCCTCACCGTGTCGGCAACGGGTACCGTCGCTACTCGCAGGCGGACCTGGAGCGGCTGCGCTACGCCTTGGCGGTGCAGCGCGACGAGTACCTTCCGTTGCACGTCATCCGTGAGCGTCTGGCACGGCTGGACGCCGACGTCGAGGCCCCCGCCCCGCAGCCCGTCGCCCGGGTGGTCGCCCGGGATGGCCGGATCGTCGACGACGGCCCCATGGATCTGGAGGCGCTCCTGGCTCACTCCGGTGCCAGCGAGTCCCAGATCGAGGAGCTCGTCGCCGTCGGACTCATCAGTCCCGATGTTCGTGGACGCTACAGTCAGCAGAACCTCAGGACCGTGCGTCTGGCCATGGAGATCACCCGCAAGGGAGTGCCCCTGCGCAACCTGCGCGCGGTACGCGCCTCAGCTGAGCGGGAAGCGGACACGATCGACCAGGCAGTGGCTCCGCGTCGGTCACGCTCGCGCAGCGCCGGTGAGGAGACGGCTCGGGAGCTGGCCGAGCTCGTTGCGGATCTGCACACGATTCTGCTGCGTCGCGCCGTTGACGCGCTGGGCTGAGAGCGGGCGCGTGCACGCCCGGTAGGCGTCCAGCCGGCCGGTGGCACGTGTCGACGAAGGTCAGCGTGCATCGGTTGCGCGTTCCCGGGACAGGGGTGACTACCTCCCGTAGGGTTGGAACGTGCCCTTGATGCAGTTGGTGGGTGTCAGATCCACCGATCCTGATGACGGCTTGGTCGCCGTCCTCGTGGAGGACGGCGGACCGACGATGCTGGCCATTCCGGTGACGGCGCACGAGGGGCTGGTGCTGCAGGCCCACGGCTCGCACCGCTCGCCCTCATGGCCCAGGCTCCTTGATGATGTCGTCGAAGCGCTGGGCGGTCGCATCGGGCGCACTGAGCTCGACGTCGACGATGACGCGCGTATCGTCGCCAGGCTCGTCGTTGAGACTCCCGCCCGCGCCAGCGGGGTGACGACTGTTGCCTGCACTCCGGGAGAGGGGCTGCTCCTGAGTGGATACCACCGGCTCCCGGTGCACGCCAGCAGCTCGCTGACGCGCCTGAGGGCTGTGGACCTCAGCGACGACCACGGTGCGGAGCGCCTCGAGCAGTGGCAGCGAGTGCTGTCGCAGACCGATGACCTGGCCGACGGCGACACGCGGGACTGATGTGACTGATGTGACTAGAGTTGTAATCTGCGTCACTTATGGACACTGCTGTCTTGTTGAAGAATCGGCTGCATCATGGGGAATAGTCGGTGTGAGGGCCAGGACTGTCGACCTCAGCTAGAGATTCATGCCTGACGGCACACCGAGATGGGGCGTGCCCTTCGTTGAGCATCGCCTCGAGTGGCCCTATCGTGGAGCCGTGGCCGCACGAGGCGGGCCGCCGCACCAGTTTCAGGTGCGTGTTCTTCCGGCGACAGGAGCAGGTCGTGAGCATGAATGAAGCCAGCGCGATAGCAAGGCCCTCAGCGTACTCAGGGCATGCTGTTCGGTGACCCGCTTCCCCAGCTCGATGCCGACTCGGGCTACCGCGGGCCGGTGGCCTGCCGAGCCGCCGGCATCACGTATCGCCAGCTCGACTACTGGGCGCGCACCGGACTGGTTGAGCCGTCGATTCGAAGCGCCAAGGGATCGGGCTCTCAGCGGCTCTACTCCTTCCGCGACATCCTGGTCCTCAAGGTCGTCAAGCGCCTTCTGGACACCGGGGTCTCGCTCCAGCAGATCCGTACGGCGGTCAGTGCCCCTGCACTCCCGCGGTGTCGAGGATCTGGCCTCCATCACCCTCATGAGTGACGGCGCCTCGGTCTACGAGTGCACCTCGGCCGACGAGGTCGTCGACCTGGTCGCCGGCGGCCAGGGCGTCTTCGGCATCGCCGTGGGGCGGGTATGGCACGAGGTCGAGGGAGCGCTGGCGGATCTCCCCGTCGATCACGCTCAGGCCCTCGGAACTCCTCTGGTTGAGGACGAGCTGGCCAAGCGTCGTGCCGCCAAGCGGCAGCAGGCCATCTGAGCACTGCGAGGGCGCACAACACCATCAGAACGCCTGTTCGCTGAGGCTGGAACCGTGGAGACGGTTCCAGCCTTCAACGTATTCTGGCCGAGTCGATCCGATTCATGACAAGGCGAGTGTCGCCGCGGTGCAGCTTCCGGCGGCGCTCTCACACCAGGAGGCAAGATGACTGGAGCGCCCACCCGTAACCTGGCCGACCTGAGGATCAGCCCCATTGGGCTGGGAGGTAACGTCTTCGGCTGGACGGCCGATGAGGCGACCTCCTTCCAGGTGCTGGACGCCTACCTGGACGGCGGCGGGAACCTCATCGACACTGCTGATGGATACTCCTACTGGGCTCCGGGGAACTCAGGAGGGGAGTCGGAGACCGTGATCGGTGCCTGGCTCGCCTCGCGTCCTGTTCGTGAGCGCGTGGTTCTGGCCACGAAGGTCTCCACCAAACCCGACCGTCCGGGTCTGAGCGCGGATAACATCCGCCGGGCGCTGGAGGAGTCGCTGTCGCGGCTGCGTACCGACGTCATTGATATCTACTACGCCCACTTCGACGATGAGTCGACTCCGTTGGAGGAGACCGTCGGCGCCTTCGAAGAGGCCCGACTCGCCGGCAGGATCCGGCACGTGGGGCTGTCCAACTACACGCCTGAGCGCATCCGGCAGTGGTTCGCCATCGCTGACGCACACGGGTACGCACGGCCCGTCGTCCTTCAGCCCCACTACAACCTTCTCCACCGAGACGACGTCGAAGGCCCTGACGCCAGGGGGCGGGTGGCGGCCGAGCTCGGTATGGGGCTCATGCCCTACTTCGCCCTGGCCGCCGGTTTCCTCACGGGGAAGTACCGTCGGGATGAGCCGATCAGTGGTGAGAGGGCTGGAATGGTTGCCGACCACCAGCGGCCCGAGTGCTATGACGTCGTTGAGGCCGTCGCCAGGGGTGGCGGCGGATCACGGGGTGGAGCCGGCAGCCGTGGCACTGGCCTGGCTGCGTGACCGTCCCGGTGTCACCGCTCCCTTGGCCTCGGCGCGCAACCTGAGTCAGCTGCGACCGATCGTGGAGGCGCTGACGCTCGAGATCAGTGACGAGGAGACCCGGGCTCTTACCCGGGTCTCCGACGCCGCGCGCTCCTGACCCGCTGCGGGGCCGGCCGGCGTCTACAGGGTGCGCCTGCCCAGAACGTAACGGCGGCTGTATCCGTCGGAGAGATCGGTGATGGTGACACGAACCAGGCCGGCCTCATCGACGCGGTAGTGCTCCTGAATCCGCGGACCGTGATCGCGCCGCTCCACCGAGTAGCTCCTCAGCTCCTCGTCGTCGACGTCCCGCAGTGAGGCCTCGAAGGGGAAGACGATGTCCTGGTAGGGGGCGATCTCGCCGCGGGGCTCGCCGCCCTCGTCGACACCGGCGCACTCCACAAAGCGGTACCAGCCGATGTTGTGCGCCGCATCGTACTCGCGGGTCAGCACCGTGCCTTCCCTGCCCCCGGGCGAGGCCTGGACGGACTCGGGGCTCAGGATCGCGTCGAAGGTGAGACGGTGGCCGCCGTCGGCCTCGCGGAAGACACCGAAACCCCGGGAGAGCCGGTCTGTCAGGTCGTAGTCACTGGTGCGGTCCGCTGCGATTGCCAGGCCGATAGCCGTGGAGGCCCCGGGGTAGGGGGAGCGGTGAACCCGACGACCGAAGCGCTCCCTAAGGAGCCTGGGCACCAGGGGAAGACCGGAGGCGCCGCCGACCAGGTAGACGCCGGCGATGTCGGTCAGGTCCGGGCTCCCGTCGTCCATCCTGCCAACCAGAGGGGCCATCGTGGCCAAGGACCGCTCAATGAGCGGTGTGCAGGCCGTGTACAGGTCGGACACCGGCAGGACGACGTCCTGGCCTCTGAGGATGATGAGCACCCGACGGCTCTGAGGGGTGAGGTGCTCCTTGGCGTCGCGGCACTGGTCCAACAAGTCGTCGAGCTCAGTGGGGGAGAGTTCTTCCTCGGTGATGCCCGCCCGGCTCAGGGCCATCGTGGCCATGAGCAGGTCGATGTCGTCCCCGCCCAGGTCTCCCAGCCCGTGAGAGGCCAGCACCTCGTGAGACGTGCCGACGACGTCGACCAGTGAGGTGTCGAAGGTGCCACCGCCCAGGTCGTAGACCAGAACCCGGGTGCGCTTGGAGGAGACGGTGGTCGCCTTGCGGTGGGTGTACTCGAATCCGGCTGCACTGGGCTCGTTGAGCATGGCAGCGACACGGAAGCCGGCCTGCTGGAAGGCCTCAAGAGTCAGAAGACGCTGCGCCCCGTAGGCGTGGGCGGGCACGGCGACCACCACGCGGGCGCGGGTGATGTCGATGCCCCGATCAGCGAGCTCGGACTTCAGGTGACGGAGGTAACTGGTGAGAACCTCCAAAACGGAGAAGGTACTGTCTCCCAGCCGTACCGGCGTCGAGGCGGTCAACGTGGGGGAGGCCAGGATCCGCTTGAGGCTGCGCAGCAACGGAGCGCCCTGGTGAGCTGCCTGCCTGGCGGCGAAACCGTGGACGAGCGTCCCCTCGTGCAGCGCTGTCAGTGAGGGGATGAAGTCGTGCTCGTCGCCGTGCTCGTCGGTGAAGCTGATAACGGGATAGTTCCCACGGTCAGCACGTGCCACGACGGTACGTGTCGTCCCCAGGTCGATTCCCAGATCGATGTCTGTTGCTGACTCGTGGTCGATCCCCTGGTCGGGGAGGGTGCCGCTGCCGATGCTGTCCAGGCTCTTCGTCGTGTCCGCTGCCATGCAGTGACCCTATCGTGACGGGCCCTTCATTCCGGGGTAAGCCGCCATGTTGCGAGGTACTTGTGGAACGTGACAATTGGCTCAGCGGTTTTGCCCCTGAGGTGGGACGAAAGACCGTGTTGCTGGGGAGTGGCCATGACGCGCTTATGAGACTTGGGGAACCAGTGCGAGCCTCGTATGCGATTGGTTAGGCAGCAGAGGGGTCGGCGGGTAACAATACTGGTGGGTTGCGCTCACGCGACCCGGACCTCCGCAGCCGTCTGCCAGGGCGGCCGAGAGGGTCAGCCAGATCTCCCATCGGGAACGGTATGAGCACCATTCTCTTCCTCGTGATCGTTGTCGTCGTGACGGCCCTCGTCTTCGACTTCACGAACGGTTTCCACGACTCGTCCAATGCGATGGCGACGTCGGTGGCGACAGGCGCCTTCACACCCAGAAGAGCGGTTCTGGTCGCCGCCGTGCTCAACGTCATCGGCGCCTGCCTGTCGACCGAGGTCTCCAAGACGATCTCGCACGGGATGTTCGACGACACGGTGATCGAGGCGGCGCCGGCCATGATCTTCGCTGGTCTGGCCGGCGCCATCCTGTGGAACCTGGCGACCTGGTTGTTCGGGCTGCCATCGTCCTCGTCCCACGCGCTGTTCGGAGGACTCATCGGAGCGGTCGTGGTGGCAGCCGGGGTCCAGGGAGTCCACTGGGGAACGGTGATCTCCAAGATCATCCTGCCCGCCGTCATCGCGCCGGTGGTGGCCGGAGTGGCGGCAGCCCTGGCCACGGCCCTGGCCTACCGCATCGCGCACCCGACCAACCCGTACTCCGAGAGACTCTTCCGCAACAGCCAGCGGGTCACCGCATCGCTGGTGGCGCTGTCCCATGGCACGTCTGATGGTCAGAAGACCATGGGGGTCATCACGCTGGTGCTGGTGGCCGGCGGCTACCAGGAGGCCGGTACCGGCCCCCACTGGTGGGTCATCGCCGCAGCGGGCCTCGCCATCGGCCTGGGCACCTACTCGGGCGGGTGGCGCATCATGCGCACCATGGGGCGTGGGCTGGTTCATGTCGAGGCCCCGCAGGGCTTCGCCTCCGAGACCGCCTCGACGGTGGCGATCCTGGCCTCCTCCCATTTGGGATTCGCCCTGTCCACCACCCACATCTGCACCGGGTCGATCCTGGGCTCCGGGATCGGCCGGGGCACCAAGGTGTCCTGGAGGACCGCCGGCAAGATGGGGATCGCCTGGCTGGTGACGCTTCCGTGCTCAGGCCTGGTGGGGGCCGCCACGTCCTATGTCGCGGTCAAGGGCGGCGTGCCGGGCACGATCGTCGTCATCTGCCTGCTCATCCTGGGAGCCCTGGCCATCATTCGTCAGGCGAGCCACAACCGGGTGGATTTCTCCAATGTCAATGACGCCTCCGAGGTCGTCGTCGTCAAGCAGGATCCGGCACTGGGACGTGAACCGCGGACGCTGGACGAGGTGCGTTCCGAGATCGTCAATGGCGTGACGGACCAGGACAGTACGCATCGGATGACGACAGGATCCATGGCATGACCGGGATGGCGATCGACTGGGGCTCACTGGGGCTGGTGGCATCCGTGACGGTGCTGGGCACCGCCTTCATCCTCACCATCTGCTCGCTGGCGGCCCGCATGCTGGCCACCGTGCATGCCAAGCACGAGGCCGGCGAGGTCGAAGGAGTGCGTCTGGCTCAGGTCCTGGCGGGTGTCTTCATCGCTATTGCCGCCGTGATCGCGTTATTCGGTCTGTGGCTCATCGTCCCGTACTTCCACTGAGAACCGCCTCGGCGCACGACAGTGGTCCTGCTAACATCCCTTCGTGACTGAGGACCTCAAACGCCTGGCCCAGGATGCAATCGCCGCATCCGCAGCGGCCGATGACCCGGACTATCCCTGCTTCCACATCGTCCCGCCGGTGGGCCGACTCAACGATCCCAACGGACTGCTCATCGACGGCGATACATACCACGCCTTTTACCAGCTCAGTCCCTTCCATCCCCATCGCAAGCTGGTCTACTGGGGGCACTCCTCCTCGACGGACCTGCTGCACTGGCGCCACCACGCGCCCGCCATCATCCCGGACTCTCCTACGACCGCAGCGGTGCCTACTCCGGTAACGCGATCGTGCTGGAGGGCCATGAGGTCGATGCCGCCCCTGCGCGGGCTCCGTTCCAGCTGTTCTACACCGGGAACCTCAAGGACCCGGTGACCGACGAGCGCACCACCAGCCAGTGCCTGGTGACCAGCGACGACCTGACCGACTTCGCCAAGTGGCTGGGAAATCCGCTCATCCCCACCCACGCCGAGGGCTACACGACCCACTACCGCGACCCCCAGGTCTTCCGGGATCCTGACCGGCCGGGGGAGTACCGAATGCTCATCGGGGTCCAGCGCGCCGATGAGACCGGCGCCGCAGTCCTGTACCGCTCCCGGGACCTGGTCTCCTGGGAGCTGGAGGGGGAACTGAGCTTCCCCGGAGCGGGAGGCGCCTTCGATGCCTTCGGGTACATGTGGGAGTGCCCCGGTCTAGTGCGGCTGAAGGATGAGGGCACCGGTGAGGACTGGGACGTTCTCATCTGGTGCCCACAGGGCATCACCCCCGAGCGGGAGGGCTTTGAGAACATCTTCCCCTGCGTCTACACGGTGGGGCACCTCATGGGTACCGAGCTGCGAGACACCGACGGGGTCTTCCACGAGGTCGACCGGGGCTTCGAGTTCTACGCCCCTCAGGTCTTCGCCCGTCGTCCCTCCGAGCCGGGGGCCGGTCCTGCTGACCGGGTGGGCGGGCAACGCCTCCGAGGACGATCAGCCCTCCATCGAGACCGGGCAATGGGTCCACACCCTGACCATGCCTCGGATGCTGAGTCTCAAGGCGGGCCGACTCATCCAGCGCCCCGCCGCCTCACTGCCGTATGACGCCGGGCAACCGGCCCTCGTGGGTGAGTGCCTGAAGGCGGGCCTCTACGAGGTCGATGACCTCAGCGGGCACCGCAGCTGGCAGCTGCGCCTGGAGGCAGACGCCGAGCAGACCACAGGGCCGTGGGGACTGCGGATCGGATCGGATGACTCGCATGTGGACATCACCCTGGATGGGCAGGTGCTGCGGGTGGACCGCTCCACCTCCCGCTACACCCAGCACGGATCGGTGCGCAGCGTGACGCTTCCTGAAGGGTGCGCGCCAGTGCTGGAGGTCATTCACGACCGATCGCTGACCGAGGTCTTCGTCGGTGACGGGGAGCTGGTCCTCACGCTGCGCAGCTTCGTCGAGGTCAGCAGCACGGGAGTACGGCTGATGGTCGCGGAGGACCTCGCGTTGACGGCCGGCAGCACGAGGACTTTCGCATCGTCCTGAGACCTTCCCGGCCTCGCGTCACTATGGGAGCAAAGGGGTCCTGAGCAGGGCGAAGGCGGGGAATAGATCCGGACCCTTCTCTCCGGTTGCAGGGTGCTCTAACTCACTGTAATGTGACGATCGATTGACATAGGTGTGGCTGCAGGGAGTCAGCGATGATCCCGACCGTTGGGTTTCCCCGCCTCCCAGGTGCTGCGGCCCCATCACGAGAAAGGAAACCTCCGGGTGGCAATGGATCACGCCCGCGTGGCGAAGGACGTCCTGACGTACGTCGGTGGCGCCGACAACATCAACGCAGCAGCGCACTGCGCAACGCGTCTGCGTCTTGTCCTCAATGACATGGACAAGGTCGACCAGAAGGCTCTCGACAAGGATCCCGACCTCAAGGGCACCTTCATCGCGGGCGGCATGTTCCAGATCATTGTCGGACCCGGAGACGTCGACCTCGTCTTCTCCGAGATGATCCGAACCGGAGGGGTCAAGGAGGTCTCCAGGACGAGGCCAAGGAGCAGGCCGCCAAGGGCGGCAACCCGCTATCCCGCTTCATCAAGACCATCGCGGACATCTTCGTTCCGATTCTTCCCGCCCTCATCGCCGGCGGTCTCATGATGGCCCTCAACAACGTCCTGACCGCCCAGGGCCTCTTCGGTGACCAGGCGCTGACGGAGCGCTGGGGCTGGCTCAAGGACTACGCGGCCCTCATCAACATGATCTCGGCGTCGGCCTTCGCCTTCCTGCCGGTGCTCGTGGGCTACTCGGCGACCAAGCGCTTCGGCGGCAACGTCTATCTCGGCGCTGCTATGGGCGCGGCCATGGTCTCAACATCGTTGTTGTCCGCCTACAGCATGTCCGACCCGGAGGCGGCGGCGAAGTTCTGGGAGTACACCGGGGAGTCGTCGACCTGGTCCCTGTTCGGACTGGAAGTAGCCAAGATCGGCTACCAGGCCATGGTCATCCCGGTGCTGTGCGTGGCTTGGATCCCTGTCCGTGGTGGAGAAGTGGCTTCACAAGCGGTTGTCCGGGACCGCTGACTTCCTGCTGACGCCGCTGTTCACCATGCTGGTGACCGGGTTCCTCACCTTCATCGTCGTCGGACCGCTCACCCGCGAGCTGTCGATCTGGATCACGGACGGACTGGACTGGCTGTACAACACGGCGGGTCCCGTGGGTGGTTTCCTCTTCGGCATCGTCTACTCTCCGATCGTGGTCACCGGTCTTCACCAGTCCTTCCCGGCGGTGGAGCTGCCGCTCATCGCTGACAAGGCCAGTACCGGTGGGTCCTTCATCTTCCCGATCGCCTCCATGGCCAATGTCGCTCAGGGTGCCGTGGCTCTGGCCGTGTTCCTCAAGACCCGCGACGCCAAGATGAAGGGGCTCGCAGGAGCCGGTGGTGTTTCCGCGCTCTTCGGTATCACCGAGCCCGCCATCTTCGGTGTCAATCTCCGACTGCGCTGGCCCTTCTTCATCGGAATGGGGGCAGCCGGTATCGGAGGCATCCTGGTGTCCCTGCTCGACCTGCGCACGCACTCCCTGGGGGCTGCGGGAATGGTGGGCTTCGTGTCGATGCGGACAACGGACATCCCCAAGTACCTCGCCGTGGAGGTGTTCACCATCATCATTGCCTTCGCCGCCGCCTACGCCTACGCCTCAACCCGCGGTAAGGCCTCCCTGGCCGGGCGATGACGTCGACGCCGATGAGGCCGCCCTGGAGGCCGAGGCCATGGCCGAGCACGCCGAGACCGTCGAGCTGCCCGCTGAGGCCACTGAGGACTTCACCGTCACCGCTCCGATCCAGGGGACGTGCGATCCCGCTGTCCGAGGTGGAGGACCAGACCTTCGCCTCAGGCATGCTCGGCCCGGGCATGGCCATTGCACCCGCCGAGGGGCCGGTTGTCTCCCCGGTCGACGGCGAGGTCCTCGTGGCCTTCCCGACCGGTCACGCCTACGGCCTACGATCCGCCAGTGGAGTCGAGCTGCTCATTCACGTCGGCATGGACACCGTCCAGCTCGAGGGCAAGCACTTCAGCCCCAAGGTCAAGGCCGGCGACAAGGTTCTGCGGGGCATGCCGCTGGTGGACGTCGACTGGGCCGCCGTCGGAGCCGCCGGCTACCAGACCGTCACCCCGATCGTCGTTTCCAACGCCCAGGGGCTACGAGGGGATCGAGGAGCACGGTGCTGGAACGATTCACCGAGGTGATGCGCTCTTCGACGTCGTGCGCAAGGCCGATGACCCCGGTGCCGACACAACGGATGTTCAGGCCGACGCCGCTCAGGCCAAAGCCTGATCCAGTCAAGGATCGTCCGTGATTCGGATGCTCGTGGGCCCTCGACCTGGATGGTCGGGGCCCACGAGCATCGTCAACGGATCACTAGGGCGGTACGGCCGGGCAGCAGCTTCACCGGCATGGGGGAGGGGGCCTGCAGGTCCTCCACCCCGGGACCACCTGACTGCGTGCTCTGCGCGGAGACAGCGGTGGCCGAGTCGATCCGCTTCAGGAGCAGGTCGACTGCTGCCCGTGCCAGTTTGGTGATGGGTTGCTGGATCGTGGTCAGCGCCGGCAGGGGCATGCCGCATGGCGACCGTCCCGTCGAAGCCGATCACCTTGAAGTCGTCCGGAATCCGCAGGTCGCGCTCGGCAGCCCACTCCATCACCTGCGCGGCAGCCAGATCGTCGGTCGCGAAGACCGCGTCAATGTCGTCGACCACGAGGTCGAGCCGTTCGCGGATGAGACGGGGGCGCTCACTGTTGGGGGTGTTGAAGTCGACGGTCAAGACCACCGGCTCGATCCCCGCCTGCTGGAGCACCTGGCGGTACCCCTTCTCCCTCAGGTTGTGGATTCCAGTGCGTGACGTCAGCAGGGCCGGACGACGCGCCCCCCGTTTGAGCAGGTGCTCGGCGGCGAGCCGACCGCCGGCCTCGTTGTCGCAGCGGACATTGGGGACGATGGGGGAGAGGTCCCGATCCACACTGACCAAGGGCAGGTGAATCGAGCTGTAGTCGGCAAGACCGTCATTGTGGGCGCTGGAGATGATGCCATCGACCCGGTGGGAGACGAGCAGGTCGAGGTACTCGCGCTCCCGATCCGCCTTGCCCATCGAGTTGCAGACGAAGGTCCGGTAGCCGCGCTCTGCGAGGAAGTCCTCGACATGCTCGGTCAGCTCGCCGAAGAAAGGCAGGGCAACGGTGGGGACGATCAGCCCGATTGAATGCGTCGACTTGCCGTGCAGTGCTCGGGCGATCTGATTGGGGCGGTAGTTGAGCTGAGCGATCGCCTCAGCCACCCGCTCCCGTGTCTCTTGGGAGAGGTAGCCGCGGTTGTTGAGTACGCGGGAGACTGTCGTCAGCGAGACGCCTGCAGCCTGGGCGACATCGGCCAGTGTGGGTTCGCGGTGTGACTCCACGAGTGGGTCCTCGAGCTCCTTCAGTCGGTCACGGTGAGTGCGATCTGCTGCCAAGCATATGCCTCGAGGGGGTCATTACCCAACTGACCTGCGTAAACGTGAGTGGAAGTGTTACGAGCCGGGCAGGATTTCGGCGTAGAAGGAGATCATGGCGCGAGCCATCCGGGCGTGTCCGGCGTCGTCGGAGTGGATCTGGTCGATGGCCAGGCGGTCCTCGTCGCCGTTGATGGCCGTGCTCAAGGCGTCGGTCGAGGTCAGACCCAGGGATGTGGCCTTCTCGTGCACGAGACGGCGGATGGCCTGGAAACGTGGACCGACCTCCAGGGAGGGGAAGTAGGGGGCGATGATGACCGGCGCGCCCCGCAGGCGTGTGGAGATGAAGGTGAGGTCATGGTCGATCGCCTGCTCGACCAGCTCACGCTGAGAGGGGAGGAAGGCGGCGTCGTTCAGGCCCAGGCTGATCGTGACGATGTCGGGCTCGCAACGCAGTACCGCTTCCAGCCAGGTGGTGTCACGGCATGACGGTGAGCGTTGCCCGCCGGGCAGGTGGCCCCCACGTCGTGCGAAGAAGCCCAGGCCGTCCGCCGCCAGGTTCACTTCCCGCCACCGCTGATGCTCACACACGAGCGAGGTCCAGCGATTACGAGGATGGCTCAGGGCTCGCCAACCGGTGGTGATGGAGTCACCGAGGAAGACAGCAGTGGGGAAGTGGTCGGAGTGCGGGATCGTGGACACGGCTACCGACTGTAGTTCTCCATGCTGGGAGGAGCCAGCGCTGCTCAGCGGTTATCGCGTGAACCGCTCTGGCCCTCGCTGTCCTTGGGTGCGTCCTGTTCGGTCAGGACGCCGTCGTGCATCGCCAGCACCCGATCGCATACGGGAAGCAGCCGCTCGTCATGAGTGACCATCACCGTGGCCTTGCCCAGCTCGTGGGTCTGGTCCGCAAGCAGATGAGCGACGTCCTGAGCCCGTCGGGTGTCCAGGGAGGCGGTGGGCTCATCGGCCAGGATGATGTCCGGGTCGTGATAGAGCGCCACCGCGATGGCAGCGCGCTGACGCTCGCCCCCGGAGAGCTCGGAGGGGTAGGCGTGGGCCCGCTTCGTGATGCCGAGTGAGTCCAGCAGATGGTCCCGTCGGTCGGTGTCGCCCTGCGTTCGTGCCGCTCGGTCGTGCAGGCTGAACTGGTCGTTGAGCCTCAGGAAGGGAACCAGCCCCGAGGCCTGGAGGACGAAGCCGATGCACCGAAGTCGGAGCCTGGCCCGCTGCTTCTCCGGCAGGCTGGAGAAGGGCTGACCGGAGATCGTCACGGTGCCACTCGAGGGAGTGCGCAGGCCGCCCATGATGGTCAGGAGCGTGGACTTCCCGGAGCCTGAGGGGCCCAGGATCCCCACCAGCTCGCCAGCGCGCAGCGTGAGGTCCGTGCTGCGCAGGGCGTGAACGGTCTCATCGCCCTGACGGTAGTCGCGGGTCACCGTCTCCAGGGACATGACCGGGGTTGCCACCCCACTTGCTGCTGATGCGGTCATGAGATGGCCTCCACGGGATCGATGCGGGAGATGACCCAGACGGAGATGAAGCCTCCGATGACGGAGATGGCGATGAATGCCGTGACGATGAGCAGGTCCAGCGGAGCGGAAATTCTGAAGGGCACGGCGCGGGGGAGGACCAGGGACGTCGCAATCGTCAGAAGCAGGCCGATGCCGATGCCGGCGACCGACAGCACGAGGGTCTGGGCGCAGCCGGAGCGGATGAGGTAGCCGGTGGGGACGCCGTGGGCTTTGAGGATGCCCAGGACCGGTCTCTTCTGCAGCGTCAGCACGTAGATGAAGATGCCCAGAACCGTGGAGGCGATGATGATGAGTGAGCCGATCATGAGGCTGAAGGTGAGTACCTGGGCCGAGTAGCCGGGGAGCGTGCGGACGAGCTCCTCGGTTGTGAGGATCGTCAGTCCCGCGTCCTTGGCGGACTGCGTGGCCTTGCTGTCGGTGGTCAGGTCGGAGGTGAAGACGACGGCGGAGACGGCTGGGGACAGGCTGGTGGGGCCATGCTGGCGCAAGGCCCGGCTGTCCATGGTCACCACGGAGCCGCCTGGAAGGTGGTGTCATGGGTGAATCCGACAACGGTCCAGTCGTGGTCGGAGCCCAGCAGTCGAATCGTGTCACCAACCGCGAGTCCCTTGGCCTTCAGCGAGTCGTCGAGGAGGACCTCGCTATCGGGGTGGAGATCGCCCGCCCGTCGGCCACAGGCGGACTGAGCTGTCCGTCCAGATCGATTCCGAAGGCGAAGACGTCCTCACGCAGCGCCTCACCGTCCTCGTCCTTGACGTCTGGTGCCTGGGCAACAGCGGCCGTGCTCATCAGGGCGGAGGCTGTGGTTCCGTTGTCCTTGGCCAGGGCCGTGGCCGCTCCCAGCTGCTTGTCGCTCAGACGGGAGGCGGAGAGGTTCTCGTTGGAGGCGTCCGTGACGGCGATGCTGGCCGTGTTCCAGCCGTCGATGCCGGCGCGGTAACGGTGGGCGAGGCCCACAGCCAAGGAGGCCAAGAAAAATGTGAGGTAAGCCACCAGGGTGATGACGGAGATGATGAGCGTGAAGCGCACGGGTTCGTGGCGGATCTCGCGCAGCGCGAGGAACATGGGGCTCCCCTGAGGGATAGTCGGCAGCGGGCCGGCTGGCGCACTCCGTGAAGGCTACATGCCACGAGAGGTTCGCGAGGTCGAGGGTTCAGGGTAGCGCTCGCCTTAGGAGTGGCGACCAGGCAGGACGCCGTCCAGTTCCTGCCGCGTGTCGCGGGAGAGTGTCGCTCCTGCGAGAATGACATAATATACATTATCGGCGTACGACGACTGGGGTGGATTGATTCCAAAATGGTCCTTCCCTTTAGGGCTACGGCTCTGCTCTGGATACTGACGACTGTATTTCTTCCTTCACCGCAGTCTGCTGCCCCCGAACTGTATAAGAAATAATACAGGCTCAGTTAGTGTCGCGATGATGGCTTCTACATACACTGGACAGGTCGGAAGTTCCGACATTCTTATGTGTAGGTGGAGAAGCCATGCCTGATCCTTCGAACCTCTCGAGTTTTACCTCTGACCCTGCCCCGGTGGCCATTTCGCCTGCTTCGCAGAAATCGACAGATGTCACGTCCGAGCCAGAATTTCCGTCCCAGAGAGTGACGAAATCGAAACTACGCAGAATTATCACAGTGGTCATCGTTGCTGTCATCGCAGTGGGAGGTGGCACCTACGCAATCTATGCACATTTCTATCAGCGAGGTGCGTCGTCTCCCGAGGCAGTCATCGACTCTATATCTCGTGCGATTCCGAGTAAAGACATTACCACTGTGTTTAAGATGCTCTCACCTGGTGAGGTTGACACTATCTCTGAGTCTGCGGATGCTGTCAAAAATGCTGGAAGCGGTAAGAGTAAGAGTAAGGTGGGAGGGCGATCGGCAGGACCTGACTCACTGTTTTCCGCTGAAGCAATCAACCAGTATCTGGATGCTATCAGCGTCACATCCTCGACTATGACCTATGATGTGGATCATAAATCTGACGATCTGGCTGTCGTTAAGATTTCTTCCTGGAAGCTGAACGTTGATGTCGGACAGAATCTTGCGTCCACGTTGCGGACTCGGTACCAAAAATTCAAAGGTTCGTCGCTGAGTCGTGATGAGGGTCGTTACTTTGATGACTTAGATTTCTCTGGCGCTAAATTTAAAGGGGATGTCGCCAAAAGCCTTTCTGATAGTTTCCCGCTTGAAATTGTCGTGGTTCGGGAGTCGGGAAGATGGTATGCATCGCCTTTGATGACCTTAGCCCAGTGGTCATATCAAAACCGAGTCAAGCTCAACTCCGAGATAGACGCTCCTGACTACTTGGCGAATTTCAATGAGGCGGAAGGGGCTAAGACTGCTCAACAGGCCGTTGAGCAGTTAACTGAGGCGGTCTTGAGCGCGCGCCGGCCTAGTGATCTCCTGAAGCCTGAGGTGACTAACCTCATCGCACTTCCGGAAAGACGTCTTGCCATGGTGTATGGACCAACCCTCATAGACGATGACAGTCGCTACTCAGAGCCTTTATCGAGGCGAGTACGTATTGACTGGTCGCTGGAATCATCTGATATCGGTGATAGCAGGACGGTAGTGCGACCGGGCAATTCTAAAATTGTTCTCGACTCTGGCGATGAGAACAATGAGGTGACGCTAGAGTTTAAGGGCGGAGAAGTTGACGTGACTACTTCGCCGATCAGAACAACACCGGCTCTGCCGACTTCGCTCGCGAGCTTGCCAATCCGGAACGTCTTGGTGTTGTGGTTGACAGTGTTGAAGGGACCTGGCATGTCTCGACGTCAAAAAAACTATCGTCAATATTTTTCAGTCTCAAGCCCTCGAAAGGTGCACTAGATGGTCTTTCTAGGACTCTTAGCGATCTTGGTGTTGATTCGGATGATGCGAATGATCTGTCTGAGGCGATCACTAGTTCAGTGGCTGTTGCCGTGCCAGTGCTTGTCGTCGCTGATGTTGCGGATCAACTTCAGGGGATTAGAATGGAGAAGGGATCGCTACGCTTCTGTATCGAACGACATGTACTTCAGTCAATGTGATGACGGAGATATGGAGGCTTGTGACGCACTTTACCTGGCGTCTCCGTCAGGAACGTACGCTGAATCCTTTGGGAAGAGATGTGGAGACAGGGACTACGCGATGACCTATGGAGGCCAGTGCAAGTCCACTTACGGCCGCCGTTACTGAGGCGGCGAGGTAGAATACCAGTTCATGAATGGCGATTTTGGTAGTTTTTCTGAGTTCTAATGCGGAGGCGGCACGTACCTACCGAATCCGTCCGGCGACGATGTCGGACTCCCCCGCGATCCGCCGGATCCGTAACGCCGCCGTGCGGGAGTCTCTGGCCATCTGGACCAGCATCGAGCAGGACCACGCCGAGGCCGAGGCCTGGCTGGCCCCCATGGTGCAGCGAGGAACGGCCTCGTCGCCCACGTCAGCGGTAGGCCGCAGGACGTCGTCGGCTTCGCGGTGGCCGGTCCCTGGCACTCCTACGAGGGCTACGCCCGCACCGTTGAGGACTCGGTCTACCTGAGCCCTGCGGCGCAAGGCAAAGGTCTTGGTGCCAGACTCCTCGCCGCCCTCATCGAGGCCTCACGGCGGGCCGGGGACCGCACGATGATCGCTCTCATCGAGGCGGGTAACGCGACCTCGGCGCGCCTGCACGAGCGTTATGGTTTCAACACTGTCGGCACTGTCCCGCAGGCCGGCGAGAAGCATGGTCAGATCCTCGACCTGACCCTCATGAGCCGTTGCCTGAAAGGACCCACCATGTGCTGTGACCAGATCAAGCCCGCCGACAGCGACAGCCACCGACGGGTCGATGCCGACCAGTCCATCGAGCTTCAGCCCGAGGAACCGGCCGTCACCCAGTGGCGGGTCAGCGCCACCGATGAGCTCGTGGCGCACCTGCTGAGCCTTGTCGGCACGCCCCAGGGACGGCCGGCGATCATCGCCGTCGACGGGAGGGGCGGATCGGGCAAGACCACGCTCACCACGGCGCTGGCCGCAGCCGTCCCCGGCGCACAAGCCTTCCACCTGGACGACCTCATCTGGAACGAGCCGCTTTACGACTGGGACCAGCTGTACGTCGACACCCTGACTCAGCTGCGTCGGGCCGGCAGCCTCGACCTGGTCCCGGACAAGTGGCGCGAGCACGGCCGCGAGGGCTCCATCCGGATCCCAGCCGGCTCTCCCCTGGTCCTCGTCGAGGGGACCGGAGCGGGCCTGGCCGCAGTGCGCAGCCTCATTGACGCGCACGTATGGGTTCAGACCGGCGACGACGTGGCCGAGCGCCGAGGGCATCAAGCGGGACATCGCGGAGGGAGTCAACGGCGACGCCGAGGAGTCGGTGCGTTTCTGGCACTGGTGGATGGCCGGCGAGCGCCTCTTCTTCGCCAAGGACCGTCCCTGGCGGCGCGCAGACGTCATCGTCTCCGGAGACGCCCCGGCCGGCGTGGAGCCGGGAGAGATCGCCTGGACTCCCGGGCCGCTCCTGGCCGGCTGAAGCCCGACTCTTCGCCGGGGCTTCAGTCCCCCAGCGCGGTCCCCACGGCGCGAGCGGCCTGAATCCACTCATGGTCGGCCGGAACGAACTTGGTGCGTCCGGCCACCTCCTTGAGCGGCACCAGCTCCGTGCCGTGACCACGGTCGGCGACCATGACTCCGAAGTGGCCCTCCGCAATCGCGTTGGCTCCGGCCACGCCCAGGCGTGTGCCCAGGAGACGATCCGCTCCGCAGGGCGAGCCGCCGCGCTGGACGTATCCCAGGATGGACACGCGCGCCTCCAGCCCGGTCAGGCTCTCCAGCTGCTCGGCCAGGGTGAAGGTGTTGGCGCGGTGAGAGGCCTCCAGACGCTTGACGCCCCGCTTGGCCATCGCCTTGCGCTCAGGACTGGAAGCGTCCTTGACCAGGGCGCGAGCGTGCTCCAGCTCGGCGTGATCCGTCACTGACAGCGCACCCTCGGCTACGGCCACCACGGAGAAGGACGACCCGTGGGAGCGGCGTCGCTCGATCTTGTCCGCGATCGCGTCCACCGAGTATGGAATCTCCGGCAGCAGAATGACATCCGCCCCGCCCGCGATGCCGGCGCCCAGGGCCAGCCAGCCGGCCCGGTGCCCCATGATCTCGGTGAGGATGATGCGGTGATGGGAGTGCGCCGTCGAGTGCAAGCGGTCCACAGCCTGAGTGGCGATCTCCAGGGCCGTGGCGAAACCGAAGGAGGAGTCGGTGTGGACGATGTCGTTGTCAATGGTCTTGGGCAGGTGGATGATGTTGAGACCCGCATCCATGAGGGCGTTTGGCGTTCTTCGCGGTTCCTCCCCCGCCGAGGCAGACCAGGGCGTCGATCCCGTCCTTCTCGCAGTTGTCTACGATGGTGGGCACCATGTCACGGGGCTCGCCGTCCACCATCATCCGATGCACCTTGTCCCGGCTGGTTCCCAACATGGTTCCGCCGGTGGTGAGGATCCCGGACAGGGCGGCGGGGTCGAGCTCGGTGAAGCGGTTCTCGGCCAGGCCGCGCATGCCGTCCCGGAAGCCGACGAGCTCCCAGCCATGCTGCTGGATCGCCGCCTTTCCGAAGCCTCGGATCGCCGCGTTGAGTCCCGGGGCGTCGCCGCCCGCCGTGAGAATGCCGATGCGCTGAGCCATGAAGCCAAGTATGCCGGTCCCTGCTGGTCCGCACAGGCGCTAACTGAAACGGATCGACGACGCCGCGTTAGACGCCAACCGGTATCATCATTACCCTGATCGCGTCGATGACGGGGAACCCAGTGGGAACCCAACGGGAACACTGCACCTTCCTTCGGCGTTGACGCACCGGTGCCCTGGAGGTTGCGCGGTAGCCGCATGCTCCGTCAGAACCGGGACACCACGAGAGACGACCCACAAGGAGACCACAAGCATGGCAGACCGCGCACTGCGAGGCATGACCATTGGCGCGAAGTCGATGGAGTCGGAGGACGGCGTCGAGTTCGCCGAGCGGATGATCGTCAGCTACGAGTGCCCGATGGCGCACGTCACCAGGATCCCGATGTCCACCGAGGCCGAGGTGCCTCCCACCTGGGAGTGCCCCGAGTGCGGCCAGCTCGCCGCCCGGCGCGGCGAGGACGAGCCTGAGCCCGACGAGCCCAAGAAGACCCCGCGCACCCACTGGGACATGCTCCTGGAGCGCCGCAAGGTCGACGAGCTCGAAGTTCTCCTCAACGAGCGCCTCGAGGCGCTGCGCAGCGGCGAGGTCTACCGCGAGCGGGTCAGCGGCTGAAAAAGCCGTCAGGAGCGCTTCGGTCGCGATGAGCTCGTCGGGCGCTGCTGCTGGTACCCGGCAGCGGCCCGACGGCGCTTGTCGCGGGCGGCGCGCAGCCTGCTTCCGGCGACCTTGGCCGCATCGAGCAGCTGGCCGGGCGCTTGGCGACACCCCAGCGGGTCACCAGTGACAGCTCCTCGGTGAAGATGCCCCCCGAGAGCTTGGACTGACCGGCCTCCCGCTCCAGGAAGGTGATCGGCATCTCCACGATGCGCCCGCCGATCTCGTCAACCAGCTTGGTCATGTTGACCTGGAACCCGTAGCCGAGAGCCTCGACCTTCCCGAGGTCCATGCGGCGCAGGATCGAGGCACGGAAGACCCGGAAGCCCGCGGTGGCGTCCTTGACGCGCAGCCCCAGCATGGCGTTGATGTAGAGGTTCCCGGCCTTGGACAGGGCCACCCGCTTGGCGTCCCAGCCCTCGGTGGCGCCGCCGGAGACCCACCGCGAGCCGATGACGAGGTCCGGCTCGTCGGCCATCTCAGCGCGCTGAATGAGCAGGGCCAGGTCCTCGGCGCGGTGGGAGCCGTCGGCATCCATCTCCACGATGAGCTCGTAGCCGGCGGCCAGTGCCCAGGAGAACCCGGCGAGGTAGGCCGGGCCCAGCCCGTTCTTCTCCGAGCGGTGCAGGACATGGATGTGGGAGTCCTCGTCGGCACGGGTGTCGGCGTAGTCGCCGGTGCCGTCGGGAGAACCGTCGTCGACGACGAGAATGTCCGCCTCAGGAGCGTGCTCGCGGACCCGGTCCAGTGCCGTGGGCAGGGACTCGATCTCGTTGTAGGTGGGGATGACGACGAGTGCCTTCACTTCTGTCTCCAAGGTTGGGGTCGTGTGGCGCCGAGGCTAGTGGCGGCGCCCTGAGATTATCTGAGATCAGCGACGACGCCGGCGATCCCCGGCCGCAGCCGCTGCCTTCCGCCCTGAGCGCAGCCGGCTCAGGATACCGGCTCCCACCAGTAGCCCTGCACCGGTGAGGAGGATGATGCCGGGGGCGGCACCGAGCCGGTCGGCGACGGTTTGCGAGCTGCGCAGCGGAACGTCGGCCACGAGGCTCGCCTGGGTGTAGGGCCGGGTGACCTGCTCGACCTCACCGCGGGGGTTGATGATCGCGGTGTAGCCGACGGTGGAGGCCTGGATGACGCTGCGGCCGTGGACCACCGCCTGGACACGGCCCTGGGCGAGCTGCTGGGCGGCCTCGCCGGAGTCGAGGAAAGAGGCGTTGTTCGTCGGGATGATGATCGCCTGCCCGCCCTGTTCGACGCCAGTGCGCAGGGGCGTCGTCGTAGGCGACCTCGAAGCAGATGCCCATGGCGAAGGTGACGTCCCGGCCCTGGGTGACGGCCGGAACCGTCAGGGTGCTGGGACCGGTGCCGGGCAGCATGTCGATGCCGACCCGGTCGACCTGGGTGGTCAGGCGCCGTACCAGGGAACGGGAGGGGATGTACTCCGCGAAGGGCACGGGCCGGTGCTTGCGGTAGTAGGGATGAGCCGTCTTGCCCGAGACGTCTCCGGGATTCCAGATGAGGACGTCGTTGTAGCGGATGTCATCGACGACAGGAACTGTGCCCACGAGCACGGGCGCCTGGACCGCCTGGGCGGCCTCATCGACGATGCTCGCCGAGGCCGGGTAGTCGCGTGGGTCCAGGTCCGCGGAGTTCTCCGGCCAGATGACCATGTCGAGGCTGCCGGGGCCCACGTCGGCGGCCAACTGCTTGGTCGCCTTGGCGTGGTTGCCGGTCACCTCCAGGGCCCGGTTGAAGGCGTCCTCGAAGTCGGTGGCCACATTGCCCTGGACGGCTCCGACTCGGACGGTGCCGTTTTCAGCGCGCGTCTCCAGTGGCAGCGTCCGCGGCGCAACGAGCACAGCCGCTGCAATTGCTGCGCAGACGAGGACCGGCATCGCGCGGCGCTCATAGATGGAGCGAGCTGCATGGGCGAGGGCATGCGGCCGCCAGTGCCACCAGCAGCCCCACCCCGGCGCTGCCGACACAGGCCGCTGCCGGTAGGACAGGGGCATCCGCCATGGCGAAAGCCAGGCGCCCGAAGGGGAAAACCGCCCAGCGGCCACACCGAGCGCAGCTCCTCGACCCCGGACCACAGCACGGCGAAGCAGAGCACACTGGCCGCTCCGGCCGGCACACGCCGCGTGAGCCGCCCTCGCCGGGCGGCTCCCTGGAGCAGTGGCAGGCGGCTCACCAGGGACCAGGCCCCGCCGAGTGCGGCCAGGTAGAGGGACTCGAAGAGCGTCAGTGCGATCCAGCCGATCGGGTTGCCCATCCCCACCATCGTGAAGTGCAGCAGAGGAGTGAACAGGCCGAAGCCGTAGAGCAGTCCCAGACCGGTGCCCGCCCAGAAGCGGCGGCCGCGGATGAGGAGCATGAAGGCCCCGGCCCCGACGAGGGCCGACCACCACAGGTTTACCGGGGGGAAGGCGGCGTAGGTGGCCAGCCCCGCCAGCAGGGCCACCCCCGCCGGGGCTGATCGACGAAGCCAGCCGGGGGACTGAGAGAGCATCCGGGAGGGCAACCGAGAGGGCACTGTCACGCGGTGAAGCATACGGGTACGTTGATAGTTAACCTTTGTGACGGCGGGCCAGAGCGTGATGCACGGGCCGCCAGGCCAGGGCCAGCACGGTGCCGATGACGGCTCCGATGAGGCAGGACATGGCTGTTCCGGTGATCCAGGACAGGACCGGGTTGTGGGTGAGCTCCTCGGCCCACTCGATGGCGTGGTGCAGCGGGTGGAAGCCGACCTTGGCGAGGTTGGCCGCCAGGATGTGGCCGCCCACCCACAGCATGGCCACGGTCCCGATGATCCCGATGCCGCGGAAGAGGGCCGGCGCAGAGGTCACGATCGCGCGGCCAAGGGAGCGGATGGCGCCCGTGCGGCCCTTGCCCGCCAGGTGCGCCCCGGCGTCGTCGAGCTTGATGAGGGCCGCCACCAGGCCGTAGACGGCGAAGGTGATGAGCAGGGCGATGAGGACCAGCACGATGATGCGCCGCATGGAGGACTCCCCCTCCACCTCGGCCAGGGCCAGCAGCATGATCTCGGTGGACAGGACGAAGTCCGTGGTGATGGCCTGACGGATGATCTGGGCCTCGTCGATCGGACCGGACTCCTCCTCGGCGTGAGCAGCGCCGCCGAAGCGCTCGAGGATCTTCTCCCCGCCCTCGAAGCACAGGTAGGCGCCGCCGATGACGAGCGCCACCGGCAGGAGCCACGGCGCCACGGCCGTCAGCAGCAGGCCGATGGGCAGGGATGATGAGGAGCTTGTTGCGCAGCGAGCCCAGTGTGATCTTCTTGATGATCGGCAGCTCCCGGTCCGGGGTGATGCCGGTGACGTACTGGGGTGTGGTGGCGACGTCGTCGACGGCGGCCGCCGAGACCTTCGCCGAGGTCTTGACGGCCATGGAGGCCGTGTCGTCAACGGTGGACAGCGTCAGCTTGGCGAGCGTGGCGATGTCGTCGAGAAGGGCGAAGAAGCCTGACATAGGGGCATGAGTCCTGTCGTCCGGAGTATCGGCTGGAACGAGAGTACTAGCCGCCGCGTCACACGGCCGACCAGCTCACCACTCCCCTATTGAGATCCAGGGAGGCCTCGGCGGCGCGCATCGACAGGTCGGTGACCGCCCTGGCCTGTTCGGGGGTGGCGTCCGGTGGCGGTGAGAGGCTCGCGATCTGCCCGACGACGTCGAGCAGCTGCTTGCACCAGCGCACGAAGTCCCCGGCCGTCAGTTCTGTGGCGTCCAGGATGTCCGCCAGCTGCGCTCCGTCGCACCAGGCCTGGACGGCCCCGGCCAGTGCCGGCTCCGCGCCTGAGGAGGCCTCGATGCGGGCCAGGGACTCCAGGTCGTGGATCCGGTGCGAGACCCCCAGCTGTGCGCGCAGGCACTGGCCGAGCCTGGATGCGGGCGCCACGGGCAGCCCGATCGACTGGGCGCTCAGTCGCGGCTCGTAGACGCAGGCGCTCAGCGCCCCGGCCAGCTCCGCGGCGCTGAGGTCCTCGAAGACTCCCGTGCGCAGGCACTCGGCGATGAGCAGGTCCCGCTCGGCGTAGATCCGGGCCAGCACCTTGCCGGCACCGGTGACCCGCAGCTCACGCTCCGGGTGCTCCCGGTCCACGGGCCGCAGGTAACCCAGCTCGAGCAGGACCTCGCAGACGGCATCGAAGAGGCGGGCGATGGTGCCGGTGCGGGTCTCGATGCGCCGTTGGAGGCGCTCGGCCTCGGCCCGGGCCCTGGACCACTTGCGGCCCACCCGGGCGTGCTCCTCCCGGTCGGGGCAACCGTGGCAGGGGTGGGAGCGCATCTCATGGCGCAGCCGCTCGAGGTTCTCGATCGCGCTGTCTCGGCGGGCCTGGGCGCGGCTGGAGCGGGTGCGCGTGCGCTTACCGCTCCCTTCCAGGTCCCCGGCGCGCAGCGCGTCGACCAGACGCTGAACGAGCCGGTCCCGGTCCCTGGGGCGGTGCGGGTCCACCGAGTCCGCCACCCGCAGCGCGCCCACGCGCATCACCCCGTCCGGTGCCGTGTCCGGGGTCAGGGCGACGACTCGCGCATCCTCCCCCAGCACCGTGATGGTGGGCGTCCCGGTCCGGTCGGCACCGACCTGAAGGACGATACCGTGGCGGCGGCGTCGCCCCTTGCGGAAGACGACGACGTCACCGCGTCCCAGTGAGCTCATGGTCCGCCCCGTCTCGCTGCGACGCGCCGCGGACTTGTCGCGCGACAGGTCCGCCTCGGCGTCGGCAATGGCCTGGCGCAGGGGAGGCGTACTCGCGGAAGTCGCCCAGACGACACGTCATGTCCTTCTCCAGGCCCTCCAGGCTGCGGCGCTTGCGGCGAGCCTGAGCGGCCAGTTCCACGACGCCGCGGTCGGCCTGGAACTGGGCGAAGGACTGCTCGAGCACCTCACGCACCCGCGTGCGCGGCATGCGCTCGAGCAGGTTGACGGCCATGTTGTAGGTCGGGCGGAAGGCGGAGACCAGCGGGTAGGTGCGCCGGGAGGCCAGCGAGGAGACCGTGGCCGGCTCGACGTCATCGGCCGCCAGCACGACGGCGTGGCCCTCCACATCGATGCCACGGCGTCCGGCCCTCCCCGTCAGCTGGGTGTACTCCCCCGGGCTGAGGGTGACGTGAGCCGAGCCGTTCCACTTGCGCAGCGACTCCAGGACCACGGTGCGGGCGGGCATGTTGATCCCCAGCGCCAGGGTCTCGGTGGCGTAGACGACCTTGACCAGGCCCGCGCTGAAGAGCTCCTCCACCGTCTCCTTGAACACCGGCAGCAGCCCCGCGTGGTGGGCCGCGACGCCGCGCTCCAGGGCGTGGGCCCAGAAGTGGAAGCCGAGGACCCCCAGGTCACCGACGGGGATGTCAGCGGTGCGCCGCTCGATGACCTCGCGGATTCGGGCCGCCTCGGCCTCGGTGGTCAGGTCCACCCCGGCGCTGACCACCTGGTGGACGGCCTGCTCACAGCCCGCCCGAGAGAAGACGAAGACGATCGCGGGCAGCAGGCGCGCCCCTTCCAGGGCCGTGACCACCTGTAGTCGCGAAGGCGGCTTCAACCTGGCCGTGCGGGCCCCTCCTTCGCCACGGCGAGGCGCCCGGCCCCCTCGGGCGGAGCGCTTCCAGGGCTGCGGCCCTCGGGCCGAACCGCCACCGCGGCCACGGTAGCTGTTCTTGGAAGCGCCGCCGGAGGCGGCGGCACGCCGGGCCTGCTTGACGGCCTTGAGCAGCTCGGGGGTTGAGCGGGGCTGCCCCGTCTGCTCCGCCTGCCGCTCTGGCTCAGTCTGCTCGGACTGGTCGAGCTGGTCGGACTGCTCAGGTACCTTCGCGGGGTGGGAGTACAACGGCAGCAGCCGGCGTCCGACCATCATGTGCTGAGTCAGCGGGACGGGGCGCTCCTCGGAGACGACGACGGCGGTCCTGCCGCGTACCTGGCCGAGCCAGTCGCCGAACTCCTCGGCGTTGGAGACCGTGGCGGACAGGGAGATCACCTGGACCTCGGCGGGCAGGTGGATGATGACCTCCTCCCACACCGGCCCGCGGAAGCGGTCGGCCAGGTAGTGGACCTCGTCCATGACCACGAAGCCCAACCGGTCCAGGTCACGCGAGCCCGAGTAGAGCATGTTGCGCAGCACCTCGGTCGTCATGACCACCACGTCCGCATGAGGGTTGACGGAGGTGTCACCGGTCAGCAGCCCCACCTGTTCCTGACCGTGGCGGGCCACGAGGTCCAGGTACTTCTGGTTGCTCAGGGCCTTGATGGGGGTGGTGTAGAAGGTCTTGAGCCCCTGGGCCAGGCCCAGGTGCACGGCGAACTCCCCCACCACTGTCTTGCCTGCGCCTGTCGGGGCGGCGACCAGGACACCCTCTCCCCGCTCGACGGCGCCGCAGGCCACCTCCTGGAAGGGGTCGAGGGGGAAGTTGTAGCCCTGGGCGAAGCGGGCGAGCTCACTGCTGGAGGCGGCCTGTCGACGTCGAGATGCGGCATAGCGCTCGGCTGGTGAGCTCATGGCAACACTCCCTACGGGCCGGATCAGTCGTGAGCCGGTAGGAGCAGCCGGACGGCGTCGGGGACGGCCTCAAGACGCAGGGGCAGCTCGGCCAGCGGCTCGCCGTCGGCGAAGGGGTGAGGAGGTGGGCGCAGGCCCCGATCACGGCCGGTTCGCTCAGTGAGCGCCTCAATGGTGACGGTGCGGCTGCGCTCGACGTGGACGACCGGGTCGGTCAGGTGCGTGCCGCGGAAGATCCGGCGGAAGAGGACGAGCAGGTGGGTGCGGCCCACGGGATCCAGGCGCAGCACCTCCAGCAGGCCGTCAGTGGGGTCGGCCTGAGGCGCCAGGTCCATGCCGCCGCCGACGTAACGGGTGTTGGCCACCGCCAGCAGGAGCGCCGGCCCCTCCCAGGTGCCCTCGTCGGTGGTGACCCGGTAGCCGTAAGGCGCCAGCGTCGCGAGCTCGGCGGTGAAGGCGCGCACGTAACGTCCTTCGCCGGCCGGCCAGGAGAGGGTGTTGGCGCGGGCGTTGACGGCGGCGTCCACCCCGGCACTGACCACGGCCAGGGGACCAGCGACGCTGCGGGGCGAGCAGAGTGCCGTCGGGGCGGGAGGCGTAGATCGCGTCCACCGCCGTGATGGCGCCCTTCCCGGACAGCGCCTGGTTGATGAGGCGGGCAGATTCCGCTGCATCCCTGCTGGGCAGACCGAAGTGCCGGGCGATGTCGTTACCGGTGCCGGTGGCCACGATGCCCAGGGGCACACCCGTCGTGGCGACGATGTCCACCCCCAGGTGGACCATGCCGTCCCCGCCGACGACCACCAGTGCCTCAACATTCCGATGCGGCTCGTCCCCCAGGAGGGCCCGTCCTGCGTCACGCGCCTGCTCGTAGGAGCTGCCACGGACGTGAAGGACCTCGTGGCCGGCCTCGGTGAGGATCCGGCGGGCGACGTCGTCGGCGGCCGCATGACGTCCTCGTCCCGAAGAGGGGTTGGACAGCAGAGCGATACGCATCGAAGGAAAAGGTGGGACAAGTCAGGCAGGGACGGGGTGAAGCACCCGGCTACTCGGCCAGGGCGGCCTCGAGCTCGGCGTCGAGCTCAGCGCGCTTCTTCTCCACCCGTTTGTCATGCCTGATGGAGATGAAGCAGGCCAGGAAGTACAGGCCGGCAATGGGAACGGACATGAAGACCATCGACCAGGGATCCGGCAGCGGGTTGGCAATGGCCATAAAGGTGACGATGCCCATGATGGCCCAGCGCCAGCCCTTGAGCATGGTCTTTCCCTGCATGAGCCCGAGCATGTTGAGGGCGACGAGCAGCTCGGGCAGGAGGAAGGCGATGCCCGAAGACGAGGACCAGCCTCATGACGAAGGACAGGTAGAGATTCGCCCCGATCACTCCGGCAGTGGGGCCGTCAGGGATGAAGCTGGTGAGGATGGAGACCGCGTGCGGCATCACCCAGATCCCCAGAGCCGCACCGGCCAGGAAGAGGACCAGGCCGGCTGCGCCATAGGCCCAGGTGTAGGCCTTCTCCTTGCGGGTCATTCCCGGTCCCACGAAGGCCCAGAACTCGTACATCCACAAAGGTGAGGACAGCAGGACGCCCAGCCAGATCGACACCTCGAGCTTCATGTCGAAGGAGGCCAGGATCGTGTCGAAGTTCAGGGGTGAGGTGCGCGCCCTTGGCATTGGCCTGCTCGATGGGGCGGGTGATGAGGGCGAAGGCCCGCTCGTAGACCAGGTAACCGACGACCGTCATCACCATGACGCCCGCGGCGGAGACGAAGAGACGCTGGCGCAGCTCGCGCAGGTGGTCCCCGATGGACATGCGCGCCTCGGGGTTGTCCCTGCGCCTCGATCGCTTGATCTGAGGGAGCTTGGGCACCACGGCCTCCTTCGTCTGCAGGTCACCGGCTCTCGCCGGATGACATCATTTCTGGGATGAACCCTCGGCGCTCTGAGCGGTCTGGCCGGATTGGGTGGGCTCGGTGTAGTAGGTGCCCTCCTGCGGCTGCTGAATCTGAGCCTGGGAGTCCTTGGAGTCGTCATCGCGCAGCTCCTTGACCTCCTTCTTGAAGACCTTCATGGACTGGCCCACGCTGCGGGCGATGTCAGGCAGCTTCTTGTAGCCGAACAGCAGGATGACGACGATGAGCAGGAAGATGATGTGCGACGGCTTAAAGAGGTTCACGGCGCTGCTCCTTGTGGTAGGGGCTATCGATACGGGCTGAGTGTAGCCTCCCTGGCGGGAGCCTCAGAACGAGGGTCCTGACGGTTCTCCCCAAGGCGGACGGGACAAGGCTCAGCAGTCGTATGAGGTCAGAGCCTGTTTAGCTGCTGCTGCCGCCTCTTGGGCGAGCTCCGGGGGCTCCACCGCCACGAGATGGCGACCCGCCGAGAGGACCAGGCCGATGAGCCAGGCGCGGTCGCGTCCCTCAACGACGACCCTAAGGTTGCCGTCCCCGGTCTCCTCCTGCGAGAGGTACGGGACCTGCTCGGCGAGCCAGCGGCCCGTCGGTAGCAGAACCAGCGTGGCACGAGGTCTGTCGCTCGCGGGTGATCGGCCTCGGGCTGGTTCCTTCTGCGTGAGGAGCGATGCCGCACGGACGGGGTGTCAAGCGCCTCAGCCGAGGTGATCCGGTCCAGGCGGAAGCTGCGTTCGGCCTGGGCACTGAGGCACCAGCCCACCAGCGTCATATGTGATCCATCACTTTCCAGGGTGATGGGATCGACGTCTCGCTCCGAGGGGGTGTCGGTGGCGGAGACATAGACCAGGTGGAGGCGCCGTCTGTTCTGCAGGGCGGAGCGCACGGTGGCCAGGATCCGGGACGTATAGCTGGAACGTCCGGCGTGTACAGGGCCTGGGCCAGTGGAGGTGGCGGTACCCGGATCGACGCACGCGTCGGAGTCGTCGGTGGAGGCGCCTGAGCTGAGCAGGGCGGTCACCGCCTGCTGGGTGGAGGCGATGACGGGTGCGGAGGCGTCGTCGTCGGCCAAGAGGTCGGCGAGCACCCTGAGTGCCATGAGCAGAGAGATCGCCTCCTGCCGGGTGAGGCGAACCGGGCGGTCCAGCCCCAGTGGTTCGGACAGGCGCAGGCGCCCGGCCTCGAAGTCCGCGGCGTCGAAGTCCACGAGGTCCCCGTGCATGCCGCCGGGCAAGCCGGAGACCCACAGCGTGTTGACGTCACGCTCAATGACGGCCGGGTGACGCCGAAGTGCTTGGCGGCCTCGGCGACGGTCACGCCGGGGTGCTCCGCGACCCAGGCGGGCAGGGCCAGCAGCCGCGTGAGCTGGTCGGAGGCGGATACGCGAGCCATCGTCACTCCCCCTCCGGTGCCGCGAGCCCGGCGGCGCCTTGCAGGTGGGACAGGACCGCCTGGCGCAAGGAGTCAGGGAAGAGAACGACAACTGCATCGCCAAGAGCGGCCACGGTCCCGGCGAAGGAGAAGGGATCCTCGTACTCGACAGCGATGAGATCACGGCCTTCCAGGTGCGCGGGCAGAGCAGGCAGTTCTGCCTGCAGGGCCTGAACCGGATCGAGGTGGGCCCCGGCCAGACGCAGTCCCAGAGCCCGCCCCGGCAGGGCGGCGAGCAGTGCGCGCCGGCGGCTGGGCGCCTTGGCGGGAAGCCGGGTGAAGGCTCCGGGGCTCCCATGGACGGTGACTGAGCCGGTGATGCGAGCCAGTCGGAAGGTCAGCAGCCTGACGGCGGTTCCTTCCGCTTCCTCCGGTTGTCTGCTGGCGTCTGGGCTGTGGGCACCTGCCGGCTCGACGGCGTCGAGGTACCAGGCGCCCTCGGCCAGGCGCAGGTGGTGCGGCTCGACAGTGCGGGCCCGGGTGCTGCCCGAGCGGGCCGAGACGTAGTCGAAGGTGACCAGGCGGCGCTCGTCGACCGCGGTGATGAGCTCCTCGGGGATCTCCTCACCGGACAGGTCCGCGGTGAGGGCCGGCAGGCTGGCGGAGCCGCCCCCGGTCGTTCCCTCACTGACGGCGCGCAGCTTGGTCAGGGCCCGCCGGGCCGTGGCGGGAAGATCGCCGTCGCGCCATGCGGATGCGGCCAGGCTCAGGCAGGCGGCCTGCTCGGCGCTCAGGTGCAGCGGGGGAAGGGTGTAGTCCTCCTCGATGACCCGGTACCGGGGCTCCTCGGGGCGTCCGGTGGTGGTCACCTCGATACCGAGCTCGCGCAGCGTGTCCTTGTCCCGCTCGAACTTGCGGCGAGCCGAGAGCGGATTCGTGGAGGGGTCCGCCAAGCCGTATCCCGGCACACTGGCCACGAGCTCCTCGGCACTGAGACCAGTGGTGGTGTTGCGCAAGGTGAGCAGAAGGCTCACCAGACGCTCCTCGGTGCTACGGGTCGGCTGGCTCACGGTGCCCCAGCCTAGGGAGAATCCGGTGGCCTGCGGCTGGTGACGCGCGCGCCCGGATAGTCTGCCGCCATGATGTGGCGCGACGGCGTAGTGACCGGGACCAGGACGGCATGGGGACCCGCGGGGCGATCCTGCGCCGAGCTGGACGTGGAGATCGTCGGAGCCCCGAATGGTGCGGACGGCCTGCTGCCCGGCCAGCGGATCCGCGCGGTCGCCTACGAGGCCCTCACCGGGCTGCCCGGCGCCGCCGAGCGGGTGAGGCTGGAGGTCTCAGCCCTCGACCGCGCCCTGGGCACGGGCGGGTACGCCATGGTCAGCTCTCGCCTGGATGTCCTGCCCCCCGATCCTCCGCGCGAGGGGCACCTCGTCAAGGCCCGCTACATGCCGGACCAGGTGATGGTCACCGGCGTTGACGAACAGGGCACGGCCCACCACGGCTTGCTGTCCCAACCGATCGGCAGCCTCGACCTGGAAGGGATGCCGGTGGTGGTGGCCGACCTGCACTCGAGTCTGCCGGCGGTGCTCGCCGGGCTGCGCTCCCCGACGGCCAGGGAGCAGCCGCGCGTCGTCTACATCATGACCGACGGCGGGGCCCCTGCCCCTGGCCTATTCGCGTGTCGTTGCCGCGCTGAGCCAGGCCGGGTGGCTGGCCGGGACCATCACGGCAGGGGCAGGCCTGGGGCGGTGACATCGAGGCAGTCAGCGTCCACAACGCGCTCCTGGCGGCCCGTCACGTCCTGTACGCCGATGCCGCCGTCGTCATCCAGGGGCCCGGGAACCTGGGCACTGAGACGCCCTGGGGCTTCTCCGGGGGTGGCCTGCGGGGACGCGATCAACGCCATCGCCACGCTGGGCGGATACCCGGTGGCCTGTCTGCGTGTCTCCGACGCCGATCCCCGTGCCCGCCACCGGGGCGTATCCCACCACTCGATGACGGCTTACGGGCGAGTCGCACTGGTGGGGGCCGATGTCGTCGTCCCCGACCTGGAGGGGCCGCTGGGGGTGCAGGTGCGTCAGGAGGCCGAGGCCTTGTGCGCGCCCCGGCCGGGCGCCGGGCAGCACCGACTCGTCGAGGTTCCCGCCGACGGGCTCCTGGAGCTGTTGCGGGAGGCGGAGGCGCAAACCGGGGTCAGGCTGTCCACCATGCGACGAGGTTTGGATGAGGATGCAGCCGCCTTCATCGCCGCAGCGGCGGCCGGTCGCCACGCGCGCCAGATCCTTGACGAAGGAACCGCGCATGGCTGATCGAGACGGCCAACCGGGCGCGACGGCCCGCAGCGCGGTGCTGCCGACGACAGCGAGTCTGTCAGCGGCCTACGACTGGCAGGCCCGTCACCGCATGGTGCCGGGGCGAAGAGGCCGCTGGGCACACTACTCGATCCCGGTCGTGGATCTCGCCCTGGGGATCGTCTTCCTCGCCTTCGCACTGGAGTCGGTCACCTTCATCCTGCGCTTCGGCGGCTATGCCATCTATGTTTCGGACTTCGCCCTGTGTCTGGCATTGGCGCTGACGCAGTTCGGACGGTTGCGTCTCCTGCGTGTCTCCTTCATCGCGACCTACGCCCTGCTGGCGGCCTACGCGATCCTCGTGGTCCTCTCCCCGTCAACCTCGGCCTCAACCCGATCATCGCCACGGCCATCACCAGTCTTTACACCGTCACCCGCTGGGAGCCCGACCGGCGCTGGGGCACGGCGGCTCTCCTGCTGGCTCTGGCCGGCGCCTTGGTCAACCCCGTTACCCTCGCCTCCTACACCCCGCCCTACGAATCAGACGCCGACCCGACGACAGGCTCCGGCTGGGACGGAACCATCCTCCTAGTCAGAGCACTCTCCAGCCTGGTCTTCGTCGGTGCCGTGGTACTCACCTACTTGCTGGCCTCCTCCCGGCGCCGGATCGCCGAGAACCAGGCCCTCGACGTCGGCATCGCCGCGGCCCAGGCGGTTGCGGCCGAGCGCCTCAGCCTGGCCCGAGAGCTCCACGACCTGGTGGGCCACAGCCTCACCACGATCAAGGTGCAGGCCGCCACTGGCCTGGCCCTGGGAGGCGAGGAACGGCTGCGCAGCACCCTGACCACGGTGCGTGACACGGCCGATGCCTCCCTGGCCTCCGTGCGCCAGCTCGTCTCCGTGCTGCGCTCCGACGCCGGCGAGATCACTCCCCTGGCGGACCTGCGGACCATCCCGGCCCTCATCGAGACCACTCGCAGCTCGGGGAGCCGGATCAGCGCCGTGCTTCCCGAACCGGAGGTCCTGGAGCGGTGCAACTCGGCGTGGTCTGCGATACAACGCCTCACCCTCGTCCGCCTCGTGGGAGAGACCCTCACCAATGCCGTCAGGCACGGAACCAGCCAGATCGAGCTGAGCCTCACACTGTCGCAGGACTCCTGCCACCTTCACGTCGCCAACCCGGTGCCGGACGTCGCAGAGCACTCCCCTTCGGTGGCAGCGGGCTCGTCGGCCTCGAGGAGCGACTCAGGCTCGTGGGCGGAACCATGACTCACGGCGTCCACAACAACGGGGACCACAGCTTCTTCACCATTGACGTCGACTTCCCGGTGGCGCCGCTCGAGCTGCCCGCGAGCGCCATGATGGCCGGCGAGACAGAATCAGGAGACTGCAGATGACGACCAGGACGACCGGTGTTATCAGGGTGGCTGTTGTCGACGATCAGCCGCTGCTGGTCAGTGCCTTCAGTGCTCTCGTGGCCGCACAGCCCGACATGGAGGTGGTTCTGGAGGCCGTCAACGGGCGTCAGGCCGTCGAGGGTTTGACCGCTCGAGCCACCGATCCCCACGGAGGGGCCGACCTGGTGCTCATGGACCTGCGGATGCCGGTCCTGGACGGGGTCAGTGCCATTCGCGAGCTGCGTGCCGCACCGGCCACTGCCTCGTTGCGGGTTCTGGTCCTGACCACCTTCGATGATGAGGACCTCGTCCTGGCGGCGCTGGGTGCCGGCGCCCACGGCTTTCTCCTCAAGGACGCCGAGCCGACGACGCTGTTGGAGGCGATCCGCGTCGTCGCCGGCGGAGGGTCCTGGCTGGATCCGGCCGTCACCGGAACCGTTCTGGCGCACCTTGATGCAGGTACCGGCCCTGATGCCCCGCCGTCGTTGGCCTCCCGCCGGCCTCCCCGTCGGCACCGACCGATGGGGCCGTACCCGTTGTGGGGGCGCCGTCGGGCCCCTACGAGGCTCTCACCGGCAGGGAGGACGCCGTACTCGCATTGGTGTGCCAGGGGCTGAGTAACGCCAGTATCGGTGAACGGCTCCATGTGGCTGAGTCGACGGTCAAGTCCCATGTCAAGACGATCCTGGGCAAGACGGGCTGCCACAACCGGGTAGAGCTTGTCATCTACGCCCTGACCACGGGACTCGTCCAGCCGCGGTAGCTCTCCTCCCCAGGGAGGAGACGGGAGTGTGGGAGCGGATGCGGACTGTATCCCTGGTGGGGATCCGTTGAGGTACTGGTGCGCAGGAGCATGGAACCATGACAGCCACCGCAATATCATCACTTCCCCCCTCCCCCACCTACGGCGCCGGTCACACCCCCGGGCTGAGGCTCGCCGGCATTTCCAAGTCTTTCGGTCGCCAGAAGGTCCTTGCCGATCTGGACCTGTCGGCCTATCCCGGCCGTGTCTACGGGCTGCTCGGCCTCAACGGGGCGGGCAAGTCGACCGCCTTCAACATCGCCCTGGGGCTGCTCACACCCGACGCCGGGCGTGTGGAGATTCAGGGCGGCTCCGTTCTCCCGTCGCAGCCTGGCACGGGTGGGGGCCTCCATTAACGGGCCCGCCCTTTTTCCCCAGCTGTCCGCGCGACGCAACCTGCTCGTCCACTGCCGTCTGACCGGTACCTCGCCGCAGGCCATCGCCCCGCTCCTGGAGCGTGTCGGGCTGGCTGGAGTTGGCAGGAAGCGTGCTGGCTCCTTCTCCACCGGCATGAAGGTGCGCCTGTCCCTGGCTATGGCGCTTCTGACCGACCCGGAGGTCCTCATCCTCGACGAGCCCCAGAACGGACTGGATCCTCAGGGCATTATCGAGCTGCGCGATCTCGTACGGAACCTGGCTGACGAGGGACGCACCGTCGTCGTCTCCAGCCACCAGCTCGGGGAGATCGCCCGCATGAGTGACGATATCGGGGTCCTGGCGACCGGGCGCCTCGTTTACGAGGGGCCGCTGGCCGACTTCGCCGACGCCGACGACGAACGGGCCATGGAGGCGGCATTCCTGGCGGCAGTCACCGGAAGCGGACGCCCTGCCCGGACGGAGGTGCGCGCATGAGCACCGTTGTGCAGCCGCAGACCCGGATGAAGGCACAGGGGACGGCAAAGGTGAGAGTAGGCCTGTGGGACCTGGTGCGCGCCGAGCTCACCCGCAGTCGGCGCACCTTCACCTGGGGCGTGATCGGGGCGACTCTCATCTTCACCGTTCACACCATCATCCTGGCGAACGCCTCAATCTCCTCAGGAGTGGTCACGGAGCTCCAGTGGAACGGCAATGCTCTGGCGTGGATGCACATGTATGCCGGGGGCTTCGCGGTGCCTCTGGGGCTGCTGACCGGGGCGATGGCTCAGTGGCGTGAGCAGCGGTGGCGTCAGGGTGGGACGGCATGGCGCGCCGTCGCACCGCGCCGGGTGGCGGGTGCCCGCCTCGTGGTCCTGAGCCTGTCCGCGCTGGTCTGCCAGGGTGGCGCTGGTCGCCCCGGTGGTGGGTCACGCCCTCATCGTCGGCAACGGCTGGGGTCCTTGGGACCGGTACCTGCTGTTCGCCACCTACATGTGGATCGTCGTCACCGGGGCCTGCGCCTGGGGCATGGCAGCCTTCCACGTGCTGCGAGTTGTTTCCGTAGGGGTCGCCCCTGTCCTCGGCTTCGTCTGGTCCGTGGCGGGCGTGGTCCAGGCCGAGCGGAGCGACTGGTGGATGCTCCCGTGGGCCTGGACGGCGAGGGTCCCGTTGCCCCTGCTGGGTGTTCACGGCAGCAGCGTGCTGCTTGAGGCGGACTCGCCGGTGTGGGGCTACCCGCTCCTGCCCGGGTTTCTGCTGACGATCGGCCTGACCCTGGCCGGCGTCGGACTGGCCGTACTCTGCGGGGCTTCCGGTGGTGCTGGGGCCTCGGCGTCATCGGTTTCCCGGCTCAGCAGGCTGCTTCCCGGCGGAAGGGATGCCGTTGACGATCAGTCGGAGACCGTCTCGGTGCAGTCACCGGAGCAGGCCCCAGGCGCGCGCGCCCAAAGCATCCCGATTCGCCGAGCCACGCCCACCACCCGTATGGCCCGTGTTCCCGGGCCGCGCAGTGCCGTCCTGGCGATGGCCGGCGTTCTGCCCTGGATCGTGTGGGTGGTCCTGGCGGTCCTGCTGCTCGCCTTCCTGGGGGTCCTCCACGCCGTGTATCCACCCGGGTACGGGCAGAGCTTCCTCGAGCTCATGGGAGTGCCGGTTGCCGCAGCCCTCGTCGGCATCACGGTGTGGGGACGTCTCCAACCTGCCTGGCGTGCGCTCATCACCCGCCGAGGTGCCGGGACCATCCTGACCTCAGCTGCGGTCCTGAGTGGGTTCTTCCTCATCCCGGTCCTGGGTGCCTCCTGGGGCATGACGGTCCTGGGCGACACGTTGACCCGCACCGACCCCACCCTGCCGGCGGTGACTGGCCCGGTCTACGGGTTCATGGTGATGCCGGCCGTTGCCTTCATGATCGCGGCCGTCAGCCTGGCGGTGGCTCTGAGCACCCGGATCGTCGTGGCGATCGTCCTCAACATCATCCTGGTCATCATGGGGCTGCTCATCGGCGGTAACGAGGTCCTGGCAGCCACCTGGCTGTGGCGGCTGGCCCCCTGGGGCTGGATGAGTATCGCTCACCAGTTCCCCGAGCGTTGGCTCACGATCGTCGTCCTCAGCCTGCTCATCGGATCGGTGGCGATGGGGACAGCGGCCCCTAGGGTGCCGGCGCGCCGCCATCCGGGACTGAGTGGGGGGCTCGGCGGTGGTCTGAGAGGTCTTGGTGTCACGTTTGGCGACTTTTAGGGTGTCCGTCGGCTGGCGTGTCCGGGTCTGTGGAGCTCTGACGAGCGCATACCCGTGCCAGGGCGCGACGTTATCGGCCAGGGGTGCTCCTAAAAGTCGCCGTTTGTGACACCGTTCGCCGGGCCGAGCTGGTGGTTTGGGGTGTGGGCGTGTGCTGGGTGTGGGGGTTAGTGGCCTTGGGCTTCTTCTGCGTCGTCGGTGAGGTAGGTGATGACGCGGACCAGGTCGTAGGGGGTGGAGGTCTCGGTGGTGGTGATGGTGCCCTCGATGGGCCGCCACTGGTTCTCGCTAGTGGGGCGGAACCGGGTGGTCCAGGTCGTGGTCAGGGTGGTGGTGATGCCGGTGGCGGTGTGCTGGTAGTGGTGGGTCACCGTCTGGTGGGGGTAGGGGGCGCCGGGGTCGGCGGTGGTTGTGGTGGTGCCGTCTCCCCAGCCCCAGGTGTAGGACACCGGGGTGAACTCCCACCTCGATGGAGGTGCCCAGGATGGTGGTGGTCTGGTAGCGCACGGCGGGGTTGGTGTAGACGATGAAGGCCTTGGAGATGATGACCTTGGGTCCCGGGGGCTGACGCGTGATACCCGAGCCGGAAGCGATCAGCGTGGCGGCCTGGCGGGTGGTGATCGTGACCGTACGAGGCCCACCGCCGGTGGTGGTGGGTTGGTTGGGCTGGTCGGGGCGGTGGAGGGTGGCCAGGTTGCACGTGTACTTGTCCAGCCCGTAGGCGTCCTTCTCGGGTGAGCACTCCCGATGCGACTGCTCCTCCCACATCGACGGATCCGAGGCGGTCACAGACGGATGCTCCTGAGATGGAGGCTCACCAGAATCCGATGCATCCTCCTGAGGGACAGTTTCAGTCACCTCCCCATAGGGTTTCCACTCCTGCGTCCGTATTTCCAGCAGTTACATTAGATTCAACAGTAGTGGAGTCTGAACTTGCGTTTCCGGCATTTTGCATTGGAAGTATGAGTGGAGCGATAAGGCTGACTAAGGCAATGGGGTGCAGTGTCATCATTTGGCCACCTCAACCCCGCCAACCATCCATCCACCATTAACATACCTGACGCCAAAGTTGAGGCTTCTTCCTTTGTCTGGAGCGGATGTCTTGGCTGATCCTCCATCTCCAGGGTGGGAAGTCATGGCGCCATAATCTACAACAACCGTCACACGATTGTAGTCGCGCCCCTCTATTTTTTCGTAGTATGTCATGTTGGCGACATTCTGCTCCCATTTGTCAATCCACCCGCCGGTAGTGTGCAGGCTGGTGGCCCTGCTGATGGCTGATTGACAGAATTTGCATTGATCTTCGCTCATCTTTGCTAGGTCGATGGTGTTGCCGGTCATGAAGGCGTAGCGGTAGAGGTCGAGGAAGTAGCCGACGCTGGCTGCTGCGCCCTCGGCGCTCTCCTCGTTCAGCTGTGGGGGGCTTGGTCGGTGCGGGTTCGGCCAGGGCGGCGTCACGCTTGGCGCGCAGCTCAGGAGTCAGAGCCGCTTCCCGGGAAGCGGTCGCACTGGCGTTGGCATCAGCAATACCTTTCTCCGCCCGGGCACTAGCCGCCGACGCACTGGCACTGGCGCTCGCACTGGCCTCAGCCTTGGCGTCCCTCACCGAGCAGGCCGCCACCCCCAGCGCCAGCACACACACCGCCACCAGCCCGGCCATACCACTCCGGCGTCCGAAACGAGCTCCGGGTCGAGCCTCGGGGCGGGGCCTGGGCCCCGACAGCACCACCCGACCTGGCCGTCCCAGACTGACGGCCAGGGCTTCTTGCTCCGTGTGCCCGTCGACGCCATCGAGGTTCAGGCCGGTCTGACGGTTGTGTACGGCGGAACGTTGCCCCGAAGTGGCTGGCCGTCTGCTCGGCTGCTGCGCCCCTTCCTCCGGAGCCTGCTGCTCCGCGTGTCCGCCGATGCTGTCGAGGTTCAGCTCGGCCTGCCGGTCATGCGCTCCGGAGCGTTGCATTGGTGGGGTTGAGCGACCGGGGCCCGGAACCAGCCGCCATACGCCCGAGGGCTTGGGAAATCGTAGGGACGCACTCATCACGGAAGCCTCCTCGCCACCGAAACAACTCCATACCCCGCCCGGCCGGGCGACACTGTCCGTCCAGACGGTGCATTGACATTACCTGCCCCAAAGCCCCCAAACCAGACCCCGAGGACACCCTGTGGAAAACCTCAGGGCAGGACATCGCTCAGAGATGGCTGACTCCGTCACAGGCACCGGTGCTGAGCGCTGCGAGCCGGCCCGGTTCTACAGAGGTCATGGGACAACGGTCGGTCAGTGTCCCATCGGCTTTCCGATAGCCCTAGGCCCATGAAGACCTTTGAGGACCTTTTTCAGCGAGCTGCAGCACAGGCGGCCACCCGCCCCGAGGGCTCCGGGACGGTGGAGGAACTGGACCGTGGGGTCCACTTCATCGGCAAGAAGCTCGTGGAGGAGGCCGCCGAGGCCTGGATGGCCTGTGAGCATGAGTCCGATGAAGCCGCCTGCGAGGAGATCAGTCAGCTGCTCTACCACGCCCAGGTCATGATGGTCGCCAAGGGCTACAGCCTCCAGGACGTCTACCGCTACCTGTAAGCCCCCGAGTCTCTCAGGCCCCTCACCCGACTCCCCCACCACAGATCAGGAACCGCCGTGCTGCGTATCGCCGTCCCGAACAAGGGCTCCTTGTCCGATCCCGCCATCACCATGCTCTCCGAGGCGGGCTACCGCACCCGCCGCACGGGCCGTGAGCTCGTGCTCGTCGACGAGGCCAATGACGTCGAGCTGTTCTTCCTGCGGCCACGCGACATCGCCGTCTACGTCGGCCAGGGCACCGTCCACGCCGGCATCACCGGCCGTGACCTGCTCCTGGACTCCGGGGTCGACGCCGTCGAGCACCTGCCCCTGGGCTTCGCCCGCTCCACCTTCCGCTTCGCCGCCCCCAAGGGCACGATGAGCTCCCTGGCCGACGTCGCCGGACGCCGCGTGGCCACCTCCTATGACGTCCTGGTGCGCAGCTACCTGGCCGCCAGGGGCGTGGACGCCCAGACCGTTCACCTCGACGGCGCCGTGGAGTCCTCCGTCCAGCTGGGCGTGGCCGACCTCATCGCCGACGTCGTCGAGACCGGCACGACGCTGCGGGCCGCCGGCCTGGAGACCTTCGGGGATCCGATCCTTGTCAGCGAGGCCGTGCTCATCACCACCGAGCAGTTCCGCACAGAGCCCGGCCTGGCCACGCTCGTGCGGCGGCTGGAGGGGGTACTGCGCGCCCGCGCCTACGTGCTCGTCGACTACGACATCCCCATGAACAAGCTGCACCTGGCGACAGCCCTCACCCCGGGCATCGAGTCCCCCACCGTTTCCCCCTGCAGAACCCCGACTGGGTGGCGGTACGCGCCATGGTCCCGCGAGCCGACATGAACCGGGTCATGGACGAGCTCTACGAGGTCGGGGCGCGCGCCATCCTCGTCTCCTCACTGCTGGCCTGCCGGCTGTGAGGAGAGGCTGAGCCGACCGGGAAGGTTCCCCATCGACAGCCTGGACTCCCCAGTTACGGGAAGTCCAGGCCGCATTGTGTGGAGTAGCTACGAGGATACTTCCTCTGTGTCGGCGTCCCCTCGGATGTGTCATCTGCACCTTCCGGATCAACGACGTCCGCTGCAACTGACGTGGATGGAGTGGATGAGGCCGTTGCGGCTGACCCAAGATGATGACGACGGCGCCTGCTGAGCACCAAGGTCATGGCGCCACCCGCGATTAGCAGGAGGGCAATGCCGTACGCCAGGAGCACCAACCGTCCACTCGTCTCTCGCACGGAGAGCGGGAATCTCGTAGTAACCCATCTGCGCGTCCTCCTTGAGCCCCTCAAGTACCAACGTGTGGCTTCCTGACGGAATGTCCGCCGTCAGAGCCAGAGTCCCGCTCGCCTTGCCGTTGGCGTCAGCGGTGAGCGTTCCCAGTGTCTGGATGTCGGAGTGGACTGTGACGGTAACGGTGCTGCCCGGGTTGACGCCGGTGACAGTGAGGGTGAGGGTGTCACCGTTGCGCACCGTCGTGGTTGTCACTTGACGGGAGGCGCTGCCGTCGGCTGCCAGTGGCTGGAGCTGGGCGGTCAGGGCATGGTCCTGCGGTGGTTGCACCGCCCGCCCCAGCCGCTTCAGGCCGCCGGCGGCGGCGGATCGCAGTCCTCCTCCCTCCTCCGGCATCGTCGTGTTGACAACCTGAGCCTCCTTGGTCTGAGACCAGGCGATCAGCGACTGAGCCCAGGCCTCGTGCCCGGCCACATTTGGGTGAGCGACCTCTGCGATGCCGTAAGGGACAGTTCGGTCTATGCCCTGGCGCACGCCGTTGCCAAGGTGGAGCCGCTTCGTGAGCTCCTTTGCTCCGTCCTTACCCAAGTCGGTGGCTCCCCGGCTGATGGCTGACACGTCAATCTTGACGAAGTAGGAGTCTTCGTTGCACATCGTGTGGTTGGGTTTGGCGAGGTCGACGACGTCCTGTGCGTAGTAGACCGGATATCCCTCCTTGGAGAGCTCGGTAACCGCGTCGCGGACGGTACGGTTGAGCAGGGTGAGGATCTGGCGTCCGTAGGAGATCTCGGATGGGGACAGAAAGTAGAGCTTGGGTACCACGGTGGTGCAGTTTCCCTGCTCTTTCTCCCACAATGGGTCCGGGTAGGGCGAGACGATCAGCGGAGCCACCTTGCCATGTCGCTTCTTAACACGCTCCCGGGTGTTAGCCGCCTTCATGACAGCACGATAGGTCTTCTTCAGCGATTCCTTGCGCTGGGGGATGTCAGAGAGCCGACGCGTCATCTCTGCCCGGTTGGCTGTACAGTTGTTCTTGATGCATCCCTCGACGATGCCCTTAAAGTCGATGTCGTTGCCGCCGATGGTCAGGTACACCAGCCCCGGGTTGTCCGGGAGATCCTGGAGGGCCTTGACCTGGGGTGGCTCCGAGGGATACTGAGACCTGTCGGTGACGTCAGCCGTTACCGCGCCGGAGCAGGCGATGAGATGCGTCTGCCGGCCTCCCAGGACCGCCCCGTGAGGCGGTCTGCGCCCAGTGACACTTAGGGTTCTCCTTCGTCCAGGTAGCTTCCTGCTCCTTCTCCTGAGGAGAAGGAGTCCCCGATCACCACCACCGGCCCGGACACGTCCTGAAGCAGAGGACCGGCGTCGTTGAGGGTGAGTCCTTCATCGGTCACCTCAACCTTGCCGCTCTTGAGAACTGAACCGGCGTCACGAGAGCCTACAGCCACTTTCCAACCAGCCGTTCCGGTCTGACCGCTGGCCCCAGTTGCTGCCCAGGTGACCCGAGTCGACTCTCCTTCCTTCAGTGCAGGGAGGTATCGAACCGGCGAGAGGATGAGCGGGAAGATCGTGCGAGACGTCCCTGGGTCAATAGAGATCGCTGCTCTGATGTTGGTCACGGTGTAGTGAGAGGAGTTTTTGATGGTGGCGGTGATTGCCGCGTTAGCCCCTTGTCTGATACGAGTGGGGGCTTCGACACTCACTTCCAGGTCTCGCTGCTCATACTGGGAGAGCTCTTTAATGAGCTGATCCGCGTTGTCGGCCTCGCGATAGCTGGAGCCGGTCGCCTGGGATATGCATGTGAGTTCATCTCGACCCTTGTCGGAAATGGTGAATCCGATGGAGGGAACAGAAAGTGCGAATCCCTCGTCAACAATACTCTTGGCAACCTCGCAAGGAGGCTCTCCGCAGTTGGACTCGCCATCGGAAATCAGCAGCAGCGTGGCGGAGGTGAAACCCTTCTGCTTAAGGCTGTCGACAACCCCTCTGAGGGCGGGGCCTGTTGGAGTATTGCCGCTCGCCGTGAGCTGACGAATGTGAGCGTCAACATCGGTGGGGTCGGGATGCTGATCCGGCTGGAGTCCCGGAATCCACGATCCAGGAGCGCATTCTCCGGACGTGGTTCCACCTGGGTAGGTCCAGACCCCAAGATCCGTCGACTCCGGTCTTCCCTGAACGAGGGCTGACATGGTCTTCTTGGCTGAGCTCAGCTTGTTCCGGCCGCTCGAGTCGTTCTCAGTCATGGAGCTAGAGACGTCTACAACGAGAACGAGTGGTGCCTGTTCCTTCGCTGCCGGCGTCGGGGTTGTGCTGGTTACGGCTGAGACGCTTGGGCCGGCGCTGGGCGGTGAGCTCGGTGCTGCCAAGGATACTGGGATCGCAGTGGCGAACATAGTGAGGCACACAATGGTGGATGTGACCAGTACGGCAAAACGATGCTTCATTTTTCTGCCTCCAGCTGATCAATCTGGGTGGTCGTTCCCTTGACTAGGGCGTCACCCAGGTATACGGTGTCGCCGTTCTTCGAGGAGACGGCTATCTCAAGTCGAAGAGCATTGGAGACGTCGGCGTTAACCTTTGCGGGTTTTCCGTAGGCCACGTCCGCACGTGCAACCTCGTTGCCGTCGGCTAGAATCCTTACAGTGGCGGCGGCATCGGTTTTCCCTGAGTCCGCCAGGCCGACGGTCGTTGATAATGTGGAGGCGTGGCGCCCCAGAACCCATGCATACGTACTCTCCTTGTTGCTGAAGCCTCCCGAGCAGGCCAGTGCCTCCTTGTATGAGGTTCCATTCATGGAAACGTTGGTGTCCGTCGAGCACGATGATCCCGAACCTGCCGTGTTGACAGAGCTCAGCAGAATCGATCCTCCTGATTCGGCCACGACGAGTTGGACGCTGCTGTCAAGTGGGGAACCAACCTGCGGTGATACCGAGAGAACCGTCCCGGTAGTGGCGCTGGCACTGTACTGTTCGGTGACGGTGACTTCGGCACCCAGTGCCTGGAGGGCATCGATGGCGTCCTTCTTCTTCTTTCCCGTCACCTCTGGAACACTCGCCTGCTTGGATACGGAGAGCGTCAACGCCCCTGTCACCTGTTCACCGCCAACCGGCTCCTGTGCAACGACGACGCCCGGAGTGCCGGCCCATTCAACTTCGCGGATCGTGACTGCGTTCGGGTCAATATCAAGGTCTGCCAGAGCCTGCTTGGCAACAGCTGTTTCCATCCCGCGCACATCAGGGACACGGGAATCGGCCTGAGTGTCGAGAACCGGAATCTCAACGACAGTCGGTCTTGGCTCGGAACTGCGAACCGCAACCTCTTCCTTGACCATCCAGCCCGTCAGAAATCCGCTTGAGAATATACCGAGGAACAATGACATCGCCCCAGCCACGATGAGCCTGCCCCTGTGGCGTGCTCCGAAGACCCTTAGTCGGCGGACACCAGAAAACTTGGATGAGATCGCCTTCAATAGTCGTCGATGCCGCCGTGGTGGGAGAACTGCGGCCGCGGTGTCGGACTCAGCTGAGGCCGCCTCGTTGTCTGGAGATACGTTAAGGGATATCTCAGAAGGGGCTGGGGTCTTGTCGTCCATGCGTCCACACCTCTCACTTCGAGCCTGTGCGTCGCATTTTACCGGTAATTATACCTGGAAATTTGTATAAGTTGTTATACAGATGCCCTTGGCGACCACATGAAGTCAGTTGCTTGTCAGGGGCACGCAGACGTCGGCGGCCTTGGGTGTCTTCTTGTCGCCCAGGATCTTGTGGGAGGCGAGGAACTCGATCATTGGAGTGAAGTCGTCGACCCGCACTGAGCCGACGGCCGCCTTGCCCTCCCGCTGACCAGCTTGCCCGTGGCCACGGCGACTTCGCGGGCGTTGGCGGCCTGAGTGGAGTCGACCAGGTCCTGCACGTGCTCCTTGGTCGCCTCGACGGCGGCGTCGGGGTCCTTGACGAAAGCGGTCATGCCCTCCACTGAGGCCTTGACCGCCGCCTGGAGGTCCTGACGCCGGGAGTCCAGCAGCTTACGGGTCGTCACCAGGGAGACGCCGATGAGGGGATCGACTCGGCCGGCTGGATCGTGCGCACCGCGGTGCCGGCCTGCTTGATCTGCACGGCGTCGTTGTTGGAGAAGCCGACGACGGCGTCAACCTTGCCGCCCACGAGCGCCGCCTGCTGGGTGTAGCCGATGTCCTGGATCGTCAGGTCGGACTCGCTCAGCGAGGCGGTGTCCATGGACAGCTGGAGGGCGTACCAGGTCTCCCCCTTGCGTCCCGGTGTACCGACGGTCTTGCCCTTAAGGTCCGCAGGCGCCTTGATCGCAGAGCCCTCCGGGACAATGAGGCAGGCCGGGTAGGACTGGTAGTAGCCGCCGACGACAACGAGGTCGGACCCGTTGGAGGCGGCGACGACGGCCTCATCTGCTCCGGCGACGACGAGCTGCTCCTTCCCGCTCAGAAGAGCGTCGAAGAGTCCCTCCTGGGCCCCGTGATGACGCAGGTTCACCCCGGAGGCGTACTTGCTGTCCTTCTTGGCCATGTAGAAGGGGGCGAACTGGATGTTGGGCGTGTAGGGTCAGGCCGATGGTCAGTGGGCTGCTCGCCTGTGAGGAGCAGGCGGCGAGCACACCGGTTCCGCTCAGGACGAGACCACTGGCGAGCAGGTGGCGGCGCGATAGGGGCATGAGTATTTCCTTTCCAGGGGGATCGGGGTGGGGCGATGGGGCCGGAGCACGATGGTCGAGGAGGCTCAGCCGGTGCGCCGGCCGCGCAGGGCGTCCACGGTGCGGCTGCGCTGCTCGAGCTCGTGGAGCGCCCAGTGGATGGTGGTGGCCAGGATGCACAGGAGGGTGATGGTGGAGAACATGCCGGTGGTGTCCACCTTGTCGCGCTGCGTGGACAACAGCATTCCCAGGCCGTCGCCGCCCATGATCATCTCTCCGACGACCGCGCCAGTGATCGACAGGGGTGAACCCTGTGCGCAGTCCGGTGTAGATCGCCGGAAGCGTCATGGGCAGCTCCATGTGCACGAGCATGCTCAGCCCGTGCGCGCCGTCGAGCCGGGCAGCATCGATGACGTCCGTGTCCAGGCCCCGCAGCCCCAGAAGCACGGTGATCGTGATGGGGAAGAACACCATGAAGGCGCACAGGATCACCACCGGCAGAGTGCCGTAGCCGATCCACAGGACGAGGAGCGGGGCTAAGGCGATGCCGGGAACCGCCTGGCTCGCGGCGACATAGGGCAAGACGGCCCGGGAGAAGAACCGCCAATGGTGCAGTGCCCAGGCCAGTGGCAGCGCGAAGGCCGCGGCCAGCAGACAGCCCAGCAGCGCCTCCTTGAGCGTCACCCCTGCGTAGGAGGCCAGCCCCGCCTGGGTCAGGCCCAGCCACATCCGGTTGATGACGGCCAGCGGACTGGGAAGGAAAATGGCCGGAACGGCGCTTGAGGCCGCGGCGGCCTGCCACGCGACAAGCAGAGTAGTGCCGAGAAGGAATGCCGGCCACGGGCCGCGGCGGCCTGCTGCGCGGATACGAGGCACATGGTGAGCCGGAGCCGTGCGTGACGACTCTGAGGCGGACCCCGACGGCGAGGGCATCGGTGAGGTCGAGGACGTCAACGGCTCCTGGACATCGCAGGATGCCACGGTGGAGGAAGCGTGAGAGCGTGCGGCCTTGCCGATGGGGCTGGGGCTGTACACGACGGTGTCCTCCCGGATCGTTCCGGGAACGGGCGCTCCCGGCTGCACCGGGGTCCGCCTGCACGCCGTCGGTCGGCGCACATACGTGCTGGGCGCTCGCTCGGTTCACCATCCGGTGAGCTCACCGTCGTCCGTGAGATCGGGACGTTGCCTCGAGTCGCGGGTCACCCCGCCGAGCGCCACGCGCATCCTCCCCTCCGGACTTTCACCGTCGGTGCCGGGATTCCACCGGCTCAGCCGCCGCACCCTTTGGCCGCCTCAGGCGGCTGTGGTGCGAGCGGGTCGCGGACTGTGACCGCCGGTTCGGACTTTCACCGACCCCGGAGCACGTTGCTGGCCGCAAGGATACAACGTTGATCGCCACACGGCCACTGCGGTTGTGGCGACCGTCGTTGTGGGCCACCACAGCCGCAGTCGTGGACCGTTCACGGCGCCATGATGATCCACAGCGCCGTGAGCAATGGTGTGGGCCGTCTATGCCCGTGAGGCCGCTACAGCGGCGTCGAACTCCTCGGAGATTTCCTTCGAGGGCTGACTCATCCGAGATACGGCCACGGCCACAGCCAGGTTGCCCACAAATCCGGGCACGATCTCGTAGAGGTCGAAGATGCCGCCCGGGCCACCGGAGACGTTCCCCCAGATCATGACGACGACGGCCCCGGTGATCATTCCGGCGAAGGCACCCATGGCGCTCAAGCGCTTCCAGTACAGGGACAGCAGGATGGTCGGTCCGAAGGAGGCGCCGAAGCCGGCCCAGGCGAAGGCCACGAGGTCGAGGATCGTCTTACTGGGGTTCCAGGCCATGACCGCCGCGACCAGGGCGATGGCGAAGACCGCCATGCGCGAGTAGAGCACCATGCGGTTGCCACTGATCTTCTCCTCTCGGGTGCGGGCGAAGGAGCCGTACAGGTCCTCGATGAGCGCTGAGGAGGTCACGAGCAGCTGAGAGGAGATCGTCGACATGATGGCGGCGAGGATGGCTGCCAGCATGAAACCGGCGACCAACGGGTGGAAGAGCAGCTTGCCCAGCGTGATGAAGACCGTCTCCGGGTCGGCCAGCTGCTTCTTGTCGTGCTGGTAGGTGGCCACGCCCACGATCGCGGTGCCGGCTGCACCGAGCACGGCGAAGAGCATCCAGCCGATTCCGATGGTGCCTCCGGCCACGGCCTCCCGGGGGCTGCGGATGGCCATGAACCGGACGATGATGTGCGGCTGACCGAAGTAGCCCAGGCCCCAGGCCAGTGCCGAGATGACGCCGAGCAGCGTCGTCGTCGGCCCCCAGATGACCCAGTAGTGAGGGTCGACCTCGGCGATGGCCTTGGTCAGGTTGGACAGTCCCCCGAGCCGAATGACACCTGCGACGGGCACCATGACCAGGGCAGTCACCATCATGACTCCCTGCACGAAGTCGGTGTAGGACACGGCCAGGAACCCGCCGATCAGCGTGTAGACCACGGTGATGGCGGCGACGATGACCATGCCGAGGCGATAGTCCATTCCGAAGGAGGACTCGAAGAAACGGCCGCCGGCGACCATGCCGGAGGAGACGTAGAAGGTGAAGTAGACCAGAATGATGAGGCCACTGGACCAGCGCAGCAACCGATGCGTGTCGTGGAGTCGGTTGTCCAGGAAGCTGGGAACGGTGATCGAGTTGTTGGCGACCTCGGTGTAGGCGCGCAGACGCGGGGCCACCAGCAGCCAGTTGGCCAGGGCTCCGACCGTCAGTCCGACGGCGATCCATCCCTCGACCAGTCCACTGACGTACAGGGTTCCCGGCAGTCCCATCAGCAGCCACCCCGACATGTCCGAGGCTCCCGCCGACAGTGCCGCCACCCAGGGATTGAGGTCGCGGTCGGCGAGCATGTAGTCGTCGAAGTTATCCGTTCGCAGATAGGCCCAGCCCCCGATGGCGAGCATGGCCACGAAGTAGACGATCATCGCGATGGCTTGATAGGTAGTGGCAGTCATCTATATGTCCTCACGTCAGTCAGAGGGGAGACATACCGCTGCAGCCGTTGGAGAAAGGACTCGGGGAGTCGCTTGAAAGATTCAGTTCGGCGTGCGCGGCATATCGCGGCTCGTCGTTGATGTTCCTGATGGCGCGACCATGAGCGACGGACAAGTACTACGGATGATGTGCAACTCCGTACGTGACATGACATGACGGGCAGCAGTGACCGCTCACTGGATCATGGTCAAGGTTTCCTCGTCGTTCCTTCTGTGTGGGCACGACTCAACGCACGTGAAGGACGATAGCCGCGGCGTAATCACCGTCATGGCTCATGGAAACCGGCCAACACCCTGGGGTTGATACCTCCTCTCCGAGGCTGCGCCCAACAGCGTGGGCAATGGTGCCGCTCAGGCGTAAAGAAGGGCGGCCCCACCGATCGGTGACAACCTCGATCTCACGCCAGTCGACGTCCTCAGCCAGGATAACCGGAGAAGTGCTCGTCCCGCGACTTTTTGCGCGCAGAACGTGTGCCTGGCTCCAGGCCTTGATGAAGGACTCCTTGGCCGCCCACCGAGCTGCTAGGTGCTGGGCCGGGGCGGTTCCCCTCTCCTCCGAACGGTTTCTGGCCTCTCGGTGCTCGCGCGCCGTGAAGGCGCGTTGTGCGAAGACGCTGCCGGGCTGCTCGAGCTGGGCGGAGAACTCCGGAATGTGCACCAGGTCCGTGCCCACCGCCAGAACAGTGGAACCGGGGAAGTCGGCGGAGCATCTGGAAGCCGCGGCTTTGTCATCATCGAGCTCCAATGAAGAAAAAGCTTACAGATCATCGAGGAATTTCCTTTTAAAAAGACTGTGAGAGCACAGATAGGACCGGTTCCACGGAAATGGTACCCATTGCCCGTGAAACCGGTCCTGTGAGCGCTGAGGTGAGGTGGTTACTCACCCG